>Ga0194132_10010767_pt1 | contig 12042 bp, 10 predicted proteins | sample TA2KigOf80mmetaG_FD_148612 | JGI IMG/M metagenome (GOLD analysis project Ga0194132, IMG submission 148612) | Freshwater microbial communities from Lake Tanganyika, Tanzania - TA2015054 Kigoma Offshore 80m | ecosystem: Environmental > Aquatic > Freshwater > Lake | place: Tanzania: Lake... | reverse complement strand
TACTTCGGCTGGTTTCTTGCCACTTTGCAGAAGCCTCCCGGCTCTGACACGTCGCTTGGCAGCTTCGTCCATCTTCTTCGCCATATCTTCGTCCCAATGCAATGATGCCATCGGTACGACAGGACATAGCGGAGAAAGTTGTCATTAGGTTAGGTAATTCTCAATAGACGGCGTGTTCACCCAGAGCGGGTTCGGAATAGTCACCCGGATGAAGATCGCGCTGGCGCCACGACCGACATGTGCCCGTGTCATGGTCCTGCCCATCCCCTCGCCAGTGGACATCGGCCAAATCGTAGAAAGAGTCAGGCGGGCTCGCGCCCGATTGCCCGGGCTGATTGGAGGCATCAACTTGTTGAACGCGCATCGCACCTTGGCGATGGCCGCGCCCTATCCGTGGACCGACCTCTCCCCGGAGGGCTTGATTCCCACCGAAGTCATGTCTCGCCTTCAGAAGGCGTACGGCATCGCGGATTGGACGCTTTTCGCAACACTCTATGGCACCGCAAGAACGGTAGACGCCGCGAAGCAAGAACTCAATGGAATATTCGCCGGACTACGCAAGCGGCCTTTGTACTTTTCTGCGGCGCAGCTCAGGGTCACTGAAGCGGTAGCGAAAGCAGTACCCATAGAACGCATCCGCCTCCATCACGGCAAGCGCGTTCGCATGTTACGAATGGCAGCGGAGCTGGCTGTGGGGTATCCCAACGAAACCGCGCTGCCCTTGGCCTATTGGCGAGTGCGCTCGTCACCTGGCAGCGCCCCATCGTTGAACCCCGCCCGTGACGGCTGTGGCTTGATCTGGTACGCGCCGCTGATCCCCATGACACAGGAGGCGTCTACAAGATTTGTCTCCTTGATTGCGGAAACGTTACCGCGCTTTAGTCTTGAACCATTGATCACCATGACTACGGTCAATGACTATTGCTTTGATGCCAGCATTCCTCTGCTGTTCGATCGAGCCAACCCAGGCGCCGGCGAACGAGCGCGGAAGTGCTACGACGTGCTCCTGGAGCAGGGCATGAAATTGGGGTTCGCTCCCTACAGGGTACCCGTCGACGGCCAGGCGCACTTGCATCAACGATCAACCGCCCACGGAAAACTGACACTTCGTCTCAAGCAGGCCATCGACCCCTCCGACTTGCTTTCACCTGGACGCTACTGCGAGCCCTATGGACATGGAAACCTCACATGATGGAGTTGCCACGCGGCAATCGATCAGGCGCTCTAAGCGAAGACAGAACTGATCGGTTCGCAGACGGCTGGGCATTCCGACCCATGCGTGCAGCCGCGTAGTGCATATCAAGCCGAAGTAACGCACCTGGCGCATTGACTCGGGGATTCAGCCGAGTCGGTCCCCATACTTCAAAACTCAGGAACCGCTCGTAAAAAGGTACTTGCGTGGGATTCACTTCAATCAGCAACTCGTCGGCGGCACCCACATCGAAGGCATGAATGAATGCGGTCTCAAACAACGCGTAGAGCGCTTGCCGTGATCGCACACGACCGTCGATAGCGAATCTCGTCATCTCGCAGACCCTTTCGCCAGAAGCTCGCAAGCGATTCACCTCATCGGCATACAAGCGATCCGCCTGGATGCCGACGCCGCTATCAAAGCCTACACTGAGGGTCCCCAGAGGGTGCCCGAATACATCGTCGACCGCGAGAAACGACGCGCACATCGAGCGAGGACGAACTTCATGTCCCGCGGCATAACCCTTCCATTGGTAAACGCGACGAACCAGATCATGTACCGCTGCGCGGCCGCTTTCACACTGAACCCTGTGAACCTTGAAGCAGGCATTCAGAGCCCGCCACTTCGCTGAGTCCCAGCCCGTCGATAGTGGCCGAGCGTAATCTGCTGCCGCTGTTGTGCCGTGCATGCGTGTCGTCTTGAAAGGTTGGTCCCCTCCGGCGATACACTGTCACCGGACCAGCGGAATCCGGGCGTGGGCCATTGAATTCCAGGAATGCGTGAAAGCGCAGCGCAAGGACCGTGCAACACTCCCTAAGTGGCTGCTTCCAATACCGAAACGTGTTTCAGGGATGGCTCCCTACCGACAGCGACGGTCGGGGGAGAACGACAACGACCAATGCGTCGCGTGAGGTGGCCGGCGGATAACTTACTTCAACCGCGCGGATTCGAGAACACAAGCCGCCCTCGCGCACACTTGGCAAACGTCTGACTCATCGGGCATTACAACCGCTCTAGACGTAATGTACCGTCGCGACGCCTCACCTTTCAATGTCGCCAGCCTTAACCCAGACGTATCAGATGCGGATGTTTCCAATACAAGACACAATCGGGAATCCGATCCCCGAGGTGACGATCAAGCCTTCTCGTAGTTGGTCAGCCGCGCAACGATTCCCTCTCCTTCTTGTTTTGAGAAAGCGTAAGGAAAGAGGGATTGCTCTGATGAGTTCTTTCCTTGTCCACCATATCTGTCAATCATTTGCGCGGCGTGCTCCAGATCAAGACGTAACAGGAGGCTCGGCGCGCCTACGCGTGGGTTGGACTTCTCCGGCCCTAGTTGCTCGAACTGAAGCAACCGTCGGTAAAAAGAAACATGTGCCGGATTCACCTCGATAAGTAGGTCAGTGCGATCATGGAGATGATAGGCATAAATGAATGACACGTGGAATAGCGCCGCCAGGACGTGCTTTGAATTGACATGCCGTTCAATGGCGAACTTAGTCATTTCGCACAGGCGCCTGCCGTCCCGTCGCAACTCATTCGCCTCATCGGCATAGACCGCGTCGACCAACAAGCCCACGGCGGAATCTAGGCCCACGGTCAGGGTTCCTATTGAAGCGCCGCTGTGGAAGTCGTTTGCCATCAATGTCAGTTGATCAGGCCGATCCCCCACCGAAAATCCGGATCCATAGCCCTTCCACTCGTACATCTTGTTGATCAGCAAACTGGCGGAGCTTCGCTTGCCTTCGGTGTCCGCGGCACGAATCCCAAAAGACTTGGTCGCGCTCGTCACGTGGGCCAACTCGGGTCGATCCGATTCGCCAGTGTCAGCGACGGGGGACGAAATATCAGTGGCGAAGGTGCTCATTGCGTCAGCGCGATAGTGTGGTGAGGTACCGTCCGAAATCGAGTACGAATCTATCTGGCAGAAATATCCCTGCCACACAACTCATTCGGACGCTTTACATCACCACTAGTTTCGGACGACTTTGCTGAATCTTGAGTCCGGATCCTCCTATTCCGAGGATCTAACTTGGGCTTGCGCTAGGCACCTCCGACAGCGCGCGCCTTCGATACTTCAGAGACCTTATGGGCCACGTACCACTGAACGGTTTCGCGCAAGCCTTCGGCCAGACGATGAGTAGGAGAGAAGCCTAGATGGGTCTTGGCCCGCTCAATGTCCGCCAATGAATGTCGCACGTCACCCTCGCGAAAGGGACCATGTATCGCACTGCCTTTGCCAGCTCCAGGGAGGAATTCGCGCACCAGATCCTTCAAGATGTTGTAGAGTTGATTCAGAGTGGTTCGATCCCCCACTGCCACGTTGTAGACGCATGATCGAAGGTCGGGCGTGTCTATCAGGGCGGCCCTCAAGTTAGCCTGTACTGTGTTGGCGATGTAGCAGAAGTCCCGGCTGGTCTCCCCATCTCCGTTGATCACAACATCGTCGCCGTCCACCAACGCTTGGGTCCATTTCGGGATCACTGCGGCGTAAGCACCATTGGGATCTTGCCGCGCACCGAAGACGTTGAAATATCGAAGGCCCACCCAGCGCAGTCCATAGCATGTCCCGAAGACCTGCGCGTAGAGTTCGTTCACGTACTTGGTTACAGCGTAAGGCGAAAGAGGATTGCCGATCTCATCTTCGAACTTCGGAAGGCCAGGATGATCGCCATACGTCGCACTCGAACTGGCGAACACAAACCGCCTCACCTTCGCGTCCCGCGCCGCCACCAACATGTTTAGAAATCCATTGACGTTGGAACCGTGGGAAATCAAGGGGTCATTGATTGATCTTGGTACAGAACCTAAAGCCGCTTGGTGCAAAACGTAATCGACCTCGCGGCACGCCTTTTGGCAAGTATCGAGATCCTGGACATCCCCCTTGATGAAGTCGTGCCGCTGCCAAGCGGCGTGTCCTACCCGATGCTTCACGTTATCCAGGTTCTCCTGAAAGCCCGTGGAGAAATTATCCAGACTGGTCACGTGCTGGCCATGCACAAGCAACGTTTCGAGTAGGTGGGATCCGATGAACCCGGCACTGCCGGTCACCAACCACTTTTTCGAGCCATGACTGAGTAACGACTTCAAATCTTGCTGCATGCAGACTTTCCAGTAACAAAGTTCAACACAGGAGTAGGACGAGAACAGATGTTCCGCGTCAGCTGGCCGTCATTAGGTCCGCTCAAGGGCGATCCTGTGCCGGCTCCCCGTCCTTGAGGCCAAATCGATACATCATGTGATAAAGCGTGGGTCTGCTCACTCCAAGCATTTCAGCCGCTTTGCTGAGATTGCCGTTCACACGTGAAAGCACGCGCACCACGGCAAGTTTTTCCGCGCTCTCTCTGACGATTCGGAGATTGAAAGCTTCATCATCATGCGCGTCGGCCTGTTTCAATCCCACATCCTCGGCACTCAACGAGTTCGAGTCCGCCATGATTACTGCACGCTTAATGCAGTTTTCCAGTTCCCGCACGTTGCCGGGCCACTGGTGCGCTTCAATCGCACTGATTGCATCAGGCATCAGATTCAACGAAGCCTTGCGATTCTCAACCCCGTACTTCTTCATGAATACGTGAGCCAACAAAACCGGGTCGCCTTGCCGGGTGCGTAACGGCGGGACCTTGAGTACGATTTCGGCCAGCCGGTAGTACAGGTCCTCTCGGAACTTGCCGGCCGAGATCAACTCGGTCAGGTTCTGATGGGTCGCGCAGACCACGCGGACATCCACGGGTATTTCCTCCCGCCCACCTACTCTTTCAATTGTCCGCTGCTGGAGGAATCGCAAGAGCTTGGCTTGTAGAGCGCCGGGCAGATCACCGATCTCGTCCAGGAATAGCGTCCCGCCGTTGGCAGTCTCAATCTTGCCCAAAGTCAGCTTCGTTGCTCCCGTGAAGGCGCCCTTCTCGTAACCGAACAGCTCACTTTCGAGCAGGGTCTCCGGTATAGCAGCGCAGTTGATGGCAACGAACTTCTCTGATTTGCGCCCTGACAAATTATGCGTCCCTCGTGCGAGCAACTCCTTCCCCGTTCCTGATTCGCCCAGAATCAGCACGGTGGCATTGGTATTGGCCACTTTCTCGACGGTGCGGCAAGTCTTGAGCATTTCGGGATCGCGCGTCACAATGCCAACCAGGTCCGACTGCCCCTTGTCCATCAACCGGCGGTTCTCCTCCTGGAGATCGTAGAGCCGGAACGCGCGGTCAATAGCCAATGAAAGCACCTCCGGATCGAAGGGCTTTTCGTGGAAGTCGTAAGCTCCTAAACCAATGGCTCTCACGGCGTGGGACCGATCACTTTGTCCGGTGAGCACGATGACTTTGGCGTTGGGCGCCAGGCTTAGCAACTCTCCAAGCAAGCGAAAACCCTCGTTGGGCGAATCCGGTTCGGGCGGCAGGCCAAGGTCCATGGTAATCACCGCAGGCTCATGGCGGCGCAGAGCCGCTACTGCACTTTCCCGATCTTTAGCCAACACGACTTCGTTCTGATCGAAAGCCCAACGCATCTGCTTCTGCAGAGCCGGGTCATCCTCCACGACCAGAAGCGTGCGCGGCTTCTCGCTCATACCAACTCCTGCTGGACGCGATTACTTCTAGCAGCAGGCAACTTGACGGTTATCGTGGTTCCCTTTCCGGGGACGCTATCGACCAGCATCTGCCCTCCAATGGAAGTCACATACTGATGACTTTCGAACGTCCCGATACCCATACCAGTATCCTTTGTGGACTGAAACGGTCTGAAAAGCTTGTCTCTAACATACTCGGGCGTCATTCCCACCCCGGAGTCCATTACTGAAATCCTCACTTCGTCACGATTCTGGGACACTTCAATGCGGACCATCGACTCGTTTACGCTTGCGTCAAGCGCATTCTGGACCAGGTGCCCCACTACCCGCTCCAAACGGTCTTCGTGCCCCAGAACCGTGATATCTGGGGACGCTCCATCAACGGCTATCCTGTGCTTCTGCGCGGCTTTGGTTGCCACGACTCTATCTAGCGCCCTTCTGAGTTCAACTGGACGCGGCTGTTCCACGGGCGTGGTGCCCGACCGCAGTTGCAACAACATGTCGTTCATTCGGCGCACGACATGGTCAACGGTGGAAAGTAAATCGTCCTTGAACTCTGGATTACTCCAGTGCCGCTCCGCATTTTTCCTCAGAAGAGAAAGTTGGGCGACCAGGTTCTTGAGGTCATGGACAACGAAGGCTGACAATCGATTGAACGCATCGAACTTCCGTGACTCAAGCAAGGCTTCGTTGGCCTCAATCTGGGCAAGGAAACTAGCGCACTGCCGTCCCGCCGTCTTGAGCAGATCGAGCACCTCCCAATTGAGTTCAGCACCGGAGCGTGGGGTCATGAATACGACAAAACCGAAAAGCTCGGATTCAGAAATCATGAGTGGTGCCACGATCCAAGCGTCTGGCAGAGCTGTTAGCCACTCCGGCAACGCCACATTGTTGTACTCAGCGCCACGCAATTTCGCTTCGTTGACATCCAGTACCCAGCCCTTCTGGGTGAGAAACGCGGGCAAGCTGCCGTCAACAGGCTCGTCAACCGAAACCTGCGGCATGCTCCATCGGGCCACCTGCTTCCACCTTCCGTTCCGTAGCAGCCAGATCCCACCGCCTGGGCTCTCCACCAAGTCCGTAAGGGCACGCACGCTGCGCTCATAGATGTCGACATCGCTATTCGGCTGGGAAAGCGCGCGGGTGAAGCTAAGCCACTCTTCCCGGTAATCGAATCGATAAGAGAAAAAATGCTTGCTTACCCATACTCTGATCTTTGAGCGGATCGTCCCGGACCAGAACAGGACGACCAGCACCAGCACGGCGCCGAATACGAACGTGACCTGAAAAAACTCCGCCCAATCGCCTCCGAAGGCCCGCAAGTAGTAGCCGCCCGCCGCCACACCGAGCAGGTACAGCCCAGAGGTGAGGAATGCTGTCGAGTGAAACACGAACTGTCGCGACAACGTCAAAGACGCTTTCCAGCCCCGGGTCCGAGCAATGGAAAGCGCGACAAACGGTACGGTCAGCCCGTGAACCAGTCCTCGCGCACTGGAAATGACAGGATCCAGAGTGCCGTACAAGAAAGCTTCGGAGTAGCAGTAAAGATCAAAAGCGAATGCGCTGCCCAAACCTATGCACATCGGCTTGATCGCCCAACGAAAGGCGACCGGGGTGTTCCGATAGACCTGTTCGACCAGCGCCAGGCCGGCAATGGACAACCCCAGCCATGCTGATATGACCGCCCGCCCGACACCCTCGTCGCGATGCGATTCGAAGAAGCCGATTTGCAACTGGAAGGCGGCGACGAGTCCCGCCAATACGGTCGTACCCATCAAGAGAAAAAGCGCGGGACGCGATCGCCGGAGGGTCTCGAAACTCGATCCCAGCCCGACCAGAGTACGCGCCAATACTGCCAGCCATAACGCCGCCTGGAAGGCGTCAAATGCGCCCGCAACCGCCTGAACCTTCTGGCTCTGTTGCAAGGCGGCGGTCAACACCAACAGCTGCCACCCGAGAGTCGCAGCGACTGCCGCTAGCATGACCCGTGAACGGATTGTGCTCCCCTTGACTACCACGACCTGCACGAGCAGCAAGGCATACGCAGCACTGCCAAGCGCAAAAGAAGGAATCGCGTAAAGGGAATCTGCCGGCATCAAAGGACGGGGTTCCTGATCTGTGTCGAGTCGATTACTGTACTACTGTCGAGTCCAACGGGCACGCCGCACCTCACATGTATGGGTCGTCGACGTCGGAAATAGTGCCGCAGCAAGCTGCCAGGAAGCATGCAGCGCCAGAAGTTTTGGAGCAATGGTCGAAGACACGCAGGCCCTTGCAACCCGTGGTCGCGGGTCAAGCGACAGTGCTACTTGTTACCCCCCAGGATGCTCGCGCCTATTCATCGATTGCCGTGATCTTGCGTTCAAGGCGCCAACAGAGATTAAACGCCGCCTGCGACGTAACACATTTGCGGCCTGCGATGGCTAGCGAGCCCCTTCGCCAAACAGTACCACCCGAACAGTTTCCGCGAGAATAGCGATGTCCAAGAGCAGGGATTGGTTCTTAACGTAGAAAAGATCGTACTCAAGCTTGGTTTTTGAATCCTCTTCCGACGCCCCGTATGCCACCCTGACTTGGGCCCACCCTGTAACGCCCGGTTTAACGCTATGCCGCGCGCCGTAGAACGGGATCTTCTCGGTCAGCTGCTCGACGAAGAATGGACGCTCCGGGCGTGGTCCTACGAAACTCATCTCTCCTGCGAGGACGTTCAACAACTGCGGCAACTCATCTATTCGTGTTCGGCGGATGAACTTCCCTACGGTAGTCACACGCGGATCGTTCTGTGCGGCCCATTGCGGCCTGCCGTCTTTCTCGGCATCGGTGCGCATGGAGCGGAACTTCAGCAGCGAAAAGGTCCGTCCGCCCCGGCCCACCCGCTCCTGCTTGAAAATCACTGGCCCGCCAGACTCAAAAAATATGGCTAAAGCGGCTGCAATCATCACCGGAGACATGAGCAACAGCAGCAGCCCTGATGCCGCCACGTCAAACAAGCGCTTGACGATGCGCCGTATGGGACCCTTTCGGAACCCTTCGCCGTAGATCAGCCAACTGGCTTTTTGGGATTCGATCGGTACCGCACTTCTCACTGTTTCGAAGAAGCCCGACAGATCCGTTACCTTTACCCCGTGTAGGCGACAATTCAGAAGATGTCTAAGTGGCAAGACCCCGCCTCTTTGCTCACGCACCGCGACAATAACTTGGTCGACCTGGTGTGTCTGGACGATCTCCTCCAATCCCAATCCGGAGCGCAACACCCTATTGCTTGACACCAGGACAGGCTCGCTGCCATTCAGGGGATAGAAGCCCACCAAGTTGAGGCCGCTTCCTTGCATTCCCGCGAGCGTCTTCTCCACTTCCAATGCCCCTGCCCCGGTACCGAGTACCAATATCCGATGGGAGAACCACCCAGAAACGGCTTCAGAGATGAGTCTCAGGATGCTCTTCCGGAACGTCAGAATAGCAAGCACGCCCAGAATGGTGGTCGACCCTATGGCGGTTTGATAAAACTCAGCATCGGGCAACAGTTGGAACAAAGCGTACGCAGCCGCACACCCGATGACCATGGCGACCAATCCGCGCAACAGGGAATCCCCAGCCTCGACGTGCTTGCCCGCCTGATAGACCCCCAAGACGCCGTTCACCGTGACCAACAACATGGCGAATAAGCACGCTGGAAGTACGGGACTCACCGCGAGAGATGAAAAGGATTGATCATTCATGCTTGTGGCCACAAGCATCAGCAGGAAAAACATCCCCCCTTCCACGCACGCATGGAGGAAGGTTGCCACTCGAATTTGTCGTCCAAAAAGGTCTACCACTTGTAATCGCCTGGCGAAATTCTCAACTCGGCTTCAGCGCAATCCGTGCCAAACACCGGGCGCTGCCGTCCAAAGAAAGCGGCGCTTACGCGGCGCAGCTTGTCAATTGCCTAAACGCATCTCAATAGATCAACCAGGCCGAACGCTGCCGAGACCTTTACTTGACACCATCGCTACGCCTGATGAATGAAATATTCACTACTAATCAAACAGCTGCGAATATAAGCGAATGTAAGTGGTGCGTTCAGGATCGTTTCAAATCGTTAATCAGCTCGTCACCGATTCACGACACTCGTACGAAGCCCTCGCGATTCTCAGGCTGGACAATCCTTCGCTTCAGGCTTCGCGCCGGGCGCGGAAATCCGACCATACGTCAGCAGTCAGTCAACACGGAGTCAACATCTCGACGACGCGTCACCCTACCTGTGCATGGCAGGTCGGGCCTTGCTTGGGCATCACTCAAGCTTCTTGAGGTAGTCCTTAGTAAAGATCTTGTCCGGTAGCTCTCGAAGCTTCATCCGGGAGTACTCCATCACCGATACTTCGCCTTGGCGCAGTGCGTCTTGCATCACCAGGCGCGTGGGCCGCACCCGCCCGGCCATCTCCTTGAAGGCTTCATACCTGCAGGTCTTGAGAAGCCGATTGGACAGGGAATAGAACTCAGCCTTGTATGGCCAATGATTCCCCAGTTTCACCCAGTACACGACCCTGGCGTAGGTTACGGCGCGGTCCACCGCCGTAAGCTCCAGAACCTGGTAGGTCTCTCCATCGATACTCTCCTGTTTCACCAGGCGCGCGCTGTAGTCCCCCGCCAGGTTCGCCCTTGCCAGGTCGCCATTGGCAACCTGGCCAGTCAAGCGCTGCGACAGCGCCAGACGGATAGGTTGAGACACATCAGGCATGAAGACCCACAGGTCGCGTCCCTTCATGAGCATGATCTGCCCCCGATCGGATGCCGGCTCGACCACCATGGCGATCGTGCTCTCCGTTCCCTTCGACAACACGCGGTACTTGCGGGCATCTGCCTCCACGCCATCTCGAGAAGTCTTGATATTGATCTCCATCTCGAACCCCTCTGACGGCAGACGAATCTGGTCAGACTTGCGGACGATTTCGCGCGCCGACGGGTCGTCGAGTCCGGCAGTTTGGGCTTGACCGAGTGTCACGCTCGGCCAGGCGAGCAATGCAAAGCTCCAGCATGTGAGGAACTTCTGGCACCGCGTAAGAGTAGGGAACATTGCAGTTTCTCCGATCGATTCGAAATCTGCCCCCGTTATCGTCCGCGCCAACCCTGCCCTAAGGCCGCGCGAGGACCTTCTGGCAGCCCCAGTCGGAAAATGTGGCATTCTCTGCTAATCTCCTGGCCAGTTCTCACGTGACCGCTGGAAAACCCGACCATGGCTGAAAGGCACGACGATCGCACATCCGACGCACGGATGGACCCTACGACCCTATACCAGGAAGTTGTATTCACCGACCGTAAGGTAGGCACCATTCGTGTCCTTACCCCAGTGCTTGTTGATGGGTCCCCGGATCCGGCACGCCCCTTGATCTTTGTCGGCGAGGCGCAGGTCTATACCTCCATGGGGGCGTTGCCGCTTAGTTTTGAAATCGACGCCACGAGCCTTGAGGAAGCGGTCGCGAACTACGCGCCCGCGGCCAAGGACGCGGTTGAGCGCACCATGCACGACATCCAAGAAATGCGACGTCAAGCCGCCTCGTCAATCGTAATTCCACAAGGAGGCGCCGGCGGCCTGCCGCCAGGTCTTGGCGGGGGCAAGATTCAGATGCCCTGAGCGGGGCCGGGCATGACGCCACTCTCAGGAAGCCCCCAGCCCGTCCGGTCGTCCGTGGCAACTGGAAGCTCGCGCCAGGCGCGCAAGAGTGGAAAGTAGAGCCCCAGCCTGATAGGTCGCGAGGCATCCAACTGATGGACCAGCGTGCGATACCTTTGCAATTGCGCCTGGTATCGCTCACATTCCCGGTCGAGAAATCCCTTCAGATCCGACCCTGAGTGCCGGCTGACCTTGTAGTCGACGATCCATCGGACCCCTTCCTCATCGACAAAGGAGCGGTCGATGGCGACCGCCTGGAGGCGGCCATCCAAGACACCTGTGAGTCGCCATTCAGCGTGACTGTCGATGTGCGACTGCAGAACCCATCGCCCCCGCGAGTCCTCCAACACCCTTTGCACGGCCTCGACCACCTGGGCGCAACTGGCAGCAAGGTATGAGTTAAGCACACCTAACGTTTGCAACTGCACGCGAAACGCTGACGCTGCGCCACTGACCCGTGCACCGTCCCAGTTCGCCAATCCTTCACGAGCGATAGCCTGCAAGGCGCGATGCACAACAATCCCCACTTTGCGGGCATCATCCGTTACCCAAGAAAACTCGACCTGCTCAGGTGGCAGGCCCACGGCAACATCTGGGACAGGTATAGCCGCCGCGCCGACGGGAGGGCACCCA
>Ga0194132_10010764_pt1 | contig 12044 bp, 11 predicted proteins | sample TA2KigOf80mmetaG_FD_148612 | JGI IMG/M metagenome (GOLD analysis project Ga0194132, IMG submission 148612) | Freshwater microbial communities from Lake Tanganyika, Tanzania - TA2015054 Kigoma Offshore 80m | ecosystem: Environmental > Aquatic > Freshwater > Lake | place: Tanzania: Lake... | reverse complement strand
GCGGGCCGCCTCCGGCGTGACGCGCCCGGCGACCGCCCACGGCGGCGCCACGCGCGGGAGCAGTTCGCGCGCGACGCGGGCATGCGCGAGCGCGCGCGGGTCGAAGTCCTCGCGGTCGGGCCCCGAGGTGGGGTCGGTGACCGCCTCGTCGGTCATCCGGTAGAGGAGGAAGTCCTTCGCGTAGAGCGCGTGCCGCACGCGGGCGGCGACGGCGGGCTCGTGCTCGCGCAGGTAGAGGAGCTTCGCCAGCAGCGCCGCCGCGTAGTTCGCGAGGTGCCCGCCTTCGCGCCGCCACTCGACGAGCCACGCGAGCTGCGCCGCGTGGCGGCGGTCCGACCAGGAGCCGGCGAGCGTCGCGCCCGCGCCGTCCAGCGCCACGAAGCCGCCGCCCCGCCCCGAGAGCGAGCAGCCGGCGACCTCGCGCCGCGCGAGCTCGGGCCGTGCGAGCAGGCGGCGCGAGAGCGCACAGGCGTCCGCCCACCAGGCGTCGGGGTCCTGCCACGCGCGCTCGCCGTCCGCGTGCTCGCGATGGCGCGACGCCTCGCGCCCGAGCAGCGCGCCGCGCTCGTCGAACGCGACGACCTTCAGCCGCGTCGTGCCGAGGTCGAACGCGAGCAGCAGCGGCTCGGCCACGCGCTGACCCCGCCGGCGCCGCGCCCGCGCGCGCCTAGAACGTCGCGATCGGGTTGACCGGCGAGCCCGTCCCCCCGATCACGACGAGCGGCGCGATCACGAGCAGGAACTCGTACCGCCCCACCTCGGCGCACATCGCGGAGAGCCGCTCGAAGTTCGCGTTGTCGAGGAGCGGCATCCCCATGTGCGGGATCGCGACCTCGTGGATCGGGATGCGCCCGGGGAGGTGCTGGTTCGCGGCCTCCTGGAGGTCCCAGCCGAGCAGCGCGGCGTCGTGCGCGTGCAGGTACTCGAGGATCGAGGCGCCGACGCCCGGCGTGTTCGGCGGGAACGAGAACTCGAAGTCCGGGTGCGCGGCCCAGAAGGGGTCGCACCCCGAGCGGATCAGCACGGCGTCACCGGCGCGCGGCGTGACCCCGTGCTGCTTCGCGAAGTCCTCGAGGTCCCACCCCTCGACCTGCCGGTCGAGCGTCACGTGCGGCGTGCCGCGCATCTTCGGGATGTCGTAGAGCACGCCGCGCGTCACGATCCCGTCGCGCCAGAAGTCGACCGAGTTCGACCGCGCGCCGTCCTCCGTGACGAGCGAGGCGGGCCGGCCGTTGTAGAGCTCGCCGCCCTCGCCGGTGAAGACGTGGCAGAGCGCGTCGATGTGCGTGTTCACGAAGCCGTGGTAGGAGACGCCGATGTAGTCGCCGCTGCTCGCGGGGCCGACGCGCATGCGGTGATCCGCGGGGTTCGGGTTGCGGCGCTCCGAGGCGACCACCGCGCGCGTCGCGATCGGGTTCGCGCACGAGACGGAGCGCCCCACGCGCACGAGCGCGGCAGCCGCGCGGCGCGTCTCCTCGGTGATGTGGTTGAGCGTGCCGAGCTGGTCGTCCCTCCCCCAGCGGCCCCAGTTGTTGAAGCGCTGCTTGTAGGCCAGGTACTCCTCGGCCGTCGGCGGCGTGCGGGTAGCGAGCGTCATCGCGGTCTCCTGGCGGCCCGGCTGTGCTGGGCGCGCATGATAGCAACTGCTCGCCGGGCGCCCGCTACGTGCTCATCGGCAACATCGCCGCGCGCTACCAGCTCGGGACGCGCTCGGAGTCGACGGCGCGGCAGGCGCTCAGTCGACGTCGACCGCGACGTCCGGGCGCAGCGGCTGCTGCGCGTGCGACCACGCACGGCGGTGGTCGTCGATCGCCTTCGTGAGCTGACCCGCGGCGCGCTTCGCGTCGCCGGAGGCGACGTAGCCCTCCTTGCGCGCGAGCTCGTTCTCGACCCGCTTCCGGGCCTTCGGGTCGGGGACGACCGCCGCGGCGTCGTTCGCCGCCGTGCGCGCGATCACCCACTGCGAGTGGACCAGCGAATCGATCGCCGCCCGCGCCGCGGCCGCGGCAGGTGACCGCGTCGCACGTCTACGCCGACGGAAGACGACCTGGGGACCGGCGACGGACCCGCGGCGGTCGCGTGGTGCGACGGCTCGCGCGCGTTCGCCCCGCCGTGGAGCCGGGCGGCGGTATCAGCTCCGCATGCGCGCGGCGTTCAACGGTGCCCCAGATGCGCGATCCCGCGCCGCGCGCTACAGTTGTGAACGTCGTCACAAGCCGGGTGCGGGCAGTCTCAGGAGACCACATGTCCGCGTTGGTTCGTGCCTCCGTGCTCGCCCTCCTCCTGCTCGCCGCCGCCGCCGCGCTCGCCTGCCGCTCGTCGGGATCCGGCGACGGGGCCGCCGCCGGCTCGAAGGCCGCCGCGCCGGCCGGCGACGCGAAGACGGTCAGCGTCACGCTGAGCGAGTGGAAGCTGGCCGCCGACCCGAGGGCGGTCGCCCCCGGCAAGGTGAGCTTCCACGTCAAGAACACGGGCTCACAGCCGCACGAGCTCGTGGTCTACAAGAGCGCCGCGGCCGCCGACAAGCTCGCGCTGTCCGGCGCGACCGTCGACGAGAAGAAGGTCGCCCCGCTCGGGCGCACCGCGACGTTCGACGCTGGGAAGTCGGCGGAACTCGCGGTCGAGTTGAGCGCCGGGCGCTACCTGCTCGTCTGCAACATCGCCGGGCACTACCAACTCGGGATGTACGCCGAGTTCACGGTGAAGTGACAGAGCGCCGGGCCTCGAGGGCGGGCCTCAGCGCTCGCGCGGCTCGTCCCCGAGCGTCCCCGGCTCGTAGTAGACGTGCCCCTCCACCGAGGGCGGGCGGTGCGTCTGCTCCGCCGGCGGGCGGTGGCCCGGGTGGTCGTGCGCGTACTGGTAGCCGCGGCCGTAGCCGAACTGCCGCATCAGCCCGGTGACCGCGTTGCGCAGGTGCAGCGGCACCGGGTCGTTGGGCGTCGAGCGCGCGTCCTCGGCCGCGCGCTCATAGGCGCGGTACGCGGAGTTCGACTTCGGCGCGCGCGCCAAGTAGACGGTCGTCTCCGCGAGCGGCAGCCGCCCCTCGGGCATCCCGAGGAAGTGCACCGCCTGCTGGCACGACACCGCGAGCGGCAGCGCGGCGGGGTCGGCGAGCCCCACGTCCTCGGCGGCGAGGATCACGAGCCGCCGCGCGATGAAGAGCGGGTCCTCGCCGGCCTCGAGCATGCGTGCGAGCCAGTAGAGCGCGCCGTCCGGGTCGGAGTCGCGCACGGTCTTGATGAACGCCGAGATCGTGTCGTAGTGCGCGTCGCCCTCGCGGTCGTAGAGCAGCGTGCGGTGCTGCGCCGCGTCCTCGAGCAGCGCGCGCGTCACCGTGCGCACGCCGCGCGCGTCGGGCTCGGCAACGGCGGCGGCGACCTCGAGCAGGTTGAGCGCGGTGCGCGCGTCCCCTGCCGCGAGCAGCGCGAGCGCATGCAGCGTCTCGTCCTCGACCACCAGCCCCTGCCCGCCGAGCCCGCGCTCCTCGTCCGCGAGCGCGCGCCGCACGATCGTCTCGATCGCCTCCGGCGCGAGCAGCTCGAGCCGGAAGACCCGCGAGCGCGAGAGCAGCGGCGCGACGACGTAGAACGACGGGTTCTCGGTGGTCGCGCCGATGAAGGTCACGGTCCCCGCCTCGACGTGCGGCAGGAGCGCGTCCTGCTGCGCGCGGTTGAAGCGGTGCAGCTCGTCGACGAAGAGGATCGTCCGGCGTCCCGAGACGCGCTGGCGCTCGCGCGCCTCGTGGATCGCTTTGCGGATGTCGGCGACGCCCGCGTTCACCGCGGAGATCTCGGAGAAGTGGCGCTCGGTGTGACTCGCCACGATCGAGGCGAGCGTCGTCTTTCCGGAGCCCGGCGGCCCCCAGAGGATGATCGAGGTGAGCTCGTCGCGCTCGATCATCCGGCGCAGCGGCTTTCCCGGCCCCACGATCGCGTCCTGGCCGAGGAGCTCGTCGAGCTCGCGCGGCCGCATGCGCGCGGCGAGCGGCGCCGCGGCGCTCGCGGCGGCCGTGGCGGCGCCGGGCGCCCCGCCCTTCGCGAACAGATCCGGCTGCACGCCCGGCGGCAGATCGCGCGGACGCCTCGGGCTCCGGCTCATGCGAGCGAGTGTAGGCGGATCGCGATCGCCTCGTTATCGTGGCGCCGTTCGGCCGGTGGCCTGCGCGAGAAGTTCGCGATGGCTTCGAAGATCCAGCCCCTCGACGTGCATCTCCGCGTGAACAACGTGGCGCGCTCCGCGGAGTGGTACCAGCGCATGCTCGGCTGCAAGGTCGAGATGGCGGCGCCCGACCCGATGAAGCCGGCGTTCGTGCGCCTCACGCAGACGCAGGGCGAGGCGCCCGCCGTGATGCTCAGCAACGGCTCGGACTTCATGACCGGGAAGCGGGCGCCGAAGGCGACCGCCGAGGCGATCGCCGCGCGCAAGGCCCCGCGCGTCGTCAGCCTCTACTTCTCCGTCGACTCGGACGTCGACAAGCTCTACGCCTCCGTGAAGCGCAAGGGAGCGAAGGTCGCGCAGGAGCTCGTCAACCAGCCGTACGGGATGCGCGACTTCGCGATCCAGGACCCGGACGGGTACGTGGTCGGGGTCGGCCAGGCGATCGGGTAGCGGGCGCGGAGGGCGCGCGTCACGCGTCGAGGATCAGCTCGAACTCGATCTCGTCGCGGATCGGGACACCGTCGAGCCCGACCTCCGGGATCTCCGGTTTCAGCCGCCGCGACGCCGTGATCGCGTCGCGGTGGAGCGCGGCGAGCCGCATTCCGCGGCGCTGGTAGAAGCGGATCGCCGCGGTGTTGTCGTTCGTCGTGATCAGCCAGAGCCGCCAGCAGCCGGCCGCGCGCGCGGCCACGATCGCCGCGTCGAGGAGGCGCCCCCCCGCCCCGCTCCCCTCGCGCCGCGCGTCCAGCGTCACGACCTCGCACTCGTCGCCGGCGACGCGGTAGGTGACCGCGCCGGCGAAGTCGCCGTCTTCGACCGCCACGAAGCCGGGCAGCGCGCGCGCGTCGTGGATCACGCCGCGCGAGACGAGGAGCGGCGATCCCCACCGCTGCTCCCAGAGCGCCTCGCACGCCGCCCGCCACGGCTCCGCGATCGGAACGATCTCCACGCTCCGCCCGCCCTCCTCCGGCGCGCCGTCGAACGGCGCCGCGCGAATGCGCGCCGCGCGCAGCAGATCATCGGCGGTCGCCTCCGCGCGCGCCACGAGCTCCGGCGGGTAGCCGAAGCGCGCGCGATGCTCGCGGAACTCGTCGACGTCGACGAGCGCGAGCCGCCCGCTCCGCCAGAGCACGACATCGAGGTCGAGATCGATCCAGCGCAGCTCGCGCCCGTCGAACGTCGCAGGCAGCGAGACGTTCGCGTACGACTCGATCTGCAGCCGCCGCGTCGCCCAGTGGTTGCGGTAGCCGTTGTACCAGCGCCCGTCCGTGTAGAAGACCGCGGTGAAGTCGACGCGGATCTCCAGCGAGCCGCGGTAGCCCTCCATCCGCGTGCCGCCGGGCACGAAGAGCTCGAGCCTCGGCCCGACCTGCCCGACGAGCCGCGCGTCGTAGGCGTAGTGCGGGGAGCCGTCGTACTTCGTCGAGACCACGTGGACCACGTGCGGCATCGCGCGATCCTACGCGCCGTCGCGCCCGTGAGCGCGGCCACCGGCCCCCGCCGCGCCCTCGCGCTACCATGGCCTCCTGCGCCGCGTCCCCCCGGGGTGGCGGCGGCGCGACGAGGAGAGGCCGCCCCCGCATGACCACGAAGGCGCGCACCGAGTACGAGGTCGTCGTCGGGGTCGAGGTGCACGTCCAGCTCAAGACCCGCTCGAAGATGTTCTGCGCCTGCCCGCGCGACTACTACAACGCCGAGCCGAACACGCACGTCTGCCCCGTCTGCCTGGGCGCGCCGGGGGTGCTCCCGGTGATCAACCGCGAGGCCGTCCACTTCACGATCCTCGCGGGGCTCGCGATGGGCTGCGAGATCCCGGCGGAGTCGAAGTTCGACCGCAAGAACTACCCCTACCCCGACCTGATGAAGGGCTACCAGATCTCGCAGTACGACCGCCCGCTCTGCGTCGGCGGCGCGCTCGAGATCGAGGGCGACGACGGGCCGAAAACGGTGCGGCTCGAGCGCATCCACCTCGAGGAGGACACCGCGCGGCTGCTCCACCGCGACGACGGCGCGGAGCCCTACTCGCTGATCGACGTCAACCGCTCGGGCGTGCCGCTGATGGAGCTCGTCACGAAGCCGGACATGCGCTCCGGCCACGAGACCGCGGCGTTCCTGCGCACGCTGCGACAGCTGCTGCGGTACCTGGAGATCTCCGACGCCGACATGGAGAAGGGCTCGTTCCGCTTCGACGTGAACCTCTCGCTGCGCCCGAGGGGGACCCAGCCCCTCGGCACGAAGGTCGAGCTGAAGAACATGAATTCGTTCCGCTCCGCGCAGCGCGGCGTGGAGTTCGAGGTGCAGCGGCAGAGCGCGATCCTCGAGTCGGGCGGGCGCATCCTCCTGGAGACGCGCGGGTTCGTGGACGCGACGGGCGAGACGGCGTCGCAGCGCTCCAAGGAGGAGGCGCACGACTACCGCTACTTCCCGGAGCCCGATCTTCCGCCGCTGCGCATCCCCGTGGAGGAGGTCGCCGCGCTGCGCGAGCGGCTCCCGGAGTTGCCCGACGCGAAGCGCGCGCGCTTCGAGCGCGAGTACGGCCTCCCGCACGACGAGGCGGCGCTGCTCGCCGAGACCCGCGCGCGCGCCGGTGCCTTCGAGGAGGCGGTGCGCGCGGCGGGCGACCCGAAGCGCGCGCGCGCGGTCGCGCACTGGTTGATCGGCGACGTCGCGCGCCACCTGAACGCGCTCGGCGCGGACGCCGAGCTCGCCGACACCCGCGTTACCCCTGCGCACATCGGCGAGCTCGCGCGGCTCGTCGAGGAGCGCACGGTCACCGCGAGCAGCGCGAAGGAGGTGCTCGACGCGGCGTTCGAGAGCGGCGAGATGCCGGCCGCGATCGTCGAGGCGCGCGGGCTGCGCATCGTGAGCGACGCGGGCGCGATCGACGAGGTCGCGCGGCGCGTGATCGAGGCGAACCCGAAGGCCGTCGACGACTACCGCGGCGGCAAGGAGAGCGCGATCAAGTTCCTCGTCGGCCAGGTGATGCGCGAGATGCGCGGTCGCGCCGACCCCAACGGCGCGACCGAGGCGCTGCGCAGCCACCTGGAGGCGGGGCGATGAGCGCGCGCTGGCGGCCCGGCGACGTCGTCGCGCTGCGCTACATCACGCGCGACGCGAAGCCGGGGATGTCGTGGCCGTTCCGCGTCGTCGAGGATCGCGACGACCTCCTCGCGCTGTTCATCCCGCAGGGCGCCCGCTACAAGGCGTGGGAGCAGCCGCCGGGCCCGGCGGGCCGGCGGCTGGGCGACGCGACCTGGCGTCACGACGTGCTCCGCCTGATGTACCCGGGGCGGCACCACTCGATCTGGCTCTTCTGGCGGCGCGACGAGCAGGGCCGGCGCTTCACGAGCTACTACGTGAACATGGAGGAGCCGTTCCGCCGCACCGCGATCGGCGTCGACACGAACGACCACATGCTCGACATCGTCGTCACCCCCGACCTGCGGTGGCGGTGGAAGGACGACGACGTGCTCGCCGAGCGCGTGCGCCAGGGCGTCTACCCCGAGGACTTCGCCGCCGTCGTCCGCGCCGAGGGCGAGCGCGTCATCGCAAACATCGAGGCGCGGCGCTCGCCGTTCTCGGACGGGTGGGAGGCGTGGACGCCCGACCCGGCGTGGACGGTTCCCGAGCTGCCCGAGCAGTGGGACCGGCTCCCCGCCACGGTCTGGGAGGGCGCCGACTGGGCCTACCCGGTCGCCGGGCGCACGCGGTGAGCGACCGGCCGCCCTCGGCGTGCGGGTTTGACTCCGGCCGCCGGCCACGCGTATACCCGATCGAGGCGGGCAGCGGACGAGGCTGCTCTTGAGTCGCACCGGCCTCACCAAGTGGCTCTACTTCGGGCTCCACATCAAGCGCTGGCTGGCGCTGCTGGTCGTCAGCGTCGCGATCATGGGGCTCGGGCTCGCGTACCTGCTGCGCGAGGTCTACGTCACCTACACGTTCCCCGAGTGGGCGTACTGGGCGACGCTCCAGTTCATCCCCCGCTGGGCGCGCGGGCTGCTCTTCATCTCGGGCGCGTCGACACTCGCGGTCTTCGCGGGCTGGCGGCTCAACCGCTCGCTCGCGGAGGCAGTCGCGCCGCAGGTCCGCGGGGGCGACCTCATCGACCTCGTCTACGCGCGCCGCACGCAGGAGCGCGGCCCGCGCATCGTCGCCATCGGCGGCGGGACCGGGCTCTCGAACCTGCTGCGCGGCATCAAGCGCTACAGCAGCAACCTCACCGCGATCGTCACGGTCGCGGACGACGGCGGCTCGAGCGGACGGCTGCGGCGTGACCTGCAGGTGATCCCGCCCGGCGACATCCGCAACTGCATCGCCGCCCTCGCCGACGCCGAGCCGCTCGTGACCGAGCTGTTTCAGTACCGCTTCCGAGAGGGAGACGGACCGGCCGAGGGGGTCGGCGGGCACGCCTTCGGCAACCTCTTCATCGCGGCGATGGCCGGCGTCACCGGGTCGATGGAGGACGCGATCGCGGAGACCTCGCGCGTGCTCGCGGTGCGCGGGCGCATCGTGCCCTCCACGCTCGAGGACATCGTGCTCGGCGCGCGCATGCGCGACGGGTCGACCGTGCGCGGCGAGTCGCGCATCCCGGCGAGCGGCCTCCCGCCCGAGGAGGTCTTCATCGAGCCGCACGACGCGCCGGCGCACCCCGCCGCGGTGCGCGCGCTGCTCGAGGCCGACCTGATCGTGATCGGGCCCGGCAGCCTCTACACCTCCGTGCTGCCGAACCTGCTCGTCCCCGGCCTCGGCCGCGCGCTCAAGGAGTCGCGCGCCTACACGATCCTCGTGACCAACGTCGCCACCCAGCGTGGGGAGACGAACGGCTTCTCGGCGGCCGACCACTACACGGCCGTGCGCCGCCACCTCGGCGCCGAGCGGCTCGTCGACGCGGTGCTCGCGAACAGCAACCTCCCGGCCACACCCTTCCCGCCGCTGTGGGGCGCGGAGCCCGTCCACGCGCACGGCGACGACGACTACGCCGGCGCACGGCTGGTGCTCGCCGACCTCGTCGACGAGCAGCGCCGGCTCCGCCACGACGCCGAGAAGCTCGCGAGCGCCGTGATGCGGCTCTACTTCGAGCGCGACCTCCGCATCCGGGCAGAGGCGCTCGTGCCCTAGGCCGCGGCGCCGGGGAAGCGGGCCCGGCGCCCAGCCTCGATTGCCCGCGCGGTGGCCAGGCCGTAGCCTCGAACCGAGATGGAACTCCGACACTTCCTCGCGCTCGCCCAGATCCTGATCTCCTCGCTGATGATCGTGCTCGTGCTGCTCCAGGTGCGCGGGACCGGCTTCGGTGCCGCCCTGGGCGGCCAGGACTACTCCTTCCGCACCCGTCGGGGCATCCAGCGCTCGCTCCACCGCGTCACGATCGGCGTCGTCGTCGTCTTCCTGCTGATCTCCGCCTGGAGCGTCGCCGCCTCGTAGCGGCGCGCGCGGTCGCGCCCGCCGGTGCCGCCCCCGCTCACCCGCGCCGCATACGCGTTGCTCTTCGCCGGCGGCGTCGCCGCGCTGCTCGCCGGCTGGATCGCCGACGACGACCCGGACGCGCGCGGCCCCCGCCGCTACGTCGAGGCCGTCGCCGGCCGCCCCGGCCTCATCAACCCCCTGCTCGCCGACGACGACGCCTCGAACGACCTCGTCGCGCTCGTGTTCGACGGGCTCATGCGCATCGACGACGACGGCTCGCCCGCGCCGGCCCTCGCCGAGCGCTGGGACGTCACCCCGGACGGCCTCACCTACACCTTCGTGCTTCGCCCCGACGCGAGCTGGCACGACGGCCGCCCCGTGCGCGCCGCCGACGTCGCCTTCACGGTGCGGCAGCTGCAGTCGCCCGACTTCGCCGGCCCCACCGCGCGCGCCACCCCCTGGCTCGGCGCCGAGCTCTTCGTCGCCGACGAGCGCACCGTGCTCGTCCACCTCCCGCAGCCCGCCGCCGACTTCCTCTCGCACGCCGCCATCGGCCTGCTCCCCGAGCACCTGCTCCGCGACGTCGCCCCGGTCGACCTCCCGCGCGCCCGCTTCAACCGCGCGCCCGTCGGCACCGGGCCCTACCGCCTGATCGCGCTCGACGACGGCCGCGCGCTGCTCGAGCGCAACACGAGCTACGCCCGCGGCTCCCCCGCCCTCCGCGAGATCGAGCTGCGCTTCGTCCCCGACCGCGCCGCCCAGATCGAGGCGCTGCGGGCCGGCGAGGCGTCGGCGGCGCTCCTCGGCGAGCGGCCCGGCGAGGACGAGCGCGACCTGCTTGGGGCGCGCGACCGCCTGCGCGCGACCCCGCTGCGCCGCAGCGCGTACGTCGTGCTCTACCTCAACAACCAGGAGCCGCCGCTCGACGACGTGCGCCTGCGCCGCGCGCTGCTCGCCTCGATCGACCGCGACGCGCTCTTCGCCGCGAGCGCCGCCCACGGCGCCGCCGGCGACGGCGTGGTCGTCCCCGGCTCCTGGGCCTCGAGCACCGCCGAGCCCCGCCCCGCCACCGACGTCGAGGCGCTCTGGGCCGCCTCCGGCTGGCGACGCGACGAGGCCGGCGTGCGCGCCTTCGGCGGGCGCCGCCTCCTGCTCGAGCTCGTCACGAACGCCGACCCGCACCGCGAGACGCTCGCGCGCGCCGTCGCCGCGCAGCTCGAGCGGTGGGGCGTGCAGGTGCAGGTCGCGCCGGTCCCGACCGTGCAGCTCCTCCAACGCCGACTCGTCCCGCGCATCTATCAGGTGGCGCTCTTCGGCTGGGAGGCCGCGCCCGACCCCGACCCCTACGGCGGCTGGCACTCCTCGCAGATCACGACGCAGGGTCGCAACATCGCGGCCTTCCAGGACCGCACCGCCGACGCACTCCTCGAGGCCGCGCGCACCACGCTCGACCTTTCCGAGCGGCGCGACCTCTACGCGCGCTTCGGCGCGCTCTTCCAGGAGCAGGCGCCGAGCCTCGTCCTCTACTACCCCTCGCGCACGTACCTGCATCCGGCGGGGCTCGAGGGGCTCACCGACGGCCTCCTCTTCAGCCCGGCGAGCCGCTTCCGCGACGTGCACGAGTGGCGGCTGCGCGCGCGGCCGCGCGCCGCAGGCTCCTAGCGCGGGCGCCGCCGCGCGCCGCCGGGGACGCGCCCCGCCCCGCTGCTACGATCCCGCGATGCGCGTGGTCTTCTTCGGCTCGCCGGAGTACGCCGTCCCCAGCCTGCGCGCGCTGCTCGCCCTCCCGGAAGCCGAGGTCGTCGCCGTCGTCACCCAGCCCGACCGCCCGCGCGGTCGCTCCGGCCGCCGCGCGCTGACCCCCGTGAAGGCGCTCTCGCTCGAGGCGGGGATCGCCGAGATCCTGCAGCCGGAGCGCGTCCACGCCGACACCACCGAGCGGCTGCGCGCGCTCGCCCCGGAGGTCGGCGTCGTCGCCGCCTCTGGCCACATCCTCCCAACCCACCTGCTCGAGGCGTTCCCGCGCGACGTGCTGAACGTGCACGCCTCGCTGCTGCCCCGCCACCGCGGCGCCTCGCCCGTCGCCGCCGCGATCCTCGCGGGCGACGCCGAGAGCGGCGCGACGATCATGCGGGTGGTGCGCGAGGTCGACGCCGGCCCGGTGCTCGGGCAGGTGCGCACCGCGATCGGCCCGCTCGACACCACCGGCGCGCTCACGGAGCGCATCGCCGAGCTCGGCGCGTCGCTCCTCGTCGAGCTGCTCCCGCGGTGGGGCCGCGGCGAGATCCGCGCGGAGCCGCAGGACGAGGCGCTCGTGACGTACGCGCCGCGGCTCGCCAAGGAGGACGGCGAGATCGACTGGACGCTGTCCGCGGAGGCCATCGCGCGGCGCGTGCGGGCATTCCAGCCGTGGCCGCTCGCGACGACGCGCTACGCGGGCGAGGCGCTCACGGTCCACGAGGCGTGGCCGCTCGCGAGCCGGG
>Ga0194132_10010757_pt1 | contig 12050 bp, 11 predicted proteins | sample TA2KigOf80mmetaG_FD_148612 | JGI IMG/M metagenome (GOLD analysis project Ga0194132, IMG submission 148612) | Freshwater microbial communities from Lake Tanganyika, Tanzania - TA2015054 Kigoma Offshore 80m | ecosystem: Environmental > Aquatic > Freshwater > Lake | place: Tanzania: Lake... | reverse complement strand
CCGATCCGGCGTTCCGGGGCGGGCGTCCAACATGTGACCTCAAGTGGGACCCGCCGCCGTCTCGTGTCACATGCTCGTGAACGCCGTCCCAGAAGTGCCGGCGGAGGGCACTTCGCGGGCACCTCGTCGCAGCGCGCGTCTGGCCCCGGCGAGCTGAGCCGAACCACGAAACCCCAGGTCAGGAGCACGAAACCCCCTGCCGGGCAGGGGGTTTCACGGGTCTCGCACTGGAGCGGACGACGGGACTCGAACCCGCGACCCTCACCTTGGCAAGGTGATGCTCTACCAACTGAGCCACGTCCGCGCGGATGCGACAGGATAGCGCCTGGCGCCGGGGCTGGACCGGCCCGGGTGACCCCGGCGAGGAGGGGACGGCGGCGGCGATGACGGACTTCGAGCAGGTCGACTACTTCTCCGACCCGGCGACCCTGCTGGACCCCTACCCATACTGGGACTTCGCCCGTGGCCACGGTCCGGTGTGGCGGGAACCGCACCACGGGGTCGCGATGGTCACCGGGTACGACGAGGCGATCGCGATCTACCACGACCACCCGGTGTGGTCGGCGTGCAACTCGGTGAGCGGTTGGCGGTTCCCCGTTCCCCTCGCAGGTGACGACGTGAGCGACCTCATCGAGGCGCACCGCGACGAGCTGCTGTTCGCGGGCGAGCTCCCCACCATGGACCCGCCACAGCACACCGCCCACCGCGGGCTGCTGCTGCGGCTCATCACGCCGAAGCGCCTGAAGGAGAACGAGGAGTTCATGTGGCGCTGGGCGGACGTCCAGCTCGACGAGATCCTGGGGGCCGGCCGGTGCGAGTTCGTCGTCGACTTCGCCCGACCGTTCACGGCCGTGATCATCGCCGAGCTGCTCGGCGTCCCCGAGGAAGACCGGCCGTACTTCCGCGACCAGATGGTCGGCAAGAAGCAGGAGTCGTACGCGACGGTCGGCGGCGTCGACGCACTCGTGGGCGACCCGTTCGCGTGGATGCACGACGCGTTCGCCGAGTACGTCGAGGACCGAAGGCGCAACCCGCGCGACGACGTCCTCACCGCGCTCGCCACTGCGACGTTCCCCGACGGAACGCTGCCCGACGTGCACGAGGTGGTCATGATCGCCGCGAACCTCTTCGGCGCCGGCCAGGAGACGACCGTCCACCTGCTCAGCGCGTCACTGCGCCGGCTCGGCGAGGATCCCGACGTGCAGCGCAGCCTCCGCGAGGACCACAGCCTCATCCCCAACTACATCGAGGAGGTCCTTCGCTTCGACAGCCCGCTCAAGGGCCCGTTCCGCCTCGCGCGCGTCCCGACGACGGTCGGGGAGGTCGACCTGCCGGCTGGCACCACCGCGAAGGTGTTCGTCGGCGCGGCCAACCGTGATCCTCGCAAGTTCGAGTGCCCGAACGAGTTCCGGATGGATCGCCCCGACGCACGCCACCACCTCGCCTTCGGCCACGGGATCCACACCTGCGTCGGTGCTCCCCTCGCGCGGTCGGAGGCGCGCATCGCGCTCGAACGGCTCCTCGACCGCACCTCCGACATCCGCATCTCGGAGGCGCACCACGGCCCTCCCGAGGCTCGCCGCTACGACTATCGCCCGACCGAGCTGATCCGCGGCATGCTGTCGCTCCACCTCGAGTACGTGTCGGTCGAGCCGGGAGGACCGTCGGCATGAGCGCACCCGCCACCGACCTCTACTACGACCCCTACGACGTCGGCATCCACACCGATCCGTATCCGACGTTCCGACGACTCCGGGAAGAAGCGCCGCTCTACTACAACGAGCCGTACGACTTCTACGCCGTCAGCCGCTTCGACGACGTCGAGCGCGGCTTCGCCGACCGTGAGACCTACATCTCGGGTCGGGGCAGCGTGCTGGAGGCCATCAAGAACGACATGCCCGTCCCGCCGGGCTTCTTCATCTTCGAGGACCCACCCCGCCACACCGTGCACCGCGGCCTGCTCTCGCGCGTGTTCACCCCGAAGCGGATGCTCGCGCTCGAACCCGAGATCCGTCGCTTCTGCGCCGAGGCCCTCGACCCGCTCGTCGGCGGTGACCGGATCGACTTCGTCGCCGACCTCGGGGCACGGATGCCCATGCGAGTGATCGGGATGCTCCTCGGGATCCCCGAGGCCGACCAGCAGGCGGTGCGCGACCGGGCCGACCAGCACATCCGCACCGAGCCCGGCCAGGCCCGCGACTACTCGGTGCAGACGGTCACCGGCGACGAGTTCGCGGAGTACATCGACTGGCGCGCCGACCACCCGGCCGACGACCTGATGACCCAGCTCATCCGCGCGGAGTTCGAGGACGAGACCGGGACCGTCCGCACCCTCACCCGCGAGGAGGTGCTCGTCTACACCAACCTCCTCGCCACCGCGGGCAACGAGACCACCAACCGGCTCATCGGCTGGATCGGCAAGGTGCTCTCCGACCACCCCGATCAGCGGCGCGAGCTCGGCGCCGATCCGTCGGGCATCCCCAACGCCGTCGAGGAGGTGCTGCGGTACGAGCCGCCGGCACCCCACATCGCGCGGTGCACGCCACGCGAGGTGGAGATGTACGGCAGCCGGATCCCCGAGGGCAGCGCAGTGCTGTTCCTCGTCGGCGCCGCGAATCGCGACGAGCGTCGGTTCCCCGACGGCGAGCGCTTCGACATCCACCGTCGGATCGACCACCACCTCACGTTCGTCTACGGGGCGCACTTCTGTCTAGGCGCGTCGCTCGCCCGGCTCGAGGGCCGGGTCGCCCTGGAGGAGCTGTTGGCGCGCTTCCCCGACTGGGAGGTCGACCGCGAGCACGCGCGTCTCGCGTCCACCTCCACCGTGCGTGGCTGGGAGACCCTGCCGGCCGTCCTGGGCTGAGGCGCACCCGCCCCGACGTCAGGCGTCAGGTGCCGGCGAGTCGGGCCACCACGGGAGCGAAGGACTCGAAGGCGTCGCCGCCGACCACGATGTACGACACGCCCCACTCCTCGCGCCGCTGCACGAGCAGGTCGCACACCTCGTCGACCGTGCCCACCAGCACCACGCCCGCGGCGAGCGCGTCGTCGGGCGAGATGCCGAACCCGGGGGCGAGCGCCTCGGCCAGGCCGCGGGCGTCGTCGGTGATGGCCGCCACGTAGTAGCGGATCTGCAGCTCGACCTCGTCGAACCGCTCGCCCGCGCCTTCGCGCACCCACGCCACCTTCTGCGCGGTGAGGTCGGCGAGGGTGTTCTGGAGCGCGTCGGCACCCACCGCACCGGCCCGCAGGTTGGGGTTGATGCCGACGATGTCGGCCTCCCGACCGGCGAGGCGCAGCATCCGGGGTCCACCACCGCCCATCAGCAACGGCGGGCGCGGCTGCTGGACGGGCGTGGGCTTCCCGGTGTAGCCGGTGATCCGGTAGTGGTCGCCCGCGAAGTCGAACGGCTCCGCGGCGAACGCGCGCTTCACGATCTCGATCCCCTCGGCGAGCCGTTCGATCCGGGTACCCGGCGAGTCGTACGGGATGCCGAGCTGCTCGTAGTCGGCGATCATCCACCCCGCGCCGAGCCCCAGCTCGAGGCGCCCGTCGGACAGCACGTCGATCGTGGCCGCCTCCTTCGCGGTGACGACCGGGTGCTTGTAGTCGTTGGCGAGGACCAGGTGACCCACCCGCAGCATGGAGGTCGCGGCTGCGGCGAACGAGATCGCGACCATCGGCGCGAGCACGGTGTCGGCGAAGTGGTCGGCCATGAACATCGTGGAGTAGCCGAGGTCCTCGATGCGGCGGGCGGTGTCGCGGATCTCCGCGCCCGACGACGCCGAGACCGCGGTGACACCGAAGCGGAAGGGCCGGGGATGCGCCATCGTCGTCTCCTAGCTGCCCGCGAGCCGCGCCACCACCGGCGCGCACGCGTCCATCTGCTCGATGGGGATCACGTGGTAGCTCATGTCCCAGCGCTCCCGGCGGCGCTCGAGCGACTCGCAGATCTCGTCGACGGTGCCCACGAGGCCGACGGGGCTGTCGAGCACCTCGTCGGGCGTGGCCTCGAACACGCCGGCCATCCCTTCCGCGATGGGGCGGGCGTCGTCGGTGATCATCGCGAACCCGGCGAATGCTTGGATCTCGAGGTCGGCGTACCGGTCGCCCGCGGCCTCGCGCACCCAGCGCAGCTTGTCGTCGGTGTTGGCCGGGTTCATCGAGGGGGCGGTCGACGGGTCGTTGGCCGAGCCGCTGCGCAGGTTGGCGTTGATGCCGACGATGTCGGCCGTCTGCGCGGCGAGGGTGAGCACCTTCTGCCCACCGCCGCCGATCACGAGCTTGGGGCCGCCCGGGGTGAACGGCTTCGGGTCACCGTCGAGGTCGGTGACGGTGTAGTGCTCACCCGCGAGGCTGAACGGGCCCTCGCCCCACAGGCCCTTGAGGATCTGCACCGACTCCTGCAACCGCTCGATGCGCACCCCCGGGCGGTCGAGGGCCATGCCCGCCTTCTCGTAGTCGACCGTCATCCAGCCGGCGCCGATGCCGAGCTCGAGGCGGCCCTCCGACAGCAGGTCGATCGTCGCCGCGTCCTTGGCGAGCACGACGGGGTGCCGGTAGTCGTTGCCGAGGACGAGCGTGCCGACGTTGAGCGTGGTGGTCCATGCCGCGACCGCGGCGATGGTGGGGATCGGGCCGAGCGGATGGTCGACGAAGTGGTCGGGCACGTAGAGCGTGGAGTAGCCGAGGTCCTCGGCCCGGCGCGCCCAGTCGCGCACCTGCGCGCCCGACTCCGCCCGCGGCATCATCACCCCGAACCGGAACTTCCTTGCACTGCTCATCAGCGCCGGACGCTACCCCACCCCGACCGTGCGCCCCCAGCGCCACCTCCCCGCGCCGATGCGTTGCTCACCGTCGATGGCGCGTCGAGCGCGGCGCTCGGGCGCGCGTGATCAGCGGCCGGTGGAGCCGAACCCGTAGGTGTCGCGCGCGGTGGCGTCGAGCGCGTCGACCTCGATCCACTCGACGGTCTGCACCGCCTGGATCACGAGCTGGGCGATGCGGTCGCCGCGGTGCACGGTGTAGGGCGTGGTGGGGTCGGTGTTGACGAGCAGCACCTTGAGCTCGCCCCGGTAGAGCGGGTCGATCAGGCCGGGGGTGTTGAGGCAGGTCACGCCGTGCGCGAGCGCCAGACCCGAGCGCGGCAGGACGAACCCGGCGTGGCCCGACGGGATCGCGACGGCGAGCCCGGTCGGCACGATGGCCCGTCCGCCGCCGGGGGCGAGCTCGACGTCCTCCCGGGCGTGGAGGTCGTACCCGGCGTCGTCGGGGTGCTGCTGCTTCGGCAGCGGCAGGTCGGGGTCGAGGCGCTGGACACGGAGCTGCACCACCGCATCATCGCGCCCCCGACCGCGTGGGGACCGTTCGTGGTGCTCTGGCACCACGACACGTCCGAACACTCAGCCGGTGAAGTCGGCGGCGAGGGAGGCGCGGGTCTCGGGACCGAGCTCGACCGCGGCCTGGTAGGCGGGGTGGTCGATGCGCAGGACCACCGGGCCGTCGGCGAACGCCGCCTGCTGCTCCGGCGTGAACGAGAACTTCAGGTAGTGGACGGTCGTGGTGATCTCGTCCTCACGGGTGAGCCGCTCCTCGTCGACCTCGACGGCCGGCGATGCCACACCCCCCGCCTCGATGCCGACGAAGTCCTGGAGGCCGACCAGCTTGGGCAACCACTCGCGCAGGGCGTCGGGGTTCGTGATCTCCACGAACAACGTTGCGGAGAGCTGGCCGTCGTCGGGCAGCAGCTCGTTGTAGGTCTCGACCTCGTGCGCGATCTGCTCGTCGCGCAGCATCTTCTCGGCGCGGGCCATCTCCTGGATCTGGAACCGCATCGTCTCGGTGTTCTCGAACACGACCGTCATCAGCTCGCCCAGCGCGATCCGGCGCGCCTTCTTCATCCCGATGACGTGCGTGCGGAACTCGGCCCGCTCGCGCTCGTAGGCGCGCAGGTCGAGGATGTCGTCGACGGTGAGCTTCCTCATGGCTGGATCCCTCTCGTCTCAGCCCCCTTGGTTCCCGACCGTTCGCGGCGTGGGACGGCCCCGGGACTCGCCCGGGGCCGTCGACACGTCACGTGCGTGAGGCGTGAGCGCTCAGGAGAGCGACTCGAGGCCCTGGCCGAAGCGGCCGGCGTGGCTCTTCTCGGCGCGGGCGAGGGTCTCGAGCCACTCGGCGACCTCCTCGAAGCCCTCCTCGCGGGCGGTCTTCGCGAAGCCGGGGTACATCTCGGTGTACTCGTAGGTCTCGCCGGCGATCGACGCCTTCAGGTTGTCGGTGGTCGGGCCCACCGGCTCGCCGGTGGCGGGGTCGCCCACCTCGGCGAGGAAGTCGAAGTGGCCGAACGCGTGGCCGGTCTCACCCTCGGCGACCGAGCGGAACAGCGCGGCGATGTCGGGGTAGCCCTCGACGTCGGCCTTCTGGGCGAAGTACAGGTAGCGGCGGTTGGCCTGGCTCTCGCCGGCGAACGCCTCCTTGAGGTTGGCCTCGGTCTGGCTCCCCTTGAGTGCGGGCATCGTGTTGCTCCTTGTGGGTTCGGGATCTTGCGTGTGGATGTGAGATTGCAGCGCTACACCTCCGAGGCGCCCGCGCACTCGGCGCAGACACCCCGGAAGTGGACCTGCACGTCGGCGACCGCGAAGCCCGCACGGGCGGCGGCCGGGACGCGCAGGCCCGCGACGTCGACGACGACGTCGCGCACACGACCGCACTGCGTGCAGATCATGTGGTGGTGGGGGTGCTCGACGTTGGGGTCGACCCGGACGCTGCCCGTGCCGACGTGGAGCAGGTGCACCTCGCCGAGATCCTCGAGCTCGTGGACCGTCTGGTAGACGGTCTTCAGCGAGATCGTGGGCATCTCGGCCCGGGCGGCGTCGTACAGCGCCTCGACGGTCGGGTGCTCGACGTTGCCGTCGAGCAGCCGGAAGATCACCTGGCGCTGCGGAGTCACCCGCAGGCCAACGTCTCGGAACCGGGAGGTGAGCTCGTCGACGGGGGTCACGGGCGACAACTTATCGACAATCCTTGTCGATTGCCAACCGTTGTCGAAGTGTTCAGCCCACGGGCGGAGCGCCGATGGCCCCTTCCCCGAGGCGGGTGCGCAGCTCGGCCTCGAACGCGGCCACATGGGGTCCGGCGAACTGCTCGCGCAGGCGGATGAGGTTGGGGAAGCCGGCGTCGCGCTCGGCATCCCACTCGTCGGCGAAGCGCCCCGACGCGATGTCGTCGACCAGGCGCCGCATCGTCTCGCCGAAGTCGACGTCGTCGTACGCGCCGCGCCGGACCACCTGGCCGTACTGGCTGGTGGGCGAGTGGAACTCGAACTGGTGGGCGTACCCGTGCCGGCGGATGATGCCCATCGTCCGCTCGTTCTCCCCCGACAGCGACAGCTCGGCGATCACGGCCTCGAGCGGGATCCCGTGCTCGAGCATCACCCGGGTGAACATCCCGTTGACCATCGTGAGCGCCGGGGCGAGCGCCTGCTCCACTGCGAGGTCGAGCACCGCCTCCTGCATCGGGCTCATCTCGATCCCGCCCTGCATGAGCCCGCCGATCGCCTTCGCCAGCGCGAGCGTGCGTGCCTTCGCCCGACCGGTCTCGTCGTGGTGCACCCCGACCGCGGTGATGAACCCGGTGCCCTCGAGGAAGCACTCGCGCACCAGCGGGCCCAGCATGCGGGGCGCGACCATGCCCACGTCGCCGGCCGGCACGAAGCGCTCGAAGGCGAGCGTGTAGCCGCTCGCCACGATGGTGAGCCCGTCGTCGGGCCGGGTGATCGGCAGCGACGGGATCGCGTCGTCGGGGATGAGGATGCACACCACGTCGGCGTCGCTCGCGTCGGCGAGCTCGCCCGGCTCGAACCCGTCGGCTTCGGCCTGCGCACGCGACGCGTCGTTGCGCACGCACACCTGCACGGCGAAGCCCGAGTCCCGGAGGTTCAGCGCCCACGAGCGACCCTGGTTGCCGTAGCCGACGACCGCGACCGTCGCGCCCTCGAGCGCGGAGAGGTCGGCATCGGCGTCGTGATAGATCGTCGTCATCGCCGGACGATACGCGCCGCGGCGTACATTGCGCAGATGGGCCTGTTGATCGGCGACCTCGTGCGCAGCGCGGCTGCGGCCGAGCCGGACACGCCGGCCGCGACGCTCGGCGACGGCGTACTCACCTACGGCGAGCTCGATGCCCGGTCGAACCGGATCGCGCACGCGCTGCGGGGGCTCGGGATCCGGCACGGGGACCGGGTCGTGTGGTGGGGCGAGACGTCGCTCGACGCGCTCCCGATCTTCGCCGCCGTCGCGAAGATCGGTGCGGTGTTCGCCCCGCTCAACGCCCGCTACGGCGCGGCCGAGGCCGAGCGGGTGGCCGGCTACGCCCGCCCCGCCCTGCTGATCAGCGACACCGACCACACCCCGCTCGCCGGGGGGTGGGACCTTCTGAAGGTCGACCACGACCAGCTCCACGGCCTCGCCGACGCGGCGAGCGACGCCGCTCCGTACGAACCGCTGCTCGACGAGCGCGACCCGCACGTCCTGTTCTTCACGAGCGGCAGCACCGGCCGCCCGAAGGGCGTGGTCCTCTCGCACCGCGTCAACTGCCTGCGGGCCATGGGCGGCATGGCCGCCGATCCCGACGGATCGACCGTGTGCATGTTCCCGCTGTTCCACATGGCCGGCTGGACCATGGCGATGGGCGCGTTCCGCGCCCGCCGTCCCCTGCACTTCGTGACCACCGGCGACCCAGACGACCTGCTCCACGCGGTCGCACGCCACCGCGCGACCCGCCTCTACCTCATCCCCGCGGTGTGGAACCGGGTGCTCGACCACGGAATCGCGCGCCACGACGTGTCGACGCTTCGCAACGCCGATACCGGCACGTCGGCCACGCCGCCCGAGCTCGTCGAGGCGATCCGCGACGCGCTCCCCCACACGACCACCACGATCATCTACGGCTCCACCGAAGCGGGCCCGGGCACGCTCCTCTCCTCGCCCGACGTGCTCCGCAAGCCCGGGTCCGTGGGCCGCGCCGCGCCGGGCGTGACCATGCGCCTCGCCCAGACCGGCGAGGTGTGCGTGATGAGCGAGTACCTGATGGACGGCTACTTCGAGCAGGACGATGCGACGGCCGAGGCCTTGCGCGACGGCTGGTACCACACCGGCGATCTCGGCGCCCTCGACGACGAGGGCTATCTGTCGATCGTCGGACGCGCGCGCGACGTGCTGCGCACCGGCGGCGAGACGGTCGCGCCCCTCGAGGTGGAGGACGCGCTGCGCGACCACCCCGCCATCGCGGAGGTCGCGGTCGTCGGCATCCCCGACACCGAGTGGGGCGAGATCGTCTGCGCGGTCGTCGTCCCGGTCGCCGGACGCGCGCACGAGATCGACGTCGACCGGCTGCGCGCACACTGTCGCGACCGGCTCGCGGCCTACAAGCATCCGCGCCGGGTCGAGCTGGTCGACGCGCTCCCGCGCACGGAGGCCACCGGCCAGGTCCAGCGCACCCTCATCGTCGAACGGATCGTCGGCTCACGGTGATCCGGGACTAGAACGCGTTACATCGAGCCGCGCGGACAAATCGTGACGAGGCGGGTTAGGGTGACGCTTGCGTCAGTGAATCGGTTGGGTTAAATACTCACCCGCCGGTGACCATCGGCTGTCCCGGGACTCGGGGCGTCACTAGGGGGGAAGATGATCGGTCGTCGAACGGCACGGGTACTGGTGGCTGCGGGTGTGGTGCTGGGCCTCGCGGTCAGCGCGACGAGCACTGCCGGGGCGGAGAGCCCGGTCACCACCAAGCAGGCGGAGAACGGGTTCAAGGGCCTCAAGCCCGTGAAGGAGCCGGCAGCGCCGTGCCCGAGCGAGCCCGGCGTCACCGCCAGCGAGATCAAGATCGGCAGCATCATCCCCACCTCGGGCCCCTCGGCGACCTCGTTCTCGGTGTCGCGTGACGGGCTGGCGGCCCGGATCGCCAAGGCGAACGCCGAAGGCGAGCTGGGCACCCGCAAGATCACCATCGTCAACGAAGACGACGCCGCCGACGCCGCCAAGAACACCACCGCGGCACAGAAGCTCGTCGAAGGCGAGAAGGTGTTCGCCATCGCGGCCAACTCCTCTGCCATGGACGCAAGCGCCGAGTACCTCTACGACCAGGGCGTGCCCGTCATCGGTTGGCACCTGGGCCTGCCTGCGTTCGGCACGTACCCCAACATGTTCGGCTGGAAGAACAGCTCGCCCAAGGACGGTGCGGCGAGCTACACGACTCGGACCATCGACTTCATGAAGACGAAGGGGGGCAAGAAGGTCGCCCTCGTGGGGACCAGCCAGGCCAACAGCGCTCGGGTCGTCCTGCAGAACGAGGACGCGATCAAGCGCACCAAGGGCATGGAGCTGGCGTACAAGACCACCGACGTCCCGATCGGATCCACCGAGTTCGGTGCGATCGCGCAGCAGATCAAGGAATCGGGCGCCGACAGCCTCTACACGGGCATGGACTTCGCCGCCAACACCGCGCTGATGACCGCACTCTCCCAGGCTGGGGCCAACATCAAGGTCGCCATCTTCCCCGGCGGCTACGACCCGCGGGTCACCGGCCTTCCGGCGATGGACAAGGTGTACTTCGGCCTCGAGTTCATCCCCTTCGAGCAGAAGACGCCCGGCCAGGTGGAGTTCGACAAGTGGTTGCCGGCCGACGTCACCCGCGGGCAGGTCGCGATGGTGGGTTGGCTCATCGGCGAGGCGCTCGTGCAGTCGATCAAGGAAGCCGGCGTGGTCTGCCCGACCCGCAAGGCCCTCATCACCAACATGCGGCTGCTGGATGACTACTCGGCCAACGGCTGGTTCGACCCGATCGACTACTCCGTCGAGTTCAACCGCCCGGGCCCCTGCGCCTACTACGTGCAGGTGCAGAACAAGGCGTTCGTTCCGGAGAACGGCGGCGCGTCCTTCTGCGCCAAGCAGGTGGTGACGAACAACAAGCTCAACAAGCAGCTCTCGAACCTGCCGGCCCCGCCGACCACGCCGACCACCTAGGTCGCACCCAGGAGATGCCAGATCTGGAGTCGGGCCCCGGGGGCCCGACTCCACGTCTGGACGCGAGGGGAACACCTCGCGCCCAACGTGACGAGCACCGAATGGGGGGAACGTGACGCCGTACATCGTCTCGGGGCTGGTGCTCGGGAGCATCTACGCGATCTCGGCACTGGGCCTCGTCCTGACCTATACGTCGTCCCGCGTCTTCAACTTCGCGTACGGCGCGATCGCGTTCTCCATGGCGGTCCTGCACTACAACCTGGTCCGTCGTGAGGGCTGGCCGCTCGGTCTCTCCGTGGTGTTCGTGCTGTTCGTCGTCGCGCCACTCCTCGGCCTCTTCCTCTGGGCGGCACTCTTCCGTCGGCTCGCGCACGCCTCCCCCACGGTTCGCCTGGTCTCGACCGTCGGCCTGTGGGTCGCGCTGCCGGCGCTGACCTACCTGGTCTTCCCGTTCGCCAAGGACGAGGTGTTCGACCCGGTCGGCTTGCTCCCCAAGGACGCCGGCGTGATCGACATCTACGAGATCCTCGGCATCAAGATCAACGAGGATCAGCTCGCCGTGCTGATCGCCGCAGTGGTCGTGGCAGTCGGCGCGACACTGATGATGCGCCTGACCCCGCTCGGGCTGGCGATCCGAGCGACGGTCGACCACCCCCGCAACGCCGCCATCGCCGGGGTCAACACCGACGCCGCTACCGCGGTGTCATGGGTGATCGGCACCATGCTGGCCGCGTTGGCCGGGATCCTGCTCGCGCCGATCTTGCACGGGCTGAACATCGCGTTCTTCACCCTGCTGCTCGTCGCCTCGTTCGCGGCGGCGGTGGTCGGGAAGGTGCGCAGCCTGCCGCTCACGTTCGCGGGGGCGATGCTCATCGGCATACTCCAGGGGATCTGGCCGAAGATCTACGCCGACGTGTTCGAGTCGGGCCCGCTCGAGGGCTTCAACAACTGGTTCGCACTCAACGAAGCCGGGATCAGCACACCCCTCCTGTCCAAGGGGGTCACTGCCAGCATCCCGTTCGTCGT
>Ga0194132_10010756_pt1 | contig 12050 bp, 13 predicted proteins | sample TA2KigOf80mmetaG_FD_148612 | JGI IMG/M metagenome (GOLD analysis project Ga0194132, IMG submission 148612) | Freshwater microbial communities from Lake Tanganyika, Tanzania - TA2015054 Kigoma Offshore 80m | ecosystem: Environmental > Aquatic > Freshwater > Lake | place: Tanzania: Lake... | reverse complement strand
CCGGTGGCCGAGCAGTCGTCGCAGTTCGACTACGTGATCACGGGTAATCAGTCCCTTCGTTTGACAGTCAAATAACTCATCATCATGCGCCTTCTTTTCTCCGTGCTGGTTGTTGGGGCGGCGTTCGCCGTCGATACTCATTTCTGGACGCTGACCTCGAAGGAGGATCACGATAAAGCGACGTTGACGCGGCTTTCGGTGCGCAGCGACGGACGCGTCACGCTTGCGCCGGCGCTGCGCGAGTTGAACGATCCGTCGGTGTCCTATCTGTGGACGATCGCGCGCGGACCGGATGGGACGATCTATTCGGGCGGCGGCAATCCGGGCGCGGCGACGACCAAGGTCTTCGCGACGCGCAACGGGCAGACGCGCACCGTCGCCGAGTTGCCGGGCTTGCAGATACAGGCGATCGCGCTCGATGGCGCGGGCCGTGTTTATGCGGCGACCGCACCGGACGGCAAGGTCTATCGCGGCAGCGATGTCTTCTACGATCCGAAAACCAAGTACATCTGGGCGATGGCGTTCGACAAGGCCGGCAATCTCTACATCGCCTCGGGCGACAAGGGCGAGATCCACAAAGTCACACCGCAAGGGCAGGGTTCGGTGTTCTTCAAAACGGAAGAGGAGCACGCGCGATCCCTGGTGGTTGACGCAAGTGGCAATGTGATCGCGGGCACCGAGCCCGGCGGGCTGGTCACGCGTATTACTCCAACCGGACAAGGATTTGTTTTATACCAGGCGGGCCGGCGCGAAGTAACGGCGCTGGCGATCGCGCCGGACGGATCGATCTATGTCGCGGCGGTCGGCAACAAACCGGCGGCATCGCTGCCTGCGCCGCCACCGGCTCCCGCGGCCGCACCGGTGACAGCGCCCGCGCCCGCCGGCGGTGCAGCCCCGGCCGGTGCGCGGCCGGTTGTGCCTCCGCCGACATTGACGCCGAGTTCGGTGAGCGGCGGCAGCGAAGTCGTACGGATCGCGCCCGATGGCTTTCCGTCGCGCGTGTGGTCCGATGCCAACGAGATTGTCTACGCGATCACGTTCGACAAAGCGGGAAAGCCGATCCTGGGCACGGGCAACAAGGGCTCGATCTACCGCGTCGACAGCGATCTGCTTTCGACCAAACTTCTGAACCTTGCGCCTACACAGGTGACGGCGCTGACCAACGACGCCGACGGCGCGATTTACGCGGCGACGGGCAACATCGGCAAGCTGTTTCAGATCGGGCCAGGGATTGAGAAAGACGGCGTGTTGGAAAGCGAAGTGCTCGACGCCGGATGGTTCGCCGAGTGGGGCCGGCTGACGTCGAAGACCGCGGGCGGTGTGACGTTTGAAACACGCAGCGGCAACCTCGACCGGCCGCAGCAGAACTGGAGTCCGTGGGCCGCGGTGAGCGGGCGAATCGCATCGCCATCGGCGCGGTTTCTGCAATATCGCGCGAAGTTCACCGGCGACGACGCGATGCTGATCAACGCCGAGATCGCGTATCTACCGCGCAACGTCGCGCCGAAGATCGAGCGTATCGAAATTACGCCGCCCAACTACCGGTTCCCGAGCCAGTCTCTGACGATTACGCCGTCGACGACGTTGACGCTTTCGGCGATGTCGAGCCGCGCGCAGTCGTCGTCATCGCCGCCGTCGAGCGATCCGGGCGGTGTGACGATGAACGGCGCCAAGGGCTTTCAAGGCGCGCGCTGGCGCGCGGGCGACGCCAACGGCGACACGGTTCACTACACGGTCGAGATCCGCGGGCGCAACGAATCGACATTCAAGCTGTTGAAGAAAGATCTGACGACGCGTATGTTCAGCTTCGACTCGTCGGCGTTCCCCGACGGCGAGTACGTGCTGCGCGTGACAGCGACCGACGCGCCCTCGAATCCGCCGGGCAAGGGGCTGACGAACTCGCTCGAAAGCGAGCCGTTCCCGATCGACAACACGCCTCCGGTGATTCGGAATCTGGCCGCGACGTCGAGCGGGAACAACGTGACGATTGCGTTTACCGCGGCCGATACGGGTGGGATTTTGACGAAGGCGGAGTACTCCATCAACGCGGGCGATTGGATCTACATCGAACCGACGACGAGGCTTTCCGACGCGCGCGATCACTCTTATAACGTGACCGTGGAACGGCCGGCGGGCGAGATTAGTGTCGCGGTGCGTGTGACCGATGAGTTCGACAATCACGCGGTTGATAAGGCGGTTGTAAGGTAACGCGATGCGGGTGCTTCTTGCGGGATCGACAGGTGTGATCGGGCAGGAAGTGATGACGTCGCTGTTTGGCCGCGGCCATGAAATCGCGGCGCCGACGCGTGCAGGCGGCGTGGATGCGTTGCGTCCCGAGACATTGCGCGGCTGGTGCGATGGCGTGGACGTAGTGGTATCGGCGATGGGCGGATCGGTCGCGCTTGGCGGACCGGAGCGCCGGCCCTACGCGGTGACGAACACGCAGGCGAATCGGAACCTGATCGCGGAGGCGCTACAGGCGAAGGTGCGCCGGTTCGTGTATGTCGCGGCGCACAAGCAGGCGGGGTATGAGGGCACGGCCTACATGCAGTCGCACGAGGCTATTGTGGAAGAGTTGCGCGAAGCGAAGTTGCCGCACACGGTGATCCGGCCAACGGGCGTGTTCACGGCACTGGCACCGTTCGTTGACTTTGCGCGGAGAGGATTCGTGCCGCTGATCGGCGATGGATCGGCACGGACGAATCCGATTGCGGCTTCCGATGTCGCGCGCGCGGTGGTCGAAAATTTGGAAGACGGGCCGGCGTCGGTATCGATCGGCGGGCCATCGGTGATGACTCGAAGAGCAATCCCCGAGGCTGCGGCAAAGGCAGTAGGAAAACAGCCGTTTTTCGTTTCGATGCCGGCTGGCGCGGCGCGATTCAATGCGAGAGTGATGGGAATTTTCAACCCGCGCATGGGCGAGCTGATGGCTTTCGCGGCGGCGGTTTCGGTGGTGGATTGTGTTGCGCCGACGTATGGCTCCGAGCGGTTGGAGGACTATTTCGCAGGGCTTGAGAAGCGGAAATGAATTCCGGAGGCGCACAAGAAAGCACGTGCGCTTGGCCGTACTGTTCGTAAGTTGAAAGTTTTTGGAGAGGAACAGCTCGGCCTGCGGCAGCTGAAATGCACAAACGAGTTTGGGTGAGCGGTATCGCGGGTCACTTCGCCCACTTGCTTAATATGGGGCGAAGCTGCTCGGCGGTCATTTGGCCGGGATGGTACATACGCACGATTCCCTTGGTGTCGAGCAAAACAAGCGTTGGCGTGCTGCTGACGCCGTAGAGGCGGTAGTTTTCTTCACTGACCGGGATCGGGTATTCGCTCATCCACGGGAAGCGCTCCTTTTGAACTTGCGCGATGTAGGGCGTTTCTTTTTCGGGTGGGGCGTCAACGCCCTCGGCAACGTAACCGAATCGCTGCGTCGGCGCGACGATCGCCAGCCTGGGGAACTCCTTACGGAGCGCTTCGAGGATCGGGCCCTGCGCTTTGCAGTCCGAGCACCAGTGCGCCCACATGAAGAGCAAAACCGGGCGGTCTTTGAAGTCGCTGAGCGATTTCATTTTTACCCCAGTAAGGAACAGTTTTGTTTCCAGCTTCGGCGCGGGCTTTCCTTCCAGGCTCAGCAAATGCAGGTTCTTCTGAATCCGGGTGCGAATCGAAGTGGCGTACCAGCGTTTGAGTTCGGTCTGGAGGAATGAAATGCCCTCGCCGAGCCGGCCGGTATTGGCCAGAGTGTGGCCCATCACTTCGATCGACGCGCCGAGCGCAAGGGGCAGACTCTTTTCGTCATCGAGCTTACGGGACTTCAACGCTTCCAGGCAAAGCTCGCGCGTTTCGATCGACAGCTTTTCGGCGTCGGCCCACTTCTTGGCGGCTTGCGCGCCGCGCCCCATCCACGAATGCGCGAGCAGAAGATCGGGCGTCCAGGCACCGCCTTTGCGTTCGGCTTCGATGCGTTTGCGCGCGCCGTCGAGATCGGCAGCGGACGTGAATTTGCGGACTTCGACGACGATGGGTTGCGCGAAGGCGGCAACCGCGAACAGACCTAAGACCAACTTCATAGCACCTAGAGTAACTGATTGGCGCGCAGCCAATCGATGGACGATTCGAGGTCCTCGCGTTCCAGAGCGGCGGCGCGTTCCTTCGGCGGCGCCGGCCGGCTGTCGCGCGGCTTACCTTTTTCGGCGATGGCGGCGAAGCGCGCGAACTCCCAGGCGGGTGTTGTGCGGTAGGCCTTCCAGAACTCGGGCTGGTAGTAGGGAAAGGGCCGGGTGCCGGTGACGATGATCTCAAGGGACATCGCTTTGCCCGGACATAGCGCGTTGAACTTCTTGACCCAGTCCAAAATGTTCACGTTGCCTTCGCCCATGCGGGTCCACTGCATGGCGGCGCCTTCGGGCGTGCGCCAGACGGCGCTGTCGCGCACATGGGAGGTCAGCACATATGGCGCGAGTGTTTCGAGAGTTACATGGGGATCTTCAATCGCCCAGGTGGGATTGCCGGAGTCGATGCACGCACCGACGAAATCCTTGCCGGCGGATTCAATGAGCATCTTCAGTTCGCGGCCTTGCAGGTCCCCGCCGTGGTTTTCGATGGCGATCTTCTTGCCGGCGTCGAGCACGCGCGACCGCACGGCGCGCAGCGTCTTCACGGTGTTTTCAATGTGTTTGTCGAGCGGCGTATCGGACGCGCGATCGCGCCAATCGCCGAGCACGGCTCGGACAATTGGTGCGCCGACGATGACGGAGGCGTCGATCATACGTGCAAGCTGCTCTTCGGCCGTGCCTTGTTTGGGGTCGAAGCGCGCGGCGGTCGGACAGATCGACAGCATTCCGATTTCGACTTCGATGCCGTGCTTCCGAGCGTGATCGCGGACCTTTTCGAGATGCGGCTTTTCGAGGCCGCCGAGAAAACGGATCTCCGAGAAGTGCACAACCTTGGCGCCGTGTTTGGCACAGTAGTCCAAGAATTCGAACGCGGTCCAACCTTGGCCGCGCAGGCTGAACAGATCGATTCCGAACTTCAACTTGCTGCTCCCTTGCGCCATCAACGCGGCCGGCGCCGCCGCAACAAACGTTCGCCGTTGCATCGATATGAGCTTATCGCAACATGTATCGTGAAAATGCTGTTGGGAAAAAATAGCCACCCCGGAATTCGTCGCGACTGAAAGAGGCAATCGCGGAAATCAAGATATTCTGCGAACGCGCGAAGCCAAAGCTGATCGAAGAGGAACTGCACGGCGTTCGGTGTTCGACCGCGAGGGGTGCTTGGCGGACGACTTGCCGCTCCTGGACGAGATGGTGAAGGAGCCGATTCCAGGAACGGTGCACGCCGGAATTGTTGAAAGGCGACGGGGAGTCCGGCGATTTCGAACGGCTGGGCGAGGTTCTTGGCGATGGCACGAACGGCGAGGTGGATCCGAAAATTCCGATTCCGCTGCCGCTGAAGAAGGCCAAACGGGGCGGTGAACTAGCCGCGAAGCCAGGCGGCGAGGCCGACGATTTGCGACGATTGCAATCCGTCGCCAAGTTCAAACCACAGGCGGCGGTTCGCGCCGGCGCCGATGGCTTCGAGCACTTCTTCCGACATGGCGGCGTTACCGACGACACCAATCAACGCGCCGTGGGCGCGGGCGGCGGCTGTCAGTTCTTCGACGCGCGAGCGCAGTTCGACCAGAGGCTTGCCCGCGGCCTTCCACTGCACGCTGGACACGATGTCTTCGGGCCAGCCGGCCATGTCTTCCCACTTCGATGGATAGGGCACGCCGGGCCCGCAGCCGAGTTCGACGAAGGCCACTTGCACGGGCCGTCCGTTTTCGCGAAGACGCTGGAGGCGCTCGCTGAGTTCCGTGGCTTTGGTGAAAACGCCTGGCGGGTCGAAGACCACGTCGATATCGTGAGTGCGTCCGTTGACGCGCCGGGCGATGTCGATCTTGTCGTCGAGATCTTCGGACGTCATCGACGACGCATCGAAGCGGGAGCGCGAACAGATTTCGCCGTCGCCCTCGAGTGCGAAGCCTTCGCGCCAGCCGTGGCGGATCGCCCCGTAAACGCCTTCGTGCGGCGCGCCGGTGTAGGCGGCGACGGAGAGTCCATACTTGCGCTGGACCGCGCGGAACTGGGCGAACGCGGTGTCGGCATCGGAACGCGCGGCGATGTAGAGCGTCTCGACGCCTTGCGGGCCGGGCAACAGGGAGCGATCGACCTGCGTAGCGTAGGTAAGAATTTTCTCCTCGTCGCTGGGGCCGAAAGGAATGGCGTTGACGACAACTTCGAGTCCGCGCGGGGTGCGCATGCGGCCGACCAGAATCTGCCCGTGGAAGAGTCCGCTGGCTGGAGCGCTTGATAGCGCAATGTGCAGCAGTGCGGGCACGCGGCCATCGACGGCGACATAGTAGGTTGAGTTGGCGACAGGATCGGGCGCGAAAGATCCCCAATGAACGCGCATACTTTCAAACGGCGTCTGCGAGGCGCGGGATTCGAGCATTCGCCGCAGCGCGGCGTCGACTTTGCGGTTCTCCGCGAATTGAAAAATCAGATCGGCGAGCTGCGACGCCTCCGCAGCGCGAACGGGAACGTCGAGCGTCACCGGGATCATAACGACAGGCTCTTCAAATACTCGCGGAACTGCGTGCCGAGGTCGTAGCGCTTCAGCGCAAATTCGACGGTGGCTTGCAGGAAGCCGAGCTTGTCGCCGGCGTCGTAGCGCTTGCCTTCGAACTTGTAGCCGTAAACGGGGCGGCTGCGGAGCAGATGCTTGAGGCCGTCGGTGAGTTGGATCTCGCCACCTTTGCCGGGCTCGACCGCTTCGATCGAAGTGAAGATCTCGGGAGTGAGAACGTAGCGTCCGATGATGGCGAGGTTGGAAGGCGCGTCTTCGGCCTTGGGCTTTTCGACCATATTGCGGATGCGGAAGAGCCGGCCGCTTTGGCCCATGTGATCGACGGGTTCGGCGTCGACGACACCATAGGCCGAGATGTTTTCCTTGGGTACTTCCATTAGCGCGACGACGGATGCGCCATAGAAATCGTGAACATCCATGAGCTGGCGGAGACAGGGAATTTCGGCGTCGATCACGTCGTCGGAGAGGACGACACAGAAGGGCTCCTTGCCGACGAGTTCCTTGGCGCGGAGCACGGCGTGACCGAGGCCGAGCGCTTCCTTCTGGCGTACGTAGGCGACGTCGATCATGTCGGAAATTCCGCGGACGAGTGCGAGCAGATCTTTCTTGCCTCGGGTTTCCAGCAGGTGCTCCATTTCGAAGCTGACGTCGAAGTGGTCTTCGATGGCGCTCTTGCCGCGCCCGGTCACGATGATGATGTCTTGCAGGCCGGAGTGGATCGCTTCCTCCACGCCGTATTGAATTAGCGGCTTGTCGACCAGGGGAAGCATCTCTTTGGGTTGCGCCTTCGTGGCGGGGAGGAAACGGGTGCCTAAGCCCGCGGCCGGGAACACGGCCTTTCTAGCCTTTGGAATCATGTCCTTCTATTCTCGCCTATGAATTCGTACCTGTAGCAGCTTCCTTTGGTACCAGGACTTTTCGCGGAGAAAACTCCCCCCGCAGGTTCATTGCCGCGGGGGCGGGCGGAGGGCGAAACTGGCAACAGCACAAATGGAGAGACCTGCCACGCACCGCTGGTCGTCTCAGGAAGTCGCCAAGATTGTGGCGCTTTTTGACGCGGAACGCAGATTCCACGAACAGATGGTTACCCTTCTGCCCGTCGCCTTGGCGACCGTCGGAGAAGATGGGAAACTGTTGGCGGCCAACTCCGCGTTTCTGAAACAGTTTCAGATTCCGGCAAGCGAGATTGATTCGCGATCGCTGGAAGGGCTGTTTCAACTGAATGTGGCGGAGTGCCTGCAGAGGCATCAAGCGACTTCGGCCGATGTCGCGGCCGGCACGCTGCACTTCACGCCGCTGCCGCGCTGGGAGCGTGGCGAAACGGAGTGGATGGGGGTGCTGGTTGCCGGAATGGCTGCCGCGCCGGCTTCTTCCGACGTTTCTTCGAGCGGTGCGCAGGTGCTGGCGACGCAGCGGTTGGCGCAGGTTGTGACCCATGAGGCCAACAATCTGGTGATGATTGCGTCGGGCTATGGCAAGGAGATTCTGGCGCAGTTGCCGGGCGATTCGCCGATTCGCGAGGACGTGTCGATGTTGCTCGATGCGACCAAGCGGATCGAGGCGATGACGGCGTTGTTGGCCGAGTATGGCAAGCCGCGGAAATCGACGATTGGGATCTTTCCTTTGACTGCGGTAGCGCCGGGTGTGAGCGATGCGGTGGCGGTCGATATGGCGGCGTTGCAGTCGGCGATTGCGGCGGCCGGCGCTTTGGCTGGCGGGGGCCTGAAAATTGAGGCTCTGCGACAGCCGCCAAACGTGGTCCTGGTGTTAACGGGATTTTCGATGACGGCGGAGGCGTTGCGGCAGGCGTTGGAACCGCTTTCAAAGGCGGCGCGCGAGGGCGATGCGACGGCACGGGGCGCGGCGCTGATTGGGCCTTTGCTGTTACAGGCTGGGGTGCAGTGGCGTGTGACGGATGCCGCGGCGTTGGAGATTCGGGCGCCGCTTTCGGCGGCTGCGCCTGCTGTTGTTTCGAAGCGATCGGCACTGGTGACGGATGATCAGCCGGGGATTCGACGGCTGGTGCGGCGCGTGCTGGAGGGGATGGGGTTTGCGGTGGACGAAGCGGGATCGGGTGAAGAGGCTGTGGCGCTGTTGGAGCGACGCGGCGAGGCAGTGACGTTGCTTGTGACCGATATGCAGATGGATGGGATGACGGGGCGCGATTTGGCGGATCGCGTGCGGTATCACTATCCGTCGACGCGAATACTGTTCATTAGTGGCTACACCGATGATCCGGGCGTGCAGAGCGGGGCGCTGCAGGAAGGGACGGCGTTTTTGGAGAAGCCGTTTGATCCGGGGCAGTTGAAGGCGGCTGTGACGGGGTTGGTGGGGTAGGGTACCTACGCGCTGGAAGGCCGCCGACTCGCATTCACCGAGCTTCGAGACCGGGCCCGAACGGCGCGACCCTAGTCGTCCTCGGACGCCTCAAGAAGGCCCTCGAGTTCTGGAAGAATCAGCAGGTCTTTCGGCCTGCCCGCAGCTTTCTTCGCTCGAATCAGCGAAGGCAAATCCATCGCACGCAACCGTCGGCCGAAGGCGTCGACCTCGACGGAAACCGCGTGAACTTCCGAATAGCTTCCGATGCCTGCGACCTCCGCCAGCAGATCGATGATGCCGAGATCGGTCGTCAGCGTGAACATTGTGCCATTTGCCGGCGTCGCAAAGCTCCTGGATGGCACGCTCGAAGTTCATGCTCTAGTCTTGGCGGCCCGGCCACGCACGGACTCGGCGGCTATTGCCAGTTTGTGCATGCGATCGGCTCGTTGGGCCGGCGAAAGCATTAACTGCTCGATCAGCAGCGTAACATCGACGCCGAAGTGATAGGCTGCCTCCACTTTGCCGCCGGGTTTCGGGTTCTGCAAACGCTCGATGGTGCGAGCCAATGCTTTGTCGTTTGCTGCCACGTTTTTAGTCTACCGCTGGCGGTTACGCAAATAGACTCATCTGCGCCGGCACATATTCGCTGCCTCGGGAGCCCAGGCCGTACTTGGCGCGGACAGCGTTGGCGCGGTGCTTGACGAATTCAACGTATGGTCCTTTGAGATAGGCCGCGTCGCGGAATTGGGCGCGGTACTTGGATTCGAGCGCGGGGAATTCTTGGGCGAGCCACGGGAAGAAGACTTTCTGCGCGCATTCTTTCAAGAAGAGCGGCTGCGCCCAGAGGTATTTCGCGCCGGCGCGTGAGGCGGCTGAGGCTAACGCGTCGAGGTTTTCGAGGCTGTCGGTGATTCTCGGCATCACTGGCGAGATCGCTATACCGGTTTCAATGCCCGCATCCGCCAATGCTTTTACGGCTTCCAGCCGAAGGTCGGGTCTTGGGGCATAGGGTTCCAGTTTGCGGGCCAGAGCGGTGTCGAGCGTCGTGATCGTCATGTTCACGCGCACGTCGTTTTGGCGATTGATGGCGGCGAGCAGGGCGGCGTCGCGGGCGATCAGGTTGGACTTCGTGATCAAGAAAACGCGAATGCCGCGTGCGGAGCGCGCGACTTCTTCGAGCATTTGGCGCGTGACTTTGAAGCGGCGCTCGGCGGGTTGGTAGCAGTCGGTCGCGGAACCGAAGGCGATCGACTCGCCGAGTTTGACGCGATCTAGTTCGCGGCGAAAAAGCGCCTTGTCGAAGCGTTTGGCGTAGATCTTCGTCTCGAACGCCTCGACCGGAAGGTCCATAAACTCGTGCGTGTAGCGCGCGTAGCAGTAGCGGCAACCGAACTCGCAACCCCGGTAGGGATTAACGGTCCAATCAAACATCGGGCTGCGCCCCGCGCACGTTCCGATCAGACTGCGCGCTTCGATCTCTAAATAGGCGACGCGCCGTTTCTCTTCGAGAACGGCGCCCTCCGAAGCCATTCGGGCGATCCCCACAAGTTGCGTGGACATGCCATGAATGTTCGCCTTTTATTCGCCCTTTGTCAAGGGTGGAGTCTACGCCATTCCGGCGGCGTCGATCGAGGTGAGCTTCACGACGATCTTCGACATCTCGCGGTTGCGGCCTTCGACGAACTCGAGGCCGACCAAGGTGACGACCATGGCGATGGTCTGTCCGGCGACGTATAGCGTAACGCCCTTCTTTTCCTTTTGGCTGGCCATCAGGATGTCGCGCATTGCGTTACCGGTGCCGTCCTGCGCGGCAGCGGCGCCCGCGGCGGCAAAGCCGACGGTGAGAGTGGAGAATGCATTTCGTCTGTTCATTGTTTTATAGTCCTTTCATCAAAACCTGGTAGATTTCGCCATCGCTGAAGGCGCCCGAGAGGCCCTGCGCATAGGCGCAGTGCATTTCGAGAACGCCACCCTTAAATTCGATTTTCTTGTCGGCGGGGGCCGCAACGTTGACAAGCTTTACGCCTTTCAATTCGTCGCGCAGGGCGTCCTTGCCGAGCGGGTCCATGGCGATGGTGCGCAGCGCCATATTGAGGCGGTGGCAGGAAACGTTGTCGAGGAAGTTCAAGCCAGCGGCATCGCTTGAAAGCGTGTCCCAAGCAACGTCGTACTTGGCGGAAGAGCCGCAGATCTCGACGATCTCTTTTTCACGCTCCGGCAGCGTGGTTTCAGTGAGTGTCCGGATCATTTGCCGTTCTTGTAGTCCCATTTTGTGTCTCCACTATTGAGTCCCGCATAATATAGAGACGACTTTCAAGCGTCCGGTGTAAACTGGGATATGGGCAACCCTGCAGGCGTGCGTCGTGATTTCGATTCGCTCGAGAAGCGCAGGATGGAGGCGATTCGTTTACTCGGTAAAGGCTTGAATCAGTCAGAGACGGCGCGCCGGGTTAAGGTCGTGCGACAAACGGTCGCGCGGTGGGCCAAGGAATTCCGAGCCGGCGGCAAACTGGCGATGAAGAAGGCCGGGCGCGCTGGCCGTAAGCCGCGGTTGACGGATGCCGACAAACAGCGCCTGGAGCAATTACTACTGAAGGGTCCGGAATCGATTGGCTACGAGACCCCGCTGTGGACATGCCCTCGCGTTGCGCATCTGATCGAGACCGAGTTTGACGTGCGCTACCACGCCGGCCATGTCTGGAAACTTTTGGTTTCCCTCGGTTGGAGTCCGCAGCGTCCAACTGGACAAGCGCGGGAGCGTAACGAGGAGGCGATCCGCAAATGGCGGCGCTACCAGTGGCCCGCCATCAAAAAAAAGCCCAAAAAGAAGGGCGTACGATCGTCTTCATCGACGAAAGCGGGATAAGCCAGCGGCCCCACCGCTGCCGCATGTGGGCTCCGCGCGGCCGGACGCCGGTGCTGCAGCATTGCTTCAACTGGAGGTCCATGTCGGCAATTGCGGGTCTGAGTTTCAGCGGATTCCATTTCCAACTCTATGTCGGTAGCATCAAGAGTCCGCAGGTAGCGGATTTTCTTATTTGTCTGCAGCGCCACATCCAGACTCCGCTACTGATCGTGTGGGACCGGCTCTCGGCCCACCGCAGCAAACT
>Ga0194132_10010755_pt1 | contig 12051 bp, 8 predicted proteins | sample TA2KigOf80mmetaG_FD_148612 | JGI IMG/M metagenome (GOLD analysis project Ga0194132, IMG submission 148612) | Freshwater microbial communities from Lake Tanganyika, Tanzania - TA2015054 Kigoma Offshore 80m | ecosystem: Environmental > Aquatic > Freshwater > Lake | place: Tanzania: Lake Tanganyika... | reverse complement strand
CGGCACTTCAGCCGTCCATCGCCCAGTCGCCACGCTCGAACATGACCGCAATCAGGACATCGTCTCATTCTCTGACCAGCCTAAGGCTGGTCCGATTCCGTTAGGAATTACCAAAAGAAAAGCGGCGGCGGGATGAACCCGCCGCCGCCACTCGACTCTGGAGGGGTACGAAGTCGAGGTCTTTAGGCGGTGCGGCTCAGCTCGCGGACCGTGCCCACGCGGCTGCCGGTAAGCGGCTTGTGGGTGGCGACCTCGGCGATCGCCGGGATGTCGGCACGCTGGATGCCGATATCGGCCAGCAGGCGGTCGTCGAGCTGGGTCAGCTCGCCATAGGTCGCCCGGCGCTGCCGCCAGCCCTCGACCGCGTAGGCGACGGCCTTGAGGCCTTTGCCCAGGGTGAGAGTGGCGTCGCCGAGGAGATTGCCGACGAAGCGGCCGATGACCTCAGCGCGGTCCTGGCGGGCAAGAGCCTCGAGCAGGGCGATGTCGGTCCGGCGGCTTGAATTCCTGACGGACCGACCCAAAACCTCGGTTTCGTACATGACATCTAGGGACATGGGTTCGGTTCCTTTCTTCTTGGGGGCTTCGACAAAGCTGAAGATAGGAACGGTAAGCCATGCCGACGAGCGCATATGTTGCAACGCAGCAATGCGGGAAGCGCATGCCCTAGCGTGACTTAGGTCACAGATAAGCCAGATTGAGGTGCCTTAGAGGATGCACCGGCTCGCGGCCGGGGAGTTGGGTTAGTATCCCGCCCCGAACCAGCCCCTTTGCGAGCGCACCCATGTCCGATTGCCGTGCCGAATATCAGGGCGACGACGCCCTTGCCCGTCTCCTGGGCAAGGCCGGCAGCTCGCTCAGCCTCGCCGATGTCCGGGCCCTGATCGCGGGCGTGAACGCCGGCGCGGTCCCCGGCGACGATGCCGACTGGCCGAAGCTGGTGGCGGCCGAACCGAGCCCGGCCCTGGAGGCCCAGCTCCGGGCGCTCCGCGCCACCATGGAAGAGGCCGATCCGGCAGCCAGGGCCGACCGCGCCCCCCGCATCGCCGCGCTCCGCGCCGAGCTCGCCAAGCGCCGGCTGGCGGGATTCCTGGTCCCGCGCGCCGACGAGCATCAGGGCGAATACGTGCCGCCGCGTGCGATGCGGCTTGCCTGGCTCACCGGCTTCACCGGATCGGCCGGCATGGCCTGCGTGCTCGCCGACCGCGCCGCGATGTTCGTCGATGGCCGCTATACCATCCAGGTGCGCGCTCAGGTCGAAGGCGGCACCTTCGAGTACCGGCATTCGAGCGAGCAGCCGCTCGACCTCTGGCTCGTCGAGGCGCTTAAGCCCGGCGAGACGCTGGGCTACGACCCGTGGCTGCACACGGTCGAGGAAGTCACCCGGATCAAGGCCGCCTGCGAACGCGCCGGCGCCAAGCTCGCCGCCGTCGAGAACCTGGTCGATGCGGTGTGGAAGGATCAGCCGCCGCCGCCGCTGGCGCCTGTCATCCCGCACGACCTCGCCTTCGCCGGCGAGGCCGCCGACGAGAAGCGCCGGCGCATGGGCGAGGCGGTGGCAAAGGCGGGAGCCGCCGCCGCGGTGATCACGCAGCCGGACTCGCTCGCCTGGCTTCTCAACCTGCGCGGCCGCGACGTCTCGCGCACGCCGTTGCCGCTGGGCTTCGCGCTGCTCAAGGCCGACGGCGCCGTCGACCTCTTCATGGACCGCCGCAAGGTGACGCCGGCGGCACGCACCCAGATGGGCAACCATGTGCGCCTGCGCGAGCCGGGCGAGCTCGGCGACGGGCTCGAGGAGCTGGCCGGCCAGCGCGTGATGGCCGATCCGCGCTCGGCGCCGTCCTGGGTGTTCCAGCAGCTGGAGAAGGCGAAGGCCGAAATCGTACGCGCGCCCGATCCCTGCCAGCTCGCCAAGGCCTGCAAGAACCCGGCGGAGATCGCCGGCACCAAGGTGGCGCATGTGCGCGACGGTGCCGCGGTCACGCGCTTCTTGTCATGGCTGGCGAAGTCCGGGCCGAAGGGCGGGCTGACCGAGATCGCCGCTTCCGACCAGCTGGAGAATTTTCGCCGCGACGGCGAGCGCTACCGCGACCTCAGCTTCGACTCGATCTCGGGCGCCGGGCCCAATGGCGCCATCGTCCACTACAAGGCGATGCCGGAAACCGACCGCCCGATCAAGCCGGGCGAGCTCTATCTGATCGACTCCGGCGCGCAGTACCTCGACGGCACCACCGACATCACACGCACGATCGCCATCGGCGGCAGGCCGAGCGCCGAGGAGCGCGACCGCTTCACCCGCGTGCTCAAGGGCCACATCGCGTTAGCCCTGGCGCGCTTCCCGGCCGGCACCACCGGGAGCCAGCTCGATGCGCTGGCGCGGCTGCCGCTCTGGCAGGCGGGGCTCGACTACGACCACGGCACCGGGCACGGCGTCGGCAGCTATCTCTCGGTGCATGAAGGTCCGCAGCGAATCTCCAAGCTGCCGAACACCCAGCCGCTGATGCCGGGCATGATCGTCTCGAACGAGCCCGGCTACTACAAGACCGGAGGCTACGGCATCCGCGTCGAGAACCTGATCACGGTGGTGCCGATCGAGGTGCCGGGGGCCGAGCGGCCGATGCTGGGCTTCGAGACGCTCACCTACGCGCCGATCGATCTCGCCTTGGTCGAGCCGTCGCTGCTGACCGAAGCCGAGCTCGACTGGCTGAACGCCTATCACCAGCGCGTGCGCGAGATACTGACGCCGGATCTCGACAAGGAAACGGCGGCATGGCTCGCCGAGGCGACCAGGCCGATCGCGCGCCGGGCCGAGGCGGCGGACTGACGGCGCATGTTCGGCTTCAGCTTCGGCAAGCTCCTGCTGCTGGCCGCGGTCATCGCCGCGGTCTGGTACGGCTATCGCTGGTGGCAGCGCGTCCAGCGCGTGGTCCGCGACGAGGCGGCAACCCTCGCCCGCGAGCGAGCCCGCGCGCCGACGGGCGAGGACATGGTCAAGTGTCCGGCCTGCGATACCTACCTCTCGCCGCGATCCGCGCGCTCCTGCGGGCGGAGCGAGTGTCCCTATCCGGGGTAGCCGAGCCCTCGATCAAGGCATCGCGAAGCCTTCGGCGCGAAGGCGTTTCTCGAAGTCGTTCCAGACATTCCGGTCGCAATGCCGTTCCGCCAGCCGCTGGTAGGAGGCTTCGATCGCCTCGCTGCGGCTCCCGGAGAGCTTCCGTGCCAATCCCACGCGATCGGCTGGCGGCTCCACCAGGAAGCCGTCGACATGGAGGTAGTCGAGGCCCGTGACGCAGAGCGAGATCACCGCGTCCTCATAGGTCTCGACGATCGGCTCACCATCGTTGTTGAAGGATGTGTTGACCAAAACGTACAGGCCGGTCAGGTCGCCGAAGGCCTTGATCAGGTCGTAGTAGTCGGGGTTCTGCTCGCGTCTGACCGTCTGCGGCCGGCTCGATCCGTCGACATGAGTGATCGCAGGCAGGCGATCGCGCATCTCCGGCTTCACCGGCGCGGCGACGATCATGAAGGGGCCCTCGACCGGCATGTCGAAATAGAGATGCGTCTTCTCCCACAGCACCGAGGGAGCGAAGGGACGGAAGCTCTCGCGATGCTTGATCTCGGCGTTGAGCTTGCGGACGTAGTCGGCCCGCCGCGGGTCGGCGAGGATGCTTCGGTTGCCCAGAGCCCGAGGGCCGTATTCCGATGCGCCGAAGCAGCGGCCGATGATGCTGCCATCGGCGATGAGCCGTGCCACCTCCTCGACGCCGGCCCGCCGATGCCTGAGGCCGTGACGCTCCAGCAGCGACGGCAGCCGGGATACGTCGTTGGCGACGCCGAGATAGGCTGTATCCATGACCTTCCGCTTCACGCCGCCCTTCGCGTGATATCCGGCGAGGGCGCAGCCGAAGGCGATGCCTTCGTCGGAAGCGGCGGGCTGTACGAACATGCCGATGCCCGGATTCTCGTCGAGGATGCGCCGGTTACCGACGCAGGAGAGCGCGACGCCGCCGGCGAGGCAGAGATTGTTCGACCCTGCCTTGCGCTTCGCGATCTGGGCCAGGTGGAGCATGTCCTCCTCGAGCGCATCCTGCACCTCGCGCGCGAGATTGACCCAGAACTCCGAGACCAGGGCCGCGGTGCCGCCGGGGGTGGCCTTGGCGTCGAAGCGAGGGACCTGCGTCAGATTCACCATCGCGCGCTGATGCGAGATCAGGAAGTCGAAGTACCGTTCCTTCGGGATGTTCAGGATGTCGCGCTTGGGAAACCGGTCGCGATAGGCGGCGAGCGCCATCGTCTTGCCGGCGCCGAACTTGGAGAAGCCCATTGTGCGCGTCGTGAAGTTGAAAGGCCACGCGCCGTTGTAGAACTGATGCTCATTGAAGGACGGGTTGACGACCTCTCCATTGTGGACGAGCGGGCCATCATATCCATAGCCGTCGATCAGCCTGATGCCGAGCCCCTCGGTGGCGAACAGATTGGTCGAGGCGTCGAAGCACAGGATCGCCGCCTTGTCGAAGGGCGAAACGAAGTAGGCCGACGCCGCATGCGCCATCACATGATCGATGGGCATCCAGTTCTTGTGACGCAGCAGCGACGACTGTTCGCACAGAAACGAGGTCACGTAGTGGCCGTCGTAGAACCGGTTCTCGTCCTCGTCGAAGACGCGGTTGTCGGTCTTGTTCAACGCCACCTGCGAGCTGACTTTTGTCGGCCATTGATGGGTGAACGCCTCGAGTGCCAGGACATCGACCTGGGCAAGCGAGTCGAGGCCTGCGGCCCGCAAGCAGTAGTCGATCGAAAGCCACGGGAAACGGTGGCTGCTTTTGAAGCGGTTGAGCCGCGCTTCGGTGATCGCATGCATGACCAGCGACCCGTTGCGCTCGTAGACGATCGAGGCGCCGGTGTCGTGCTGCCAGTATTTGACGCCCAGGACGATCATCGGCGCCTCGCGGGTGGCTCGATCACCGTCGTGTCTATCAGATCAAACCCTGGCCGCCAATTTGGCCCGTGATCTCAGGCGCCGAGCACATGCGCGACGATCGCCTTGGCTTCCGACTCGCTTAAGTCCCGGCCGGCGGCGCTGTTCGGCGGCTTGGGCCAGGCCTCGTCGGTCCAGGCGATGCCGCCGAACTCTCGCGGCGTCGCATAGCGCGGGATCACGTGGAAATGCACATGCGGGTCGAGCATCATCAGCATCAGGTAGTTGATCTTGTCGAACTGGAAGGCGGCCTTGAGCTTCGCTTCCAGCTCCTTCGCCACATACGCAAGCTCGGCTCCCTCGTCAGGCGTCATCTCGCCGAAATGCGGGCAATACCGGCGAAGCGACAGGACGCCGCAGCCGATGGTCGTGTGCACCGGCCGGAGCGACCACACCCAGTGCTGGTATTCGCGGACCGTGTAGGCGGGGATACGGAACTTCTGCCGGAATTTTTCGAGCTCGGTCATGGACGATTCCCGGTTGCAGGCGTTTTCCGAGGGTAGAGGCCCTCCGGCCGGGGCGGCAATGCTCGATCCGCCGCTGGATCGCCCCACTTTTCTTGACCCGCCCCCAGCCCCCTGGGTATATCGCTGCACCGCAAAAAACGGATGGCCGATGGCGCCCCCCCGCCCGACCAGTTTCCAGTCCCTGATCCTGACTCTGCAGACCTATTGGGCGGAGCAGGGCTGCGTGATCCTTCAGCCCTACGACATGGAGATGGGCGCCGGAACCTCGCACCCGGCGACGACGCTCCGCTCGCTGGGGCCCGACCGCGTCTGGAACTGCGCCTATGTGCAGCCCTCGCGGCGCCCGAAGGACGGGCGCTACGGCGACAACCCGAACCGGCTGCAGCATTACTACCAGTTCCAGGTGATCATGAAGCCGTCGCCGGCCAACAACCAGGAACTCTACCTGGAGAGCCTGCGCCGCCTCGGCGTCGATCCGGCGCTGCACGACATCCGCTTCGTCGAGGACGACTGGGAGAACCCGACCCTCGGCGCCTGGGGCCTGGGCTGGGAGGTCTGGCTCGACGGCATGGAAGTCAGCCAATACACCTACTTCCAGCAGGTCGGCGGCATCGAGTGCGATCCGGTCCCGGTCGAGATCACCTACGGGCTCGAGCGCCTGGCGATGTACATCCAGGGCGTCGACTCGATCTTCGACCTCGACTGGGACGGCGTGCCCAAGAACAAGGGCGGCAAGACCTATCGCGACATCTATCACCGCGCCGAGCGCGAGTTCTCGGAATTCAACTTCGAGGTCGCGGACACCGAGCGCCTGTTCGTCCGCTTCGCCGACGCCGAGAAGGAATGCTCGCGCCTGCTCGAGCGCGGCCTGGCGCTGCCAGCCTACGACCAGGTACTCAAGGCCGGTCACACCTTCAATCTCCTCGATGCGCGCGGCGTCATCAGCGTGACCGAACGGCAGGCTTATATCGGCCGCGTGCGCACGCTGGCCAAGGCTTGCTGCGAAGCCTGGGTGGGCCAGTCGCGTGCCTGAGCTTCTTCTCGAGCTTCGGTCGGAAGAGATCCCGGCCCGCATGCAGCGCCGCGCCGCGGAGCAGCTCAAGGAGCGGCTGACCGCGATGCTGGGCGAGGCGGGCTTCGCGCTCGCCAAGGATGCGGTCGCCACGTATGTCGGCCCGCGCCGGCTCACGGCGGTGGTCGCTGACCTGCCGATGGCCCAGCCGGATCGCACGATCGAGCGCAAGGGCCCGAAGGTCGGCTCGCCGCAAGGCGCGATCGACGGCTTCCTCAAGGGTTCCGGCCTCGCCAGCCTCGACCTCGCCGAGCAGCGCGACACCGGCAAGGGCGTCTTCTACTTCGCCGTCCAGAAGCAGCCGGGGCGCCAGACCGCTGCGGTGATCGCCGAGATCGTGCCGGCGCTGATCAAGGCCTTCGAATGGCCGAAATCGATGCGCTGGGCGACCTGGAGCCAGCGCTGGGTCCGGCCGCTGCACGCGGTGCTCTGTGTCTTCGCCGGCGAGACCGTGCCGGGCCGGATCGATCTCGGCGGCGGCGCCATGGGCTTCACCAACGAGACCGTCGGCCACCGCTTCCTCGCGCCGGCGCCTTTCGCCGTCACCTCCTTCGAGGAATACGCCGACAAGCTCGACAAGGCCTTCGTCATGGTCGACCAGGCGGAGCGCCGCGCCTATATCGCGCGCATCGCCGGACAGCGCGCCGGCGAGAACGGGCTCCAGCTCAAACCCGACGAGGGGTTGCTCGACGAAGTCACCGGCCTCGTCGAATGGCCGGTGCCGCTGATCGGCAAGATAGACGACGAGTTCATGAGCGTGCCGCCGGAGGTGCTGACCACCTCGATGCGGACGCATCAGAAGTACTTCGCCTGCCTTCGCCTCGACGACACGCTGGCGCCGCGCTTCGTCGTCATCTCCAACATGGAGAACGAGGATGGCGGCCGGCAGGTCGTGTCGGGCAATGAGCGCGTGCTGCGCGCGCGCCTCTCGGATGCACGCTTCTTCTGGGACCAGGATCGCAAGAAGAGGCTCGCCGACCGCGTCGGCGCCCTTGCCAGCATCCTCTTCTATCAACGCCTCGGCACGATGGCGGATAAGGCAATACGCATTTCCCGCTTAGCGGCTCGACTAGCGGCGAAGATTCCCGGCTGCGATGCCAAGGAGGCCGAACGCGCCGGATTACTCGCCAAGGCCGATCTCACTACGGACATGGTCGGTGAGTTTCCCGAGCTCCAGGGCGTGATGGGCCGCTACTACGCGCGCCACGACGGCGAGCCCGAGGCGATCGCCGAGGCCGTCGCCGAGCATTACGCGCCCAAAGGCCCCGATGATCGCTGCCCGACGGCGCCGGCTTCGGTCTCGGTCGCGCTGGCCGACAAGATCGATACCCTGGTCGGATTCTTTGCCATCGACGAAAAGCCGACCGGCTCCAAGGATCCTTTCGCGCTACGTCGTGCAGCCCTAGGGGTCATCCGCCTTATCATTGAGAACAAGCTTCGCCTCGGTTTAATCGAGGAGTTTGGCTTCGCCTACGCGCTCAATCCAGCTTCCAATAACACCAAGGCCGACGACGTCGTGCGGGCGCTGCTCGACTTCTTCGCCGACCGGCTCAAGGTGCATCTCCGCGACCAGGGGCTCAAGCACGACATCGTCGCCGCCGTGTTCGCGGTTCCGGGCGGCGAGGACGATCTGGTCCGCCTGATCGCGCGCGGCGAGGCGCTCAAGGGCTTCGTCGCCTCCGACGACGGCGCCAACCTGCTGACGGCCTATCGCCGCGCCGCCAACATCCTCCGCATCGAGGAGAAGAAGGACGGCAAGCGCTACGACCGGCTGGCCGATCCGAAGCGCTTCGCGATGAGCGAGGAGGCGCAGCTGCACCAGGCGATCATGGATGTCGGCACCAAGGCCGATCCGCTGCTCGCGGACGAGGATTTTTCCGGCGCCATGGGCGCGCTGGCGCGGCTGCGCCAGCCGGTCGACGATTTCTTCGACCGCGTGACCGTCAATGCGGAGGAAGCCGAGCTGCGCGCCAACCGGCTCTGCCTCCTCTCACAGATCCGCGTCGGCATGGACGCGATCGCCGACTTCTCGAAGATCGAGGGCTGACATGGGCAAGTGGGTGTACGGGTTCGGAGGCGGTGCGTCGGAAGGCACCGCGAAGATGAAGAACCTGCTTGGCGGCAAGGGCGCCAACCTCGCTGAGATGTCCAATCTCGGCCTGCCGGTGCCGCCCGGCTTCACCATCACGACCGAGGTCTGCACGCACTACTACGCCAATGGCGAGAATTATCCGAAGGAGCTGAAGGCCGAGGTCGAGGCGGCGCTGGCGGCGATCGAGAAGACTGTCGGTGCGAAGTTCTGCGATGCCACGAACCCTCTCCTCGTCTCGGTCCGCTCGGGGGCGCGCGCCTCGATGCCGGGCATGATGGACACCGTCCTCAATCTCGGCCTCAACGACGAGACGGTGGCGGGCCTGGCCAAGCTCTCGGGCAATCCGCGCTTCGCCTATGACAGCTACCGCCGCTTCATCGCGATGTATGGCGATGTCGTTCTCGGCGTCGAGCACCATACCTTCGAGGACATCCTGGGCGAGGCCAAGGACGGGAAGGGCGTTTCGCTCGACACCGAGCTCGATGCCGAGGACCTGAAGAAGGTCGTGAAGGCCTTCCGCGCCAAGGTCCAGGAAGTGACTGGCAAGCCCTTCCCGCAGGATCCGAAGGAGCAGCTCTGGGGCGCCATCGGCGCCGTGTTCCAGAGCTGGATGAACCAGCGCGCCATCGTCTATCGCCGCCTGCACGACATTCCGGCATCCTGGGGCACGGCGGTCAACGTCCAGGCCATGGTCTTCGGCAACATGGGCGACGATTGCGCGACCGGCGTCGCCTTCACCCGCGACCCCTCGACCGGCGATCGTCGCTTCTATGGCGAGTTCCTGGTCAACGCCCAGGGCGAGGACGTGGTCGCCGGCATCCGCACGCCGCAGCAACTGACCATCGCCGGCAAGCAGGCGAACCTCTCGACGCTGCCGGCGATGGAAGAGGCGATGCCGGAGGTCTTCAGGCAGCTCGACACGGTGCGCGGCCAGCTCGAGAAGCACTACCGCGACATGCAGGACATCGAGTTCACGGTCCAGCGCGGCAAGCTGTTCATGCTGCAGACGCGCTCAGGGAAACGCACGGCCAAGGCGGCGCTCAAGATCGCGGTCGACATGGTCTCGGAAGGCCTGATTGACCGCAAGGAAGCGGTCGGCCGCATCAATCCCGGATCGCTCGACCAGCTCCTGCACCCGACCCTCGATCCCAAGGCGAAGAAGACCGTGCTCGCGCGCGGGCTCCCGGCCTCGCCGGGCGCCGCCTCGGGCAAGGTCGTGTTCTCCGCCGACGAGGCCGAGGCGCGCGCCGCCAAGGGCGAGCGCGTGCTGCTGACCCGCATCGAGACGAGTCCTGAGGACATCCACGGCATGCATGCCGCGGAGGGTATCCTGACCACGCGCGGCGGCATGACCAGCCACGCCGCCGTCGTAGCGCGCGGCATGGGCCGGCCCTGCGTCTCCGGCGCCGGCGAGCTTCGTGTCGACTATGCGAAGAAGCAGCTCCTGGTCCGTGGCACCACGGTAAAGGAAGGCGACATCCTGACCATCGACGGCGGCACCGGCGAGGTCTTCGTCGGCGAGGTGCCGACGATCCAGCCGGAGCTCTCCGGCGACTTCGCCACGCTGATGGAATGGGCCGACGGTCTCAGGCGCCTCAAGATCCGCACCAACGCCGACACGCCGACCGATGCCCGCACCGCGCGCCAGTTCGGCGCCGAAGGCATCGGGCTCTGCCGCACCGAGCACATGTTCTTCGAATCCGACCGCATCGTCGCGGTGCGCGAGATGATCATGGCGACGACCACCGAAGGCCGCCGCGCCGCGCTCGCCAAGATCCTGCCGATGCAACGGGAGGACTTCAGCGAGATCTTCCGCATCATGCGCGGCCTGCCGGTGACGGTGCGGCTCCTCGATCCGCCGCTGCACGAATTCCTGCCGCATACCGAGGCGGAGATCGAGGAGGTGGCGAAGGCCTCCGGCGCCTCGGCCGAGACGCTGCGCCAGCGCGCGATCGAGCTCAAGGAGACCAATCCGATGCTCGGTCATCGGGGCTGCCGCCTCGGCATCTCCTACCCGGAGATCTACGAGATGCAGGCGCGCGCCATCTTCGAGGCGGTCGCGGCGGTCTCGAAGGAGTCGGGCGAGACGGTGCTGCCCGAGGTCATGATCCCGCTGATCGCGACCAAGAAGGAGCTCGACATCCTGAAGACGATGATCGACCGGGTCGCCGGCCAGGTGGCGAAGGAGAGCGGCACGAAGGTCCCCTATCTCACCGGTACGATGATCGAGCTGCCGCGCGCCGCGCTGCGCGCGCAGGAGATCGCCGAGTCGGCCGAGTTCTTCTCCTTCGGCACCAACGACCTGACGCAGACGGCCTTCGGCCTCTCGCGCGACGATTCCGGCTCGTTCCTGAAGACCTATCAGGACAAGGGCATCTTCGAGACCGACCCCTTCGTCTCGATCGACATCGAGGGCGTCGGCGAGCTGATGGAGATCGCCGCCGAGCGCGGGCGCAAGTCGCGCCCCGACATCAAGCTCGGCATCTGCGGCGAGCATGGCGGCGACCCAGCCTCTATCCGCTTCTGCGACAAGATCGGCCTCGACTACGTGTCGTGCTCGCCCTATCGCGTGCCGATCGCGCGCTTGGCCGCGGCGCAGGCGGCGATCGCCGAAAGCGCGAAGCAGGCGGCCTAGCTAGCTCGTCGGGTTCCACCAGGGCGACGGGTCGGAGTGCCGGCGCACCTGGCCCGGTCCGGCCATGCCGCCCGGGCGCAGCAGGGCCCAGGTGCCGGGCGGCCACTCCTTGATCCGCGTGATCGCCTGAGACACGCCTGAAGCGCCGTCGCCGATGAAGGCGTTGCAGCGCGCCGCCAGATAGCTGTCGACAATGATGTCGTGAGCGAGCTGCCGGCCGTCATGCTGCAGATGGATCTCGACCGAGTGCTGCTCGTGGGTCTCGACGCGGATGACGTCGCGGCAGGCGACGCGGTCGCCGTAGCGCTCGCGGAAGAAGCCGACGGCCGGCGCGAAATCGGTCATCAGGTAGACGCCGCCATCGGGCACCGCCTGCAGGAAGGCATCGACCGTGCCGGTGAGCGCCTCCGGCAACATCATCTGCTTGTCCGAGGATTCGAGAATTTTCGGCACACCCTGGGCGCGGTAATGCACCGCGATCCGCGGACGGCTGCCGAGCATCTCGGCGGCGAGCCGGTCGACCTCGGCCTGAAGCGCCGGCTGGAGCCGGATATGGCGCCGGTAGAGCACCCCGAGACCGGGCTCCGGATCCGCGGCGGCGAGCGGATGCCCGGGTGAGAGCCAGGGCGCGAAATCGTCGATCTCCGTGAAGAAGTCGAAGACGGAGACGTCCTCGTTGCGGTTGAGCAGGAAGAGGCCGGAGGATAACGTACAGAATCTTTCGCACTTTCGGGAATGGTGGCTTCTTCTAGAGTGAAGGAGCAAACGATGAGCAGTGAGACTGCGATGGGCCAGGTGATCCAGATC
>Ga0194132_10010754_pt1 | contig 12051 bp, 13 predicted proteins | sample TA2KigOf80mmetaG_FD_148612 | JGI IMG/M metagenome (GOLD analysis project Ga0194132, IMG submission 148612) | Freshwater microbial communities from Lake Tanganyika, Tanzania - TA2015054 Kigoma Offshore 80m | ecosystem: Environmental > Aquatic > Freshwater > Lake | place: Tanzania: Lake... | reverse complement strand
CCACCGGCATCGATACAGCTCCACTACCGTCGCCGCACTCCATTCCATCTGATTCGTTAGGAAGGTCATTTCCCTTTCCGTCCCGTCCACCACCACCAGCGCCTTGATCCTCCGCGCCATCTCCCCGTTGCTCAGCTTCACCCAGTGGTCCTCCAACACCTTGGATCCCGCCTTGATTTCCCGTTCCTCCATCACCTCGCACTTCATCCCCTCCTTGATCCGCGTCACCCAAACCACCTCCCGCTCGTCCAAGTCCTTGAAGTGATCCAGATCCACGTAACCTCGGTCCATCACCACAATCTCCCCTGATTTCAGGCCTGCCGTGAGCTCTCTGGCCCTCTTGCTGTCGTGTTCCCGGGCTGCATCCACCAAGATAAACGACGGCAACAGCGTTTCGAAATTGAGCCGGACATGACACTTGGCCGCCGCCTTCCGCCGGCGGTGCTGCGCCCAGGGCATGCACTGCGCCACCAGTTCAATCACCGTCGAATCCATCAGATGTATTGACCGCTTCAACTTTCCAAGCTTGCCTGGGAACGTTCGCCTTCCAAATCGCGGGGACCGCTGTCTCAAGTGTTCAAGCGTTTTCCAGAACACCGTCTCGGCGATGGCGGCGGGCCGGACCCGGTTGGCGTGTGAGAGCGTGTTCCGGCTCGGGGGCGTCGCGCCCCGGATGGTCGAGAGGGGGCCACTCTGCACTTGCAGCGTATCGCAAATGTCATTCAACCCGAAGGCATGCGTAAGCTTGCCATGGATCAGGCTGACCAAGTGGCTCCAGTGGCTGAACGTTCGCGAATGATCCTCCGAACCCTGTTCCCGAGCCGCCTCGCTGACCGCGTGCGACGGGATATGATTGCAAACCTGATGAAGAACTGTGAACTTGCTCGTGGTTGGGTTGATGCTTTTCTTTTTCACTTCTGCCTCGTGGCAGAATTCAAGCGTCAACTCTACCCTTCATTTTCTCGCTTCGGCTGTGGGATGACTGTGAATCTGAGTGAAGAAAACGAGGCGACCCGGGATCGATACGGCCGCACCACGTACGGCCAGGGTTGTTTACTGGCCCGCCGCTTGGTGGAAGGCGGCGCCAAGATGGTGACGGTCTATTTTTCGAACAACATCGGGGGCCAAAGCACCAGTTCCGGCGGATGGGACACGCACGGGTTCAACAACACCCGCATGTACCCGATCATCGAGCAATACCACTTGCCGATCACGGAACAAACCCTGCCGACGCTGCTGACCGACCTCGATGAGCGAGGGTTGCTCGAATCCACCCTCGTCGTGTGGATGGGGGAATTTGGTCGAACCCCCAAAATCAACGAGAATGCCAGTCGCGATCATTGGCCGCAGTGTTTCACCGTGCTGCTTGCCGGGGGCGGGGTGAAGCGCGGGTTCGTTTATGGCGAGTCCGACAAATCGGGCGCCTATCCGGCCAAGGATCCTGTCCGCCTCGAAGACCTGGCGGCGACCTTCTATGATTTGCTGGGCATCGACCCGCATACCGAGGTTTTTAACACGGTGAATCGTCCGGTGCTCATTGCCGAAGGCCGGCCTTTGAGCGCGATTTACTCTTAACCGGAATCCGTGCTTCCAACATTCCTTCAGCTCCGCCAGCCATTCGAACGTGTGTGGCGGGTGTTATTGTTCGCGGGATTGGTTGGGGATTTTGGGTTGGCGGGATTCCTCTGCCTGGCTCAGCCCCGGCAATCTTCCATCACCGCGCCTCCATTCCCCATCGCTTTCCGGCCCGGCGAATCCGCCACGCTGTCTTCCGAGAAAAGCGGGTCGAGTCCCTCCTTGTGGCGTTCATTTCCCTCGCATTGGGTTTGGCAGGAGGACGCGTCGGTGAAGCCTTCCGTGCGGCGTGGCGTGTTGACTCCCGACGCCACCCTTCCCGCAGGTGCGGTCCATGCCATTCGCTGGAGCGATGACACCGGAGCCGCTCCCATCCGGCTCGTGTACTTGGATGATCTTCCAACCCGGCCCTGGGATTCGTCGGCCAGTCCTCCGGTTTTGACTTGGCCGTGCGCGGTGGATGGGGTGGCGAGGGATGGGAGCTCTCTGGTTTTTGCATTGGATGTCCGAAAAGGTGAGGAAGTTTCGATTGAAATCATCGCGCGGAGGCTGGGTTCCGAGATGGATCCCTGGCTCCGGGTTGAGGACGCGCAAGGCAAGGTCCTGCTGGACGTGGATGATGTGCCCTCATGGGAAGCCGACGCTGGCGGCACTCTGAAGGCGCCGCGGACGGGCCGATATTTTATCCATGTTCGGGATGCGAGTTTTGGTGGAGGACCCTCTTTTTTCTTTCGGATGAGAGTGGGAAGATTTCCGCTCGTGACCGCCCTCTATCCACCAGCGGCTTTTGCCGCTGCGGGGCATGACTATGAGGTATGGGCTGTGGGAGACGTTCCGGTTAAGGCCGTCCAGGTGGTTCAGAAAGAGCTTCCGGGTTTGGGTTCCGCCTCGTTCTCCGCGCTTGAAATTGTTGATCGCTCCGGCCGGGCGTTGCTCTCGATTCCTCGGATTGACGCCGCGCCGATCCTGGAGCATGAGCCCAACGAGCATCCTCCCCAAGTCGTGAACTGGAAAGCCACGCGCTGGTTGGCGGGCCGCCTCCGGAAGCCGGGCGACGTGGATCGATTCGCGTTCCGGGCTGCCGCGGGCGAGAAATGGCGGTTCAAGTCTCGAACGCGGTCCGTGGGATCTCCGTGCGATTTGTTTATGAGTTTGGAAGCCGGCCCGGGCCAGAAGGCGCCGCAAGCGGCCCATGCGTCGCGTGATGAGGCTTCACTCACCCATACCTTTGCATCCGAAACCGAGGCGGTGCTTCGTGTCGAGGAACTCACACGGCGAGGTTCCCCGTCCTTTCTTTATCTGATAGAGGCTGAGCTCTTGGATTCGTCCGTTTCCCTCGAACTGGGCACCAACACTTATGGGTTGAAAGCAGGCGAGGAAATTGCGATCAAAATCAAACTCGTCAGAGAGGGCTTTGCGGGCCCGGTTTCACTCCTGTTTGAACCACCGATGGAGGGTGTGGAAGGGCAGTCGCTGACCATCCCGGGCACTTCGAACGAGGGAGTGTTCAAATTGCGGCCCCGTTCGGAACCCAAGGGTGAACGCCTTACCGTGGCTCGCGTCAAGGGCGTCCTTGATGGAACTTCACGCACCACCTATGCCTCCACGTTGCCTGCCTTGAGGGAGCGATTTCCTCTCATGCGCCATCCCCCTCCGATGCTCGACGGATGGGTCTTTTTTTCGAGGAATTCCACGGTGAAAGCGAAATCAGAATGAACTTCAGGACTTGAGTTTTGGACCTCGAATCCGATGGATTCATTGTCGCCGGGATTTGATGACAGGTGGAGGGGTTCCAGGGCTGAAAGGCCCTATGGGGTAGGGGCGAGTTCGGTTTCGACCGAAGCCGGAGTTGTTGCGAAGTTGACGGAAGCCCGCGCTGACGGAATTCTGATATTGGGATCTGACGAAATGGATTAAGCTTGGAATTAGAAATGTCCGTTCATGGCGAGATAGAGCTTGTTCGCAAGCGAGGTTCGTTTCTGTTCTTTGTTCAAGATCACACGGCCGGCATCTACGTTTATCATCCGGGAGTCGATTTGGATCTTCGTCCAGGACAGCGTGTGCGGATCCAAGGAGCCGCCGGTCCGGGAAGATTCACCCCGATTGTGCTTTCGGAAACGGTGACGAAGCTGCCTGGCGAAGGATTCCCGGTGGCTAAGCGCATTGCGGTATCGCGGCTGCACAGCGGCGCGGAGGATTCCCAATGGGTTCAGATGGAAGGACAGATTCTGTCGTCCCGGGAGGTGCCGGGGATGGTTATTCTGGACATGGCGCACGGTTCACATCCGTTTCTGGCCATGCTGATCAAGACGGGAGGCGGTTTTCCAACGCTTGCCACGAACAGCCTGGTTCGGATCCGGGGGGTTGTGGGCGCCATGTTTGATTCGAGTCACAAGACCCAAGTTTTTCATGTTTATATCCCCGGCTCGGCTTTCATCGAGTCGATTCCGCCGGCAAGCCCGGGATTCGTTTCACCCGCGCATGCGGATCCGACGGAACTTCTCCGAGGAAAGGCGGTTTGGGTATGGCCGGGTGAGCTGATGATCGTGAAGGGGGATGCCACCGTGCGCCGCGTGGAGCCGCTTGAAACGAATCAGGTCACGGAAGGCGCCGCCGTCGAGGTACGCGGCTCGGTGCGTGCAGCGCGATTCAGCGACATCCTGACCCCGGTTTCGATTCACGTCCTCGAATCCGGCCAGCCGCCCACCGACACCGTGCTCGATCCCATCCGGGCCTATTCCGGGCATTTCGACGGGGCTCTCGCTCGAATAGAGGGAGTGGTCCTGGCCTCCTATGCCGACGAGGCGTCATTTCCTTGGTTGCTGCTCCAATGGACGAATCGGTTGATTCGGGTGCAATTGCCAAAGCCCTTGAATGAGAACGACCGTCTGGAAATCGAAACCGGTTCCCGGGTGCAAGTCCGCGGGTTGGTCGAGACGGACGATTCGGATGATCGGAGTGGTGGGGACTTGCGGATCCTGGCCCGGTCTCGGAACGACGTGAAGGTGATTCGCCGGACCAGTTTGTTTTCCCCTCCGTCGTTTGGCTGGGCGGCTGCGGGTTCTGTGGGTTTGCTGCTCGGGGGGGGTGGCCGCCTTGGCGTTTGCACGAGGTTTGGGCCGCGCTCGGATCCCGGTGACTGAGCTCGAGACTCGCTCCGGAGCCAGTCGATCGATTGAAGACTACATTCAGAATTCGCCGGATGCCTTCTTGAGGGTGGACCCCATGGGGCTGGTTGTTTTCGCGAATCCCTCCGCCCGTGCGATGCTTGGATTGGGAGACCACGACCTTGGGAGCCTCAGTTTTTCCGGCTTGTCTCCCCATGTCATTGGGATCGGTTGCGCGAAGTCCTCCAGCCCCAGCAACCCTTTCCTGGACCTGCATCTGTCGAACTCGAGTGCGTCACCTCCGACGGAAGACTGATTCAGACTTCCGTGCGATTGACCAGCCTTCCGGCCAAGGAAACGAATCTGCCGCGGCAGTTGGAATGCCGCCTCGAGGATGTCACTGAAGCCAAGCGCGTGGAGTCCGCTCTCCATGCCAGTGAGCAATTGCTGCGCTCGGCTTTGGAACAGTAAGGGCGGCTCGCTCGGGATCTGCACGACAACATCATTCAATCCATTTACGCGACGGGGCTCGGTCTAGAGTCAGCCCGGCTGCTGTTCGAGGTCCGGGATGACGGATGCGGATTTCAGGTTTCGGGCCTCCCGTCGCAAGGGCACGGTTTGCGCAACATCGCGTCGCGCGCACAAGAGTTGTCTGCCACCTTCGAAGTGAATGCCGCGCCCGGTCAGGGCACTTCCATCGTTTTCAGCATACCGACACAACACTCTCATGAACTCCGGTAATCCCCCCACTCATCCTCCCGCTTCCGCATCTCCCATTCGCGTGCTTCTGGTCGATGACCACGAAGTCGTCCGGGTCGGCATCCGTACTTTGATCACTCGCGACCCCGGCATCGCCGTGGTCGCCGAGGCGGGCAATGTCAAAGACGCGGTGGCGGCAGTCTCCGAGCATTTGCCTCAAGTGGTGCTGCTCGATATTCGTCTTCCGGGAGGATCCGGGTTTGATGGTTGTCGGCAGATGCTCAAAGAACATCCGTCCGTCCGCGTCATGGTTTTGTCGTCGTATGCCGACAGCGAGACGGTAATGAAGGCGATCGCGTCGGGAGCTTCGGGCTACTTGTTAAAGGAAGTGGATGGGGAAGGGTTGGTGAAATCGATCAAGAACGTGGCTGCCGGGGGTTCCGTGCTCGATCCTAATGTGACCCATCTTGTGCTGGGGCGGATCAAATCTGGAGATGGGTCCCAGGAGAACAACAAGCTGTCCTCGCTCTCCGCGCAGGAGCGGCGTGTCATCGCCTTGGTCGCGGAAGGCAAGACCAACAAGGAAATCGCGACTGCCATGGGCCTGAGCGACAAGACCATCAAGAATTATTTCAGCAACATTTTGGACAAGCTTGGGATGAGCCGCCGGTCGCAGGCCGCTGCTTTCTACGTTCAAAACACATCGGCGTTGGAGCGCTATTCCACTCCCCTCCGATGACCGTGATTCGGACATCCCGACTCACTTGATGCTGGAGTGACTCTCCGTTCCACACCCCGGCCCGGCGGAGTTCTTTGGCTTAGAATGGCAATTCAGCTGCTTCGGCCTGGCTAGAACTCTCTCGCCACCGTGAAGGTGATGACATAGTCGGCGAAGGCGGCGTCTCCATGGCGGTAGGTGCCTGAGTCTGCCGACCATCGCTGGTCGGCGATGCTGCGTTCGCGGTTGCGGTACAGAGCCACCGGAGCCGTCAGGCTCACCGTCCACTTGTTCTTCATGAGGCTGATGCCCGGCTCGATCCCGACGGAAAATCCGGGCCGCCGGAATCCGGTGTTGTCGCCGATGACGTCTTCCACGGGAACGCCTTCGACCCGGCCGCCCAGGCTGAGCTGAAGCCCCCAACTGGGCAGCAGCACATAACTCAGACCCGCGCGCAACATGTACTGATCCGGGATGGACGTGATTTGTTCGTACGGATTCCCCCGAGAGAAAGCCCCCGTGGTGGTGGGGGCGCCGTTCTCATCCTGAGGATTGAACAGATAAAAGCCCTGCGCGTAGGCGAAGGTTTTGTCGAAAAGCTTCCTCCAGCCATTCAGTTCCAAGGTGAAGCCCCAGCCTCCATCGCCGGGCTGGATCGATTGATCGACATATCCCGTCACCGGACCCGTTGCGCTGATGAAAGTGTCCGTGGCTTTGTAATCTCCGGTGGGCACTTTGAAACCCAGGCCGACTTGAAGGTTTCCATTGGGTTTCGTGGCAGGATCCCAGATCCAGGCGTAGGCCGAGAGGCGGGCGTCCCCGATGCCCCCGGCCTGAGTGTGGTGTCGATTGAGCCGGTCGTGTTCGTAGAGCGAAGATCGGTCCGAGTAAACGAAAGGAAGCAGCAAAGAGGTGCTGAACCGGGTGTTGATTTAATACCGCAACGAGAGATCGAAGAAATGGGAATCGTTGATGACTTCCGTGCCCAGGTCTTGCCGTTGAGGCTGCTCGCGATCGCCTACAAAATGCCGATCGGAATGAAGCCAGCGATAACCGAGGGTGGCCTCCCAGTCGCCATGGTCGGGAATAGAGCTGTGGCTGGCGCCGTGGATAGAGCACAAGCCGGCTCCTCGCGTCGCCACGCATCCTTGGGCGAGCGCACTGGTGGACCCGATTCCCAACAGAACCACTCCGGCGAGGCAAAAGATGGATGACTGGAAACCGGGAAGGATTCCGCCGTGACGGGGGGGATGAATGCGGATGGGGAGTCCTGTGGGTTGATGGAGGAGGCGGCGAATTTCATGGAGGCCGAACATGCCCCATTTTTTGCCCAGAACGGCACCAATTTGACGCTTAATGCTCCAAAGAGAGGGCGAATCCCCGCGGAACGGGGGTAAGGTGCTGGGGATTGGGGCATGCCTACCCCGCGCGTTTTGACGATTTGCCGATCGTCTTCGGCTGGATGTGGGGCCCGCTCCCGCCGTCCTGCCTCACGAATGGATTCTGTTGGGTTCCTTCCAAAGACGAACCCTTTCATTCTACCGACTCACTTGATGCTGAATTTACTTCGCCAATCGGAAATAGGATTTCGTCACAACCCCGTTGGGGTTGGTTTCCATGGGCGAACCGTGACCCAAGGTAGCTCGTTCCTCGCAACCTTGGGCTTCGGGACGGAATCCCGTTGGGATTCCTGGCGGGGCGAGTTTGAGTTGCGTTTCGTCGGTTGGGACGGGATGAACCTCCCGACTATTTCGAGCATCAAGTTAGTCGGGAGGTTGAAACTCGATGGGGAACGTTTCCCAACCCAGTCGAGAGCGAAAGATTCGGTTTAGGAGTTCTCGATCTTGACGAAACCTTCCTCAATAAAAGTGGCGTGCTGGACTTGAGCCAGACGTGCGTAGAGCCCTCCGGCTTCGACGAGTTGCGGGTGGGTACCTTGTTCAACGATGCGGCCCTGTTTGAGGACGAGGATATGATCGGCCTCGCGGATGGTGCTGAGCCGGTGGGCGATGACAAAACTGGTGCGGCCTCGGAGCAGCCGGGCCAGCGCTTCCTGGATCAGTTTTTCGGTCGCGGTATCCACGCTGGCCGTGGCTTCGTCCAAAATCAGAATGGGGGCGTTCTTCAGCAGCGCTCGTGCGATGCTGACGCGTTGCTTTTCGCCCACGCTGAGTTTTACCCCACGCTCCCCGACACGCGTTTCGTAACCTTCGGAGAGTTTGGAAACGAAGGGTTCGACGTGCGCGGACCGAGCCGCGGCCCGCATTTCCTCCTCCGTCGCATCCAGTCGTCCGTAGAGGATGTTTTCTCGAATGGTTCCGTTGAAAAGGAAGGGTTCCTGTGTGACCACCGCGATGTGCGAACGCAACGATTCAAGGGAGAGTTGGTCGATGGAGTACCCATCGATGGAGATCGAGCCGGCGGTGATTTCGTAGAAGGCGGGCAGCAGGTTGACCAGTGTCGATTTCCCGGCGCCGGTGGGCCCCACCAGGGCTACCATCTCGCCCGGCCGGGCTTCCAAGGATACACCGTGCAGGACCTTCTTGTCCTCGGCGTAGGCGAAATGGACGTTCTCGTAGCGAACATGACCACGGACAGGATTCGGCAGGACACCGGTGCGATCTTTTCGTTCCTTCTCTGCGTCCAGGATGTCGAAGACCCGTTCGCCCGCGGCACGGGCGGCTTGCAACATCTGGTTGAGTCCATGCAAGCGCCCGATGGGTTCGTAAAAGAACGCGAGCAGTAACACGAAGCCCACCAGTTCACCCACGCCGAGCGTTCCCCGGATGACCAAGCGGCCGCCTTGCCAGAGAACGAGGCCGGTGCCGAGGGATGTCATGAACGCCATGGCGGGCGAGTATTTCGCCCAAGCCAGCATGACTTCCAAGGTGCCGCGTCGCAGATCGTCGGCCCGGCTTGCAAACCGGGAGTCCTCATGGATCTGTCGTCCGAAGGTTTTGATTTGGCGCACGCCTTGGAGATTGTCCATGAGCAAGGCGTTCATGGCGGACGACGCTTGCCGCTGGGCTCGATAGCGTTGATGCGCTGTGGTGGTGTACCAGGCGGCCCCGGCGATGAGGAATGGAACGGGGACCATGGCGAGCCAGGCCAGGGCGGCCTGGGTGGAAAACATCAACGCGAGGGCTCCCAGGATGCTGAGCAGGGCGACGGTGCCCTGTTCCGTTCCGTCGATCAGAACTCTTTCGAGGGAATTGACATCCTCGATGACCCGGGTCATGAGATCGCCGGAGGCGCGTTGGTCGAAATAAGACACGGGCAGGCGCTGTAATCGGGCATAGACGTCGCGCCGCATGTCGAAGATGACGTTCTGTTCGAAGACGTTGTTGATGCGAATGCGGAGGCTGTTGAAAACCTCTCTGAGGAGGAACGCGGCCAGGAGGGCGGCGATCGCGCTGCCGAGCCACTCGGGACGTTGAGCCCGGATCACGTCGTCGATGATAAATTGCGTGAGCTTGGGGTAGGCAAAGCCACATCCCAGGGAAAGGACCGCGCACGCCACCGTGCCGATGGCCATCCCAGGGTACGGCCTGAGGTAGTGAGCGACCCTTCGCATGATTTCGGAAGTGGACCTCGCCTTGGCTTGGAAGCTTGGGTCGTGCTGTGGGCCGTGGAGAGCGCTTTGCCTGGACATCGTTCGAGAAATGGCTTGAAAACAGGGGGTTCGTGGATAGTTTCGACGGTCGCCGCGCGCTTAGCTCAGTGGTAGAGCACTTCCTTCACACGGAAGGGGTCGCAGGTTCGAACCCTGCAGCGCGCACCATTCCTGCCGGCGAGTCATTCCCCATCGAAAGTTTTTCTCAAGTATTCGAGGCTTCGCTTCGCAATGGCTTCGGGGCCTTCGCTAAAATCGAAGACCTCCACGGACACATAGCCCTGGTATCCCACCGTGTGCAATGCACGGGCAATCGGGTGAAAATCGGTTTTGCCAAATCCGGGTCCTTTGAGGTTGGGATCGTTGGCATGGAAGTAGGCGAAATGAGGCCAGGAGTTCGCGATGATTTGGGGAATCGATGTGGATTCCGAACTCATCGCTTTGACATCCAGGATGATCTTGGCGCGAGGCGAATGGAATTGTTTGATGAATTGGATGGACTCCGCCGCTGTGTTGATGAAGTTGGTTTCGGATGGGGCGAGGGGTTCGAGGCAGAGCGTCACCTCGCGTTCTTCCGCCTTCTTGACCGCTTCCCCGAAAGTCTGGCTTGCCCAGTCCCAAGCATGCCGCGGCGAGACACCTTCCAAAACTTGGCGTTGCTTGGGCGAGCCTAACACGATGAATTTTCCTCCCAAATCGGCGCAGAAATCCACCAGATGGCCTAAATAGTCGGAAGTGCGCCTCCTCACCTCCTGGTCGGGGTGGTTCAGGTGCAGTCCGGTGGTTTGAGCCAACACCCAGTGGATCCCCGAAATGGCGATGTTGTTTCTCTTGGCGAGTTCGACGATCGCGGATCGCTGGGTCGCGGGGATGTCCGTGACCTTGGGCGCAAGCGTGAAGGGGGCAATTTCCACCGCATCATATCCGCACTGCGCCGCGAAGGGAATCGAGTCCTCGAGCTTCCATCCTTGGAAGATCTCGTTGCAAATGGCGAATCGGTTGAGTCTCATTTTCGGTGATCATGACGGAGGCTTTGATGGAGGCAAAGAAAAAGCCCGGGCGAAACGCCCGGGCTTGAGTATGAAGATGCTTGGGAGAAGGCTCGAATTACGGGGCGGTAATCGCCGTTCCGGCCTTGTAGGTGCCGAGATCGACGCTCGCCTTGGCGGAGGTTGCGGTCCCAACTTTGTCCGTGGTGTAGGTTTCATTGACCACGGGGTTGACGGTGCCGCCTTTCAGGTAGGCGCTGATGGCGGAGAGGTCGGTGGTGTCGCCGGTGCCCTTCTTGTTTTCCAGGGCGTACTGGTCTTTGGCGCCTTCAATGATGCGCAGATTGTTGATGATCGAGTTCAACTGCGCTGTTTCGCGAGCTTTCACGAAGTTGGGAATGGCGATCGCCGCGAGGAGGCCAATGATCGCCACGACGATCATGATTTCAACGAGCGTGAAGCCCGACTTGGAGGAGGTTTTGATTTGCATAGACTTGCCTTTTTATCGACTGACTTTGTTGTTGCTTTCGTGAGGCGGTGTGAACAAGGCAAATCACCTGGTTATGATTAAGACGGCGTGTTCACTTTCAATGTAAGCGGTAAGCGGGGCGCATCTGTTCGGAGGGACTGGGGATGGGTTATGGTGAGGGCATGAAGAGCGATCCTGGTGGAGTTTCGGCGAGCGGCGGCGCGGAGCGTGCGCGGTGGGTGAGGGAGTATCGAGGCAGCGGGATGAGTTTGAAGGCGTTTGCCAAGCGGCACGGGATGAGCGCTGGGCAGCTCCACTACTGGGTTTACGGGTTGGACAAAGCCGGTGCGGCGGATCCGGTGCCGATGTTTCAGGAAGTGCAGTGGGCGACGACGGTCACGCCTGGAGCCTGGATCGCGGAAGTGGGATTGCCCGACGGTATCACGGTGCGACTGGCTCGGGGAACAGACTGGAAGTGGGCGAAGGGTCTGGTGGAGAGCTTGCGCACGCCATGCTTGCCGCGCTGACCTCGACGACGCGGATCGGTTGCTGGCGGTGCTGGTGTTTGGGGCGGCGGCCTGGAAGTGTGCCGCACGCGACCTTTGGATAGGATGGACCCCGGACCAGCGGCAGGCGCGGTTAAGTTGGGTCGCCAACAATCACCGCTTCTTGATTTTGCCGGCGGTGAACGTGCGTCACTTGGCCAGCCACATCCTGGGACGTGTGGCTCGGCGGATCGCCCCCGACTGGCGGGCCAAGTATGCCTGTCGTTGTGGTTGCGGCGGAGTCCTGGTGGCCCCCTTGCCCCCGCGGCTGCTGCCGCAAAGCAAGCTGGGGTTGGGACTGGCGGTCTATCTCCTGCTGGCGCGCTTCGACGACCA
>Ga0194132_10010752_pt1 | contig 12052 bp, 11 predicted proteins | sample TA2KigOf80mmetaG_FD_148612 | JGI IMG/M metagenome (GOLD analysis project Ga0194132, IMG submission 148612) | Freshwater microbial communities from Lake Tanganyika, Tanzania - TA2015054 Kigoma Offshore 80m | ecosystem: Environmental > Aquatic > Freshwater > Lake | place: Tanzania: Lake... | reverse complement strand
CGGCGGATGCCGGGGCTAAAAATTCGCCCGAACATGACATCAATTTGAAGAGGCTCGTCCAAAATCCTCTCCTCCCGAGGTAACGCAAAGGTCTCCTAAGGGAGAGGAGGAAATACAACTCACCAAGGACCTGTTCCCCTCATGATCGATTTTCCTTATATCAGGGACATATGTCAGACCACCGATAGCAAGATCGTGCTTCTGGTTGTGGATGGGCTTGGCGGGTTGCCTCACCCTTCCACGAAAATGTCTGAGCTGGAAACGGCTAACCTGCCTAACCTGGACCGGCTGGCGCAGATAAGCGCGTGCGGGCTGACGACGCCTGTGCTGCCGGGCGTAACGCCGGGCAGCGGGCCGGGGCACATGGCGCTCTTCGGCTACGACCCGGTGGAGTACCTGATTGGCCGCGGTGTGCTGGAGGCGATCGGCATCGGCGTGAAGCTGGGCAGGAGCGACGTGGCCGCGAGGGGCAACTTCTGCACAGTGGACAAGAACGGCTTGATCACCGACCGCCGCGCCGGCAGGATCAAGAGCGAGGAGAGCGCGAAGCTGGTAGCGGAGCTTGCAAAGATAAAGGTGCACGGTGTGACGGGTGAATTCCACCCCGTCAAAGACCATCGTTTTGTTCTTGTGCTGAAGGGCAAGGGGCTCAGCGAGGAAGTTGGGGAGACGGACCCCCAGGCCGAGGGCGTTGCGCCGCTGGACGCGATACCGCTGGACGACGAGGCGGACGCAACCGCCGAGGCGGTCAACATGTGGGTGTCTGAGGCGCGGATGGTGCTGAAGGGCCGGGACAAGGCCAATATGGTGCTCCTCCGGGGCTTCTCCCAGCTTCCAAGCCTGCCGGACATGGGAGAGACATATGCGATGAAGCCCGCGGCAATTGCGGCTTACCCAATGTACCGCGGCCTTGCCCAGCTTTGCGGGATGACCGTCATACCTACAGGGACGAGCTTCGACGACGAGCTGGACACTCTCGAGGCGAACTGGGACAAACACGACTTCTTCTTCCTCCACTACAAGCCCGCTGACGCGGCCGGGGAGGACGGCAACTTCGAAGCGAAGATTGCCGCCCTGGAAGAGCTGGACAAGCGCATTCCGCGTCTGGTCAACCTGGGGGCTGACACGCTCGTAATCGCGGGCGACCACTCTACCCCTGCAGTGATCGGCGCCCATAGCTGGCACCCGGTGCCGCTCATGGTCCACTCAATGGACACAAAGGGCGAGGGTATTGACGCGTTCAACGAGCGGCAATGCGCGAACGGCTCAATAGGCCGCATCCCTGCCACCAGCGTGATGATGCTCGCCATGGCCCACGCCGGGAAGCTGGCGAAGTTCGGGCCGTAGGCCCCGCAACTTCGCCGGCTGCCCGCCAAGAACGCTTTTCGGAGGACCAGACCATGCCTTCCACGATCATCGCCGGGAACTGGAAGATGAATACGACGCTCTCCGAGGCGCGGGAGCTGGTAGCCAGGATGCGCCCGGGACTGGACTCGATAGGCGGTGTGGACAAGGTGGTGTGCCCGCCGTTCATTTCGCTTGCGGCCGTCAGGGACTCCCTCCAGGGCTCCACAATCAGAGTCGGCGCGCAGAATGTGTACCCGGAGCCGAAGGGCGCGTTCACGGGCGAGGTTTCGCCGGCGATGCTCTCCGGGCTCTGCGAATACGTCATCATCGGACACTCCGAGCGGCGGCATATCCTTGGCGAGACGGACGCGCTCATCGCCAGAAAGGTTGAGGCGGCGCTAAAGGCCGGGCTGAGGCCCATCCTGTGCGTGGGAGAGCGGCTGCAAGAGCGGGAGCAGGGCAGGGCGGAGGCCGTGGTGGAGGAGCAGCTCCGCCTGGGACTGGAGAAGGCAGCAACTCTACAGGGCATCGTGATCGCTTACGAGCCCGTCTGGGCTATCGGCACCGGCAAAGCCGCGACGAAGGACGACGCGCAGTCGATGATGGCGTTCATTCGCGGGTGGCTGAGCAAGAAGTATGGCGTCGCGGCGGGCGACACGTCGCTGCTTTATGGCGGCAGCGTCAACGCCGGCAACGTGGTTGACTTCATGCGCCAGAAAGACGTCAACGGCGCGCTCGTCGGCGGGGCCAGCCTGGACGCCGCCGGCTTCGTGGAGCTTACGCGCAACGCCGCGTCCGTCAAGAAGTAGGCGCTGCCTAGCAGCCTCCCAATGTCCACAACGCCAAACGACCACCCCCAGCGCGCGGAACGCCGAATAGTCGCCATAGTCGGGCCAACCGGCGTGGGCAAGAGCGATCTTGCTATCAAGATGGCAAAGCATTTGGGCGGCGAGGTAGTGAACGCCGATAGTCGGCAAGTCTACCGCCACATGGACATCGGCACCGCGAAGCCCACTCCCCAGCAGCGCGCCGAGGTCCCGCACCACCTCGTAGACATCCTCAACCCAGATGAGGAGTACAGCCTCGCAGTCTTCCAAAAGCTGGCCGCGAAGGCTATTGCAGATATACATGGCCGGTCCCGCAAACCGATCCTGGTGGGCGGGACCGGCCAGTATGTGTGGGGCCTTCTGGAGGGGTGGCAGGCCCCGGAGGTGAGGCCGGACGCGGCCTTGCGCGAGCGCCTGAACGCCAGGCTGGCGACCGAGGGCGTAGGGGCGCTTCACGCGGAGCTGGCACGGTTGGACCCGGAGGCAGCGGCGCGGGTGGACCGGCTGAACCCCCGCAGGGTCATACGGGCCATAGAGGTGGCCTACGACTCAACAGCCGCATCTGACAAGCCTCGGAAGGTCCCTCCGCATTACCATGCTACGGTAATCGGCCTGACGCTGGATAGGGCGCTGCTGGACGCGCGACTGGACGCACGCGTGGAGGCGATGGTGGCGGCGGGCTGGCCGGACGAGGTTAGGCGGCTGCTGGCGATGGGGTACGGTCAGGGGCTGCCATCGATGTCCAGCATGGGGTACCAGGAGCTGGCCCGTTGCGTGGCCGGGGAGGTCACACTGGAGCAGGCGGTGGAGGAGACGAAGCGGCGGACGCGGCGGTTCGCGAGGAAGCAGAACGCGTGGTTCAGGCCCGGGGACCCGCGCATTGCGTGGTTCCAGGGAACGGAAGAAGGGCATAAGGCCGCCCTGGAATTCATCCGAAACGCGCATTCAGGCATCAAATCACTATAACCGGGGGAATGGCGCTCCAGCTACAGGCGGCGGGCCTGTGGCTTCTACACCAGCCCCTAGACCCCAGCCCCCATACCCCGATAAAATGGCTCGGTTGAGTTCCAGCGGCTGATTCGGAGGGTAATTTGAAGTTCACGAAGATGCACGGCGCGGGTAATGACTACGTCTACATAGACGCGCGCGGCCTGGACGGCGTCGACTGGCCGTCGCTCGCGGTGAAGATGAGCGACCGCCACAAGGGCGTGGGTTCGGACGGCATCATCCTCGCCACGCCTGCGAAGAAGGGCCACCTGCAAATGCGGATGTTCAACGCGGACGGATCAGAGAGCGAGATGTGCGGCAATGGCATCCGCTGCCTGACCGGCTTCGCGCTGACAAGGGGCATTGTGCCCAGGAGCACGTCGCCCGTGACGGTTGAGACACTCGCGGGCGACAAGATAGTGACCCCCAAGTGGGAGGGCGACCGGGTGGTGGCCGCCACCGTGAGCATGGGCGAGCCGAAGTTCGCGATCGAGGACATCCCGGCTATTGCGCCGGGGCAGGCGATGCTGATGGACTACCCGCTCACGATCGACGGGTACACCTTCAAGCTGAACGGGGCCTCCATGGGCAACCCGCACGCCGTTGCGTTCATTGACACTCCGGTAGACCAGTTCCCGCTGGACAAGATTGGGCCGATTGTCGAGCGACACCCGATGTTCCCGAAGAGAGTGAACTTCGAGATCGTGAACATCATCGACGAGAACCACGTGAAGGCGCGAGTGTGGGAGCGCGGGTCCGGGCTGACCGAGGCCTGCGGCACCGGCGCGTGCGCTATTGGGGCCATTGGACGCCTGAAGCGATATACGCGTAGCGAAGTCACGGTGTCTCTGCCGGGCGGCGACCTGCTGGTGAGGTGGCCAGGGGAGGGTCCCGTCATCCTGGAGGGTCCGGTGGAAGAGGTCTTCGAGGGCACGTGGGAGGCCTAGCGGGCCGCGCGGATGCCGGTCGGCCCGGCATTCTCCGCTTCGCTGTTGCTGCGCCCATTACATAACCGGCTAACGGCAACGCAAAGTGCAGAACAGCTCTATTCAAAAGCTTAGAACAGTGTCCAATCTCTGTCCGGAAACTTTGTTCGTATTCGTAGCTGAATTGCGTCGGCTAAATTAAACGCAAAATGTTCGAATCGTACCAACGGAGGTCTTGATGAGATTCGCGAACCGGATAGCAAAGGTGCCGCCCTATCCGTTTGTCCAGATAAGCCGGAAGATTGCTGAGAAGCGCGCCCAGGGTATTGAGGTGCTCAGCTTTGGGATCGGCGACCCGGACCTGCCTACCCCCGACCCGATTATCGAGTCGGTGCGCCAGGCCTCCCTGGTCAAGCAGAACCACCGCTACCCGGAGTCCGAGGGCCTGCCGGATTTTCGAAAGGCTGTGGCGGACTGGTATAAGCAGCGCTTCGGCGTGGTGATCGACCCCGAGAAGGAGGCCACTTCTCTCATCGGCGCCAAAGAGGGCATCGGCCATATGGCGTTCGCCTTCCTGGACCCGGGCGACATAGCGCTGGTGCCGGACCCCGGCTACCCGGTGTACGCTATCGGGACACTGTTCTCCAACGCTGTCAGCCACCTGATGCCGCTGAGCGAGAAGAACGGCTGGCTCCCTGACCTTGACGCCATCCCCGAGGACGTGGCCAGGAAGGCCAAGGTCCTGTGGCTGAACTACCCGAACAACCCAACTTCCGCCGTGGCCGATATTGCATTCTTCGAGAAGGCTATCGCGTTTGCCAAGAAGTACGATATAGCCGTATTGCACGATGCCTGCTATACGGAGGTTTACTACGACGGTTACAGGCCGGTAAGCTTCCTGCAGGCCAAGGGCGCCAAGGATGTGGGCATCGAGTTCCACTCGCTCTCGAAGTCGTACAACATGACCGGCTGGCGCATCGGCATGGCCGTCGGCAACGCGGAGATCATCAAGAACCTGCTCGTCGTCAAGTCTAACCTTGACTCCGGTGTCTCGCAGGCGGTGCAGCAGATGGCCATCACCGCGATGAAGACGCCGCAGAGCGAGATTGACAAGCGGAACCTCATCTATCAGAGCCGCCGCGACCGCGTGGTAAAGGCTTTGCAGCAAATCGGCGTCCGTGCCACCGCGCCGAAGGCAAGCCTCTACATCTGGGCTGGGGTGCCGAAGGGCTTTACCTCCGCGGAGTTCGCCGAGCGGCTCCTGGAGGACCGAAACGTGCTGGTGACGCCGGGATCGGTGTACGGGAAGAGTGGCGAGGGCTACATAAGGCTCTCGCTGACCATCTCGGAGGCCAACCTGGAGAAGGCGCTCGAGAGAATATCTACATGGAAGGTGCCCGCGCCGAAGGTCGCCGCCAAGTAACAGGAGCAGCGAGTATACCTCAAAAGCAGACGGTCCCAACACACTCTAAATCTGAGCGCGCACTGCTGGTCGGCGTTGAGATCAAGACAAGGCGTCGCAAATGGACCATGGAGGACTCCCTGGACGAGCTCGGCGAGCTAGCCAGGAGCGCCGGAGCGACCGTTGTTGGCGCGATCACGCAAAGCCTGGACAGGCCATCAAACACGTACATCGGCGCCGGTAAGCTGGAAGAGTTGGCGGAGCTGATCAAGCGCAAAGACATCGACACGGTGATCTGCGACGACGAGCTAGATCCGACCCAGCAACGGAACATCGAGAAGGTGGTGGCGAAGCTGCGCCCGGACTCCGGGCGAGAGGTCAAGGTAATCGACCGGACCGCCCTCATCCTCGACGTTTTCGCACGCCGCGCGCAAACGCACGAAGGCCGCCTGCAGGTGGACCTGGCGCAGCATGACTACCTGCTTCCGCGGCTCGCGGGCCAGTGGTCGCACCTGGAGAGGCTAGGGGGCGGCATCGGGACGCGCGGGCCGGGTGAGACACAGATAGAGAGCGACCGCCGGCTCATCCGCGGCCGCATCCTGAAGATCAAGAAGGACCTTGAGGCCGTTCGCAGGCACCGGGCCCTTTACATAAATCGCCGCAAAGAGGCGCGCATACCCGTCGCCAGCCTGGTAGGCTACACGAACGCCGGCAAAAGCACGCTCATGAACAGCCTCACCAGATCGACCGTGCTTGCCAAGGACCAGCTTTTCTCCACGCTGGACCCCGTGACCCGAAAGCTCAGGCTGCCGTCCGGCAGGGAAATTCTTCTGACCGACACGGTCGGCTTCATCCAGAAGCTGCCGACGTCGATCGTCGCCGCGTTCCGGGCCACGCTCGAAGAGATACAGGATTCGGCAGTGATCGTCCACGTGGTGGATATCACACACCCGAATGCAGACGCACAGTCCGACGAGGTGGACAGGATCCTGCGCGAGATCGCGGTAATCGATAAGCCAAGGGTCCTCGCACTGAACAAAGCGGACAAGATGTCCGGCGGGACAGACCCTGGCGCCGCCGCGCGCGACGGGCCGGGCTCAAAAGAGGAAGGGCAGCCGCCTGCGGTCCTTATCTCGGCGTTGAAAGGGTTCGGCCTGGACCTGCTGCTGCAGGAGATCGAGTCGGCAGTCCAGCAGGCTGAAACGCTGGGCGCATCGCATTCATCCGGCGAGCTCGCCGCCGCAACATAAATGCATCTGTCGGCCGCCCAAACGGGGCAGATTTCCGGGCCGGGATGGCCGTCAGTATCCTCGTAATTTTCTGACCGCCTCAAATCGAATCGTAGAAGGGCGCCCCCGGCGGCCCGTCCCGCTTATGGTTCGCACTATATATGTTATGTTAAAATACGGGAAGGGGCCGACTCATATCTACTAACGGCAGAAGTCGCCCCCGGCCATACTGGACATAACACTTGTCGCGTGTCTCGCCGCGCAACCCACGGAGCCCGAGCCATGCGGGCTCCTGGCAAATCATCCCTGGTCGATGTTCAATGGAACAACCCAGACTTTGATTGCGCCGCACCGCACGAGCTCACGGACCAGCGGCAGCGCAACTTCGTGGCCGTCGTCCGGCCGGAAACGTATCGTCCTGTCGAGCTGTCCATCCTCATACTCGGGAACGAGCTCCTTCGCCTCGACCGACACAACGCGGTCTCCAAACAACATTGCCGCCGCGCCCATAAGGTACATCAACTTCTGCTGCATTCGAATGCCCGCGGCCTGACCCGTGACCAGGATGGCCGCTGAGGCCCCCCGCATTGCCCGGGTGGCCTGCTGGGACACCGGCGCAGGATTTTCCAGGTTTATCTCGTGGAGCTCGTAAGCGGCGCCCAGGGCCTGCAAGACGGACTCTACATATTCGACAACATTCCCCCCGCCGCCGTGAGCGACAAAGATCTTGCCCTGGGCTGATCCTGCCTGAATCGCCGCTGGGCCTGCCTCCGGCATGGCTTGCGGCTTGTCAGTCGGCCTTGCCTGGTCTGCGGTCGTCACTCCCTCGGCGTGACCCGCGGTCCCGGCCGCCGAGGCCGGCGGCCTGGCAGCAAGGTCCTGGCGGCCGTGGGCGCCCGAGACGCTCACGTAAAGGCCGCCGCCTACCTGTCCAAGGATTCCGGCGAAAAGACCGTTCTCTTTAATAAGGGCAAGGCACTCCTGCGTCAGCGCCGCCGGCACTCCAAGCTCGGCCTGGAGCATGTTCTGGGCATACTGGTCCTCAGGGACCTTCTTGCCGTTGAGGAGCCGGTAGAACTTCCCGAAGGCGTCGGGCTCCATGGCTGCCTCCAGAAGCGCAGCGTGACGCTCTTCCTGGGACATTGGCGCCATGATCGCCTCGCCCCGCCTGGTCAGCGATATCTTTTCGTCCGCGTACCCCCCGATTGTGAGGCCGTATTTTGCGGATGAATTAACCCTGAAAGTGAACCCGCTGCTCGCCGGGGTTGTGTTAACGGCCTTCGCCAGGAGGACCCTGTCGAAGGGCCGCCCCGCGTTCTTCTCCCAGATCGCCCGTGCGATGCCAAGTGAGTCCTGAAGAGTATTCAGAGGATAAGGCCGCACGACACGCGTGCGCTTTTTACCGGCCTGCTCCGGAGCATCGTTTTCATTCGTGGACATATTTTCCGACCCCCGTTGGAAAGCTCATGCTTTTTTCAGGATACGCCAAATCACCACGCCTGAAAAGCCCGGGCGCCCGTTCGGCCCCAGGACCGCCGAGGCCGCCTTGCCGTACCTGCAAATCGGTTGAAAAGGCCCAACATGGTACGCTGAAAAGTCTTTTCGGCCGTGTGAAAATTCATTTCACCCACGCAGGACTGACCTGGCTCAGTCAACTGGCCCATCCACAAAAGGGTGTCGCTGCCAATCCTTTTCTGGCGTCACGCGCCAGTCCGCTGCGACTGCCGCCGCTTGAAAACCCCTGATCAGTGAGGCCTGTTTCCGGTGGTTGAGCCAGCCACTTGGACACCGAAAGTGCCGGAACTCTGGGCTCTGGTTTCAATGGAACATCCGGGGGGGGGCCTTTCCCAGTGTCCGCTCCCGCACCCCTGGTTACCTTCAATCGCCACCCATGGACGCCTTGAGTCGAGGTGACAGTTCGGGTTTCATATATAGGGAAGTGATAAGATAGGAACCGTAGGATGGGCTTGGGACCGCCGTCACTTTGAGGCCCCATGGCCCGTCAGCAAGATATGAAAGCCAGCCTCTGGGCGGGCTTTTGCGTTTTAGTTAGTTAGATATGTTCGCTCAATTTCCCGTTTCTTAAGGAGTCAGCCTTGCGAAGCACCACCAGAATAAGGCTCGCCCTGCCGGCGATGATTGCCTTGCTTATGCTTGCGATCGTCGCGGGATGCAGCAGCGGAAACAACGGCACGAATCCGCCGGCCGCAGGACCCACGGCCACCGCGGCAAACGTCGGCGACGCGCCGGCCGCGCCGGAAGTGATCGTCAAGCAGGGCCAGGAGCCTCTCCCGAAAGCGGGGCCGGAAGACTTTGCAATCCTGTGGGAGGCCTATAAATACCTCCTCACTGACTATGCCGACCGGGACAAACTCGACAAGGAGGAGCTTACCGAAGCGGCGATCCGGGGTATGCTGCAGGCCGTCGGAGACCCGCAGACAGCGTATGTTGCACCCGCGGTGCTCCAGGGCTCCTTCAAAGACGTCTTCCAGGGCCAGTTTGAAGGCATCGGCGCCAACGTCAACATGAACGCCGCTGGTAAGGTGATAATCATTTCCCCCATCGCAGGCAGCCCGGCCGAGGCGGCGGGCATTTGCGCCGGCGACCAGATACTTGAAGTGGACGGGGTCAAGCTTGAGGGACTGAGCCTCCTGGAGGCCGTGGCCAAAATCCGCGGGCCAAAGGGCTCCACTGCGCGCCTCCTGGTCAAGCACCTTACAGCGGCCGAGCCCGTGGAGATATCCGTCGTTCGCGGCGTGATCCCGCTCCAGAGCGTTATCCTGCGCAGCCAGCCGGGCGACCCTTTCACGCACATCCGGGTTACGGACTTCTATCCCAACACGGCCGAGCTGCTGAATACCGAAATCACGAAGGCGATGAGCGTCGGCACGAATGGCTTGATCCTGGACCTCCGTGGCAACGGCGGCGGACTGCTGGAGTCATCCATAGATATCGCCAGCATGTTCATCAAGGACGGTATGGTGATGTACTCGCTGGATGGCGCAGGTACGCGGCGCGATTACATGGTCCGGAAGGACCGCAATATTGCGACCGAGATTCCGATGGTCGTGCTTGTAGACCAGGGCAGCGCTTCCGCCTCCGAGATCCTGGCCGGCGCGCTGCAGGACCACAAACGGGCGAAGGTCATCGGCGCCACGACCTATGGCAAAGGCTCTGTAAACTGGCTCAGGGAGCTGTCTAACGGCGGCGGCATCTACATAACCGTCGCGCACTGGTATACGCCTCTCGGCCGGCTTATCCAGTCCGAGGGCATAGAGCCCGACCTTGTTGTGGAGAACGGCGATGCGCGGCAGGCCGACATTGACCAGCTGCGCGCGGCTATGGAAGAGATGGAGAAGCTCACCGGCGTCAGCCGCACCGCCGCGGGGGCCAGGTAGGCCGATGGCTGAGAACGGCAAGGCGACCTTGCTGAATCGCAAGGCGCGGTTCGAATACGAGATACTGGAGACGATGGAGGCCGGCCTTGTTCTCCTGGGCACCGAGGTGAAGGCGATCCGCGAGGGGCGCGCAAACTTTTCGGACGCATACGCGCGCCCGGAGAAGGGCGAGGTGTGGCTCTACAATGCGAACATCTCCCAGTACTCCGCCGGCGGTCCGTACAGCATGCACGAACCCCTCCGACGGAGAAAACTGCTCCTCCACAAAGACCAGATACTGAAGCTGACTAAGGCCGTTTCGGAAAAAGGGATGACCGTTGTTCCACTAAAGCTCTACTTCAATAAGAAGCACAGGGCCAAGGTGGAGCTGGGCATCGCTCGTGGCAAGAAGCTTTGGGACAAGCGCCGGACGATCATGGACCGGGACCGCGAGCGCGAGGCCCAGGAGGCGATGAAGCGGCGCAGGTAGTCCCCCCTGCCCCGCCGTTCGATCTGGCCGCGCGGGCAATCCGTTGTGCGCAGTCCCGAGATTTCGGACAAACTAAGAGGCCTATTTTGATCGGCGCCTTGCTGAGTGGCGACCGTCAAAATAGGCCTTTAGTTTTAGAGGGATTGGGCTCGGGGGACCACCGAGGGGGACGGTGGGTTAGCCCATCCTCTTGACTTCCAGGGACTCCCCGGGGGCGAGGGCGACCCTGCGGACATTGATACCCAGCTTGAGGAGCCAATAGCCCAGTGTGGCCTTGCTGACGCCGAGCTCCTCGGCCGTAGCCGAAAGGCCCTGTTCAGTGACCAGCTGGGGCAGCATCTTCTCGAGAGGCTGCTGGAACTTCTCTTCGACCGCTACCATCTTCTTGGTCTTCCTGTTCATCTTGACTCCTCCTGAGATTCAATGTCTATACTCTAATCCCGGCCCGAAACCTTGTCAATGCATTTTCTACCCTTTTCTAAGAAGTTTCCACAAAACGACTAGCTCACTGGCGCCAACTCCCCCGGCAGAATAGAAACCGAACGGCATTGCGCCACGCCTATTTATCGTTTCAGAATACTACGATGAAGGCCGTCCGCCGCCCTGCCCTGCCGTTGACTCACCAGATATCGCTTGCTAGACTCGCCTTATGGAACGGGTCGCTGCGACCGTCCCGGTTCACAATCCCTTCCCGTTGCGAGGTCACGTATGGTAATGCAGATCGTCGACACGGTCCGGCGCAACCATGGGCTGGAGCACGGCACCGTGGCGGTGTTGCTGGAGCGGGGCGCGCGGCCGCCGATGGGCGGCATCGCCCTTCCGAACGGCTACCTGATCTTTGGAAAGCTCTCGCAAGAGGATGTCAATGACGCCGCCGGCGAGGCCCTGGACAGGATGCAGAGTGGAGAGCGCGAGCTGGCCGTGTCCCCTTACTGTGGCACAAACATGCTCATCGGCGCGTTCATCGGCGCGGTAGTCGCGATGTTTCTGACCCGGAAGTCCAGGGCGTCAGGTCTCAAGCTGGCAGCCTTCACATCGGCAATGCTGTGGTCCACTATTTTGAGCCGGCCGGTGGGCGCCGTGGTCCAGCGCCACTTAACCACCTCCGGCGACGAGAGCGGCGTGCGCATCAACGGGGTCCGGAGGCTCGGCGCTGCCGGCATGGGCGTTCACCATGTCAGCACGTCCCGTTATGTCAATGCTCAATGACTTTGTCAGTCTTACTGCTCAGTGATTTTGTCAGTACCACTGGTTTTGGTTGAATCAGTCTCGATCTCCAAGGGTGATCTGGAGCCGGCTTTCGATCCTTGGGCGAGGAGAGGGGTGTGCTGGAGACGGGTCCGTCTCCAGCACGCCCCTCTCCTCGCTTGCCCGCCTGAGCTTTTCTTCGCCTTGCTCGCAGGACTGCGGGTCTTAGGGGAGCAACCGTGCTGGCCAGCTCACGCCCCTTGTGCATGACCACGATGC
>Ga0194132_10010749_pt1 | contig 12056 bp, 12 predicted proteins | sample TA2KigOf80mmetaG_FD_148612 | JGI IMG/M metagenome (GOLD analysis project Ga0194132, IMG submission 148612) | Freshwater microbial communities from Lake Tanganyika, Tanzania - TA2015054 Kigoma Offshore 80m | ecosystem: Environmental > Aquatic > Freshwater > Lake | place: Tanzania: Lake... | reverse complement strand
GGGAAAGGGGCCGCCATGAAGTACGCCGTCATCTCCGCCGATTCCCACATCGTCGAGCCCCGAGACCTCTGGACCGCCTATATGGAGCGCGCCTACAAGGACGATGCCCCGCACATCGAGTCCATCGGCGGGGCCGATACCTTCGTCTGCCGAGGCGAAGCTATGGCCCGCCCGGGCGGCTACTCCCTCGCCGGCCGCACCCAGTTCCTCGGCCAGCCCTCCACCTATGCCGATGTCTACCCCGGCGGCGCAGACCCCAAGGCGCGCCTGAAAGATATGGAGCGGGACGGCGTTGATGCGGAGGTCGTCTACCCCTCATGCGCCATGAAGATGTACGCCCTGGCCGATGTTCTGTACAAGCAGGCCTGCTTCCGCGCCTACAACCGCTGGGCCGCCGACTTCGGGAAAGCTGTCTCAAGCCGCCTGAAGGCCATCGGCGTCATGACGCTGGAAGACTTAGAGGGTGCGGTCTCCGAAGTCCACCAGGCCAAGCGGCTGGGCCTCGTCGGCGCGATGATCAGCGTCACCCCGGCCGACCCGGGGAAGTACGCACAGCAGGCCTTCGACCCATTCTGGGCCGCCGCCCAGGACCTGGAGATGCCCATCAGCCTCCACGTCGTGACCGATACCGCCAACATCACCCACAACCTTATCGAGCACACCATGTTCTCTTCCGCCGTCCAGCGCACCCTGGCGAGCATGATCTTCGGCGGCGTCTTCCTCCGCTTCCCCCGCCTCAAGGTCGTCTCGGCGGAGAACGATGCCGGCTGGGCCGCCTACTTCATCCAGCGGATGGACTACCTCTTCCATAAGCGCGTCAACTACATGCGGAGCTCCCCCATCAGGGACAAAGGCCTCCTCCCCAGCGACTACTTCAAGCGCAACGCCTACTTGACCTTCATGGACGACCGCTCCGGCATCTTCATCCGGGAGCTTATCGGCGTCGAACGCCTCATGTGGTCCAGCGACTACCCGCACAACGATAGCACCTGGCCTGACTCCCAGCAGGTCATCGCCTCCCTCTTCAAAGGCGTCCCGGAAAGCCACAAGCGCAAGATCCTTGCCGAAAACGCCGCCAGGCTCTACGGCTTCGTTTGACGCTCCGCTGGGGGCCGTGCTAGCGTTCCTCTTGCCTTCCCACGTTCCAAAGTTCCTGCGTTCCTAGTTCCTCACTCACTATGCGCGCCATCGTCATCACCAAGCCCGGCGGCCCCGAAGTCCTGCAGCTCAGGCCCTACGCCGATCCCCTCCCCGGCCCGGAAGACCTCCTCATCGAAGTCCGCGCCGCCGCCCTCAATCGCGCCGACCTTATCCAGCGCCGCGGCAACTACCCAGCGCCGCCGGACGCCCCTCCCGATATCCCCGGCCTCGAGTTCTCCGGCGTCGTCGCCGGAGTCGGCGCCAAGGCTCCCGGCTTCGCCCCAGGCGACCGCGTCATGGGGCTCCTCGGCGGCGGTGGCTATGCCGAACGCCTTACCCTGCACCATGCCATGGCCGTCCGCATCCCGGACGCCATGACCATTGAAGAGGCCGCCTCCATCCCGGAGGTCTTCTTCACCGCCTACGATGCCCTCTTCAACTGGTGCAGGCTGGAGATGGGCGAGCGCGCCCTCATCCACGCCTGCGGCAGCGGCGTCGGCGTCGCCGCGATCCAGCTCGCCAAGGCCAAGGGCGCGATGGCCTTCGGGACGGCAAGCTCCGAGGAGAAGCTTGCCCAAGCCGTGCAGCTCGGCCTGGACGTCCCCATCAACTACCGGGAGCAGGACTTCGCCGCCGTGGTGCGCGAAAAGACCGGCGGCCGGGGCGTAGACGTCATCCTGGACGTCATCGGCGCGCCCTACTGGGAGAAGAACATCGCCAGCCTCGCCGTCAAGGGCCGCATGGTCATCGTCGGCACCATGGGCGGCGCCAGGCATGAAGTGAACCTCGGCGCCCTCCTGGCCAAGCGCCTGAGCGTCCACGGCACCTCCCTGCGCTCCCGCAGCAACGTGGAGAAGATGCTCATCACCGCCCAGTTCCGTCAACACGTCCTCCCCCTCTTTGCGTCCGGCAAGCTGCGCCCCGTGGTGGACAAGGTCTTCCCCTTGAGCGAGGCCGCCGAGGCCCACCGCTATATGGAGAGCAACGCCAACTTCGGCAAGATCGTGCTGAAGGCCTGACGGCGAGCGCCATGAGCACCTCCTTCCCCGATTTCTTCCGCACACCCAACCGCTCCCGCGATCGCTATACCGCCCGCCTCTTCGCCCTCTTCAGCGATGAGGCCATGCGCTATTGGTGCGATGCCAAGCTCGGCCCTTACGACTACCTGGGCCGCCCGGTGCTGAAGGCTCCTTCGCTGGAGCGTCCCATCCCCCTCGATTTCGCCCTCAAGGAGCGCGCCACCGGCAAGCTCTTCGCCGCAGTCCAGCGCGCCTTGGTGGAGTTCGACGACTATCGCTATCTCACCCTCCGCGATGCAGGCCAGCTCCTTCACCTGCCCGATAAGAACTTCCAGCAGTTCTTGAAGTTCGCGGAGCGCCCCGCCGATTATCGCGTGGAGCTACAAGGCCGCTACATCGCAACGGAGGGCGCGGTGCTCGTCTGGGCCTCCGTCACTCCGGATGGCAAGGCCTCGGCCAAAGGTCTCTATCGCTTTGCGGACGTCCTCTCCTTGGAGGAAATCCTCGCCCAGCTTCGCGCCAAGATGCCCCCGCAGTGGAAGAACCGCCTGGGCGAGCTGAAGAGCTGGAACACCCAGCTCCTGGACTTCCTGAGCGGCTGACCCTGGTGAAGTCGCCGCGGCGAACGGCTATAATCTACCCACAGAGCATCCCTTAGCCCTGGAGAGCTTTGCCATATGCCCACCTATGATCGCGGCTGCAACACCTGCGGCCATACCTTTGAGATCCGCCGCGCCATGAGCGATACCTCGCCCATCAAGTGCTCCAAGTGCTCCGGGGAGACGCGCCAGCTCTTCAAAAAGGTCCCCACCATCTTCACCCGCAACATAGACCATCCCGACTCCCCCCTGGACGATATGCCCGGCGCGGAGAAGATGCGCAAGCAGGCCGATATGGCCATCAACAAGGTCATGAAAGATATGGGGAGCTAGCTCCGCCTCTTGCCCGGCCAATCACGCTCCGGTAGGATAGACGCGACTTCCAAGAAGGGACCAGACACCACCCATGTTCAAGGGCGACGCCATCACCTTCGGCAGGCTCCACACCTGGACCCTCAGCTTCTCCTACGATAAGAAGACCGACGTTCTTATCATCCGCTCCCCCTGGCAACAGGCCGGCGCATGGGTTGACCTGCCCGATAACGTCCGCATCAAAGTGGATCCGCAAACCGGCGACGCCCTGGAGTTCCACATCGTCGGCTTCACCCGCGCCTTCCTCGCCAAGCGCCCCGATCTCCAGGCCACCTGGGGCCAGGTGAAGCCCAATCCCATCGCCCTCAAGCGCATGGAGGCCACGCCATTCATCCGCCACTTCCTGGAGCACATGGAACAGCTCGCCTACCAGCGCGCCAAACAGCTCGAACCCTCCAAGCTGTAGCTAGCCGCTTCAACGTTCCTCTCCATTGAGGAGAGAGCCTGCGCTGAGTCCCTCGAAGGGAGAGCGTGATCCATACGTCTCACTCCTGGGAGATTCCCGATGCCCTCCGCTGACCCGTGCTTCCTCACCATCCGCGAAGCCGCTCGCCTCCTCAGAGGCAAGCGACTCTCCTCCGTCGAGATCACCAAGGCCGTCCTCGCCCGCGCCAAGGCCACCCAGCCCAAGACCAACGCCTTCATCGCCATCCTGGAAGCCTCCGCCCTCGCCGAGGCCCGCCGCGCCGATCGCGCTCTCGCCCAGGGGCGCGCCAAAGGCCCCCTCCACGGCATCCCCATCTCCGTCAAAGACATCTTTGATATGAAGGGTCTCATCACCTCCTGCGGCTCGGCCGTCCTCCATGACAACGTCGCCGAGAGCGATGCCGCCGTCGTCACGCGCCTCCGCGAGGCTGGGGCCGTCATCATCGGCAAGGCCAACATGACCGAGTTCGCCGTGGATATGCCCAGCCCCGTCTACGGCCCCGCCCACAACCCCTGGAACCTGGACTACCTTTCCGGCATTTCCTCCAGCGGCTCCGGCGCCTCCCTCATCGTCGGCGCAGGCTTCGCCTCCCTGGGCACGGATACCGGCGGCTCCATCCGCCTGCCCGCCGCCTTCTGCGGCTGCGCCGGCATCAAGCCCACCTATGGGCGCGTCAGCCGCCACGGCGTCTTCCCTCTTGCCTGGTCCCTGGACCACGCAGGCCCCCTGGCGCGCACCGTGGAAGATGCCGCCATCACCCTGCAGGCCATCGCAGGCCCCGACCCTCGCGACCCCACCGCCGCCCGGGTGCCCGTCCCCTCCTACACCCGCGACTTGGCCAAGGGCGCCGGGGGACTGCGCATCGGCGTGCCCAAGGAATACTTCTTCGACGCTATTGACCGGGAGGTCGAGTCCCGCGTCCGCGCCGCCATCGAAAGGTTGAGGAAGCTCGGCGCGCGCATCGTGCCCGTCTCCGTCCCCAACGCCACCCAGACCATGCTCGCCATGAGCTCCATCATCAGGGTGGAGCAGGCCGCCGCCCACGAACAGCTCATCAGGACGCGCCTGCACCTCTACGGCGGCACCCTCGGCGACCGGCTCGTCTCCGCCTCCCTGCGTAGCGCCGTGGACTACATCAAAGCCCAGCGCATCCGCATGCTCATCGTCCGCGACTTCCATGCCGCTTTCGAAAAGGTGGACGTCATCGCGACGCCCACCATGCCCATCCTGCCCTTCAAGATCGCGGAGCAGAAGCCCGGCGGCTCAGGCCAGGGCGCGCGCCTCTCCCACTTCACGGCCCCCTTCGACCTGACGGGATCCCCCGCCATCTCCATCCCCTGCGGCTTCAGCGCCTCGGGGCTGCCCATCGGCCTGCAGCTTATCGGCAAGCCCTTCGCGGAGGCCGTCGTCCTGCGCGCCGCCTACGCCCACCAGCAGGCCACGGACTGGCACACCAAGCGCCCGCCCCTCTAGCTCACACCCTCACGCCGGGCCATTGACCCTGCAGCTCGATGAGCTGGCCCAAGTAGAAGAGGCCCGCCGCCACGATGTCCGTCACCACGAAGGCCTGCGTGGTGGCCGAGGAGATCGCATCCTTGTCCCCGGGGCGGAAGACCCGCACCAACCGAGTGCGCCTCCTGACCGCCGGGTCCAGCCGCTTATCGAAGTCCTTCACCACCTCTTCAAGCCTTTCAACCGAGGGATACCTGATGCCGAAGTGCGTGATCCCATGCGGCGCATGCGTCAGCTTGCGCTCATACGCCGCGAACGCCTTCTCGAGGCCGGCCCGGCTCCCCATCGCCTTCCGCATCTCCTGCTCCAGCCGCCACTGCTGCGGTGAGACCTCGGAGCAGTAGAGCACGTTGTTCTGCATATCCGGGTGCTCCGGCGCCACGTGCGCGGAGAAGGTGCGGCTCCCCCGATCGGTCACCGTACACCCCAGCGCCTCGTAGAGCTTCCGCGCCAGCTGCCGCTCTCCCGGCTGGTGCAGCATCTCCACATGATTCAGCAACCGACCCCGATACTCCCGCACTTGTGCCACCATTGCGCCCTCCCTTACCGACCGTTTTAGCCGCTATGGTACTACGCCTTCCTAGCCTCCTCTTCGTTCCGTGATTGCAGCGGATGATCTATCTCTCCTTGCCTCTCTCACTCTCTAACATTTCGCCCGAAAATCTGTGCGCTCTGTGGATAAAATATCCTTGCTCCACCTCTCCCTCTGCTATACTCCCCGGCTATGGACTTCTCCTGGTCACCCCAAGAATCCCCCTTCCGCGAAGAGATCCGCGCCTTCCTCAAGGCCAACCTCCCCGCCGACTGGCGCGAACAGGTGAGCGACGTGGAGGGCGAGGAGCGCGAGTCCTTCGAGCGCGACTTCTCCGCCAGGCTCGGCGAGCGCCGCTATCTCTCCATCGGCTGGCCCAAGGATTACGGCGGCCTCGGCTGGTCGCCCATGCAGCAGCTCATCTTCAATGAGGAGTGGGCCCACGCCAAAGCGCCCCGCAGCTTCATGGGCCCCGGCGTCTACCAGGTAGCCGCCTCCATCATCATCCACGGCACGCCCGAGCAGAAGCGGACCTTCCTCCCGCCCATCGCGCGCGGCGAGGTCCGCTGGACCACCCTTTTCAGCGAACCGAACGCCGGCTCCGATCTCGCCTCCCTCCAGACCACTGCCATCGAAGACGGCGATGTCTTTGTCGTCAACGGCCAGAAGATATGGAACACCATGGCCCACAAGGCGGAGCACGGCTTCCTCCTGGCGCGCACGGACCCCAAAGCGCCCAAGCACAAGGGCATCGGCCTCTTCCTCATAGATATGCGCTGGCCCGGCATCACCGTGAAGCCCATCGTCAACATGGCCGATGTCCACAGTTTCAACACCGTTTCCTTCGATAACGTCCGCGTCCCACGGGACAGGCTCGTCGGCGAAAAGACGCGAGGCTGGTACGTCGCCACCACCGCCCTCAACGTCGAGCGCTCCGGCATCCGTTACCACGTCCCCGCTGAGCAGCTGCTCGATGAACTGCTCGCCTACGTGCGCGACTCCGCCACGGGCGAACGCCGCCCCGAGGTCCGCAACCGCCTGGCCGCTATGGCCTGCGAGATGCAGGTCTCGCGGCTCCTCTCCTACCGGGTCGCCTGGCTTCAGAGCAAAGGGACGCCCCCCAGCTACGAAGCCTCCGTCTCGAAGCTCTTCGCGGCCGAGATGACCCAGCACGTCATCGGCCTGGGGATGCAAGTCCTTGGCCTGCGCTCGCAGCTCGCCGGGGGCAACCGCGCCGCCCTCCACGGCAAGATGCAAAAGCTCGATCGCGCCCAACGCGCCATCACCATCGGCGCCGGCACCTCAGAGGTGCAGCGCACCATCATCGCCAAGCGCGGCCTCGGCCTCCCATAACCCACCATCCCCCAGAGGAATCTTCCTGTCGGATTCAGCGTGCTCAGTGCCTTCAGTGGATAGATTCTCTGAAAATCTGTGCCGATCCGTGGATGATTTCTCCTGTTATCGAAACTCCCCCGTCAGCTTGCCGTGCCCGTTCGTCTTCGCGCAGGCATGCCCCTCGGGATTCATCGGCTCGTGGCAGAGTGGGCAGGCGGGCCGCCCGGCCGTCACCACCTCCAGCGCCTGCCTCGCGAAGCGTCCGGCCTGCTCCCGCGTCACCCACCAGCCCAGCGTCACGCGCCGCGCCTTTGCGTCCGCCTCATCGGCGATCAGGATGCCGAAGGCATCCTCCTGCTCCCGGTAGGTCAGCGCCAGCGCAACGGCCTTCACCTCGAACTCCCGGCCCGTCGCCGCCACGCCCTCCGGCATCTTGCCGATATCGCGACGGGCCGCCTGCGACTCTAGGAAGCCCTTGAGCTGCAAGGCTAGGGCGGAAAGCTGCTCCTTCTCCAGCCACACGCTCGCCGTGCCGCGCGGCGCCTCCACCATGAGCCGGAAGGTGCGCTTCCCCGGCTTCCCCTGCGCCTCGGCCTGGAAGAGCCGGGCCGGGCCCAGCTCGTGGCGGACCTCCGTCATCGTGTACCTTCGCTTCCCTGATTCGCCGTGCCGCGCGGGCCGTCCGCCCGCACGAAAAAGATGATGGCGTTCCCGGCGGCGAACACGATACCACACAGGGCGATCAGCACCGTGTACCCCAACTCGTCCGAGCGGGCATTCAGCCTATCCACCCAGATGCCGTTGAGCCGCGCGAGGCCCGCCCCTGCCGCGGTGGCCACGTTCAGGTAGCCCAGCTGCTGCGCCGCGCGCTTGCCGGAGACCAGGTCGCTCGCCAGGGCCCAGTTCGCGCCCAGGTACATGCCCAGCCCGGGCCCCGCCACTAGGCCGGCGAGCATCAGGTCGCGAGGCTATCGGCCGGGAGCAGGAGGCCGCCCGCCGCCAGGCCCAGCCCCCCCCCGAGGCCAGCAGGATCGGCTTGCGGCCCATGCGGTCGCTCAGGCGGGCCGCCGGGTAGAGGACAAGGAAGGCCCCGGCCCCGGTGACGGCAAATATCTTCCACAGCTCCTGCGCCGGGTTCTCGATCCCCATCCGGTCCTCCAGGATGAAGAGCAGAAAGGTCTGCAGGGAGGATGCCGCCAGCGCCAGCAGGAACCGTGAAGCCAGGAAACACTTATAGTGCGGGTGCGCCTTTGCCGCCGGCCCGGCCTCCACTGCCGGCCCGTTCACCGGAGGCGGCGCGCGCCTCAGAGCCGCGACGCTCACCGCGACGCCTACCGCAAGCAACGCCGCAAGGATCGTGAGCGCAAGCCAGACCCATGAGAACTCCCGCGACTCGTCGTACCGGCCGATGAGCCAGGCCACCAGCGCCACGATGCCGATGGCCGGGACGATCTCCACCAGCCACTTCACCCCGGAGGCCGCGCCCCGTTTGGCGTGGGGCACGTAATCGCGGATGAGGGCCTGGTAGGGGCCCTGCGCCGCATTGGAGAAGAGCTGGAGGATACAGGTCAAGAGGAAGAGGAGCGCGTAATTGGGGGCCGCTCCCACGGCGATCAGCAATGGGACGGAGGCCATGCCGCCGATGGCGATGAACGGCACGCGCCTTCCCCATCGGGAGGTCTTCCGATCGCTGGCGCCCCCGGCGATGGGCTGGACCAGCACCGCGATCACCAGCCCCACGAAGGAGAGGACGCCCAGCGCCGTGTTCTTGGACGATTCCGCCACCAGGTCTTCCACCCGGGTGGGCAGCACAACGATGGTGAAGCAGCCCGCCAGCGCCGTCACCGCCAGGCCAAAGAGGCTCATGCGCGCCAAGAGACCCGCTGAGACGCCCTGCCCGCTGTTCGTTGTCATGAGAAGAAAGGTCGCCCCGCAATCGCCGTACAGTCTATCGCATCTCTTCCTGGCTCCCTGAACTTCCTCTCCCGCCTCTCGACTCGCCCCCTGATTTTCGCTACAATCGTCGCGATTCCCCCTCAGAGAGTTGGTGCCGCTTTGCCGGATAGAAGAACCCGACGCCAGGAAGAGCGCGAAGCCAAGGCCAAGGAGGCCAAGCAGGAGTTCCGCCCGCCCGGCGGTCTCTTCTCCCGGCTCTCCACGGACGCCATCGTCGGCATCATCATCGCCTCCGTCGTCCTTCTCGTCTTCCTCGTCTTCTTCTTCCGCTGGTGGAACTCCCGGGACAATACAGCGGCGCCCACCTTCAACCAGGTCTCCGCCATCGCGCCCGGCGGCCTGGAAGGCAAGACCCTCTTCATCGCAGACCTCAACGGCCTCTTCCGCAGCACGGATAACGGCAAGAAATGGAGCCGCGCCCCCGGCATCGCCAAGGGCGAAGCCTACCGCGCGGTGGAAGGCGTCCCTGGGAGCCCGGGCGCCCTCATCGCCGCCGGGAGCCATTCGCTCCGCCGCAGCGCCGATGGCGGCAAGACGTGGACCCTCGTCCAGAACGATCTGCCCTCCCAGGACTTCCAATCGTTCACCATAGACCCGGTCCAGCCCAACACCTTCTACGCCTACCTGAACCCCCAGGGCCTCTTCCGCAGCGAGAACAGCGGCGCAGCGTGGACCCGCGTCAGCGGCTTCGAGAACGCCAGCGTCACGACCCTGGCCGTCCGGCCCGGCGACCCAAAGCTCCTCTTCGTCTTCCACAGCTCCCGCGGCCTCCTGCGCAGCCGCGATGGCGGCGTGACCTTCGAGCCCGTCACGGGCGCCCTGCCCGCCACCTCCGTGACCGATCTCCTCACCCTGCCGAACGATGCGCAGAACGTCTACGCCGTCGCCTCCCGGAGCCTCTACCGCAGCAAGGACGGCGGGACCACCTGGGCCAAGGCCGGCGGCCAGAGCCTTTCGAGCGCCAACATCGTCATCATCGGGCGCGATGGCGCGACGGGGACGCTCTACGCCGCAGACCTAACGGGTTTCGTCTACAGCAGCACCGATGGCGGCGAGAACTGGATCCCGCATAGCTAGCCCGCATCGAGGACCTTGTCCTTCGACTCCTCGCCCTGCGCCCATCCGCGCGGTACGATGCGAAAGGAGAAGGTGATGCTTCCATCGAACCCGCGTAGAGGCCAGGCTAAGCCCCGCCCACACCGCATCTGCTTGGATCGCTCTTCCGCACAGGAGCTTCCCCGGTGACCGCTTCCGCCAACTCCCCAGGCTCGGCGCAGAAGCCGCCCGTGGCCGCCCTCGTCGTTCTCGGCCTGCTCTTCACCGGCTTCATGGCCGCCGTCTTCGCCTTGGGCCTGCGCAGCACCACCGGGAACGCCATCAGCCCCGAGAAATACGCGGGCGATATCGCGGGCCTGCTCCCTTTCGGCTATGCCTTCGGCGCGGGGATGATCGCCAGCGTGAACCCCTGCGGCTTCCTGATGCTCCCCGGCTTCATCGGCTACTACATCGGCCGCGAGACGCCGGGCGAAGACCCGCGCGATGTGACGCTACGGCACCTGGGGCGCGCCGTCCTCTTCGGCCTCATGGTCACCCTGGGATTCGTGGCCCTTTTCGCGGCCATCGGCTCCGTCATCTCGGCGGGCGGGACGGCCATCGTCGGCGCTTTCCCCTGGGCGGGGCTGGCCATCGGCGGCGCCCTGGCCGCCTTCGGCCTCTGGGTGCTGCTCACCGGGCGCACCTTCGGGTTGGCTTTGGCAAGCCGCATCGGTAGGCCCGGCGGGCGCGGCATCGGCTCCGCCTTCGTCTATGGCGTCGCCTATGGTGCGGCTTCGCTCTCCTGCACCCTCGCCATCTTCCTCGTCGTCGTCGGCCGCGCCACCGCCTCCGAAGGCGTCTTGAGCGGCGTCGGCCAGTTCGTCGGCTTCGCCCTGGGCATGGGCGTCGTCGTCATCTCCGTCAGCCTGAGCGCGGCGGCATTCAAGGGCGCGGTGGTGCAGACGCTCAAGGGCGTGGCATCCTACTTCCAGCGCCTCAGCGGCATCTTCCTGGCGGGCGCAGGCATCTACCTCATCATCTACTGGATCGTCCTCGGAGATATTTTCCAGTAGACCCCTCCCTCCAATCCTCTCCTAATTAGCGCGTTCTTCCGCTAAACTGATGATGCTCTCTGTCGTGTAATGATGCTGCGATCTGCGTTCATCTGCATGATCTGCGGACAAATCCTCTGAGGTCCTTCCGTGAAGCTCCCCCGCTGGGCCGTCATCACCATAGGCATTCTGCCCCTCATCGCCCTCCTCATCCTCTTCGTTTGGGGCGTCTTCTTCCGGGATAGCAACAACGCCACTGGCATCGCCACCTTCACCAGCGCCGGCGAAGGTCGCGTCCTCCGCGAAGAGCCCACGTCTTTCACCATCACCACCTTTGATGGCGCGCAGGTCTCCCTTAACGACCTCCTCGCCAAGAAAAAAGTCGTCATGGTCGACTTCTGGGCCTCCTGGTGCGTCCCCTGTCGCCAAGAAGCCCGCGATCTCGAGGCCGTCTGGCAGCGCTACAAAGATAAAGGCGTTGCCTTCCTCGGCGTCGCCGTCACCGATAGCGAGAGCGAAGCCCGCTCCTTCATCAAGCAGTTCGGCTCAACCTATCCCAACGGCCCGGATAGAAAGGGCACCATCGCCGTCTCCTATGGTTTCACCGGCATCCCCGAAAAATACTTCATCGTGGACTACAAAATCGTCAAGAAGCTCGTCGGCCCGCTCACCGAAGCCCGCCTCTCCTCCGTCCTCGATGACCTCCTAGCCAAATAGCGTCTCCCCCTCTTCCGGCATCCCGTTCCTCGCGCCCTCGGCGGATCATCTTCCTGTCCGGAACCTTGCTCTCTGTTTCCCGAACCTCAATCCTTCCCCATCTGTCCTTTCCGAAGGACTCTCGGTCTTACGAGTCCGGACTGCTCGGACCGTGTGTCTCCTCACCCCGTATGTTGCATCAGGGCCGCACCGGAGCGATATCTGTCATTCCGATGACTCCGCGTGCAGCACCGGAGCGGACGATAACTCCCTCCTTCCTCCATCCCTGCGTTCCTTCCCCACTTGACACCACTGCCTATTCTGCGTAGTATTGTCTCGTAAGCACAAAAAGCTTACGCCTTCGCCAGGACAGAGAGCCGG
>Ga0194132_10010745_pt1 | contig 12059 bp, 15 predicted proteins | sample TA2KigOf80mmetaG_FD_148612 | JGI IMG/M metagenome (GOLD analysis project Ga0194132, IMG submission 148612) | Freshwater microbial communities from Lake Tanganyika, Tanzania - TA2015054 Kigoma Offshore 80m | ecosystem: Environmental > Aquatic > Freshwater > Lake | place: Tanzania: Lake... | reverse complement strand
GTCCAGGCTGGATCAATGGGCGTCCCTTACATCCCGGTCCGAGGTCTTGCAGGCACCGATGTGTTCGCGCGTCGCACCGACATGATGATTGTCCACAACCCGTTCGACCCGGACGAGAAGACCGTTGTCGCGATGGCGATCAACCCGGATGTGGCCATCTGCCACGCGATCAAGGCTGACCGCTGGGGCAATGCGATCCTGCGTCGCGGTGGAGACGAGCTGCTGATCTCGCAGGCCTCCGCGAAGGTGATCATCACCGCGGAGGAGATCGTCGATCAGGTCACCGAAGATGACCCGGACGGGCTGTTCATCTCTGCGTTGAACGTGACTGCCGTGGTACACGCGCCGCATGGCGCGCATCCTGCCGGTGTCCCCGGCATGTACGAAATGGACCGCGATCACATCAAGGAATACATCGCCGCATCGCGCAGCGACGAGACATTCCACGCGTATCTGGAGAAGTACGTGATCGGCAAGACCGAGGCTGAGTACCAGGCGTTGGTCACCCGCCCCGCCGTCGTCGCTGGCGACGGGGCCTGAGCGCATGACAGGCCGGTACAACGCCGACGAGTTGCTGGCTGTGCTGATGTCACGGCATATCGATGATTTCGAGACGGTTGCCTGCGGTGCGATTTCGATGCTACCCGCCTCCGCGATCCTGCTCGCTGAGGCCACGCACGCGCCGAACATCGACGCCATCATCCGGGGCTCAGAGGTGTATGGGGCCGGAGTTGGCCGCGACATGCACTTCATCGCACAGCGCGGCAAGCTGGATATGTTCTTCCTGAGCGGGGTGCAGTTCGACGGCGAGGGGAACCTGAACCTCCATGTGATCGGCGACCCCGACGCGCCTGACCGGCGGTTCCCGGGTGGATACGGTTCGGGGTTGCTGGCCTACACCGCGAAAAAATTGATGCTCTTTCGCACCGAGCATTCGACGCGGGTCTTCGTCCCGGAGGTCGACTTCGTCTCAGCGGCTCTGAAGACCGACCCCACGATCACCCGGATGAAGCAGCAAGTCTGGCTCTTCACCCCGAAGGCGATCCTCCGCTGGGACGATGGCCTCCAGCGATACGCCCTGCTCTCCTACCATCGAGGCACGACCCCGGCCGAGGTGCAGGCTGCGACGGGTTTCCAGTTGCTGATCCCGCCCGACGTGACCGAGACCCCGGAACCCACCGACGAAGAGCTGCAGACGCTCCGCACGACGGTCAAGGAGCGCCTGATCGAGACCGGTACCTACGCCCGGTGGGCAGAGACGGCATTTATGCCTGCTTGAACCCGTCTCGGGCGGTCTGGCGGGCGGGCATCCCGTCACGACAACTTCCGTAATATGCTTCCGTCCTGTCTGGACGGGCTCGGCCCGGACGTTTCGGAGGGCGGTACAGGTGAGTCAGGAACAGGGTGGGCCGTTCGGTCCGCTGGCGGGCATCCGCGTGATCGAGTTCTCCCAGGTCGTGGCGGGTCCCTCGTGCGGGCGCGTCCTCGCCGAGCTCGGCGCTGACGTCATCAAGATCGAGCCGCCCGAGGGTGACCCTTACCGCAATACCGGCACCGTCGTCCCCAACGAAGGCAAGCGGTTCCAGTCGCTGAACCTTGGAAAGCGCAGCCTCACGGTCGACCTGAGCAAGCCCGAGGGGCAGGACGTCGTCCAGCGGATCGCGAAGACGGCGGACGTGCTCATCATCAACTACCGGCACGGCGTCTCGGATCGGCTTGGGATCGGCTACGACACGCTGTCGAAGATCAACCCCGCGCTGATCTACTGTCGCATCACCGGCTTCGGCGTCCACAGCGCGGCGGCCACCCTTCCCGCCACTGACCCGATGATGCAGGCCTACTCCGGCCTGATGGTGGCCGGTGGCAAGGTCGATGAGGCGGGGCTGCCGGAAAGCGTCTCCGCCACGGCCATCGCGGATTACACCACCGGCCTCGGGTCCGCCATCGCGATCTGTGCGGCGCTCTACGCGCGTCGTGACACCGGCCGCGGACAGCTGATCAACTCCTCATTGTTGCGGTCCGCGCTCGCGGTGCAGGACACGAACGTCATGCGCGAGCCAGTCTACGACTCGACGCAGCGTGACCCGATGGTCGCGGCGCTCGAGGCAATCCGGGCACGTGGCGGCACCTACCGCGAGATGATCGAGAAGCGCCAGGGCATGCGCTCCAGCACCATGTCCCTTCGCTTCTACTCCGGCGCCTACGAGGCGGCGGACGGCGTGATCATGCTCGGCGCGCTCACGCCCAACTCACGTGCCTCCGCACGCCGTGTCCTGGGCATCACCGACGACCCGACCGAGCACCCGGTCGAGGACGCGTCAGACCCGGCGTATCAGGCGAGCCTGCAGCGACTGCACGACCAGATCGCTGCGACGATCCGCGGAAACACCGTCCGCTACTGGGTGGATGCGTTGCAGGACGGCGGGTGCCCCGCCGCTCCGGTGAACTTCCCCGAGCTGATGTCGGAGGATCCCATCGTGCAGGCAGAGGGGCTGATGGTCGACGTGGTCAACGAGACCACCGGTCCCCAGCGTGTCGTGAATACCCTCTTCGAGATGTCGGACACTCCCACCGCGATCCACCGTGCCTCGCCGCCGCTGGGAGGCCACACGCAGGACGTCCTGGCCAGCAGCGGGTTCTCCGAGGCCGAGATCGCCGCTCTGCTGGCGGCGGGAACGGTCCATGCTCGCGCGTGATGGTCACGGCCGAGGGCGTACGCCCCCGGTGTTAGGGTCCGCACCATGATGAACCTGCGCCTTTCTCTCCCTGAGGGCGACGAGGTCCGCGAGACGCTCCCCATGTGGTTCGTCAAGGCACAGTGCGCCCGTTCCGGGTTCCCGAGGATGCGGGGTAAGCCCCTCGCCCCGCGCGAGGACGCGGTCGATGTCGACGTCCTCGAATCCGTCATCGACCACACGTACTTCCTGGGAGAGGTGCTTGGGGCGCTGTGCCCGGACCTCGCGGCCCGCGTGCTCGCCGCCGATCCCTTCGCCTGCGTACCGCCCGACGCCACCGAGGGCCGCGAGAGCCTCTCGGATGACGAGGTCGTCGAGATGTACGCGACCCCGCAGAATTTCGCGTCGGAGCTCCAGCGTACCCGCCCGGACTGGGAGTGGATCCCGTGGTGGTGGCTGGGCAACGAAGGCACTCAGGTCCCGTATGCCTTCCGAGGCCGGATGCGGGTGCTGTTGCGACGCCAGTTCGCGGTGCATGTGCTCTACGGGCTCAAGCACCGAGACGATTTTGGGGATCGAGTTGAGGCATACCGGGAGCGTTATGACGAACGCCGGCTTGGCGCCTTCGCGTCATGGGATGCCCGAGGGCTGACCGCGTGGGCAGAAGAAGCGGTCGAGGCGTTCGAGCGGATCACCGGGCCGCTCCCCGTCCTTCTCGGACGCGAGTAACCGGAATGCTGGCTGCTCAGGAGTCGATGCTGCTGCGACGTCGCTCAATGGTGGCTCTGGAGGTTCAGGGTTGAGTACCGCCGATTCGGGGGGCGACAGTACGGGCGATGGGTCATTAGGAGGGATAGGGGAGCTGGCGACGGCACCCCATCCGGGTACGTACACACCGGCCCGTCGCTTCCGCACCTTCGATTCCCTGATCGATGTGCCCGCGTTCCGCTGGTACATGCTCTCCCAGGTCGGCAACCAGTCTGCGCAACTCATGCAGATGGTCGTGCGGGGCTTCCTCGCCTACGAGATCACCGGTTCGTTCGCCGCCCTGGGGTTCGTCGAACTTGCGAACTCCGTCCCGCGAGTCTTCCTCGCCCTGTACGGCGGGGCGATGGCGGACCGCGCCAGTCGTCGGGTCATCATCCAGACAGGCCAGGCGCTGAACGCACTCCTCGCCACGGTCATGGCCGTGCTGTTGTTTACCGGCCGGATGCGTTTCGAGTACCTCCTGCTTGGGGCGATGGTGCAGGGGGTGATGAACTCCTTCATCATGCCAGCCCGGCAATCGATGATCCCCGAGATCGTCGGGCCGCAGCGGCTGATGAACGCCTTTGCCCTGAACACGTTCGGCATGAACGTGCTGCGATTGGGCGCGCCGGCCCTGGCCGGCGGCCTGATCGCAGCGTTCGGGGGCGGATCGGTCTTCGCGCTCATGGCGGTGCTCTTCCTCCTTGCACTCGTCACCCTGTTCAGAGTGCCGAGGACGACCGCCGCCACGCGCGCCACGGCTGCGCTCGGCGTGGCCGTCTCGACCCGTCCGCCGAGCCGCGCCGGCGTACGCGAGATCAAGGAGGCGCTCGTCTACCTCCGCGGCCAGCGCATCCTCCGGATCCTCCTGGCGCTCCAGTGCGGTATTACGATCCTCTCATTGCCATATCAGCGCCTTCTGCCCGGCTTTGTGGACGAAGTCCTGAGCGGTGGCGACTCCGATCGCACGGCAACGCTGATGGGCGCCCTGCTCTCCTTTACCGCGATCGGTGCGCTGGCCGGATCGCTGATCATCGCCTCGCTGCCGAGCCGCGGGCGCGGCAAGCTGATGATCGCGAGCCTCGTCATCTTCGCGGTCGGCTTGCTGGCATTCTCCGCGTCGGGGTCGTTCTGGTTGAGCGCGCTGATCGTCGTCGTCCTGGGCGTCGGTCAGGCCGGGCGGCAGTCCCTCATCCAGATCCTGATCCAGTCCAACGTCCGGGATGAGTTCCGCGGGCGCGTGACCAGCATTCTGCTGCTCGAAGACGGCATCGAGTCGCTCGGCGTCTTCCTGATTTCATTGCTGGCGGAGGCTGTCGGCCCGCAGCTCGCGCTCGGGATGGTCGCGGTCGCCCTCGCGATCTTCGCCGGCGGAATGTGGGGATCGCGCTCGATCCGCGAACTCGAGTAGCGCCCCCCAGCGGCGGCAAACCGGGGCTACCGCCGGCAACTGTCCGTGCGCTGGAGGTCGAGGACGACCTGGCCTGCCTGCTCAGACGGCTCGAAGGCGCCCGTCGACTCGCGGAATGAGACCGACCCGACGGAGGTGAGCACGATCCACCGTCCGCCCTGCGACTGGGGCTCAGACTCAGGGTCGATCGGTGTCGGCGAGAGCTTCACGAGCGTCCTTGCGAGCGCCGGGTCACCCGGGCAGGCCCACTCGCTGAACAGCCGGGTCACCTCGTCAGGCGTCAGCCGGTGGGTTGGGGCCAGCACGGACTCTGGCCCGGGCCCGGAGCAGCCCGCGAGGAACACAGTCACGATTCCGGCAACGAAGGCGAATCGCACCACCGGGTCTCCGCTCGTTCATCTGTCGGACAACAGTACCCGGAACGGTCTGCGGTGCGCTGGGAGGCGTACAGTCGCACCATCCGAATGTCTGGGGGAGCGAGGCGCGTATGTACCAGGGGGCAGAGCTATTGGTGAGCACCGAGTGGCTCGCCGCGCGCCTGGAACAGCCCGGTCTTGTCCTCGTCGATGCCGGAGAGCCGCTCGCCTATCAGCGGGCGCATCTCCCCGGTGCAGTCGGTGTCCCGCATCCGTATCTCAAAGGTCGCGAGAATCCGCTGCTCGTGATGCTGCCGACCGACTTCGAGGTGCTGGCAAGTTCGTGGGGCGTCTCCGACGACACGCCTGTCATCGTGTATGACGACAACGCCTCGCTGCACGCCGCCCGCGTCTGGTGGGTATTCCGGCACTACGGCCACCGCGATGTGCGCGTGCTGGACGGTGGGTTCAATGCCTGGCTGCACGAGGGCCGTCCCGTGACCTCGGCCCCGCCCCGACGACAGCCGGGCATGTTCACTGCCCGCCCGGACGCTTCCTGCTCCATCTCCATCGAGGAACTGCGCGACGCGGTGGTCGGCGGCGATGCACCGGCCATCTGGGACACACGCTCCGACGAGGAGTGGAGCGGCTCCAACAGTCGGGGCAACCGACGGACCGGTCACGTCCCCGGCGCACATCACCTCGAGTGGCGGCGGCTGGTCGAAGGCCCCCCATCCCGCCGCTTCCGCCCGCTCGACGCCATTCGTGCCGAGTTGCAGGCTGCTGGCCTCGACCCCAACGCCGAGACGGTCACCTACTGCCAGGCCGGCATCCGCGGCGCCTTCGGCCAATTCATCCTCGCGTTGCTCGGCAACGACCGTGCGAGGAACTACGACGGCTCGATGGGGGAATGGGCGAACCGCGACGACACGCCGCTGGTATCGACGTAACTCGGGGGGGGGGGCCGCCACCATGAGTGTTCCCTACACCCTGGTTGGCATTGCGGCGCTTGCCGTCATCGGAGCGCTGCTTGTCTTCGGGGGCAGAGGTCGCGGGTCGGCACGGTTGTCGCGTCTTGCCGCGCTCGCTTTTGCCGTGGTCGTGGCCGGCGCTGTCTTTGGAGACAACCGGCTGGTCGGGTACGGACTCATGGGCCTCGGCGTCCTGATCGCCGTCGTCGACATCGTCCTCAAGTCGCGACGTGGGGTGTGACGATCCGCTTGCCTGGCTGTTACGTCTGGGCGGCTAGGAAGCCTGCGCGAACACGAACAGCAGCAGGTACTTGCACGGGTCGTTGACGTCGCCCTCGATCAAATTCCTTGACTTGGCGTCGACCGTGCGCCGATCCAGTATCCACGGTTTACTTGCGCCGTCCTCCCGCACGCTGGTCTGCAGGATGACGACCGGCTTCGTCGGGATCTCCGCAGGGCTCCCCGCCGTGACCAGCTTCCCGCCGGCATCGATGTCGGTGAGGTAGAGCCCGCTCACCACGAAGCGCCGGCCTGTGCTCCACTCGCCCGTCCGGCGGTCGACGCCATCGACGAGCAGCTCGTCACCTATGTCGAGGTCCTGCAGGCGGAAGAAAACGCTCACGCCGAGTGAGAACAGAAGGCCCGCCTTGCGGCGGGCCTTCTGCCGTCCGCCGCGGGGTGACGTGCAGCTGCCTCGTGCGCACCGCCCGAGCCTGACTGGCTGCATCCCGGATTTCTGGGTCACCCGGACAACGATCTCCCTCAAATGACCGCCTACCGGCCACAGGACTTGCCGGCGACGGGGGCGGCGTGACGCACACAGGCCGCCCCGGTTGATATATCTTCCCCAGCGGTCATCGAGGGCCAGCCAGGATCGGCCCTCCCGGGGGAGGCGATTGAGATGCCCGACTTTTCGAACTTCTACGACTGGTCCACGCGGTCCTACGAGTACCGGCTCCACGTCGGCTCCGAGGCGATCGAGAACCGCCTCAAGGAAGAGGTGATCCGGAACAACGCGAAACGCGCGTTCGTAATCTGCTCGCCGTCGATCAAGAGCAAGACCGACGGTGTCGAGCGCATCCAGAAGACGCTCGGCCCGCTCTTCGCCGGCTACTTCGACGGCATCCACATCGAGGCCCCGTACCCGGACGTCGTGAAGGCCACCGAGGCCGCCCGCGCCGCCGGCACGGACCTGCTGATCTCGCTGGGCGCCGGCACGATCGTCGTCGCGACGCGCGTGATCAACATCTACCTCTGCGAGACCGGCGACCACGAGGCGATGGCGACCCAGTACCCCGAGGGGAAGCCCGCCTTCAGCCCGCGGCTCAACGCCCCGAAGCTGCCCACGGTCTGCATCGTCACGACGCCGACGAGCGCGATGAACCGTGCCGGCCAGGGCGTCGCCAGTCCGCACCTGGACCACAACCGGCTCGAGTACTTCGACCCGAAGACCCGCCCGGTCGCGTTGATCTGGGACCACGAGGCGATCATGGCGACGCCGTTCTCGATGATGCGCGGCTTCTGCGTGAACGGGTACATCGGCTCCGCCCTCGGCGCCGCCCGCACCCCGGAGAACCCGCTCGCCGAGGGCGACCGCAGCCACATCAACTTCCTCCACCGCCGCGCCTACCACCGGATGATGGAGAGCCCGGACACCATCGACTGGCGCCTGGACCTCTTCACCGCCGCGTTCCTTCAGAACCGCCTCTCCGACGACGCGCAGCGCGGCGCGCACATGCACGAGGGCGAGACCTTCGATGGCGACTACGGCGTCGACACGGCGCTGCACATCCGCTATCCGCACGTCTGGCAGCAGGACTCCGGCTCCGCGCTCCGCTCGACGCTCATCCGCCGCTCGCGGACGCCCTCGACCCAGGCGATCGAAGCGGTGGCCACGCAGCTCGGCCTTTCTACCGGCGGCAGCCCGCAGGCGATCCAGGCCGCGATCGCGGACGAGATCGACCGCATCTACGAGCAGCACGGCATGCCGACGCGCGTCCGCCAGCTCAACGTCTCGAAGGAGGACTTCGAGGCGATCGCGCGAGACAGCCTCAAGATCTTCAACTCGAACGCGGGGCTTCGCGACGAGGACGCCCACATGAAGGGCGCCATCGCGCTGCTCGAGGCCGCTTATTAGGCCCGCTCCCGCTACCAGCCACGAGGGCGTCGCGTGTCCGCGCGGCGCCCTCGTTCGTCTGCGGCGCTCGGCGGCTCCAGGGTCGCGGGGGAGGCTTCACGCGAGCCGGTCGCGACTTCCGACTGGTGACGAGGACAGCAACGCCGGAGATACACTCGGCGAGGTGACTTCCTGGCGCGCGGCGGTGACAGTAGCCACCGGCACCCCCTCCGCACCAGACGGCGAGCGGGCCTGGAATCGAGATGGCGGATGGACAGTTTGGTCGTGGACTCCGGCGAGATGTCAGGCTACCGGTACGCCATCGTGATTCAACCCCTCGGACACCTCTGTGGCTATCTCGCCGTCCGACCGGGACATCCCTGGTACGCCCTCGACCGCCTGGACGCCGCACTGAGCGAGGTGCGGGTCCATGGCGGCGTCACCTACGCGGCGAAGACGACAGGCGAGGGCTTTCCGGTGCCAGACGACGGACGCCCTGCGTGGTGGGTCGGATTCGACCTCGCGCGCGAAGGCGCCTACCAGCCACGCGGCGCGGGTGACTACCCGCGAGCGCGCGTCGTAGACGACGACACCTTCTCCGAGGAACGAGCGATCGCGCTCGGCGAGGTAGCGGAACTGGTGCGCCAGGCTTCCGAGGCGGCACGCTGGCGGACGCTGGGCGGCCTGTAGCGTCTAGTCGGTCAGATGGCATCCGGACGATCTGCCCCGGCAAGTTGCGTCCGTATCAGCCAGCCGAGCAGGGACGGATCGGATCCACCGCCGATCCCTGCCGACAGGGCGTGGCTCCCGTCACTGTCAAGTGGGTACAGGGGTGTCTTCAATTGATTGGAGGCACTCCTGCACCATCCCAGTTTGTCCGTCCTTGTGCGTGACAAGATGTGGCTGTGGCCCCCTGGCTGGCCCCCCGCCCGTCTCCCCCCCACGCTTGCACCCGTAACCGGCGGCGCAGGTACCCCGTGTGCGCGCTCTTGCGTGACTACCCCCGATCACCAGTCGAGGGCGCAGGTGTCGAGATCAGGTGGCAAGGAGAGAAGGGTAGGGAGGGCGGCGGCAGGGTTGTCCGGGCAGTTTCTCCTCCGACAGCACGCGGTACGCGATGTTCGACAGTCGCCCACCATGGTTCCCGTGGAGTGTTTGCGACCGGCTGATGCCGGATATCACCCTCTCACTACCTACTCATCAGGTAGAGAGATCAGGGTAGGGAGTAGGGATACACGGAATAGGTGACGGCCCCACCGTAATGGCCAGCAGCTGCGCACGTAGCAGACCAGCTGGTGACGTAAGGCCGTGTGATGGGCGCAGATTCAAGGGCGGCGCGGGACGGGCGGCACCACACCTTGGCAACCGTCAGAAGAGCGCATCGCAGCGGCGAAAGCCGCGACCTTCTCTGATGGTACAAAAATCCGAGTCGATTCGCGGAAGGTGAACATCCCCTCCTGAGTGCTAACTGACAACTCGCCAGGCCGTGGATCGGGCGATGCGTTCGGCTTGTACCGGAGGGATGCGATGGCGCTCTTCGCCGGACATGCCCACTCGACGAATAGTTGGTTGACTTCTGCTGGCGTGAATTGGTGCGTGGGGGCCGGAACCTCGGCGTCCGGTTGGCTGGCGCAGGAAGTCAAGAGGGTTTCGGCAGTGACCGCGAATAGAACGAAGCGCACCTAAGTCCACCGAAAATCCGCCGCCACGGACGCCCGCACGGCCTTCTGAGGCGAGTCCACAGGCCCGATGTATAGCAGAACGACGAAGCGGCGGTTGTCGGAGCCCTCGACCGCGTGCGTCCACGGATAGGCCCGCTTCGCGGTCGGATGGCCGATGAGGTCGAAGACCTGGACCGCGCCGTCCCAAACGGTCTCCCCGTTGAACGTCTCCGTCACCGGGACAGCCTCAACGAAACGCGATCCGCACCCGTGAAGGTGGCGGATCGCGTCCTGTAGGGCCTCGGTGGAGACCTCAGGCGTTCGTCCCTGAGCAGCGGTGATCCTGGTACCCCCGTGTGCGTACTCGTGCCGTGACCTAGATTCTCACGCTCGTGTTGGATCAGTTTCAGGGGGTTAGGTCAGAGGTCGTTCAGCGATGCCGAAACTCTAATAGGAACTAGTGCTCGTCGAAGTGGTCGCCGTGCTTCGCGTGTCGGTGCTGGTCGTGGATGTAGTCGACGTGGTCGCCGTGCTCGACGGTGGGGTGCCCGCAGTCTGAGTGGTGTTGGTGGCTGTGCACGCCAACAGTGACGTGGCTTTCCCCGCTGCACTCATCGTAGTGGTTGCCGTGGCCGAGGTGGGCGTGCCCGTCGTGTAGGTAGTGGGTGTGTCCGATGTGTGCCACGCCGACGTGGCCACAGCCCTCTCCGTGTGCGTGGGTATGTTCGGCGTGGACCGAGTGGATTTGCTGAGCCATGACTGCCGTCCTTCTTTATTAGCGCTTTTCGCCACTGTGTTTGATAGCGTCTCTAACTATGTGCCAGATGTGATCATCGATAAGCCGATACCGGACTTCCCTCCCTTTGCGCTCTCCTACCACGATGCCAACGGCGCTGAGCGAACGGAGGTGATGTGAAACGAGTGGCTGAGGGAGGCCGATATGATCCTTAAGCTCATTCACGCTGCGGGAATTGTGCTCGAATAGAGCGAACATAATGCGTATTCGAACCGTCTGCCCCATTGCTTTCAGCAACGCCTCGGCTCGGAGCAGAGTGGAATCATCCAAATCACTTTCCAGCCGACCTGACTCCTTCCTGTCCAACAAGAGCGCGCTACAGATATATATATGTATACATTGATGTGTTGTCAAGTGACCTAGTCGATTGTCTGCCCCTGCTCCCGACCAACATCAGCCTCATGTCGAGTGGTTCCTGTACCCGACGCAGGGAGCGGACGAGGCGCACATCATCGACCACGCGTTCAAGGTGCTGTCGTACATGGCAACGCCCGTGTTCGAGCTGGTGTGCGCGGTGCTGGTGGTCGCGGTGCTCCGCTTCCGCTCGAAGGGTGAGCCTGTCGGCGACGGGGCGGATCTGCGCGGCGAGGGCGCTGTCCCGGGGAAACTTCTGAGCCCGGCGAAGCGCCGCCGGGCGGTCTTCACCCTGCAGTACCAGTTCTCGGTGTCCGAGCGTCGCGCCTGTCTCGTCGTTTCTTCGTACTCTCCGGCCTGATGGCCTTCGTCGCGGAGGTCGGCAAGCCAGAGACCAGTGCGTCCGGGCGGACGAAGCAGCGTCTTCGGTGCATCTTCGAGAACGGCACGGAGTCGCGCATGTACCGCCAGTCCCTCTCGACGCGGCTGTACGAGGAGGATGGGTACGCAGTCGTTCAAGCCGACATAGACAGCGTTCTGTCCGAAGATGAGGCAACGGGTTACATCTACGTTCTTCGTTCACTGAGTGACGATCCCCGCATCAGAGAACTGACCGATCTCCACAAGATTGGCTTCTCCCGCGGCCCGGTCGAGAAGCGAATCGCCAATGCCGAGCGGCAGACCACATATCTGATGGGCCCCGTCGAGCTGGTGACAAGCTACCGGACCTACAACCTGAGGACTTCCGCTCTCGAACACCTGCTGCACCGGATCTTCAGCGAGGTTCGCCTCGATTTGAGTCAGGCAGGGAAAGACGGCCGCGTCTACGAGGTCTCGGAATGGTTCGTCGTCCCGTTATCAGTCATCGACCGCGCTGTCGACCTCATCACCTCCGGCGATATCGTGGACTACGAATATGACCCCGTCGCTCGCGACCTGAGGGTGAGATAGCGGGTCTGCACCGACCCCGAG
>Ga0194132_10010741_pt1 | contig 12062 bp, 12 predicted proteins | sample TA2KigOf80mmetaG_FD_148612 | JGI IMG/M metagenome (GOLD analysis project Ga0194132, IMG submission 148612) | Freshwater microbial communities from Lake Tanganyika, Tanzania - TA2015054 Kigoma Offshore 80m | ecosystem: Environmental > Aquatic > Freshwater > Lake | place: Tanzania: Lake... | reverse complement strand
AGCAACTACAACCTGAGGCCACGCGGACGATGCCAGACCCGCCGCGTCAAGATCGTATTGCGGATCAAGAAACGTTAAGTGAACAGTATTGCTCCTAGACTGTGAGGGATTCGATTGGGATCCGGGCAACATACAGAAGAATTGGGAAAAACATCGGGTGACGAACATGGGAGGCCGAGGATGTGTTTTTCAACAATCCACTCCTAGTGAGGTACGATGTTCATCACTCGAGCTCGGAGGCCCGCTATTACCTTCTCGGGCAGACATTCCGGGGCTGCCGCCTGTTCGTTCGTTTACCGTCCGCCGGCACCGGATCAGAGTGATTTCGGCGCGCGACATGAACCGGAAAGAGACCATGGAGTACCAGCGTGAAGAAGAAGAAACCGATACCCGAATTCAAGACTGAAGCCGCTGAAGCGGATTTCTGGGCCGCAGCGGACTCAACCGAGTACATCGACTGGAGCAAAGCGCGGCGCACCAAATTCCCGAAGCTCAAGCCCTCGCTAAGAACAATCTCGATCCGGTTGCCAGTCGCGATGATAGAAGACCTCAAGGTCATGGCGAACCAACGGGACGTACCGTACCAGTCTCTATTGAAGATCTTCCTTTCAGAACGAATTCAAAAAGAGCGCGGTGATCTGCCGGCTCGCCAGTCCTGACGCTTGTTGCAACCCAGGCTGCTACCCCACCATCTTCGCCGGATTCGAAAGCTCCCCAATCTCCGGCACCCGGATCGTAACCACATCGCCTGGCGCCAACGCGTTCTCCTCCTTCACAATAATCCCGGTGCCCGTGCATAACACAGCGCCCGACGGGATCGAGTTCGCACGGTAGAGATATTCGACCAGGGTCTCAATCTTGCGGTGAAGCTTGGAGGTATTCACGGCTCCTTCGAACATCCGGGCTCCATTCCGGGTGATTGTGCAGGTCATGTCGAGCCGATAGGGATTGGTCAGCTCGTCCGGCGTCACGATCACCGGGCCGAGCGCACAGCAGGCATCGTACACCTTGGACTGCGGAAGGTAGAGCGGATTCTCCTTCTCGATGTCCCAGGCCGACACGTCATTGGCGAGCGTGTAGCCGATCAGCCGGCCCTTGCTGCCGAGCACCACGGCTAACTCGGGTTCAGGCGCCGTGAACTTTGAATCGACGCGGATTCCGATTGGCTGATTCGGACCCACGCACACCCGCGCGGTCCCCTTGAAGAAGCTCTCCGGCCGGGGTTCCCGGTACACATACGCATAGAAGCCCTCGCGCGTGCCGTGCTCGGCGTCGCGGAACGCGGCCGACATCTCGTAGGTGCACCCGCAGGCCCACACCTCGGAGGGGAAAACAGGGAGGATCGGCCGGAGCGGCTCTCCATGCTTGGACGCGTGTGCCTGCGCGATTTCCGCGACTGGCGTCCCCTCGCGATCCGAGACCCGGATCAGATCCTGAACCGTATGCTCCGGTACGGGACGGGCAAGGCCCTCCTCCATGATCGCCGCCGTCACGCGGCCATTCCAAATCACTTGTGCGAGTCGCATGTTCGTTAATACTTCAGGTATACCGTCTTGTAGTCGCTGTAGAAGTCAAGCGCCGCCGGACCTTGCTCTTTGGGCCCGAAACTCGAGTCCTTGGTCCCGCCGAAGGGCAACTGGTACTCGACGCCGGCGCTCGGCAGGTTCACCGTCAGCAGACCCGCCTCCATCTTGTAGACGTAGTCAAAGACGCGGCTGACGTTGGTCGTCTGAATCGACGCCGAAAGTCCGAACGGGATGTTGTTGGCGATCCGCATGCATTCGTCGAAGCTGCTCGCGCGCATCACGGCCAGAACCGGCCCGAAGATCTCCTCCTGAGCCAGCCGCATGTTCTCGGTGACGCCGCCGAAAATCGTCGGCTCGCAGAAGTAGCCTTTGTCGTAGTCGCCTCCGGTGAGCCGGTTGCCACCGATGAGCGGCTCGCCCGCCTCCTGACGCCCGATCTCGATGTACTTGAGGTTGGTCTCAAGCTGCCCCGCATCGATCGCCGGACCGATGTCGATCCCCGGCGTCAGTCCGTTGCCGACCTTCAGCTTGCGTGTCCGCTCGACCAGCGCGGCGACGAACTTGTCGTAGATTGCGTCCTCTACGATCGCCCGGCTGGTGGCGGTGCACTTCTGTCCGGTCGAGAAGAATGCGCCGTTGGCGACGTTCTCCACCGCGGCGTTGAAATCGCAGTCGGCCAGCACGATCGTCGGATTTTTTCCGCCCATCTCGAGCTGGATCCGTAACCGGCGCTTGGACGCCTCACCGTGCAACCAATGTCCCACCTCGCAGGATCCGGTGAACGACACCGCTTTGATGGGCGCGGCGTTCACCAGCGCGGATCCGAGCGATCCACCGGGTCCCTGCACGAAATTCACGACGCCCTTGGGGATTCCCGCTTCGTGGCACGCCTCAACGATCCGCCAGGCGCTCAGCGGCGAGGCGGAGGCTGGCTTGACGACGATCGTGTTGCCCGCGATCAGCGCCGGAGCCATCTTCCACGCCGGAATCGCGATGGGGAAGTTCCACGGCGTCACCAGTCCGCACACGCCGACCGGCTTGCGGATCGCGAACATGTGGACCCGGTCGCGCTCGGACGGCACGAGGTGCCCACCCATACGCGACCCCTCGCCCGCAAAGTAGCGGAAAATATTGATCGCGCGGCGGACCTCCCCCTTGGCCTCCGGAAGAGTCTTTCCTTCCTCGCGCGTCATCTCCTCGCCAAGCTGATCGAACTTGCGGTCCAGGATGTCGGCGACCTTGTTGAGCAGGGCTCCGCGCGCGGGTCCCGGCATGCTTGACCAGGGTCCAATCGCGGCTTGCGCGGCATTGGCGGCGCCGTCGATGTCGGCGGCCGAGCCCTTGACCATCAATCCGACGACTTCGTCCGTGTTCGCTGGATTGCGGTTCTCAAACGTGGGACCATCGGTCCATTCACCGTTGATGTAGTTCTTGAAGACGGGTATGCTCATGAAGTTCCGATCTCTCAGGATACCCCACCTGCCTTATCGCGGCAGTGGCGGGACCGTGAGGAAATAATTGTCCATGCGGCGGATCCCGAAGGCCCACGCCGCCAGATTGTTGGGGAACAGCTCGATCGCGATATTGAGCGCCTGAACCGAAGAATTGTACTTCCGGCGCGCCTGGGCAAACTTGAATTCGGCTTCGTGCAGGCGTTCTTTGAGCGGGTCCAGGACTTTGTCTGGCGGGAGCGCCTCCATCTCGAGGGGCCACTTGGAGACTGCCTCGTCGATCGCGACGCTCGCCTCGATGAAGCCGGGCTGGTCCTTGGCCGCCGCCATCTTTGCCATCGCGGACTCGATCGCGGGGCGCGATTTGGGTGCGAGCGCGGCCAGTCCCGGCAGGATCCGGGACCGGTGCCATAACGCCTCTTCGGCCGGCTTCCACGCCTGTACGGCGGTGGTGCGCATCCGGATCAACTCGTCACGGCTGCGGGCCAGACCGGACCACATCCATGTGAGCATCAGCGCGCAAATGGCGAGTAAAGCCAGCCGCTTCATTCCCATACCGCCAGTTGTCCGATGCCCCGCAAGTACGCTTCAAAGAGTCCGGCGGCATCGAGAGTCCGCCCGCGTAGCGCACCCGAGCGCAACTCGAGAAGCGTGCGGAAGGGTGCTGGATCCACGCCCAGTCGCGCGGAAATCGCATCCACCGTGTCCGTCCGCGAGGCGGGAAGCTCACCCCCGGCTAGCGACACCGCGTGCCGCGCCAAGGCCAGGAACGTGGTCACGGAGTCCGCCATCAGCCGCAGCAGCAACTCGCGGTCGTGCTGCACGCACGCCGCCTTCTGGCGGAAACGCAGGAGTTTGGCCCGTAGCTCCTGCCGGACCTGTGTCCTGTAGTTGGCGCGGTCCACTTCAATTCCGGCGATGACGTCGGCCCCGCACAGCACGCGCCGCGCCTGTGTCAGATCGAGGAACTCCACCGGAAAGCAGCGGGCTGTCGCCGCAAGCTCGGATTCGGCAAGGAGTGATGGGACCGGGTGCTTGTGCGACCGCCACCAGCGGAACACCGGATCGAGCGGCGCAATGTCTCCCGCGTTTACCGACTTCAACACCACCAGCAGGTTCAGGTCTGAGAATTCGGGGCAGAACTCGCCCGAGACCGCCGAGCCGTACAGGATCAACGAAGCCAGGTTGGATCCGCACGCCTGCACGATGCGTTCCTTGAACTGCGCGACGTCCTTTTCCGCCTGGCTCATGACGCGCCGAATCCGCCGCGGTTGGACCACTGGGACGCAGGCCTGGGCTTCCGTGCCACAAGCCATAGCAAGGCGCCCGCAGGAATCAGCCAGACGAAGGGCCGGACGTCAAACGTGCGCGGAGCCGCGGGCACTTGCTGGCCCCTCTGTTCGGCAACCGAGTGCACCGCTTCGATCAACGCCGCACCCACGGCGTCCGGCCGCGAGTCGAGCACGGTGCTCATGCGGACCAGGATCGCCGCCTGATCGAGGATCACACCGTCGCGGGCGGCCGCGGCGAACCGGTGTTCGGCCGGCGAAAGCAGGAGCACAACATCTTCGTTCCATGCGCCACGAATCGCACGCGCCACCGCATCGGGTGGCTCGCGATAGAGCGAGGACACCGTGACGACGGCCACTCCCGGCGGCGTGATCCGCTGGAGGCGGTCGCGCTCCACGGGTCCAAGCACGCGCGCGAAATCGTTGACCGGGCCCTGCTTCTTCAGGCCGGAAAAATCAAATGCCCACGCCGGACTGACGGCCATCAGGACGAGAGCGAATCTGCGGGGCATGGATCAGCACGCCAGGTCCTGGCGCCTCAGCTTCAGACCCTTGAGGTTGCCGAGGGCAGTCAGCGCCAGGCCCCCGGACTGGAACAATTCCCGCGCCGCTGTCCGGACATCTTCGGCCGTGACCTTCTCGATCGACGCCAGCACCTCATCCAACGATGTGAACCGCCCGAAGTAGAGCTGCTGCCGCGCCAGATTCTGCATCCGGCTCGTCGTGGACTCAAGCCCCAGCATGATCGACCCCTTCAGGTGATTTTTGCCGCGGACCAGTTCCTCGTGCGGCACAAGGGTCTCCTTGAGATTATGGAGCTCCTCGAGGATCAGTCCGATCACCTGACGCACGGTGGCGAGCGAGGTGCCCGCGTAGATGGTGAAGGCGCCCGAGTCCTTGTAGTTGTTGATCTCCGAGAACACCGCGTAGACCAGGCCGCGCTGTTCGCGAATGGTCTGGAACAGGCGCGAGCTCATACTGCCGCCGAGCAGGACGTTGAGGACGTAGGCGGCAAATCTCCGGTCGTGGGCCACGGGATAGGCGGGCGCGCCCATCACCAGGTGGACCTGCTCGAGCGCACGCTTGTCGCGGAGCACCACGCGGGCGTGACTGGCCGGAGGCTCGGGAGCGGCGGGGACCGGAGCCGCTTTCAGCGCTGCGAACTCCTTCGCCGCCAGGTCCACCATCCGTTCATGCGAAACGTTGCCCGCCGCCGTCACTAACAGGTTGGACGGGGTGTAGACCGACCGGTAGTACCGCCGGATCATCGCGCGGCTGAATCCGCGAATCGTTTCGCGTGTGCCGAGGATCGGCTTGCCGAGCGGGTGTCCCTTCCAGAAATTGGCGGAGAAGGTCTCATGGACGAGGTACTCGGGGTTGTCCGCCTCCATCTTCAACTCTTCCAGGATGACGCCCTTTTCCTTGGCGATATCCTCTTCTCGAAAAGACGGCCGCAGGACCATGTCGGAGAGCACGTCGAACGCGGCTGGCAGGTGTTCATCGAGGACCTTGGTGTTGAAGCACACCAACTCCTTGCCGGTGAAAGCATCCAGGTGCGCGCCAAGTCCATCAATGGCGCGGGCGATATCTTCGGCGGAACGTTTCGGCGTCCCTTTGAACACCATGTGCTCGATGAAGTGCGAGACTCCGTTTTCGGCGCCTGCTTCCCGGCGCGAGCCGGAACCGACCCAGATTCCCACCGACACTGAGCGCACGTGGCTCATTGACTCCGACACAATCCGCAGTCCGTTCGGAAGGACCGTTGTGCGGATTTCGCGGTCCGCGTTCTTCTTCTGCATTGAGGACAACCATTTCAATTTTAAGATAGAAATAGAACCACCCGTGAACACGGCCACTCCTGCAGGGCAATTGCCGCCCGCGCTGATCGGCATGGACACCGGCGAGATCCAGCAGTGGATCGGACCGGACCAGCCCGCTTTCCGCGCGTGCCAGATCTACGAAGCCGCCTACCGCCAGCGTGCCGCCGGCTGGGACCAGATCACCGTGCTGCCCGCGCAAGTCCGCGGCGGACTCTCGGCGAGGCTCGCCTTCGGGCTCCCTGAAGCCGCCGCTGAATACAAATCGGCGGACGGCACGCGGCGGTACCTGCTGCGGCTGGCCGATGGCCGCACCGTCGAGACCGTGCTGATGCCGGAGGAGCAGCGGGACACGATCTGCATCTCCTCGCAAGTTGGGTGTCCAGTGGACTGCCGCTTCTGCCTCACCGCGCTGATGGGCCTGGAGCGCAATCTCACCGCGGGCGAAATCGCGGGCCAGGTGCTGCTGTTGGCCAGGCTGCACGGGCTTGATCCTGCCGCGCGCCAGCTCAACGTGGTGATGATGGGCCAGGGCGAGCCGCTGCTGAATCTGGCCAACGTGCTGAAGGCGACGCGCCTCCTCACCGATCCGCGCGGAGTGGGCATGAGCGAGCGGCGCATCACGTTGTCCACTTCGGGGATCATCCCGAGGATCGCCGATCTGGGGCAATCCCCGGTCCGTCCGAAGCTGGCGATCTCACTGAATGCGTCCACCGAGGAGCAGCGGCGCGAGTTGATGCCCATCACGCGCAAGTACCACCTGCGCGACCTGATCGACGCCTGCCGCGCGTATCCGCTGCGGCCCTGGGAGAAGCTGACCTTCGAGTACGTGCTGCTGGGCGGGGTGAACGACACGGACGCCGACGCCCGGCGCGTGGTCCGGCTGCTCGCCAACCTGAACGCGAAAGTGAACCTGATCGCACTCAATCCAGGCCCCGGAATCCCGTATGCGACGCCCGGCGCGGCCCGCGTGGACTCGTTTCGCGAGATCATTTCGAAGTCCATGCCGTGCATGGTCCGCAAACCACGCGGACGCGACATCTTCGCCGCCTGCGGACAGTTGCAGCGGATCGAGGGCTGCTAGAATCACTGTTTGATGATCCGCGTTCTCATCGCTGACGATCATCCCGTGGTGCGGAAGGGCTTGCGTCAATTCCTGGCCGAGGAGCCCGGCGTCCAGGTGGCCGCCGAAGCCGGGAGCGCCGCCGAGGTGTTGAGCCTGTTGGGCAAGACGAATCCGCACGTACTGCTGCTCGACATCAACATGCCGGGCCGGTCGGGACTCGAGGCGCTGGAGGAGATCCGGCGGACGTTTCCCGCGGTGCGGGTGATCGTGTTGAGCGTCCATCCCGAGGAGCAACTCGGTGTCCGTGCGATCCGGGGCGGAGCGGCGGGCTACCTGAACAAGGACGCAGCTCCGGAGGAGCTGATGAACGCGATCCGCACCGTGTCGTCGGGCCGGAAGTTCATCACGCCGGCTCTGGCCGAGGCCCTTGCAATGTCACTGGACACCTCGACGGACCGCGATCCTCATGAGTCGCTGTCCTCGCGCGAACTGCAGCTCCTGCGCATGATCGGGCTGGGAAAGACGGTGTCGGAGGTCGCGGATGAGCTGGCGTTGAGCGTGAAGACAGTGAGCACCTACCGCACCCGTCTGCTCGAAAAGATGAATATGAAGACCAACGCCGAGCTCACCCGCTATGCGTTGCAAAAGGGATTGTCGGACTAACGGATTTCGATCAAGTCGCTGCTGGTTCCCGATCCTGGCCGGGCAAGCGCGTAGACGACGCCGTCCGCTCCCACCGCGATCGAGTTCACATAGGACGGCCTGGTTCCATCGGCGAACAGGACCGGCCCGTGGTCCTGGTAGTGTTCCGACGGGATGTGATAGGTGACCAGGTGGAGGTTCTCCTCGCCCTTGGCCTCGCCACGCGCCGTCGACGCGCGTCCCGCCACCCTTCTGCCGCCGTCGAACAGCGGACCACCGGTCAGGTAGTAGATCGTGTTGCCATCGGGTCCGAGCGTGAACCCCAGGTATCCATAGCTGAACTGATCAAACATCCCGCATCGCTGGCTTGGCAGCGACGTGATCCGCTGGAGCAACTGGACCCTCTCGCCGCGCGGATCAAACCGGAACAGGTATCCCGAGTTCCCGTGCACGCCGTAGATGCACTCGCTACGCGCATGCCACACGGTCTGACGCCAGTTGTAGGCCATGTGGCCCGGCGAGGCGGGATCATAGAGTCCGAAGTAGTCCTTACGCAGATCGTCACCCTGCACCGCGTGGTAGGCGGGAGCATCGAACGGGTATCGGAAGATCGTGCCTTCCGACACGCTGAAGTACGCCGAGCCATCGCGCGGATCCACCTGAATCGCCCGGCACAGAGTGCGATAGGTGGGACCGCGTCCAGCCTCTCCCAGCTCCGAAATGCGTCCCAGATCGCGAATCGTGCGGGCAGCCGTGTCACACACGAGGAAATGTCCGTACGGCCAGGTGATCGCGTAGGCCCGCTGTCGAGGACCATCCATCGTCATTGCCAGGATTCCTTCGCCGTGCGGCGCGACGCCGAGGTCCTCGATCGCGCCATTCGCGAGATCGTGTGCGAGGAAGTGGCCACCCGGATAGGGCGCGACGCCTTCGGGTGGGATGGGCATCGTCTCACGGCCCTCGAAAATCGAATAGATGCCGACGTGTGTGGCGAAGTAGAGTTTGCCCTCGTGCTCATGGAAGTTCACGTGGGACTTGCTCTGGGGCACCGCACCCGATTCGCCGCACGCCTGTGTGAGGTCCGCGCAGGCGTGCACTTCGCCCGTGCGCGAGTCATAGCGGAACATGCGCCCGCCCGCTTCGTACGATTCGGTGCAAAGGACGTAGTAGATGCAGCCGTCGCTTGCCGCGCTCAGTCCGTTATAGGTGTCGTGGGAAAGGGGGAATCCGGAATCGATCCGGCGCGCTGTGGGCATCCATCCATGCTAACGTCAGACACCTTTTGGCGTGGACCAATGCTGGCGGTAGCTCCGCTTCACGAGCGCGTTGGCCTGCGCGTTGCCGGAAATCGATTCCGTGGCCGCGTCATAGCGGAACCCCGATCCCGTGCGCGCCACGATGTTGCCCAGGTGCGCGAGCGTGGTCGACAGGTGCCCATCTTCGATGTCCACGTTGGCACGCTTGCGGCTCCGCACGCAGTCAATGAAGTTGCGGGCGTGCGGGGCGTCGATCGAGGAGGAATCGTGGTACTCGGCGTGGATCTCGCGGTTCTTGGCGTCCGTCACCCGGAATCCCCAGTTGTGCCCGCGGAACCTGCCGCACTGCGCCACCGCCTGATCGCCGTATACCGCCACGCCGTTGTCGCAGCCTTCGAGTCCATAGGGATTCCATAGCCGCTGCTCGTACATCATCACCTTGTCGCCGAACGTGTAGGTGATGTTCATGGTGTCCGGGGTCTGCTGGTCATCGTCGAAGTAGAGCTTGCGTCCGAACCCGGACACTCCGTCCGGCAACGTCACGCCGAGCGCGCGGCGCGCGATATCCAACTGATGCACGCCGTCGTTGCCGATGTCCCCGGTGCCATAGTGCCAATGCCAATTGACGGTGGAGTGGAACCGGTTCCGGTTGAAGGGCATCGTGGGCAGCGGGCCGGTCCAGATGTCGTAGTCGATGCCCGCGGGAAGCGGCTCGTCCTCGCGATGGCCGATGTTCCGCCGCAACTGGCAGTTCCACACCTTGGCCATCAACACGCGGCCGAGCTTGCCGGACTTGCACCAGGCGTCGAAGTTCCGCGTCACCGGGAGACTGGGAAGCTGGCTGCCCACCTGCACTACGCGGTTGTTGCGCCGGGCGGAGTCCACCATCAGCCGGCCCTCGCGGATGTTGTGCGACACGGGCTTTTCGACATAGACGTCCTTGCCCGCGTCGCAGGCGAGGATCGTCCCCGGAGCGTGCCAGTGGAGCGGAGTGCCCATCACGACCGCATCGACGGACTTGTCATCGAGGCACCGGCGGATGTCGGCCACTAACGGCGGACGCTTGCGCCCTGAGTCCTCGATGATCTTGTAGGCGTCGGCCACGACATTCTGGTCGATATCGCAGACGTAGGCGACATTCACATCGGCCAAGTCGCAGAAGGCCTTGGTGAGCGACCTCCCGCGTCCCCGGACTCCCATGAGGGCCACGGTGACCTTGTCTGAAGGGGCAGCTTGGGCAGCGAACGCGCCGGCGGCGAGAAATGTACGTCTGAGGACAGGCATGTATAGAGGAAAGCACACTCGGGCGACTTTTTCAACCCCGCGCGTGACTTATCTCAAAATGTCTCAAAATGATCACTGCTTGCTCGAGGACTTCCGCCACGCCGCCCGTAGCTTGTCACGCCCGCCGACCACGCCCGTGTTTGCCGCCAGCGCGATCCCCACTGCCCATACCGGCCGGCTGGTGTGGCTCGGAATGCGGGCGCCCATCTCGTGTTCGAGAAGTTCGCGATTGCCGAGCTTTTTGCCGGACCCGGGTGCTGCTGGCCCGTGAGCTTGTCGGCAAGGAGATCCGGAGGTCGCGGTTCCACGAGTATTCAATTTTCAAAGATCTGGCGGGACGGAGTGGGACTAATTTTTGTCCCGCCCCGCCGCTCGAGAATCAGGCAACGGGGCGAGGTCGTCGTGCACGGTTTCGCGCGAGGATCCATAGCTCGTATGGCTGCGGCCGGAGATGTTGGTGTGGAAGTGGAGCAGCTCCTCGCGCAGGTCGCGGTAGTTCGGCAGACTGCGCGGAATCCTCAACTGTCTCTGGTCGACACGCCGTTCCCATAAGACGCTGTCTGGCCGCCGACCATCGCACGAAGACGGTCCGTTATGCTTCCGCACTCGATGACGGCCAGCGCGGAGTAGTCGTTGGCGTGTCCGGGATCGAGCCCGGCGGTGACGAAGCGCCTGTTGGAGGGTTCGCCGAAGTAGACCGTCATCACAAGCTCCAGTGACTGAATTCGTTGGTGAGGGCGCGCGAGAGCAACTCCGGCGAGAAGAGCTGGGAGCGCGTGTCCCACAGCCAAGGCTGCCCGCCGGTCCACTCGTCATAGAAGAAGCCGCGGCGTCCGCGCGGAGTGGAGAGCAGAATCATGCGTCCGGTGGCTGAGGCGGCGAGCATCGGACGGACAGCGCTGTAGACGGCATCGGGCACGAGGGCCACTTCGTCGACCACGACCAGGGACGGGGCGGAGAATCTGCGGATGGTGTTCTCCTTGCCGGGGAGCGCGACGGCGCGCGACTGGTTGAGCATCAGGAGGGAGTAGCGGTTGACGCCGTCGGGCTTGGGGGTGAGTGGCGCAGCAGCGGTGATGGACGGTGAGCGCGGCGACGATGGTGGATTTGCCCCATTGACGCGTGCAGTTGAACAGAATCCGCGTGTCGGTGCGCGGAGGATGCGGGCCTGGACGGGGTCCGGTTGAAGTCCGAGGACGGTGGGGGTGAATTCCGCCTCGACCTTGGCGAGCGCGGCGGCGACGGCATCGCGGAGCTCGGGATGGGGCGCGAAGGCGCCGAGGATGGCCTTGGACATGCGTTCGACGTGGGAGGGCGCGAAGCTGGTGTTGCCGGGCACGGCGGCGCGGAGGGCGGTGGAGTTTTCGATTCCGGCGCTCGATTGGAAGATCTCTTCGGCGTGGGCGTGGAGTTCCTCGAGGCGGTCGCGGAGGCGGGGCGCGGCGAGAGCGATGCGCTGGGAGAAGACGTGGCGGGATTGGGCGGCGAGGGCGGCGAGGTGGGTGGTCCGGTGGCGTTGGAGGGCGGATTTGGAGACACCGTACTGCGCGGCGATATCGCGGAGGGGAGTGGGGAGGAGGGCGAGGTCGATGGCTTCGCGGTCCGGGTGGGTGCAGATGGAGCAGGTGGGCTGGTGGCCTGGGGCGGGGTCCGGTGAGATGATGGCTGGCCCGGTCGCGGCAGCGGAAGATGTTGAAGAAGATGACATTGTGTAGGTCCTGGAGGGGGCTG
>Ga0194132_10010739_pt1 | contig 12063 bp, 10 predicted proteins | sample TA2KigOf80mmetaG_FD_148612 | JGI IMG/M metagenome (GOLD analysis project Ga0194132, IMG submission 148612) | Freshwater microbial communities from Lake Tanganyika, Tanzania - TA2015054 Kigoma Offshore 80m | ecosystem: Environmental > Aquatic > Freshwater > Lake | place: Tanzania: Lake... | reverse complement strand
ATGCGGAGTGACGATAAAAATCATGAAGTATCCCGCCAGCATCACTCCCAGCGTCATGGCTGCCGTGCGAATGCCGGAACGATCGGCCCCGCTCACGTGCCGTCCCATCAATAGCCAATAGCCCAGGAGCACGATGAATCCCGGATGCCCAAACCGGACCGCCTTTTTGAGAAACGCCTGCCCCGCATCGAGATAACGTGAGGTGTCAGTCAGCCGTTCGAGCGTCGTCGCAGCGCCTTGCTCAGCCAGGATCGGGCTCACGCCTGGTGCGATCTGCGTTTTGAAGAACCCGACGACCATGAGAACGGGAACCAGTCCAATGGCAAACGGACGCATTTCGTTCCCATAGGCTTTCCACCCTTTGGCCGGCACCACCACGAGACACCGGACGAGGACGATCGCACAGACAAACAGCAGGCCTTCATTCTTGGTCCAAGCGGCAAACCCCGCCGTCAACCCCGCGATCACGAATATGCCATCCTTGTTTCCAACCTCCGTCTCCGCCAGACTGAACGCAACCAGTGTCGCGAGCATAAAAAACCCCAAAGGGACGTCCGCGTACTGCGACGCGCCGTGTTTGATGAAAAAAGGCGTGCCCAGAAGGACGATGCCCGCGAGGAGACCCTGGTTGGTACTCCTCAGCATGCTGAGCGAAGACGCGGTCAATCCGATGGTAGCCAACGTAAACAGCATCGCGACCAGTGCCGGCACGATAGTCGAATGATCGCCGAGATAGGTCCACCACCGGGCGATGCTGGCGGGAAGCAGTAAGGGATAATCAGGAGCACGCGAGGCCAAGAGATTGACCAAAGACTCACGCCACTGCTCCCCGCCCCCAGCCAGGAACCTTGCCCGCAAATTCCAGATTGTCAGCGCATCCACTTCGCCGTGCGGTTGCATTAGAGAAAGAAAAACAAACCGGCTGAGCGCGGTCACGAGAGCCACCGCTGCGCATATCGCCAATGCAGTTGTAGCCCAATGGCGATGTGAATCGCGCGACGATTCCAGAGAAGAGCCAGTCCGGGCGATGGATCCTCGCTTCTTCATGATGAGGGCAAGACACCCGATGGCTATTCCAAAGATCACGCATTCGCTCACGATCAATCCGACACGCGACGTCCCGCCCATCAGCAGCCATACGAAATACATGCAGGAAGAGAGTCCCAAGGCCAGTCCCACCGCCAGAGAAATTTTGAGCATCAGGTATGAGCGAAACGGATGCGGCCCCGGCCCCCAGAGTCCTGCTAACAGAAAAGAAGCAGCCAACGGGAGAAGAATTGTAAACAGCAGCAATGCGATCACCGCTGCCGGCTCTCCAGAAGCACAACACCGCTGCCAAGGTCCTGTAGAAGCCTCAGGTGATTGTCGTCCAGAAATCGCCTGAGATCAGTCGTCGGCTTCGTGATATTGCCCACCACCAGAGCACGATGCGGGTTATTCTCCACAAGGACAGGTGCCAGCGTGTATCGCGTAACCAGGTACTGTTCGTAAGCCGCGTAGGTCTGCATATCCTGATCTGTGGCGTAGCCCACTATGCCTTCTTTGGGAAGCACGGCTCGCAGAATCGAGAATCGCTGTTCCAAGAGCGTGACCTCATCGGGAACAACCTCCGTGACCCCGGCGAATCGATAAAGGAACCGATCAGCAGGGTTTGCCAGCTTCACAGTCGAAAAGAGACTGACCAGCACAAGGAAGGCCATCCCAATAGCTACACGGACGGTTTCAGTTTTCTTAAGAACGGAGAAGAGCATGGAGGTCATAGCGGGAGAAACCGCCATTTGATGATCGTCCAGAGCATGATGACGCCGTGCTTCCAGGTGATTTTCTTGCCCGATTCGTAGGTGCGTGGCGTGTAGTGAATCGGGACTTCCATAATGCGCGTTCTCTTCCGCATCAATTTGCAGATCAGCTCATTATCGAACTCGAATCCGTTGGCTTTGACGGGCGTGGCGGCCGCGACGGTCCGGCGAAAGGCCTTGTAACAGCCTTCGTAATCCGTGAACCGCTGCCAATAAAGCCAATTGGTGACCGTCGTGATGAGCATGTTCCCGATGTAATGGGACAGATAGGGCGACCGGCGTGTTCCGACGAACTTGGGCTTGTAAAGAATAAACCGCGATCCCATGACCACGTCGCTCTGTCCGTCCACGATCGGCCGGATCACGGTCAGATAATCGCTCGGGTCGTATTCCAGATCCGCATCCTGAATGATGATGATGTCGCCGGTCGCAGACCGGAACCCGTTGGAAAGGGCAGCTCCCTTGCCGCCATTCCGCTCATGCGAGACGTGCCGGATACCTGACAATCCCTTGAGAATGTCTCCCGTCCCATCCTTGGATCCATCGTTCACGACGATGATTTCCTTTTCGATCGGACCGAGATCGATCACCTGGACGCGCCGCACAATGGCTTCGATCGTAGCCTCTTCGTTATAAGCGGGAATGACGATCGAGAGCTTCATGAAACGCCCGCTCCGGGTTCAGCTCGGAGAAACTCGGCAATGCCCTGCTGCAAGGGACCAGGACGCCACCCCAACCGATCTTGAGCCTTTTGGCAATTCCCATACGAGACGGTTGGCTCACCCGGCCGCATGGGACGCTTGCCGAATCCCAGCAGGTCGCGCGACGCCTCGAGATGATCGGCGATCATCTCGATCACGCACCTGACGGCGACCGCCTCCCCGCTACTAATATTGAAAATCTCGAAACCGCCACGCGTAAGATCTCCGGCAAGCAAACCGTACGCCTTTGACACACCTTCGACGTAGAGAAAATCCCGTCGTTGCGTGCAGGCGGACAGCTCGACGGTCAGACCCTTCTTCAAATTCTCGACCACGTACATCAGCACTTTCCCAGTCGCATCGAACGGACCGAATGGAATAAATAGACGAGCGACGCGAGTCGGGAGGCCGTGGCGTTCAGAATATTTCTGCGCAGTCTGCGTCTCCTCCAACTTGGACCGTCCGTACGATGTCGAAGGTTTGCACTCGTCGGTTTCACGGCAGGCCTGTTCCGAATCGGAATATTCCATGGATGAACCGGTCACGATCACGCCGCTACATCCCGCTTTCACAAGCTCCTCATAGATATACGCGAGAGGAGCGACGTTGACGGCGTGACCGGTTCGCTGATCGTAATCGTGGCTGCCATAGTTGGTTGCATAGCCCGCGTGATGGATCCAGAGGTTGGGCTGAACTCTGGAGATAAATTCCCTAACAGCCTTTTCATCCTGAAGATCGAGCACCTGCCAGGCAACGTGCCCCTCTAACTGCTGGAGTCGAGTGGCCTGGATCCCATCGTAGGACTTACGGGACTTGGACAAGGTCGCGGTCACGGCCCAGCCCTGCTGGACGAACTCCCTGGCCAGATGGCAGCCCACAAAACTACTGACTCCGGTCACAACAGCTGATTTCATGGGATCATCCGATGGAAAACGAAGAGGGAAGCTTCCGACCCCCGGTGGACCGGACGAAGAATTTTTGCAAGCAAGAATCCGGTGCGTAAAAACTCGGTTTCCCACAAACGAGGGAAGGCATGACCGTTTTCATGGATAACCATCACAACAGACTTTTCCGTCGTCCTGGCCATTTGTCGGCACACAGGGAAAGAAGGCGGTACCAGCTCCACGGTAGCGCCATGGGTAAAGACGACGTCAAAGAACCGATCGGGAATTTTCGGCAGATAATCCTGGAAGGTTGCATGCTCGATGTGGGCAACGGCTGCCATATCTGGAAATACTTTTCCCATCTGTTCCAGAGCCGACTGTTGGATATCCACTCCGTACAGGTTAGCAAACCCTCTCTTATGCAAAGCACCGAGATGCCTCCCCACGTTGCACCCCAAATCCAGAATCTTGGCCTTCGGATCGGAAACACATGCAGCGACTTCATCAAGAAGGACACGACTGCTCTCCTGCAACTCAACATATTGCTCGGGTCCGTGCGACTCGCCCCTCCCCCTCTTTCCCCAATAGGAAGCATCGAGTGTCCGCCTCCAGGGCAGGCGGACACGGATAAAGGTGTTCCATATTTTTTCAAATCGCTGGGCTCGCGGGTCCAATAGCGAGAGTGGATGACTCAATGGGACAGTGCCTCGCGGAAACGCGCGACGGCGCCTGAATCAAGGCATCCGCCAAATTCCGGCGCTAAATATTGGTCGAGATACTTCTGGAAATCAGCGTCCGGCATGCCTAACCAGTGTTCACAGAGGCGGGCAAGCATCTCGCGGTCGTGCGCGACGAGGTTGGGAAACTGCTCGTAATGGGACTCTTTGAATGTTCCTCCCGGATCGAAATAAAAAGCCCGGCGGCGTGCGCCGAGCGCTTCGACCGTCGTGCTCGTGTAGGCGATAGAGATCGTCAGATCGGCTTCCGCGATAACGCTCCCAGGAGCCACATATGCGTCGAGCGAGAGACACCGAGGATGCGCCAGGAAGCAATCAAGACTCGTCACTGTCTTGGATGAGAATTGCGAACGAAATTCGTCAAGATGATACTTGGACTTGAAAAGCAGTAAACGGGAAGCCCACTTCGGCTGATCGAGCATTGCGGTGAGCGACTCATAAAATTCCTGCGCACCAGCTTCACCGTACGGCGCTCCCGATCCAAAGGTAGTATCGAAGACGGCAATGACACGCTCTACCGGTCTGATAGACCGCTGCTTATGAAGCAACACACTGACACTGGGTTGATGACGAACATGTGAGGACCAGAGTGGACCCCAGACATGATAGGAGCGCGAATTGCCGTGCACCTTCTGATACAATTCTTGGTCAAGAAGCCCCCAATGGGCCTCATGATCATATCCAAGATATGCCCAATCAGCCTGCAAAACAGGGTGCTTGAGTGCATCAGAGAAGAACACGCATCGGTAGTGAAAAGAATGGACATAGTACCAACAGGTGCAACCAATCGAACGTAATGGTGAATTTCGGAATAGATGGTCGAAATGAAAATGATTGTATGCCACCCAATGCCGTGGCCGCCAATGCTCCAGGAACGCCGCCCAACGAAGGTAGTCAAGCCAGCCGCGGGCCAAGACTTCCACGAATAATCCCGGTGCCCGTAGCGCAACCAACATGAACCTGCCCCAAGCATTCAAGCCTCGTCCAACCATGACACGGAAGAGGAATGGCAGGGACACGCATCGGAATGCTTGTCGACCCGAAATATCCATCACACGATACCGCCGCCGAGAGAATTCCGCCCGGTAGTTCTGAGAAATGGGCTTCTCGATCACAAACAGGGTGTTCTCCCGATGCACTTGCTGATGGTCCAGCAACCAGTCGATCTCCCGGAAGCCTTCGCCGGGGAAACCCCAATCCGTCGCATAGACGCGGATCCCAAACTGAACCGGCTCTGCTGGTGGACTGGACCACGTCAGTTTTCTCAGTCCACAAAACACCCATAGTGGAAGCACCGCGAGGATGCCGCACCATTTCAACTTCTCTGAGGACGATTCCAGTTTGATTAATCTGGCCCTCCAAGTCCGCTTGATGGTTGTGCCATGCGGGAGTTCCCAACGTACACCGGCCACGTCCAACCACCGACATACCTGTTCCCATTCCGCGGAGGGAACAAATTCAATCGACAGACCCGACTGGTGCAGCAGTCTAATCGCGACGTTTGCGCGAAAGAACTCGGCGAGACGGTTCACAAGATTTTTCTTGAACGCGTTCTCCACTTCGTCATTCTCGTATAAGCGACACAAGGGTGTGACAGGCACCTGCCCTGCTTGCTTGAGAGACGCGTAGATCACCTCCACGACGCCGCATGCCTCATCGTCCGCACGCCAGAGCTCCTCTGCAGATTGGAAGGCACTCGGCGAGAACTCGCGGAGATGGCCCTGTGCCACCGCTTCACGAAACCAGGACGCCTGCTCGACTCGATGAATTCCATATCTAAAAACCACGAGTTTGCCCGATAAGCCCGCACGCCGGACTACGGACCGCGAGAGCCAGCCCAAGCGCTCCACCAAGATTATGACCCGACCGGACCATAAATCGTGACGGTTCAAGGTAGCCTGCGGTCCCATTTAGACGCGATCTTTCGGATGGTCGTCCGGCTCGAACACAACCGAAGGCGGTTCAGTGTTGGCGCTATAGAGCCGCCAATACAGACCTCGCCGCCCCATTAGACTGTCATGGCTCCCCTGCTCCGACACTTCCCCTTCGTCGAGAACCACAATGTCTTCAGCATCCTCCACCGTTGAAAGCCGGTGAGCGATTAGAATGACGATGCTGTCGTGGCGCATGAAATCGATCGCCTCGTGCAGAGCACGCTCCGTGAGCGCATCCAGCGCGCTGGTCGCCTCGTCCAGAATGAGGATCTTCGGACGCTTCAGGATCGCACGGGCCACGGCGATCCGTTGGCGCTGACCGCCAGAAAGTGCGACGCCACGGTCACCGATCGACGTCTCGTAGCCGTCCGGAAGGGAAACGATGAACTCGTGGATCTGCGCGAGCTTCGCCGCGCGTACGATCTCAGCCTGTGGCACACGATCGTCGAGTCCGGCCACGTTCTGGCCCAGTGTAGTGTTGAAAAGAAACACGTCCTGGCCGACATAGCCAATACGGTCACGCCATCCGGTCAGCGAAAATCGGCGGATATCCACGTCGTTCGCAAATATCCGGCCCTCCTCTGGCTCCTGAAGCCTGATGATCAAATCCGCGATTGTCGTTTTGCCTGATCCGGTTGCGCCGACGAGCGCCATGACCTTGCCTCGGGTAAACGTCAGTGACACATTGCGAAGCACCGGACGGTTCGGGCTATCCGGGTAAGCAAAGGTTAAGGACTTCAACCGAACGGTATGGATTATGTCCGGAACAGACGCAGTCCCGGAGGATTTGTCTTCTTGAGGTAGGCGCGCAAGTGTGTCTTCGACCACTTGGATCTGCCCCCAGTACTGGGCCATATTGATGAAGTTGGTATTCAGCGTGGACGCGGCGGGAGTGATCTGGCGGAGCGCCAGTACAAATGCCGCGAGAGCAGGGAAATCGAGCCTGAGCGAAGGGACCATCTGCGCAAGCGCGACCAAAGTCACGACGATCAACACTCCCCCGAGCTCAAAGATAATTTTCGGAACTTGCTGAAAGGCGATTTGGCGCACAGCGATTCTTGCCCGGGCGGCAAGAATGTGTTCCAGTCGTGCCCTCAGGTGATCAACAAGGTTGTGTACCTTGACGATGCGGTTTCCATCAATGACATTCACCAGTAACCCTGATCCGGCTTGTTCAAGGGAATAATCGGTCCTCCCCAGCCTTGCCATGGGCATTTGAAGGGCATATCGGAATACCGCCAGTGTGATAAGCCCGACCGCAACCATCGCGAGCGTGAGCCCAGGTGACAACCACACCAAGAACCCCAAGGTGACGAGCAACTGACCAGCCGCTGCCATCGAGAATCCCATGTAATAGATCACATACCCAGTGGCGTCGGGTGGTTTCTCGATGTCCTTGGTGATTCCGCCGCGCGCCCGGCGCACGAGGTCGCTGTACCTCGCGTTCGCATAGGCGGCAAACATCCCAAGAGTCAGCTTACGCTTCGTATCCTGGGATACGACTGCGGTGACATAGTTCAAGATAAGGACGAGCCCACTCTTGAGAACGATGAGCACGGCCACACCGGCTAGGGCCAGCAACAATAACCGAGATGGACTTGGGGCAAGGCCGAAGGCCCGGACTGCCGCTTCTAGGACCGAAACCGACCGTTGTCCGCTGGGAGAGTCCCCACCAGAAAAAATGGTCACAACCGGGATTACTAAGCCTAGGCTGGCCACCTCCACCAGCCCGGTCAGAAACGACAGGAATCCGAGAAAAATAATTTTTCCAAAGTTGTGGCGGATCACGATCCGCCAATAGGCTGCTAACATTACTTCACCACCTCAACACGCACTTCAATGACTTCCTTTATGATCAGCCAAGAATTGAAATCGCACGGGCTTAGTAGTACCTTTGTACACCATGATCCGCGAAACCCTATTGCTCCTGTATCAAGGACTCCTTCGCGTGCTGCAGCCGCAGCCGTGGTATTACGGTTCCTACTATGCGACTGATACGCGCTGGTTGCGGTGGCTCAAAGCCGTCCTCAGACCTCAGCGCTTGTGGATCAGGGTGCGGTCAAGACAGATAGGGCGGTTGCCCTATTTTCTGACCACGGTGCAACCGGCACGCGCCAACCGGAAGAGCGATGGAGTAGGGGATGTGGTCAGCGGCCTGCGCCGTGATGGCGTCGTGTCGCTATGGACGCCAGAATGGGCCCTATGGGCTCGCCAGATTAGAGACCAGTATGCGGCCCAGTTAGCCGGCAAGGGATCTTCCGATGCGTATCAACACAATGACTACCAACAGGTTTATGATCCGCGTACATTTGAATTTTTTACGCACGAGTTTTTCCTCGCGGTGTGGGCACAGCATTTCGACTGCCAGCCCTATCTGCGCGCGGGTTTGATCGTTAACCGTACGGACCCCACGACCCCAACCTCCCCCACCCGATTGTTCCTGAAAATGCCAAACACTTTAGCGTATAGGTGGCATTGGGACTACCCGAATCTCGTGCAGACAGCACTCTTGTTGAACGATCTCACGGAGGCGGATACCCACATGCAGATTGTGCGGGGTGTTCATCGGCGGCACCGTATGAATTTGGGACCCGACGACGCTTTTTATTCAGACGAAACAATTGCCCGGACAGGAGAGGTTGTGCCGCTCATCGGTATGGCAGGAACATTGTGGTTTTTTGATAGCAATGCACCGCATCGCCTGTGGGCCGTTCCAGGCCGTCCGCGCCTGTGGGCGAAATTGGAGTACACGACAGGCAATGCCATTGTGCCACTCATGCACCCCGAACAAGGCTTCCGTGTCACAGTCACTGGGGGCATTCCCTGGCATACCTTGTCACCTCTTCAGCAAGAAGCAGTACTACCGCTTACCTAGAAAATCTGTCGCACAGCGACATTACCACACCCGTGCCATTGTCTGATCGGGTTTGACCGCATAAACATTCTCATGGATGGACTCGACCAGAGCCCTGACTAAAGGGTTCTCATCGTAGTACCGAATGAGGTGGGCAACCATGATCGGCATGCTACGATTTTGCAGACATTCGAATGCGCGCTGGCAAAAGATCAATTGACCAGGATGATCGACCGCAAAATTTAATTCTGGGCGTCGGCATTCCTCCACTGGATGCAGCAACTGTACACGCAATCGACCCTGATGCTCGTGGGCATATAATGAGAGGGGCACCTGATACCGCGTATCCCCCGTCGCGTTCATTTCATGGAGCAAGGACGTCTTGATCAGCTCGTATGTGGTCCCAAGGGGAAGATCGACGATTGTCGTGAAGTCAAAATTTCCGGAAACATGATTGGCAATGACCGCCGCCGCCCCATCCCCATAAATAAAAGGACACTCAGTCGTCATCCTGAACATCGTGCTGACATCAAATTGACTGACAGCCTGCAAGACCCGCTTAAGAACACTTTGCTCAGGACCTATCACATAAGGGAGATTGTGACTTTCGGCAAATTCGATGAAACAGTGGTTCACTTGTCCCTCAGCAATAGCCAAAACAATGCCATCCACGGCGTTTAGGTTGCGGATGTTATTGACCAAATGGCCTAGAATAGTACGGTCGCCTATGCGCTGAAGAGGTTTGCAATAGAGGCGCTGGCTCGTGGCGCGGCAAGGAAGAATCGCCCAGACGCTCACTTCAGGTGCTCCTTACGCAATGGCACATTCGCTGGCACAGCAACCGCTAAGCTCTTTCCAACTACTTCCTCTAATGAAAGAAAATCTTTAGGCTGATTCGCGCGCTTAAACTGAATGTCTTCGACCACGAGGCAGTGACCGGCCGGCAGGGAATCCTTTAAAACAGGACATTTTTTGTGCTTGTTTCGATACTCGAGTTCAGCAGGATCAAGATCCAACGAGGACAGCCCCAGACATGTTTCCACGTCACGGAGACGGTCGACCATCGTTTTGAATTGATGGGGTTCGATGGCCGAATAATAATCATAGCGCTCTTGTTTCCTCTCCAGAATGAAATGCTTCTCAATGACGGTCGCACCGGCCGTCACCGCTAAGCATGGAAGCTCAATTGCCATTGGATGGTCCCCAGCCAAGTGATCCGCGAAACAAACTGGCAGACCAAAGTGAAACAGAAAAAGGCGAATCTTCGCCAGATTGCTATGGGAAAGTGCGGTCGGGTAGTTTTGGAATCCGTAGTTCAAAACGATTTCATTGCCGCGGCGAGTCAGAATCTGCAAGGCGTGTTCAGTCTCCTTCACTAAAGACCCTCCCACGCTCAAAAAGATGGTCGCGGGGGCATCCGCGAGACAATGAATCAAATCCGGGCTCGAAACATCCGCAATGTTTAATTTGAAGGCTCGGATCCCCTGCTCGAGACAGAAACGTGCCATCGAGACGTCGAACACTTCCGCAATCACATTCAGGCCAACGGCCTTGGCGTGACAGATATGAGTCACCCATCGGTCAGTCGGAATCGCAATCTGCTGATAGACTTTGTACCACTCAAAATCTGGCACGGACAAATGATCGGGCTCGATGAGTTGGAACTTGATCGCATCCGCACCACACTCTTTGGCTTTCTCAATCAACTCCGATAAATACTCTGAAGACCCATTATGACTATTGGCTGGTTCCGCGATGACGCTGACGCCACCATTCGGTCTAAACGATGACTTAAACATCGGTCCTCTTTACCTTTCCGACTGCTGATGTGGGCATTGAGGTTCGTCAGACTAGAGGTCTGCTTGCGTTGCGCCTCTTACAGCACGCTTGCGGTCTTGCAATTCGCCTGTGTGCGGATGCCTGACCTTATTTTGGGCGCCTAACTCATTGATTGCCCACCACGAGAGTTCAGCAACCTCCTCATCTGGCAAATCACTAAAATTCGTCCGTACATCTCCAACCTGCTCTCCCAGGCGTAGGAAATACTGTTCAACAATGTCATCGTCCGCCGGACCCCGTTCCCCAGTGACGGCCTTCCGAATTAATCCCTTATCCAGTGCTAGCTTCCAGAAGGACGTTGCTGGATAAGCAGTGGTAAAGAAGAAGACCTCTGGTTTCAATCCGACCTTCTTGCAAAATTCCTCAGTTTCCCGAACAGTGTCCTTTGATTCGCCAGGGGAACCAATCATAAAGGAACAGTCGGCGTAGCCGAGCACGCGCTGGGTTTCAGGGATCGCAATCTCCATCTTTTGAGCCGTTTGACCTCTCTTATCGATCGTTTTGAGGATAGTGGGGCTCGCCGATTCCAGCCCATAGCCGGCCTGACGCCAACCAACTTCATAACCCTGCTCCAAAATGTTCTGTCTGCTTTCCTTTTTAGCTCGGGCAATATCGTCCGCGATGATGTTCGCATAACTCTGAAAAGAAATCCAGCGCCCACCGGAACCGCTGGAACAGATAACCGGGGGCGTCTGATGCAGCGCGCGGCGCGTCGGGAAGGACAAGATTTCGAGTAGTTTCACTCACGGCAAAAGCCTCTTTTTTACGACCACGCTAGTTCAAATTCCACCATGGCCAGTCCTTGTTCAGTTGTAACGTTCTTCTCGGCAAAACCAGCGCCCTTAAAAAGCCGCCTAGCAATGGTGTTTGAAGCCAGTACATTGGCAACAACCGAACGAGCGCTATAGTGTTGATGCAGCACCCTGAACGCCTCCCGAATTGCCCAACTTCCATGGCCCTTGCTTTGCACCGAAGCCTGCAATGCGATGCTGACCAGCCACCTGCCCGGCATCACTTCTTGTGCTCGCACATAACCTTCACGCTGCCCCTGATGCTCGACAATCCACATTGCCGCAGCAGGGTTATTGAGTTGGACCTCAAACCACGTCGCGTGCATTGACTCAGTGATAATCGCCTGCGTTTTTGACTGAGCACGTACCTCGGGCAAATTACGGACCGAAAGTAGAAAAGCGCTATCGTGACGGCCAGCTTTCCTTAGATTTAGCTCACAGACAGTCGTCTTCTGCAATTGGGCTTCCTTCCTCGATATTTCGAGCTGCTTTCCGACCAACCACACTGTCCCACTGGCGAGGCT
>Ga0194132_10010737_pt1 | contig 12064 bp, 8 predicted proteins | sample TA2KigOf80mmetaG_FD_148612 | JGI IMG/M metagenome (GOLD analysis project Ga0194132, IMG submission 148612) | Freshwater microbial communities from Lake Tanganyika, Tanzania - TA2015054 Kigoma Offshore 80m | ecosystem: Environmental > Aquatic > Freshwater > Lake | place: Tanzania: Lake Tanganyika... | reverse complement strand
TGATTCGAAGGCTTGCGGGGCCTTATGGAGTGGAAATGCGCCGTGGAGCATGCTGAGCACGTCTATCTTCCGATTGGCGAGTAAATCGAGCGCGGGCTGGAAACGGCCGCAGCGGGAGCCGAGCAACGTAATTTCCGGAACGATGACGGACGCCATGTCGATGGCGAGTTTGTCATGCACGGTGGATTTCATGACGACAGTTCCCCGCGGGCGGCACATGGCGACGGCTGTGGCGAGGCCGTCGGACGAACCGGTGGCGTCGACGACTACGTCGAATTTGGCGCGAGGGATTTTGTTGCCGATGACGGCGCCTCGTTTTTTTACGATGGCGAGCTTGCCTTTGTGCCGGCCGAATTGGTGGACCTTGATGCCGTGCGCGAGGAGCACCTGACCGATGAGGAGGCCGAGTTTACCGTCGCCGAGGACGGCGGTTTCGGTTCGAATGGGCAGTTGTTCGAGTATCTCGCAGGCGGCGGCGACCGGTTCGGTGAAGACGGCTTCGTCGTCCGATAGTGTCGCCGGAATCTCCAGGAGGTTGGCGACCGGAAGGGTGAGTTGTTCGGCAAAAGCGCCCGGGTGCTTCACGATGCCGAGAACAGTCCGCGCCGGACAGTGGCGGCCGAGGCCTCTCGCACAATAGTCACACTTGCCGCAGGCGAGGTTGATTTCGCCGACGACCCGTTTGCCGATCCACTCGGGCGCGGACGGGCAATCCTCGACGACACCTGTGAACTCGTGACCTGGGACGCCCCGGAAACCATAATAGCCGGCCTTGAGTTCGAGATCGGTGTTGCAGATGCCGGCGACGGTCAACCGGATGCGGGCGTAGCCGCGCTTGAGCTTCGGCTCGGGGAGTCGGCGGACAGAAACTTTGCCCGCGTCGATCCAGGCGGCGATCATCGGACCGATGCAGCGGCGGCTACGGACTTCGCAACACGCTTGGGCGGCTTGCGAAGACGTTGCCGGCTCCACCACCACCAGTCGCACTGCTCGGGAGGGAGGTTCGGGTCCTTGGCTTGAGCTACGGCGCATCGGAGGGTGTCGAGTACGCAGGGATCCTGCTGGACGCCCGTCAGATCGCACAGACGCAGGTAGAGCGCGTCGGGATTTCGGCGGGCGAGATCGGAGACCGAGCGGACGCCGAGCAGATCGAAGTCGGAGAGCATGGCCTTGCCGATGCCCCGTAAATCACGTAAACGCTTGTCAGGCACTTGGGACAGTATAAACCCGCGCGGGGCATTTGTGTATGCTAAACTGTGGTTAATTACTTCGACGTTACCATGATTCACAACGGCCGGCGATCGCTGGCGGAGATCAATTCGAGCGTATCGACGTCCGCCTCGGGAGGGTGGAAACGGTGGCTGGCGTTTGCAGGGCCGGCCTATCTGGTTTCGATCGGATACATGGATCCGGGGAACTGGGCGACGGACCTGGAGGGCGGGTCGCGGTTCGGGTACCAACTGCTTTGGGTGCTGGTGGTTTCAAACGCCATGGCGGTGCTGTTACAGACTCTGAGTGCGCGTTTGGGAATCGTGGCGCGGCGAGACTTGGCACAGGTGTGCAGGGAGATTTATCCTCGGCCGGTTTCGATCTCGCTGTGGATTTTGTCCGAGATCGCGATCGCGGCAACCGATCTTGCCGAGGTTTTGGGTGCGGCCATTGCACTCAACCTTCTATTCGGTATTCCCCTGATTTGGGCGGTTCTTCTAACCGCTCTGGATTCATTCTTAATCTTGTATTTTCTGAAGCTTGGTATTCAGAAATTCGAATTCTTCATTCGGTGCCTTGTTGCGGTGATCGGGGGCTGTTTTGCGATCGAACTTGTGCTCGCGAAGCCGTCGCTTTCCGGAATCGTCGGCGGGTTGACACCGAGCCTGACCGGGGAGAGTTTGTATGTGGCGATCGGCATCCTCGGCGCCACAGTGATGCCGCACAACCTCTATTTGCATTCTTCGCTGGTGCAGACGAGGCGGTTTGGGGATTCCGATGATGAGAAGCGGAAGGCCTGCCGGTTTAACTTGATCGATTCGGCCGTGGCGCTTAACGCCGCCCTGTTGGTAAACGCCGCGATTCTGATTTTGTCGGCATCAGTTTTCCACAGCAACGGCGTTGCCGTGACCGAAATTCAACAGGCCCATGAAATGCTCAGCCCGCTGCTGGGGACTACGGTGGCAAGCACATTGTTTGCGGTCGCTCTCCTGCTGGCAGGGCAGGCTTCTACGATTACAGGAACTCTTTCAGGACAGATAGTTATGGAAGGTTTTCTAAACCTTCGCTTGAATCCAGTATTGCGACGTGCGCTGACGCGCGGTCTTGCGTTGATTCCTGCGGTCGGCGTGATTTGGCTGCAGGGCGAAAAAGGGGTGTATCAACTCATCATCTTGAGCCAAGTGGTTCTAAGCCTCCAGCTGCCATTCGCCATCATTCCCTTAATTCGGGCAACCTCGGATCGCTCTCGGATGGGGGCGCTCACCAGTCCTGGGTGGATGACAGCGCTGGCTGTATTCACTTCCGGAATCATCTTGTTCTTGAACGGGTGGCTTGTAAACAAAACATTCCATGACTACTTGAATGATAGATTCATCGCCTACTTGGTCCTGGCGCCAGTCGGCCTTTTGCTCGGGTATCTGATATTCGAGCGGTGGTTGCCGCGGGCGACGGCGAAACCGGGTGGCTTGGTGCTGGAGGACATTCCGGCAGTGGCCGTCGACCTGCCGGCGTATCGATCGATTCTTGTCCCCTTGGACCACTCGAAGTCAGACGCGGGAGCAATTCGGCATGCGGCGTTTTTGGCTAAGCAAACCGGGGCGCGGTTGCTGCTGCTTCATGTAGAGGAAGGAGCGACGAGCCAGGTGTATGGACAAGAGAGTTCGACGTCGGAAGTGACTGCTGGGATCCGATACCTTGAATCGATTCGAACATCTCTTGTAAATCAACATATTGAATCGTCAACATTCGTCCATCACGCGACATCACCATCGGCGGAGATTATTCGCTTTGCAAAGGCGCACGAGCCGGACCTGATCGTGATGGCGGCTCACGGTCACGGGACGCTGGGAGATCTTGTGTACGGCCAAACGATTGAACGAGTTAGGCACGGGCTCAAGATACCGATTTTCGTCGTACAGTAGGGCTGAAACAAGTTAGCTCGATTTTGTTGTAGTTCCGGCCTGTCCCACCCAGTGTGTCAGGCCTACACGGCGGCAAACGGCAACTCCCCCACAACTTGTTGAATCTATTTGCCGTACGCCTGGCATTTCACGTGCAGAAAAGGGAGTTGTGATGCGTGTTCTATACAGCCTGATACTCACCGCCGCCGCGATGACCGCGACGACGATTGAGAAGTTGAGCCTGGAGGAGATGACCGCGAAGTCGACGGCAATCGTCCGCGGGAAGGTGAGCTTCTCGCACGTTGCACAGCACGGCGCGGTGTACTACACGCACTACAAGGTCTTTGTTTCTGAACGGCTTAAGGGTTCCACCACAACGCAAGTGGATGTTGTGATGCCGGGCGGACGGATTGGGAAATCGGAGCAAACATTTTCTGGGATTCCGACCTTCGAGGCCAATTCCGAGGTGGTTCTGTTCTTGTGGACCTCGAAAGCCGGTATGACCCATGTGATCGGGCTCGGGCAAGGGATCTTCAATGTTTCCAAGGACGTAGCCGGGCAGACGATTCTTTCGCGGGGCGCGATCCGGGAAGGGATGGTCGACGCGAAGACGGGTCGGCCGGTGGAAGACGCCGGGATTCGGATCACAATGACCGAGTTGCAGGGCCGCATTCGCGGCGGGACGGTGACGAAGTAGCATGATGAAGCTCGCCGCAGTCCGAACGCTCGCCCGCATCACGTCGGCCGCGGTGCTGTTCCAGTCGGCGAACTTCGCGTACTACCACTTCACGCGCTACACGGCGAACAGGTTTCCTTTCAACGCGATACCGGCAAAATTTGATCTATCGGCTTTACCAGACAAGACAGTTTCCTACTTCGTGAACGAGTCAGGCCCGGCGAACCTCGCGGCGACCGATTCGTTCGCGGCGCTACTGACGCAGATTCGCAGCGCAGCCCGGGTTTGGAACGGCGTCGAGACTTCGGAGTTGCGGGTACGGTTTGGCGGACTGGCGCCTAAAGATGCGACGTCGAACGCTGCAACGCCATCGATCGAGATTGACTTTCAGGATCTGCCGCCCGGAGTACGGGGTTTCGGCGGGCCGACGGTTTTCGGCGATGTGGTGAATTCGACTTCAGGCGCGTTTCTGCCGATCCAGCGATCGGTGATCGTGCTGCCTCGCGATATGGCCGACCGCGGTTCCTGGACCGATAGAGCCTTTGGTACATTGGTGCACGAATTCGGACACGCGCTGGGCTTGCAGCACTCGTTTGTGAGCGGCGCAATGGCGACCGAGATCACGCGTTCGACGACGAAGATTCGACCGATTACACCGGACGACGTGGCCGGTATTTCTATCCTTTACCCGACGGCGAGTTTCCGCGACAACCTGGGGGCAATTTCCGGACGTGTGGCTGCGGGAAATGCAGGAATCGGGCTAGCGTCGGTTGTAGCGATTTCTCCAGGTGGCGCGGCGATTAGCACCCTAACACAACCCGACGGTACGTACCGGATCGAGGGACTTCCAGCGGGAAACTACTTCCTTTATGCCCATCCCCTGCCCCCGGCAATTGGCGGTCAGGCGACACCGGGCGACGTCGTTTTGCCGATCGACCTTTCGATCAACCGGCCGGTGCCGGGCGGTCAGCAGTTCGACACGTCGTTTTACCCGGCCAGCCGCACGCCGTTCATTACGGTTCGCGTGGATGCGGGAGCTTCGGTGGACGGCACGAATTTTAGCGTGTCGCTCCGCAATTCTCCGACGGCGCTGCACTCGATTGAGATGTTCAGTTTCCCCGGACAGCGCGACGTGAAACCGGCGCACTCGTACACGGCGGGTGCTCGGAACCTGGTTGTGATGACCGGCCCGGGCCTTTTTCAGGGTACGCAGCCGGCGACGGGCTTGCAGATTTCGGCCATCGGCGGCGCGGTGAGTATCCCGGGCGTGCGACCGTATTCGCCGGCGCCGACATCGTACCTGCAGATGGACGTCCAGTTTGGCCAGTTTGTCTCGGAGAGTTTTGTCCATCTGATATTCACGCGGAACAACGACATTTTCGTACTGCCGTACGGTTTGCGCGTCGCCGACCGGCAGCCGCCGCAGATCGAGTCAATCTCGCCACGCAACGAGAATGGCGAAGTGGTGGTTGCTGGGACAGGGCTTTCGGCGGCAACCCGGATCACCTTCGATGGCGTGGCGGCGACCGTTCGAGGATTCGACGAGGCGACGAACCGGTTGACGGTTGTACCACCGGTCGGCGCGCTCGGTCTGGTGAGCCACGTGGCGGCCTACAACGCCGACGGCCAGAGCAGCCAGTTCATGCAGGCGGCGACCAACTGGACCTACGATTTCGGCGAGCCGCAATCCTCCGTGCCGCCGGCACCGCAGATTTCCGCTACTTCCCTTCCCGCCGGCACCGAATCGGTCATCGAATTTACCGGCAACGGCTTCGCCGACGGCACGACCTCGATCGGCTTCGGCTCGGCCGACATTCTCGTGCGGCGCGTGTGGTTCCCGTCGACGACCCGCGGCTACGCCAACGTCTATGTAGTGGCCAACGCCGCAGGCAACTCCTACAACGTCTCCGTTCTGAACGGACTTCGCCTTGCGACCCAGCCGGGCCAGTTGCAGGTCACGCAGCCATCGGCGCGCACTGCGTGGTTGACGGCGCCCTCGAACGGCTTCGTGGCGGGATCGACGGCATCATTGGTCGTCAACGGCTTGACGTTCACGAGCGCCTCGGCGGTGCAGTTGACGATCGGCGAGCGGCCGGTGGCGATTACCTCGGTCGATGGTTCGACGATCCATTTCACGGTACCGGCGAATCTGCAGGCCGGTCCCGCAATCGTTCGCGTACAGCAAGGCGCCGAGGCGGCTCTGCCGCTAGCGGTGCCGGTCGCGCCGCTGCCGGCGATTATTTCGAGTGTGACGGCGGGCTTTGGACAGCCGATCACCGAACAACGTCCGGCGCGGCCAGGCGAGTTGATGACGCTGACGGTTACCGGGCTTCCGGAGAATCTCGCGCCGCCCGCATCGCAGCCGCGTGTGACGATGACGATTGGCGGCATTGAGCACCGGCCGCTATCGGTGACTCCGGGCGGTTCGTCGCTGCAGGCGCAGTTTATTGTGCTGCCGTCGGTGGCATTTGGGACGCCGCAGATTTTGCTCACGGTCGAGGGGCTGGCGGTGCAGGCGTTTAGTTTGCCGCTGCGGGCGTTCTAGTTTCTTAAGCCAAGGGGCATGCGCCGCCGCGCGCGTTGCGATACGCTTGCTATTCGGCTATGAAACTTCTCGCGCTGCTTTCGATCACTACGTTTGCCCTGCTTGCCCAGCATCAGCAGGACGACGACAAGAAGAAACGCAATCCGGCTATCGGGAATCCGGTGGCGATTGCCGAAGGAGAACGCACCTTCAACGCGGGCTGCGCTGGGTGTCATGGCCCTGGCGGACAAGGCGGGCGCGGGCCGAATCTGGCGTTTGGCCGGGTGATGTGGCACTCGCTTTCCGACGAACAGACGTTCAAGCTGATTCGCGAGGGCGTTGCGAATGCGGGGATGCCCGCGACGCCCGGTACGGATGAGAAGATCTGGCAATTGACGGCATACGTTCGTTCGCTGCGTGAACCGGCGGCCGAGGCGCCGCTCACGGGCGACTCTTCGATTGGCGAACGAATATTCAAGGGCAAGTGCACCGGGTGCCATGCCATTCGCGGCGAAGGCGGTAAGTTGGGGCCGGACTTGAGCAATGTCGGCGGGGCGAAACCGGCCGGTTATATTCGTCTGGCTATCATGGAGCCGGGCGCGAACGGGTCGAAGGGATATGAGAAAGCAACGGTGACGCTGAAATCCGGCAAGAAGATCGACGGCGTGTTGCGGAATCGAAATAACTACTCTTTGCAGCTACAGGATGCCAAGGGCGATCTGCATCTCCTACTCGTGAAAGATGTCGCGGAGCTTCGGATTTCGCCCGATTCGGCGATGCCGGCGATTGGAAAGTCGCTGTCGGCGGCGGAGATCGACGGACTGGTTGCGTTTCTGGGTAAGCAGAGTGTGCGTCCGGTGGAAGCGGGGAATAAATAACATGAAGCGGATCTTAGTTGTTGTAGCGGGCGCGGTCTCTTTCGGGCAGGTGAAATACGAAGATATCCTGAAGAGCCCGAATGCAGACTGGTTGACCTATGCCGGTGATTACAAAGGCACGCGGCATTCGCCGCTCAAGCAAATTACGACGACCAACGCGGGATCCTTGGTATCGAAGTGGGTCTATCGTGTTCCGAGGGCGCAAAAACTGCAAGCGACGCCATTGGTTTATCAGGGCGTGATGTACATGACAGCGCCGAATGAGGTGCGGGCTCTGGACGCGCGGACCGGCCGGCTCATCTGGGAGTGGCGCGATACACGGTCGAAGCGCAGCGACGTGAACCGCGGCGTGGCCCTGCTGGGCGACAACGTATATTTCATAACTTCCGATTGTCATTTGACCGCGCTCAATCGGAACACGGGCGCCGTGGTGTGGCAGGTGCGGTACGCCGATTCTGAGAAAGACGGCGTGTTCGCGGCGATGGCACCGTTTATCGCTAAGGACAAAGTGATCGTCGGCGTGGGCGGCGGCGATACGGGAATGCGCGGCTTTGTAGCGGCGTTCAATGCGACGTCCGGCAAGGAAGAGTGGCGCTTCTGGACCGTGCCGAAGCGCGGCGAGAAGGGCTCGGAGACATGGGGTGACTACGTCGAGTACGGTGGCGCGGGCACGTGGCTATCGGGGACTTTCGATCCGGAGCAGAACACGCTCTATTGGACGACGGGAAACCCGTGGCCGGATTTTTATGGCGGTGACCGGAAGGGCGATAACCATTATTCGTGCGGCGTGGTGGCGCTGGACTTAGACACGGGTAAGTTGAAGTGGTTTTTCCAATTCACTCCGGGCGATACGCATGATTGGGATGGGCAGTCGTGGCCGGTGCTGGTCGACCGCGAAGTACGCGGCAAGATGCGGAAGCTATTGCTGCACCCGAACCGGAACGGTTTCTACTATGTGCTGGACCGTACGACGGGTGAGTTTTTGCACGCGACTAAGTTGAACGATCTGGTCGATTGGGCGAGTGGGATCGACGACAAAGGCCGTCCGATCCTGATTCCCGACAAAGATCCGACGCCCGCGGGCAACCGCGTGTGCCCCGGCGTGCGGGGCGGCGCGAATTGGATGGCGCCGACTTATGTGCCGGCGAGCGGCTACTTATATGTCGTCACCGTTGAGCAGTGCGACATCTACACGTCTTCGGCGAAGAAGCCGGAGCCGAAGGCGGGGTTCTCCGGCGGCGGCGCTGGGGCGAAGCCGCGCGATGTCGGCACGATCTATCTGCGCGCGCTGGATGCGGCGACGGGCAAGCGGATTTGGCAATATCCGATGCCAGGACCGGCGGTGGCGTGGTCGGGGACGGTGTCGACGGCGGGCGGGGTGGTGTTTGTCGGCGACGACGATGGGAGCCTGGTGGCGCTGGACGCGAAGTCCGGTAAACACTTATGGAATTTTCAGATGGGCGAGGATTTGTTTGCCGCGCCAATGACCTACTCGGTGGACGGGAAACAATATGTGGCGATCGCGACGGCATCGGCCGTTTATAGCTTCGGCCTGTTTGAGCCGGCGACAAGCGTGGAGATTCCGAAAGGCGCGCCGCGATGAGGTTACTCGGATTCGCCGCCGCGGCGTGCTGCATGGCGCAGCAGTGGGAGCCGCTGTTCGACGGCAAGTCTACAGCCGGCTGGCACACGCAGTTGAAGGATCGATTTCCGAGCGAAGCATGGGCGATCGAAGACGGCGCGCTGCGTTGTATCGGCAATGCCAAGACGCGGCCCGACTTATCGACCGTGCGGACGTTTCGCAATTTCGAATTGGAGTTTGAGTGGAAGATCGGCAAGGGTGTGAATAGCGGCGTGAAGTATCTCGTATTTGGCGTACGGCCAAATCCGGCTGTGGGCCGCATCGACCCGGATGTGCCGAAGGCGCTGGGGTTGGAGTTCCAACTGCTGGACGGGACCGAGGGGGATCCATCGCACTCGACCGGTGCTCTGTATATGTATGTCGCGCCGTCGAATATGCCGCCGGTGCCGCCGAACACATGGCACAAGGGCAAGATCGTGGTGCGCGGTTCAGACGTTGAGCATTGGATCAACGGCGTGAAGGTGATGTCGGCGGATTTGCAGTCCGAGGCTGTGCGCGCGGCAGTGGAGGCGCAGAAGCGGAACGACGTGCCAAAGGTGGCGCATCTGGATGAGTTGAAGGCCGACGCGAAGAAGGCGTATCCGATTGTGTTGACGCACCATGGCGGGGATGCGTGGTTTCGCAATATGCGGGTGCGGGTGTTGCGCTAGCCGGAGTAACTTTAGAACCTACCGCCGTCTGGACTAACTGGCAAATCGCTTGTAGATGCGCTCGCCGCGCGGTGTACCGCGGAGCGGCCGATAATGAGGGTCGATGACCGAATAGGGAAGATTGTGATCGTGCTCGCGTTCGGCGCGCTCCATCCAATCGAGGGCGCGTCCGAGATCACCGCACCTAGCTTCAAGCAGGCCGACAAGGGACGGCGCGGTGCGGTCCATCCCAATGTTCACGAGCAGACTTCTGCCCTCGGCATAGGCGGCACGACCTTTCGATCCCGTCACCAGATGCGCCAAACCGGCCGCAAAACGCTGGCTTTTCCGATCGGCTTGATGAATGGCCCGAAGCTCTATTTCGGCCTCCCTTACGCGTCCCTGGCTTTCTAAAGCCCGGCCGAGCAGCCACCGGCCCAGCGGCCAGTCCGGCTCCCAACGCAAGGATTCCCGCGCCAACCGCTCCGCCTGGCTGCCACGACCGCAGTGGAGCAGTGTCGTGACGGCGGCGAATCGCAAAATCTTCGAACGGGGCATTACGCTCAGGGGCCTTGCTATCACAGCCAAGGCATCTTCGGCGCGACCGCGTATCGCCGCGGCATCGGAGTAGAATCGGTATGCCTCGATGTGAAACGCCGAGCGCTCGATACACTTTCGCATCGACGATTCGGCGCCGGCGATGTTCCAATTCTCCAGCATGTCCAAGTAGCCCTTCACAAAATTGGCATGGACCGACATCGCGTCGATGCTCAACGCCTTCTCAACGGCCCGCACCGCCGGCTCCAGCATGTCGCGATCCAACTCAAGCGCCAGGCGATAGACCCACGCCAACCGCGCCTGCGGCTCGGCAAACCCCGGGTCCAGTCGCCCGGCCTCCTCAAGGAGACGCGCCGTCTTCATTAGTTGCTCGACGCCCGGCCGCCGCAACTTCTCATCGGTCGATTGCAACACGAAGTCCTTGCCCGAAAGCAGTTCCGTCAGTCCAGCCCGATACGCGGTCAGCGCCTTTTTCCGGTCCGGAGAAACGCGGTCCGCCAGCACCTGTTGTGCGTGATCGACGATGGCCTTGGCTCCATCGCGGGCTAGCGACGCGGCATCTCCGGTTTCGCGGTCCCCGACCCAGGACCGAATGCGAAATCCACAGGACACCTCGCGCAACTCAGCGACCAGCCGAAGCCGGCTTGCATCCTCCCAACAACGGCCGGCCATCACCGTAATGCAGTGAGCGGTTCCTTCGGACCGGGAGGCCAATTGCTCCAAATCCTTGGCTTGTATAGCCGGGACACCAGCAAACCCCAAACGGTTCGACAGCGAATGCATCAATTGGGCGGCTTCGGCGGTATAGCCGCCGCTTTCCGCGGTCTCGCCGTCCACCAGGAACACCGGAGGCAGAGTCGTCGTGCGACGAGTCAGGAGAACCGCCGCCGCGACCGCGCCCGCTAATCCGATTCCCCCGACAGCCCACTGTCGGCGCGTGAGCGGCAGTCGATCGGAGTCCGTATTCCGGATCGCGAGAGGGGCCGTTTCCACAAACCGGGCTACGTATGCGCCCTTCGGAATCTCGATTCGAATGCCGTCGTCGCCGGGAACGTCCTGGTAATAGCGTTCGAGCCGTGCCCGTAACTTTGATACCTCCACTCGGACCGTGGAATCCACCTTGGGATCGTAGTCGCCGCTCCGGCCAAACACGTCCAAGGCAATGGCATACTCCTTCAACTCGCCCATTTTACCGACAATTGTCTGTTGAACGATGTATTGAAGAAGCCGGGACTGCCGCTCGGCGCGGAGAAACACTTCGGCCTGCAGAACCCGCTCTAAGTGTTTCTGAATGCGGGTGTTATCCACTTGCTGTTACCTCCAGGTAACGCCCATTCTACACCAAGCAACGCCGCATGGGAGCGGGCGCTGGTGGTTCAATTTATTTGGAGGAACCATGCGCACACATTTACTTTTGGCTGGCTTGTTGGTTCTCGCCAGCAATTCCGCCGCCCGCGCGGGCATCGTGACTTTCGCCAACACTGGCGGCACTAGCGAGAACCCAGGCAACCCGCATTCGGGCGCCGGCACAACCTATTCGCGGACATTTGCCGCCACTCACAACGCCGGCCCTAATCGCCTCTACTCTGGGGGGTCGAGTACCATGCCACCACCCGGCTGCTCGTCGATTTGCGCGGAGATCCTCGCACACGAGTATGCCGAAGCCGTCATCGACGCCAACGGCGGAACGGGGCGTGTTTATGCCCACAGGTACTTCGAGTCTCCGACCCAGGAAAATGGCTTTGCTGGCTTTGCCGAGGCCGGATTCCGATTGACAGATGTTTTGACCATCGACCACGCCAGCCCGTTCCAAATCCGGTTGGACTTGTCCCATTCGCCAATCACCGCAATCACCAACCATCCCGCGCTCTTTTCATCGGCCGGTCTCGAGTACCGGCTCCTGATGTCGAGCGACAACGGACTAGACGATGTCGAAATGTACATATTGATGGGAAAGGGCGTCAGCGAGACGGGTTCCAGTAGCGGCTACACGATTGCGTCGTTCGTCAATGGCGAATACCTAACCCAAGAGTCCGGCAACGCGCTA
>Ga0194132_10010733_pt1 | contig 12066 bp, 9 predicted proteins | sample TA2KigOf80mmetaG_FD_148612 | JGI IMG/M metagenome (GOLD analysis project Ga0194132, IMG submission 148612) | Freshwater microbial communities from Lake Tanganyika, Tanzania - TA2015054 Kigoma Offshore 80m | ecosystem: Environmental > Aquatic > Freshwater > Lake | place: Tanzania: Lake Tanganyika... | reverse complement strand
GGTCACCCAGCCCAAATCGGCGGTGCACCAGAATACGTCGTTTGGCTTGTAGTCAAACGTCCACTTCATCGTCAGCATCGTCCACAGCAAGTAGCCGGCGGTGGAATGCTGGATGCCTTTCGGTTTACCGGTAGAGCCAGAGGTGTAGAGGATAAACAACGGATGCTCGGCGTTGACCCAGGTGGGTTCGCATACTTCGGGCTGACCTTTCATCAGATCGTGCAGCCACACGTCGCGCTTGCCGTCCCACGCGACGCTGCTGCCACTGCGCTTGTAGACGACGATGGTTTTAATCGACTCGCAGCCACCCAGCGCCAGCGCTTCATCCACCGCGGGCTTTAGCGGTATCTCGCGCCCGCCCCGGAATTGGCCGTCAGCGGTCAACACCGCCACCGCGCCGGCGTCGATAATGCGCTCTTGCAAACTCTTGGCGGAAAACCCGCCGAACACCACCGAGTGGATGGCCCCAATGCGCGCGCACGCCTGCATGCACACCACGGCTTCGATCGACATCGGCATATAGACAATCACGCGGTCGCCCATCTTGATACCGCGCGATTTCAAGCCGTTCGCCGCCATGCACACTTGCTTGTGCAGCTCGCGATAGCTGATGGTGCTGACCTTGCCGTCGTCGGCCTCGAAAATAATCGCGATTTTGTCGGGCTGGGTCTTGAGATGTTTATCAAGGCAGTTGTACGAGGCGTTCAACTCGCCGTCGTGAAACCATTTAAAAAACGGCGCGTTGGATTGATCCAGCGTTTGCGTAAACGGCTTGTGCCACAACACATGCTCGCGCGCGAGTCTGGCCCAAAAGCCCTCAAAATCCTTTTCCGCCTCGGCGTATAGGCCGCGGTAGGCATCCATCCCCGAGATGTTGGCTTGTTTGACGAAATCGGCCGCTGGCGCGAACACGCGGTTTTCTGTCAAAACGGATTCGATGGTGGACATGGGTAACTCCAGGTGCGTTGAGTGATGATGGATTAATGCGAGCGCGCACAACGGCGCGTGCTGCGAAAACGGCGCTTGGCAAAGCCGTCGATAATAAAATCATTAATCGCCGGCCTTGTAAAGCGTGCTTGCACGCCGCGGCGTGGTGATCACGTGGCGATCACCAAGTCTTCGTCAGCGTTTCGCAAGGTTTGGGCAAACGTCAGCGCGGCTTGCCGCTTATGCTGGGCGCGTGGCTAGAGTGCTACACGCGAAACCGTCGCACGCATTGGCGAAGTTCTCGTAAGTATCTGATTTTATTGATATTTTTTTATAGCGCAAATCGACGTAACGTTCGGTAATGGCGTGCACCGCGCTCGTGATATCAGGCCGTGCGCGCGCCAGGCGCGCGGCGTAGTCGTTGGGCCCTTCGCCCTCGCGCGGCGCGAGGCCGGCACGCGCAAGTTTGCCGCAAAACGCGCGGTAGATGACAACCGCCGGATCCTGCTGAGGCCGGTTGCGCAAGGTAAATAGTGCCAGGATCGCGGTCACCATCAAGGCCGCGGCGATTAACAATATCGCGAGCGTGCGCCATGTCGTATCGTCCAGCCCCGCGCGATAGAGCAGGGCACGCTGCATTTCCAGGTTGTGGCCGAGGATGGTTTGATTCCAGGCGTTGGCAATGGAGTCGAGTGTTAGTCCGATTTGCCGCAACACCGGATGGGTGACAAACGCGCTGCGCGTGAGGTTGGCGCCTTGCGGCAGCGCCGCGGCGAGACCGCCCTCGGCGCGGGCGGGCGATACCGCGTTAGTGGGATCGACGCGCACCCAACCGCGGTTTTCCAGCCACACCTCGGCCCAGGCATGCGCATCGGATTGGCGCACGATGAAATATCCGCCCAGCGGATTGTATTCACCGCCCAGGTAGCCGGTCACCACGCGCGCCGGCACGCCCGCGGCGCGCATCAGCACCACAAACGCAGAGGAAAAATGTTCGCAAAAGCCGCTGCGCGTCTCGAACAAAAAGTCGTCGACACCGTGTAAACCCAGTAACGGCGGCTGCAGCGTGTAAAGCAACTTTTGCTGGTGCAAAAACCGCAATGCGCCGTCAAGAATGGCGGGCCCGTTGCCGTATTGCGCGCGCAATTGCCGGCCGAGCGCCACGGCGCGCGGATTAAACCCCTGCGGCAACGCCAGCGCGCGATTGAGTGCGGCCGGGCTCGCGTCGGCGCCGATGCGGTAATCCAGCCACGATTCGACCTCGTAGCGCAAACGGCTGGTGACTGGGGTGCGCGACAGCATCAAATAATCGGCGTTGATGATGGCGTTTTCCGGCAAGCTGCCCGGCATATCCAGTGCGAACAGCCAGCGCCGGTTATGCGGCTCAACAGTGACGGTGTAACGCACGGCGCGCGCGGTGCGCTCCAGTTCGATGTTGTTGCGCAGCGGGCGCGCGGTGGTGGTCCACGTGCGCCCGTCAAAGTCGAGCAGCACCGGGCCGCGCCAGTAGCGGTGGCTCGCCGCAGGCGCGCCATCGGCAAACGCCGCGCGAAACGCCACTTCATCGGACAACACCAGTTGATTCAAGGTGCCCGGGCTCATGCTGTCCGATAAGCCGCTGATGCCGGAAAACGCGTCCGCCGGCAGCCCCCAAAGCGGCCCTTGCACGCGCGGGAAAAACAGGAAAAACACCACCATCAGCGGCAGCGATTGCGCGAGCAGCACCGCCGAGGTGCGCAGCTGCGTGCGGTAGCCCGCGGCCTCGCGCCGTTGCTGCAGATTGATCATCGCCGCGGTGATCAGCCACACACAAACCAGCAGATACGCCGCGGTAGCGATGGATTGCGTGTACAAAAAATTGGTGATCACCAAAAAATAGCCGATAAAGGCAAGCACCATGCCGTCGCGCAGGGTGCGCGTCTCCAGCAATTTCAGCGACAGCATCAACACCAGCAGCGCCACCCCCGCATCGCGGCCGAACAGGGTGCGATATTGCAGCAGGATCGCTGCCGCGCCGCCCGCAACCATCACCATCAGCAACCAGCGTGAAGGCAGTTCCAGGCGCATACGGGCCAGATACAAACGCCAAATGCACATCAGTAACGCAAAACCGCTTAGCCACCACGGCAAGCGCATGACATGTGGCGCGCTCACCAGCGCCAGTGCCAGGGTGAGCCACACCGTACTGCGCAAACTGATCGCGGGCGAGATCATGGTGCGCGTGGCGGGTCGAAGAGCGCCAGGGCTTCCAGACAGCGCGCGCGTTGCGCTTCGCCGCCGGCCATCGCGATTTGCACACCGGGTATGCGCAGTCCGTAGGCCAGGCGCTGCGCGTGCGCATCGAGCACCCAGCGCGTCAAGTGGGAGAGTTTTTCCTCGACCGCCATGCGCGGCGGCAGTTGCGACCAATCGAGCCACACCTGCCGCGCCGCCTCGCCGCTGAACTGTTTGGTCAAGAGCTCCTGGCCGCGCGCGGCGGCTTTCCACGCGATATGCCGCGGCGGATCGCCCCGGTGATACGCGCGCAAGCCGGCGAAATCATCTTGCCCCACGCGGCGGCTGGCGCCGCCGCGTTGCGCGGCTTGGACGGCAGGCAGGGGCAAACCCACCGCAGCCGGGCGCGGATACACCACGCAGCGCACGGTCGGGTGCACGTAGCTCCACGCGTGATAAAGCCCCAGCGGATACTGGGTATACACGGTGAGCCGGCCCGGATCCAGCAAGCCACGTCGGGTGGTGGGGATGTCAATTTTGAGCAGCGCCGTGCCGCCGGCGGGCACATCGGTGTACGCGCTGTCGCCGGCGGGCCAAGGCCCGCGCGTGATGCCGATGGCGCAACGTGGCCGCGAATCGGGGTTGGTGAGATGCAGGGTCATGGGCAACGGCTCACCGGCAAACACTTCTGCAACGCGTCCCGCGCTAACACGCAGGCGCGCGAGATTGCGAAAGGTGAACAGCATGGCGTTAAACGCCAGCGCGGTCAGCAAAAAGGTCAGCACGAAGCCCAAACTGAGCGTGTAATTGATCGCGCCCAGCAACATCATCACCAGCAGCACCGCGAAACACAGACCGTGGCGCGTGGGCAGAATGTAAATACGCCGCTGCACCAGCTCGATCGCACCCGGCTCCGGGCCGCGCGGCAGGAATAGCCAGTCGCTGAAGCGCGTTTTGAGAGCCGCGAGCATGAGCGAGTTGAACGTTCGGCGTTGGACGTTGGGCGCGTTGGGCGTTAAGTATGCAATCGCGTGGGGTTACGTTCAACGCTCAAAAGCGAACGCTTAAACTGCCCTCAAGGAATCGCCACACGCTGCAACAATCGCGCCGCTGCGTCGGCTCCGCCTTTGACCGCATCGCCTACGGCATGCAAACGATGGCTCGCCACCGCGGGCAAAATCGCCTGCACGTCTTCGGGCACCGCGTGCGTGCGCGCATCGAGCAGCGCCCACGCGCGTGTGGCGTGCACCAGCGCCAGCGCCGCGCGCGGGGAGAGGCCACCGGCGAAATCGGCGCTGGCGCGGCTGTGATTGACCAGCGCCTGGATGTAGTCGAGCAGCGCGTCCGAGGTATGTACTTGTTGCGCTTCGCGCTGCAGCGCCAGCAGCTCTTGCGGCTGCATGCAGGGCTTGAGTTGTTCCAACAGATCGCGCCGGTCTTCGCCGCGCAACAGGGCGCGTTCGGCCTCGGCATTGGGATAGCCCAACTCGATGCGCATCAAAAAACGGTCCAGTTGCGATTCCGGCAGAGGAAAAGTGCCGATTTGATGCGACGGGTTTTGCGTGGCGATCACAAAAAACGGTTCGGGCAGGCGCCGCGTTTCACCTTCGATGGTGACTTGATGTTCTTCCATCGCTTCCAGCAACGCGCTTTGCGCCTTGGGGGTGGCGCGGTTGACTTCGTCGGCCAGCACCACTTGCGAAAAAATCGGTCCGGGGTGGAACGCGAACTTGCCATGTTCGCTGCTGTAGACCGCAACACCCAGCACGTCGGCCGGCAGCAAATCGCTGGTGAACTGAATGCGTTGAAACGCCAGACCGAGGCTGCCCGCCAGCGCGTGCGCCAGCGTGGTTTTGCCCACCCCCGGCACGTCTTCGATAAGCAGATGCCCGCGCGCAATCAAGCAGGCGAGCGCCAAGCGGATTTGCCGCTCCTTGCCCAAAATGATGCGTCTGACCTCGCTCGCAACGGTTTCAATTTTATTCATAAAAACAAACACTTACGTTATACTACTCAGATCGGGCCGAGGGCACGCGAGAGCAAGTATTATACGAACATCGATTCACTAACCGACTGTGGAATATTCACGTTGAGCACGCTTTTTGTTACGCATCGCGATTGCGCGCTGCACGATATGGGGTCGCATCACCCGGAGTGTCCCGCGCGCTTGTCGGCTATCGAGGATCAGTTGATTGCCTCGGGCCTGGCTAATCACCTCGATCACGCCCAAGCGCCCAAGGCCACGCGCGCGCAACTGGAACGTGTGCACGACGCGGGTTACCTCAATGCCATCGAGCAGGCCGCACCGAGCGAGGGTTGGGTGCAACTCGACCCCGACACCGCGATGAATGCACACACGCTCGATGCCGCATTGCGCGGCGCCGGCGCGGGTGTGTTGGCAACCGATCGCGTGATCGGCGGTGATAACGACAACGCGTTTTGCAGCGTGCGCCCGCCCGGGCATCACGCGTTGCGCGATCGCGCGATGGGCTTTTGCGTGTTTAACAACGTGGCAGTGGCGGCAGCGCATGCGCTGGAACATCACGGTTTGTCGCGCGTGGCGGTCATCGATTTCGATGTGCATCACGGTAACGGTACCGAGGAAATTTTCAGCGGTGACCAGCGCGTGATGATGGCCTCCACCTTTCAGCATCCGTTTTATCCCTATAGCGGGGTAGAGGGGCGCTCGGCGCAGATGGTGAATATCCCACTCGCGGCCTACAGCGACGGCAAGGTGTTTCGCGCCGCGGTGGAACAACATTGGCTGCCGGCGCTAGATGGCTTTAAACCGGAAATGTTGTTTATCTCGGCAGGGTTTGATGCCCATCGTGAAGATGATCTCGCGATGCTTAACTTTGTCGAAGCCGACTACGCGTGGATTACCGAGCAACTGATGGCCGTGGCGCGTAAGCATGCGCAGGGGCGCATCGTTTCACTGCTCGAAGGCGGCTATTCGTTAAGCGCGCTGGGGCGTAGCGCGGCGATGCATGTCAAGGCGCTGGCGGGGCTTTAAACTATAATCGCCGCCGCCACGTTGCGGCCTTCCGCCATCAAGATGTTGAAGGTGCGGCAAGCGGCTGGCGTGTCCATGGATTCCACGCCGATTTGCGCTTGCGCAAATTCGCGCAGCGCGGCGGGCCGCGGGAACACCTGTTTCGCGCCGGTGCCAAGCAGCAGAATTTCCGGCTTGAGTTCCAGCAAAAAGCGCAGCGCCTCGGCATTTAGCACTTCAACGCCGGTAACCGGCCAGTCTTCGTGCAGCGCGGAAGGCGTCACCACGACCGAACGTTGGTAACGCTGCTGATTCACCATCACATAACCTGTGCCGTAGCCGGTGAACTGGTTGCGATCGCCCGCCTGCGCCAAATGCAATTTCATAAGATAAGTTTTTGATTTGCTTACACTTCCTTGCTCGGCTAAAATTATACGCTTTCCTTAACGCAAGACCTTTAGCCCGAAGCCCGCCATGGAAGAGTTTCCCAGAATCAAGCGCTTGCCGCCGTACGTGTTCAATGTCACCGGCGAGCTCAAGATGGCGGCGCGGCGGCGCGGCGAGGACATTATCGATTTCAGCATGGGCAACCCCGATGGCCCGACGCCGCGGCACATCGTCGACAAGCTGGTCGAAACCATACAACGCCCGGACACGCACGGCTATTCGGTGTCGAAAGGTATTTTCCGGCTGCGCAAGGCGATTTGCAGTTGGTATCAAACGCGCTACAACGTAGAGCTCGATCCGGATAGCGAAGCCATCGTCACCATCGGCTCCAAGGAAGGCATTGCGCATCTCGCGCTGGCGACCCTGGAGCGCGGCGATGTAGTGTTGACGCCCAACCCCAGCTACCCGATTCATATCTACGGCCCGGTGATTGCGGGGGCGGAAATCCGCCACGTGCCAATGCAGGCCGATATCGACTTTTTCGAGGCGCTGGAAAAAGCGATCCGCGACGGTTATCCCAAGCCCAAGATGCTGATCGTGAATTTCCCCAGCAACCCGACCACGCAGTGCGTGGATATCAAATTTTTCGAGCGGCTGGTGGCGATCGGGCGTGAGCACAATATTTACATCGTGCACGATCTGGCGTACGCCGACATCGTGTTCGACGGCTACAAAGCGCCGTCGATCCTTGAAGTGCCGGGTGCCAAGGAAGTTGCGGTGGAATTTTTCACCATGAGCAAAAGCTACAACATGGCGGGCTGGCGCGTGGGCTACATGGTCGGCAATCGCGATCTGGTTAACGCGCTCGGCCGCATGAAAAGCTACCACGACTATGGCACGTTCACGCCGATCCAGGTGGCCTCGATCATTGCGCTCGAAGGCCCGCAAGATTGCGTGGAAGAAGTGCGGCTAACCTACCAAAACCGCCGCGACGTGCTGTGCTCCGGCTTGCACGCGGCGGGGTGGAGGGTCGATATCCCGCAAGCGACCATGTACGTGTGGGCGCCAATACCGGAGCAATACAAAAAAATGGGTTCGCTGGAATTTTCCAAAAAGCTGCTGGCTGACGCCAAGATCGCGGTCGCGCCGGGAACGGGGTTTGGGCATTACGGAGATGGGCACGTGCGCTTCGCCATGATTGAAAATGAAGCCCGAACCAGGCAAGCCGTGCGTGGCATCAAAGATATGTTCAGAAAGGATGGCTTGTTATGAAGCCCATCAGCGTCGGCCTACTCGGCATCGGCACCGTCGGCGGCGGCACGTTTACGGTTCTCGAACGTAACCGAGAGGAAATCACCCGCCGCGCCGGCCGTGCGATTGCCATTACCGTGGTGGCCGACAAGGATTTGGCGCGCGCCAACAGCGTGGTGCAAAACCGCGCCAGGGTGATCGATGATGCGTGGGCGGTGGTCAACGATCCCGCGGTCGACATCGTGGTGGAGCTGATCGGCGGCACCAAAATCGCCAAGGATTTGATGTTAAAGGCGCTTGAAAACGGCAAGCACGTGGTGACGGCGAATAAGGCCTTGCTCGCGCAACACGGCAACGAAATTTTCGCCGCGGCGCAGAAAAAAGGCGTAATGGTGGCATTCGAGGCGGCGGTGGCGGGCGGTGTGCCGATCATCAAATCGCTGCGCGAAGGGCTAGCGGCGAACCGCATCGAGTGGATCGCCGGCATTATCAACGGCACTTCGAATTTTATTTTGTCCGAAATGCGCGACAAGGGCGCGAGCTTCGACGATGTATTGAAACAAGCGCAAAAACTTGGCTACGCCGAGGCCGACCCCACCTTCGACATTGAAGGCGTCGACGCCGCGCACAAGCTCACCATCATGGCGGCGATTGGCTTTGGCATTCCGATGCAGTTTTCGGCCGCGTACACCGAGGGCATTTCCAAGTTGACGCGCGAAGATATTCAGTACGCCGAGCAACTCGGTTATCGCATCAAACTCTTGGGCGTAACCAAACGCAAGGCCAACGGCATCGAGCTGCGTGTGCATCCGACGCTGATCCCCGCCAGGCGGCTCATCGCCAACGTCGAAGGCGTGATGAACGCGGTGTTGGTGCGCGGCGACGCGGTGGGTCAGACCATGTACTACGGCGCGGGCGCGGGCGCCGAGCCGACGGCCTCCGCAGTGGTGGCCGATCTGGTCGATGTTGCGCGCACCATGACTGCAGACCCGGAACACCGCGTGCCGCATCTCGCGTTCCAGCCCGACCGTTTGTCGAACGTGCCGATTTTGCCGATGAGCGAAGTCGAAACCTCGTATTACCTGCGTTTGCTCGTGCAGGATAAAACGGGCGTGCTCGCCGATGTCACGCGCATCCTCGCCGATCTCGGCATTTCGATCGACGCCATGGTGCAAAAAGAGCCCAGCGAAGGCGAGGATCAGACCGACATCATTATGTTGACGCACCAAACGGTCGAGAAAAATATCAATGCCGCCATTGCGAAGATCGAAGCGCTGCCTGTGGTGGCGAGTAAGGTGACACGCATACGTCTGGAGGAGTTGGGGTAACAATGCTCGCCTACTGGGTAGTTCCCTCACCCCTGGCCCCTCTCCCGAAGGGAGAGGGGGGATTTAAGGCGCTGAGGCGCTATGTTCGTGTGAGGCGCTGATGCGCTATATATCTACCCGTGGCGGCATGCCGCCGCGCACTTTCCGCGAGATTTTGCTCGAGGGGCTCGCCAGCGACGGCGGTCTCGCGCTGCCGCAGTCGTATCCGCAATACACCACGACCGATCTCGCGCGGCTGCGCCAACTGAATTACCGCGAGCTGGCGTTCGACATTTTGTCGCAGTTTATCGACGACATTCCGCCTGCCGATCTGAAGCGGCTGATCGATAACACCTATACCGCGGCCGCATTCGGCAGCGACGACATTACGCCGTTGAAAACGCTGGAACCGGGCTTGCATATCCTGCAATTGTCCAACGGGCCGACGCTGGCGTTTAAAGATGTGGCGCTGCAACTGCTGGGCAATTTGTTCGAGTACGTGCTGGCACAAGGCAAGGGCGAACTTAATATCCTCGGTGCGACCTCGGGCGACACCGGCTCCGCCGCGGAGTACGCCATGCGCGGCAAGCGTGGCGTGCGTGTGTTCATGCTCTCGCCCGAAGGCAAGATGAGCCGTTTTCAAACGGCGCAAATGTATACGCTGCAAGACCCCAATATTTTTAATATCGCGGTCAAGGGCGTGTTCGACGATTGCCAGGACATGGTGAAAGAGGTGTCGAACGACGATACCTTCAAGCGCCGTTATCGCATCGGCACGGTCAATTCGATCAACTGGGCGCGTGTGGCGGCGCAGATCGTTTATTACTTCAAGGGCTATTTCGCCGCGACCCAATCCGACACCGAGCAAGTTTCGTTCGCCGTGCCCACCGGCAATTTCGGCAACATCCTCGCAGGCCACGTCGCGCGCATGATGGGGCTGCCAATTAAACGCCTGATTCTCGCCACCAACGAAAACAACGTGCTGGATGAGTTTTTCCGCAGTGGGCGTTACCGGCCGCGCGGCTCCAAGGAAGTGCATCAAACCTCAAGCCCGTCGATGGATATTTCCAAGGCGTCGAACTTCGAGCGCTTCGTGTTTGATTTGGTCGGCCGTAACGGCAATGCACTGCGTGAATTATGGAGCCGCCTGGAGGAGCAAGGCGGCTTTAATCTCAATGAAACGGCGTGGATGAATAAACTGCCGGCGTATGGTTTTGTTTCGGGCGCCAGCACCCATGCCGATCGTATTGCAACCATGCGCGGGATTTATCAGCGTTATGGCGTGATGATCGATACCCATACCGCGAACGGCATCAAGGTAGGCCTCGAGCAACGCGAGGCCGGCGTGCCGTTGATTTGTCTGGAAACGGCGCAGCCGGTGAAATTCGCGGAAATCATCCGCGAAGTGTTGGGCAAGGAGCCCGACTGTCCGCCCACTTGCCGCGGGCTTGAACAATTGCCGCAGCGCGTCTATGTGATGTATCCCGATACCGACGCACTGAAAGATTACATTGTGCAGCGCTGCAGCAGCGGCTCAAAAAACAATAATAAAATCAAAAACCCATGAATTAACCACGGCAACGCCGTTAAACAGGAGCGCGCGTATGAGCGGGGTGTACGAAGGCGGTGTTTACGCGGGATTAATGGTGGTTGAACTAGCCGATCGCCGCAACCAATGGGCCGGGAAACTGTTATCCGACGGCGGCGCGCGGGTGATTCAAATCGAGCCGATCGAAGGCGGCGCCGCGCGCTGGTGCGGGCCGTTCGTTAAGGACAAGCCCCACGCCGACAACTGCCTGGACTATTGGTTTAACAATACCGGCAAGCAAAGCCTTGCGCTTGATATCACGCGCAAGCCCGCGCAGGATTTATTGCGCAGGCTTCTTGCCCAAGCCGATATTTTTCTCGAAAGCACCCCGCCGGGCACACTGGCGACCCTGAATCTGGACCATGCGTCGATGAGCGGCAACAAGCGATTGATCTACGCCTCGCTCACCGACTTCGGCCAGGACGGCCCGTGGCGCGATTTCGCGATGAACGACAGTGCGCATCTCGCGCTGGGCGGCACCATGGCGAGCAGTGGTTATTCCGACCCGGCGGTAACGCCGATTGCCGGCAAGGGCGATCAGGCATGGCACATGGGCTGCGCGATGCTGCTGCATGCGATTACCGTGGCGCTTTACGACCGCATGAGCACGGGCCTTGGACAGTACATCGATGTCGGCATCCACGACGTGTGCGCCATCAGCACCGAAGCGGCGGTGCCGCACTGGATGTATTTCGGCGAAACCATGTATCGTCAAACCGGCATGCACGCCAACGCCAAGCGTCTGCCGCCGCTGGAGCTGCCCACGCGTGACGGCAAGTTTGTTATGGCCATCAATCAAGCGATGAATAACCGCACCTGGAATGCGCTACTCGATTGGATGGATGAAATGGGCGTCACCGGCGAATTGCGCGATCCGAAGTTTCAGGAAGAAGCGGTGCGCACGGCCGAGTACCGGCAAGGCAATTTGATACGCGATGCGATTGCCCGCCTGATCGCGGCGAGCGACGCCGATGCGTGCTTTCGCCGCGCGCAAAGCATCGGGCTATCGTGGGCGATGATCCGCGCCGCTGAAGAAAACTATGACTTGCAGCACTATAAACAACGCGATTACTGGCGAGATATCGAATACCCGCAAATCGGGCGCGCGATACCTTATCCGCGCCGGCCGGTGGCGTGCGACGAATTGGGCATCGAGCCGCGCGGGCGCGCGCCGAACTTGGGGGAACACACGCGGCAAGTGCTGACGAAGGACTTGGGCCTTAACGAGCAAGCGATCGAAGCACTTACTGCGGCGGGAGCGATCAAATGAATAGCGCTACAACCAACCCCGACAACGCCGCCCACAAACAAAAAGGCGTGTTAAGCGGCATCCGCGTGCTTGATTTCACCTGGAAAACCGTCGGCCCGTGGGCGCCGCGTTTGTTAACGCACTACGGCGC
>Ga0194132_10010726_pt1 | contig 12070 bp, 5 predicted proteins | sample TA2KigOf80mmetaG_FD_148612 | JGI IMG/M metagenome (GOLD analysis project Ga0194132, IMG submission 148612) | Freshwater microbial communities from Lake Tanganyika, Tanzania - TA2015054 Kigoma Offshore 80m | ecosystem: Environmental > Aquatic > Freshwater > Lake | place: Tanzania: Lake Tanganyika... | reverse complement strand
TTGGCAGAACGGATCAGCGACTGGCTCATCGCTCATGCCGGCAGCCTAGCAAATCGGCGCGCAAAAAGCCAGTGGCGATTTACTGCCCCCTTATTTCTTACACTTGGGAGACTTTGACGGAGCCCTGGCTAGGCAGCTAGCGCTAGCGCAGGGCCCCGTCAAAGTCCGAGCCCTCCCGTGGCGGCTGTTGCCGGGTGACCGCGCAACACGGGTGCAGCGCCAGATGGTCCGCGCCACTTCGCAGTGCGGGTCGTTGCATAGCCTCAAGGAACTCGCTTGACAACACTTTCGATTTATCGAAATATTACTTTCGAGTCTCATAAATCAGGGATCCAGAATGCGGCGCTTTGCGAATCAGCCGTCCGGCACTGCAAAGCGTCCGCATTGCTTGCGAGCCCCACAGGAAGCTCCCGACGGTGCGCAGGAAGGAGGAAGGGTATGAGAGCCTTGTATGCATTCCGACAATTAGCTGTTGTGGCGATGTTCATCTTCAGCAGAACTGCCTGGCTGAGCGCTCAAGCAACAGCAAGGGTCACTGGAGTGGTTACCGACCCCGACGGAGCAGTGGTGGAGGCTGCGTCGGTGGAATTGTCGAACTCCTTGAACGGGTATCATCGCTCGACGACGACTCAGGTCGACGGCACGTTCACGCTCTCGAATTTGCCTTTTAGCACTTATTCGCTGGTCGTCGAAAAGGTTGGCTTTGCCCCGCATCGGGACAACCTATCGCTTCGTTCGAACGTGCCGGTTCGGCTCAGCCTTCAGCTCAAGCTGGCAGAGCAGATCCAGAACGTGTCGGTCGAAGAATTCGACCGCGCGCCTCTGGTAGAGCCCGAAATCACTGGAACCCGAATAGCCTTGGATGCGAAAGCGATTGCGAGATTTCCTGTTCCCACCGGCGGACGTGGTTTGGAGAGCGTTCTGGTCAGCTTTCCCGGGTTCGCCGCCAATGCCAATGGAGCAATTCACCCTCGCGGCGCCCATAACCAGATGAGTTATGTCATCGATGGCATGCCAGTCAGTGACCAGCTTACCGGTTCGTTTGCCAACTCCGTCGACCCCAGCATCATCCAGGCGATCGAACTGTTTACCGGGAACATACCCGCTGAGTTCGGGAGCAAAGTCTCCGGCGTTGCCAACATCACATCCCGTTCTGGCCTCGGGTCGCGCAGGCAGTTCTCGGGCAGCCTTCAGTTAGGAGCCGCTCAGTTCGATACGGCTTTCCAGAACGCGCAGCTGGCCGGGGGGGGCGACCGGTGGGGCTACTTCGCCTCGGTGACTACGGTCAAAAGCAACCGCTTCCTGGATCAGGTATCGTTGGACAACCTGCACAACGGGGGTAATTGCGAGAGGGCTTTCGCGCGGTTCGATTATCACGCAAGTCCGGAGAACCTACTGCGGGCGCATCTGATGACGGGCAGGTCTTCATTCCAGCTGGCGAACCTGCGTTCGCAACATGCCGCTTTGCAGGATCAACGGCAGAACCTCCGCGATTTTTCGGGGTCAGTAGGGTGGGTACGCACCTTGAGCCAAACCGCCACGCTCGATACGACAGCATCCTATCGGACAACCATGGCTGAGTTGTTTCCAAGCCCTGGCGACACGCCGGTGACTGCGGCGCAAGCTCGCCAGCTTTCGACGCTGACCGTGGCTGGCCGGATCAATGTCCTTCGAGGCGCGCACGGTCTGCGCGCCGGCTTCGACCTGCTCTCTTTCCCGGTCAGTGAAAGCTTCTCGTTCGGTGTCACGGATCCTGAATTCAATCGCCCGTCCGATGAGGGCTACCTTCCGACGCTGCTCGCATTCGATCTCAGTCGAGGCGGCCGCCTCTTCCAATTCTCGGACCAGGCCTCTGGAAAGATGTACACAGGCTTTCTTCAGGACACGATTCGTTGGCGGCGCCTTTCATTTACGCTGGGTCTGCGGTACGACGGGTACCGATTTCTGGTCGACGGAGACCAATGGCAGCCCCGCCTGGGTGTTTCGTTTTATCTCAGCGAGCCAGGGACTGTGTTGCGGGCATCTTACAATCGGAACTACCAGACCCCACCTAACGAGAATCTCCTGCTTTCGAACTCCGATTTGTCCAGTGTGCTCGTGCCTGAAAATGTGCGGGCCAGCTTGGGTGGAGCACTCATCCGGATACGGCCTGAGCGCCAGAATGTCTATGAGGTGGGAATTCAGCAGGCCATCTCGCGTTGGGTGAGCATCAATGGAGCTTACTATCGCAAGGACTCACGCGACATGCAGGATAACGACAATTTTTTCAATACGGGAATCATCTTCCCAACAGCGCTCGATCGGGCTCGGGTCAAAGGCGCCGAGATGCGCGCATCGGTCGTGCCTTATGGTGGCTTCTCCGGATCGATCAGCCTGACTCACTATTCGGCAGTCGTTACGCCGCCGTTCACCGGTGGCTTATTTCTTGGCAGCACGGCCATTGACCTGCTAACTGCGGGGCCGTTTATCATCGACCACGATCAGAAGCTGGGCGTGCATGGGATGATCCAGTACAACTGGACTCAGAATCTCTGGACTTCGGGCTCGATTCGCTACGATAGCGGGCTTGTATCGAATCCGTCGGACCCGTCGGTGGTCGCACAGGACCCGGATTTCAATGACCTGCTTCCTTTCGTGAACTTGGCCGCAAATCCTGCCCGGGTCCGGCCTCGCACAGTCGTGGACATGGCTTTTGGCTATGATAGGCGAAACGACAAAAAACAGGGGTGGAGTCTGCAGCTGGACATCACCAACGTTACGAACAAGACAGCCCTTTATAACTTTCAGTCGATCTTCGTTGGAACACGACTAGTGCAACCGCGCACAGTTGGAGCGAAGATTCGCTGGCACTGGTGAACCGTTAGTCCTTTATCGTCCCCAGCAACAGCCGCCAAACGAAGCCGGGTGGGCTTCTTTCGTGCCTCGACCCAGCGGCTACCGGAAGCCCATCTGCGCGACCGGAGGCTCACGGATCTCTATGAGTCTTCTCTCGCGAACTTTCGGGCGCCCGGTTTCTTCCGTAGACGAATCGATTTCGGTGTGATCTCAACAAGCTCATCCTCTTTGATGAATTCCAGGGCTCGTTCCAATCCCATCTCGCGGTAGGGAATGAGGCGCACGGCTTCATCGGACGTGGAGGCACGCATGTTGGTGAGCTTCTTCTCCTTGGTTACGTTCACACAGAGATCGGCTGAGCGCGAGTTCTCGCCAACAATCATCCCTTCATAGACGGCATCGCCTGGGCGGATAAACAGCTCTCCCCGATCCTGCAGGTTGTTCAGTGCATAGGCCGTCGCGCGGCCTGGCCGGTCAGCCACTAACGCACCGGTCAGCCGGGTCGGGATGTCGCCCTGCCACAGGTCATAACCATCGAACAGGTGGTTCATGATGCCAGTGCCCTTGGTGTCGGTTAGGAACTCCGACCGGAACCCAATAAGCCCACGCGCAGGAAGGCGAAACTCCAGCCGGACCCGGCCACTGCCATGGTTGATCATCTTCAGCATTTTCCCCTTGCGGCCGCCGACCTTCTGGGTGACGACACCAATGAACTCTTCGGGGCAATCCACTAGCAGCATCTCCATGGGTTCCATCTGCTGGCTGTCGATCGTTTTCGTCACGATCTCTGGTTTCGAAACTTCCACTTCATAACCCTCTCGCCGCATCATTTCCAGCAAGATCGCCATCTGCAGCTCTCCACGGCCGATCACACGGTAAGCGTCCGGAGAACTCGCCGGTTCGACACGAAGGCTCACGTTCTTCAGCAGCTCCTTATCCAGACGCTCTTTGAGGTTGCGCGACGTCACGTACCGGCCTTCTTTGCCAGCGAAACCCGATTGGTTCACCGAAAAGACCATGGCTAGGGTCGGCTCGTCGATCTTGAGAGCGGGTAGGGCATGCGGGTTTTCAGGGTCGGCTACTGTGTCGCCGATGGTGATATCGCTGTTGCCAGCCACCGCTACGATGTCGCCGGCGGAAGCCTCCTTGACGTCAACTTGCTTCAAGCCGTCATAGACATAGAGCTGCGTCACTTTGCTCTTGTCCACCTGGCCATTTGCTTTACAGATTGCGACCCACTCGCCCTGCCGGATGGCGCCATTGCCGATGCGCCCAATGCCGATGCGCCCGACGTAGTCGCTGTAGTCGATATTGGTGATCAGCAGCTGAAGGGTCTGCCGAGGATCGAAGTCAGGAGGCGGAATTCTTTCCACGATCGCTTCGAACAGCGGGCGCAAGTCTTTGGAGTCGTCTTCCAGTCGTCGCTTGGCGAAGCCAAGCTTGGCGTTAGTATAAATAATCGGGAAGTCGATCTGGTCCTCGCGAGCGTCCAAGTCGATGAACAAGTCGTAGACTTCGTTGATCACTTCCGAAATCCGCGCATCCGAACGGTCGATCTTGTTGATGACGACGATGGCGGGCAGATCGTGTTCCAGCGCCTTGCGTAACACAAAGCGGGTTTGCGGCAAGGGCCCTTCTGACGAGTCCACCAGGAGCATCACACCGTTGACCATTTTCAGGGTGCGTTCAACCTCCCCGCCAAAGTCGGCGTGGCCTGGCGTGTCGACGATGTTGAGCTTCACGCCCTGGTAAAAGAGGGCTGTGTTCTTGGCCATGATGGTAATGCCCTTTTCGCGCTCAAGATCGATGTTGTCCATCACACGTTCCTGCACACGCTGGTGCTCACGGAAGATGCCGCTTTGCCATAGCATGGCATCGACGAGCGTCGTCTTGCCGTGATCTACATGAGCGATGATCGCCAGATTTCGGATGTCTTGCCGTGCTTGGTACATTCCGGTCTCCTGCTTGGAACCAAGATGACAACCACTGCATGATAGTGCACGAGTCTGGAAGTCTCAAAGGCGAAAGCAGTGCTATGGCCTGTCAATCCTTGACCAGGTAAAACCACCGACTGGAGAGCCGTATGCGGGAGACCCGCCTGTACGGTTCGGAGGGAGGGGGAGCAGCACGCTCTCCCTACCCCTATCCTGCTGCCCGTGTCGCGCCGAAACGAGAACAAAATTCTCGTTTCATCGCGCATAACCGGCGAATACCGGCGCGGGTGAGAACACCGCGCCCTGTCCCATCCCCTTCAATCCCCAAGGTAGGGCGTCGTGTGCCACAGCTCTGGTTCCACTGAGACAGCTCCGTCACACGCCGAAAAGACACAACTCTCGTGATGTTGTGAGCGACGGTACGACCGCCTATTCACTTGCTCGCAAGTCATAGCACAAAAGGCGTGGAGATTCGCCGTTCAGCAAACCCCGCGAATTCTGGCAGACGTAGAAGAGGCCTCGACTCAGCACTGGCAAAGTCCAACTCTCTCGTGAGGCAAACAGCCATGCGCGTGAGATCTCTCGATAACCTTGCGGAGTGAGGTCCAGACGAAGCAGGTGACCCAGCTCGCCCAGGCAGATGAAACCTCCGTCGGCCCAGAGCAGCGAACCGCGAAACGTCCCCAGGGTTTGCTTTTGGGACGAACCATTACGCTGAAAGGTTTCTTCCCACTCCGGCGAGGTGCGCCAGATCGTTTTGCCACTCGCCAACTCCACGCACGCGAGCGCCGCATCGGGTTCGTTGCGTCCATCAAAGCCATAAAGATAGCCATCACGATGAATCGGCGTGTTCCAATGCAGTCCGAACTCTGGCGAAGTCCAGGCCACCCGGTGGCCACCACCGGGCAACAGGTCGAGCAAGGCTCCTCCGGTTTTGTAGCTGGCTGATAGGAACACCCGATTGCCGATGGCTACGGGACAAGAAGCATTCACCGATTCGTAGCTGCGGCTGCGCCACGGAAACTGAAAGTCAACAGCGCCTGTGGTCGGATCGACGCTCAACAGACCTCCCGTTGGCGGGTTGCTCTCACCGCCGGCAAACACGAGCAGGCGCCGCTGGCCGTGTACCACGGCAGGCACGGGTGAAGCATAACTCGGCCCCCATTGCTCGCCTGCACCCCATCGCATCTTCCCGGTGCGCTTTTCGAACGCGGCCACGCAAGGCCCGCCGGGCGCGCCTACGTTCACCACGAGAGAGTCCGCCTCGATCAGCGGAGTCGATGCAGTGCCGAAAAAGTCCTGTGGCACTTTGAACTCGGCTGCGATATCGCGCTTCCAGAGAACTTGCCCTGTCTCGAGCTTCAGACAGTGCAGCTTGCCTTCGGCGCCCATCGTGTAAACGCGGTCACCATCGATAACGGGACTCGCACGCGGGCCGTTGTTGTATCCGTACCGGTCTTGAAACTGGGTTGCGTAGCTGAACTTCCAAAAGCGCGCTCCGGTCTCGGTCTGAAGGCATTCGACCGTTTCTTCGTTTCCTTGCCGATGGAGAAAGATCAACCGTTCCCCTGAAATGGCAGGAGAGCTGTAGCCAGTTCCCTTGCGCAGTTCCCACACCAATGGAGGGCCGCTGGGCGGCCAACTCTTCAGTAACTTCGTCTCTGACGAAATCGCGTTGTGCGTGGGGCCCAGAAATGTCTTCCAATCGTGAGTGATCGCTCCAGGAGCCAAGGGCCTCGGCTTCCGGTGCACTTTTGCGTCCGGGTGCAGCTTGGCTGCAGGCAGCTCTATCGAAGTGATTTTTTCTAAACGCGGTGGCGCCGGATCTGAGAACACGCGGAGCTTGCTCTGCAGGGTCGTAGCCCAGAGAGCAGCGAAGCAGCTGAACAAGAATGCCACGCAGACGGGGCCAGTGAAGGAGTGGCGCACTTTCTGTTGGAGGGCCATTTTGAGGAAAGTGAGGGCTACTGAAGTCTGCCAGGCTAAGGCTAGTTTAGTTTGCGCGCAGCGTCTCGCAGCGCGGCTGTGCCGGCAATCCAGAGGTGGCTGCGGCACCGCCTGGCTTGCTACCCGCCCGCGTGGCGACCTTCCGCGGGAATGACGGAGCTTCTACGACTGCTGGCGACGTCACGGCGTCGCCAGCTAGGCAATCAGGGCCTTGACAGGAGAAGCTGGCTCGACACCCGTCAGGCGTTGATCGAGACCCTGGTATTTGTAAGTGAACTTTTCGTGGTTGATGCCAAACAGGTGAAGCAGGGTCGCCTGAAAATCCCGGACATGAACAGGGTCACGAATGATGTTGTATGAGAAGTCGTCGGTTTCCCCGTAGACCGTGCCGCCCTTGACGCCACCCCCTGCCATCCAGAGGCTGAAGCATCTGGGATGATGGTCACGTCCATGATCGGTCGGCGTGAGTTTTCCCTGCGAATAGACCGTTCGACCGAATTCCCCGCCCCAAATGACCACGGTGCTTTCGAGGAGCCCGCGTGACTTGAGGTCTTGCACTAGCCCCCAACATGCCTGGTCGATGTCGCGGCACTGGCTCGGCAGAACTTCTGGCAGGTTTCCATGAACGTCCCACCCACGATGATAGATTTGGACAAATCGCACGTTGCGCTCGACGAGGCGCCGTGCCATCAGGCAGCTGTGGGCGAAGGTGCCTCCTTTCCGCGCCTCATCGCCGTAGAGTTTATAGGTGCTCTCGGGTTCCTTGGCTAGATCGGTGAGTTCCGGAACCGACGACTGCATGCGAAAAGCCATTTCGAACTGGGCGATGCGGACCAGCGTCTCTGGATCGCGAACTTGCTCATGTCCAATTCGATTCAGCTCGCCCAGCGCATCGAGCATTCTTCGCCGTATCTGCGAGGGCACTCCCTCTGGATTGTTGATGTAGAGAACGGGATCACCGCCAGAACGGAGCGCTACGCCAGCGTATTGGGCTGACAGGAATCCGGCGCTCCACAGGCGCGCCGAAATTGCCTGGACATTCGCTTTGGGGTGAGAATGGGTAGCATTGAGAACAACGAACGTGGGAAGGTCCTGATTCATGCTGCCCAGCCCGTAGGCGATCCAGGCGCCCATGCAGGGCTTTCCGGCAATCATGTTGCCCGTTTGCATGAAGGTGATCGCCGGTTCGTGGTTGATGGCTTCTGTGTTGAGTGTGCGAATGATTGCCAGATCATCCGCCATCTTCGCGGTATGCGGCAGCAGCTCTGAAACCCAGGCGCCGCTCTGGCCATGCTGTTGGAACTTGAAAACGGACGGCGCGATGGGAAACCGTGCCTGGCCTGAAGTCATGGTCGTGAGCCGTTGGCCGCGCCGGATGGAGTCCGGCAGATCCTTGTCAAACCAGTCCTTCAGGCCTGGTTTGTAGTCGAAGAGGTCCATCTGCGGGGGTGCCCCGACCATGTGCAGATAGATGGCCCGCTTGGCTTTCGGCGCAAAGTGCGCCAATCCTGGCAGGGCCGCACCCGAAGGCGCTTTGACAACCTCTCCCGCCAGACTCGTCCGATCGAGCAAGCTCGCTAAAGCTGCCAGGCCAAGGCCGCGCGCCGCACTCCCGAAGAACTGCCGCCGGGTTTCGACAACGATTGCTTCGCGAAAAGGATCCATTCGATTCTCCGTGAAAGACAGCGGAGCCAGCTCGCCAGGCGGCAGCCCGGTCCTGCGAGGCTCATTTGTTTAACACTTCGTCCAGATTCATGATCTGGTTGGCCACCATCGTCAATGCTGCGGCATCGGCGGCAGGGAGATCTTCCCGGTGCTTCGACTCGCCAACCGACAAGAGCTTCCCGGCATCGTCAGGATGGGCTTTGTAGTACGACAGGTAGTCGCGATAAGCGCTGGTCGCGATTGCGCGCTCTGACTGCTTGAACGTCCTGGACAGGAGCCGCAACGTCATGAAGTCGAGCTGCCGGTCGAACTGGCTGCCACCTTCCTGGATGGCGTGCCGGGCGAGCTTCCTGGCCGCTTCGACGAATTGGGGATCGTTCAGCGTCACCAGCGCCTGAAGCGGCGTGTTTGTCCGCTCTCGCCTGACGGTGCAGCTCTCTCGGGTGGGGGCGTTGAAGATGTCCATGGACGCGGGTGGAGCGCTACGCTTCCAAAACGTGTAAAGGCTTCGGCGGTAAAGCTTGTCACCGCTATCGCGTTTGTAGAAACGTGTGTCGCTCCCTTCCATGGCGACTGCTTCCCAAATGCCTTCCGGCTGATAGGGCTTCACGCTCGGCCCGCCGATGGTTGGAGCCAGCAGGCCACTGGCAAACAGCGCGTAGTCTCGCACCATTTCACCTTCGATTCGAAAGCGCGGGCCACGGGATATCAACCGGTTCTCCGGATCCGCTTTCAGCTTGTCTTCGCTGGCAAAAGCCGACTGGCGGTAGGCAGCCGACGTCACCATCAGCCGGAACAGACGCTTCACATCCCACCCAGAGTCGCGAAACTCCAAGGCGAGCCAATCGAGCAACTCCGGGTGCGCGGGGGGCTGGCCTTGCGAGCCGAAGTCTTCGCTGGTCTTGACAATGCCAGATCCGAAAACTTCCTGCCAGAAGCGGTTCACAGTCACTCGCGCTACGAGAGGATTCGACGGGTCAACCAACCAGCGCGCCAACCCAAGGCGATTTCGCGGCAACGCGGCGGACATGGGTGGCAAGGCTCCGGGGACATTGGGTTCCACTGCGTCGCGCGGCTGGTCGTACTGGCCGCGATACAGGATCTTGGCCATCGGCTTCGACCCGGCGCGCTCTTCCATGACGTGCGTGATTGCTCCCCGCTGGCGAATCTGCCGTCGTTCGCCAGAAAGCCGATGAAGTTTCGCAGCCAGGCCTCGGTAACGCGCGTTCCGGTGGTTCAGAAAATAGACGTGGAATGCCTCGCGCTGCGAATCGGCCAGTTGACCAGCCGGCTGTTCAAGTCCGCTCGAGAGAGTCTGCCACAAGGACACCAGGCGCGCTTCTTCCTCGGTCAGAACGCGGTTGAAGGCACGGAAATCGTTGAGCGCGCCACCTTCGAAGAAACGGCTTCCTTCGTTTCCCAACCGCAGCGGAGCCGTGGTTCGAATCTCGCCCTTGAGTGGTTCTGCCCGGTCGCCAATTTGTACGGTACTCCTTTTGCCGTTCAGATAGAGCGCCAGCCCGGCAGGCTGGCGGCTGCCGTCGTAGGTTGCGAGCACGTGATTCCAGGTGCCGGCCTTGAATTGCTCGAGAAAGCCGGCACTGACCCGTAGTCCTTTGCCGTCGTCCCCCACCAGCTTGAACGACGGTTGACGCGAGTTCACTTCCAGGGCCCATCCCCGGCCTTTTTCTTTGGAATCGTACTGGCTAGCGATCGTGAAGTTGTCTTCACGCTTCGGTTGGAACATCCAAACCGCCACTGAAAAAGCTTTGTCAGAGGAAAAGGAGTGCAGGTTTGCTAATTCCAGCTTGGCATTGGCACCGAAGCGCAACGCTTGGGTTGCAGGCGTCGCGCCATCGCTCACGGTAATTCCAGCAGGCAATGGAACGCTGGTTGTCTGGCCTGAACGCCTCATCTGCAAGTCCCCAGCGACCTCCAGTGCCAACAGCTCTGAAGCTGCATCGAGCGGCGTCCGCAACGACCCTCTGGCGCTCGAGTTGAACCACTTCCGAAACGCGCGGCTCTCCTGGCTGCGCATCTGCTCCATGCGTTCCCGAGTTTCGCGGCTTTCACGATTCAGACGCTCCCAGCGGGCACGATCCTCCGGCTTTGGCACAACCACAATGGGCGGAGTGTCCGAAATGTTTCCATCCATCGTTGGCTGCGTCGTGTTGCGGAAGAATGCCGCCAGCGAATAAAAGTCTTTCATCGAGATCGGGTCGAACTTGTGGTCGTGGCAAGTGGAGCAGCCCACCGTCAAGCCCAACCAAACCGTTCCGGTCGTATCGACACGGTCTTTCGCATAGATGGCTTCCACTTCCTCTGGAATGACGCCGCCTTCGTTGGTCGTCACGTTGCAGCGGTGAAAGCCTGACGCAATCTGCTGGTCGGACGTGCGGTTGGGCAGCAGATCGCCGGCGAGCTGTTCGACCGTGAATCGATCGAACGGGAGATTGCGGTTGAAGGCGTCGATCACCCAGTCGCGGTAGGGCCACATCTCGCGATAGTTGTCGACGTGAATGCCGTGGGTGTCGGCATAGCGCGCAGCGTCCAGCCAATAGCGGGCACGATGCTCGCCCCAGCGCGGGGAGGACAGCAAGCGGTCGACAACCTTTTCGTAGGCATTCTTCGAGCCGTCATTCACAAAGGCTTCCACCAAGCCGACTTCGGGAGGCAGCCCGGTGAGGTCCAGAGCCAGCCGTCGAATCAGGACTCTCCTGTCCGCTTCCTCGCCGGGCCTTAACCCGGCTGATTCCAGTCGTGCCAGAATGAACGCGTCGATGGGGTTCTTCACCCACGCTGGATCCTTTACAACCGGCACGGCGGGACGCTTCGGAGGGACGAACGACCAATGCTGCTTCCAGGTCGCTCCTTGTTCGATCCACTCCTTCAAAATGCTCTTCTGCTCTTCGGTCAGCACCTTGTGGGACGTTTCCGGGGGCATTCGCCGGGAAATGTCTTTCTCGACGATTCGCTGATACAGCAAACTGCCGTTCGGGTTACCGCGAACAATGACTGTGCCGCTTTCCCTCTTTTCGAAGGCACCCTCTTCGGTGTCGAGCCTCAGGTTTGCCAGGCGCGTTGCTTCGTCGGGGCCATGGCACTGAAAACAGTTGTCGGAGAGAATGGGCCGTACCTGGCGCTGAAAATCGACGCCAACAGCCGCCGGACCGCCACGCTGCTGCGCATCGATCGAGAGACTCCACACAAGAGCAGAGAGAAGGAGCGCGACCAAACCGGTTGCTGCGTAGTTTCTCGGTTTCATACTTAAGCCAAACAGAGGCGGACAGAATCGCCGGCACCCATTGACGATAAACGATAAACAAACTTCACAGGATAGCGGCGATTGTTTCAAGCCAGCCACGGCGCAGACCAAGATCCCACGGCGTCGGCCTGACGGCCGACATCGCTTGACCGCAACAGCTTTTCGTAGCGCAGATCCTGCGCATTTTGTAGGTCTGCGGCTTGTCATCAGACGGACCAAAACGAACCTGCAATTCAACGCAGGTAAGCGTGGTGGACGGTTAATGAACCTCGGGTGTCGGCATTCGCTAACTTTACTCACTAGTGTCCAGCTGTTCGAGCCTACAGTGTCTGCAAGTTGTTCATGTCAGTTCAGTAACGGGAGTTTTTGGTAGTGACCGATTTCAATTTTCTTCACTCTTAGGAAGATCCACCCGGGAGTCAGT
>Ga0194132_10010725_pt1 | contig 12070 bp, 9 predicted proteins | sample TA2KigOf80mmetaG_FD_148612 | JGI IMG/M metagenome (GOLD analysis project Ga0194132, IMG submission 148612) | Freshwater microbial communities from Lake Tanganyika, Tanzania - TA2015054 Kigoma Offshore 80m | ecosystem: Environmental > Aquatic > Freshwater > Lake | place: Tanzania: Lake Tanganyika... | reverse complement strand
CAAAATAGGTCTGCTGGCTTTTGGGTGAAAAAGGGGGATAGCGCTTTTTTTTCTAGAGATCTCCGTTAGAAATTAAACGTGAGAGTGATGAGAGAAGTGAAGTAGTCGCCGGCGTTAGTGCCCGGTTCGACTAAGCCTCCAAAAGTTTCCTCTTCATCGTTAAAGAAGACAAAATGGTAGCGAAGATCGATCCCTAGGTAAATGTGCTTTCGATAGATATTAAACTCAGATCCTCCCCCGATAAAACCGCCGAAACTATTGGAACTAGCGGGATCCGCATCGACTCCAGCGACCACGACTTCAGAACGCATGTAGACTCCGCCTCCTGCAACTAGATAGGGATTGGCTAGAGCGATGGCTTTAGGGGCACTTTTGGTATCAAAATAATATCTGAAAGCTCCCGTAATGGGAACTAGAGTTGTGTCGATGATGTTATCCTGAGAATTGAGAAGAAGGGTTTTGGTCTGTCTCGTGTAGTGAATGGCGCCTTCAAAAGCTATCGATTTGTCGAAAAAGTAAACAAGCTTCGCACCCACCATAAGGCCGGGAGTCGTGATTTTGCCTAACCCGCCGGTATAAAGACCTAATCCAAAATCGACGCCTAACATGAGATAGCGGCCAAGGTGGAAAAATTCTTTGTCCTCCCTTTCATCTTCGGAAAACTCGTAATTGGAGGGGTCACCAAAAGGATCGGTGATTCCTTTGTAATCGTTGCCCTGGCTTTCGGCTTTTAGGTGGGAGGGCAAAGAGACCTCAAACATGACGAATGCGGCCATTAAAATTAAGAAGCAACGTTCCCTTAACATGATCGGACTCTCTTTTCTTAAGGAAGAAGACTTTATCATTATATCGGAAAGATAAAATTCAGTCGATAGGGGTCGCTTAAGACATGGGCATTATAGTAGACCAGGAGAATACATGGGAGTTAACGGGTGACTTGCCGTGTCTAAGGACTTCTTTTTCACGGCTAACTGTTTTGACTTTGGGGTATTTTTTGTTACTTTTACTGTTCTCTATCAAACTGTCGGAGGCCTAGTTAAAACACATGTCGAAACCACCTAAAATTGATCGAAAAGAGCTTAAACATCCCGATGCCTTTGTTACCCAGGGACGGCAAGCTATTGAGCTTGTTGTTGGGCAGCAGAAAAAGATAGGGGCCTCGGTCGCAGTTGTTGCAGTGATGGGGCTTTCTTTTTATTTTTATGATTGGAATCGTCAGCAGAAGAATGTTTCGGGCTGGACCGAATTAGCTCAAATTAACAAGCTTCCCGAAGCCGAAAGGTGGGAGAAGTTAAAAAAGATGGCTGAATCATTCAATTCAGTCGCTGTGGGGCAGTTTGCAGCGACTACTTTGGGGGACCATTATTTTGACGAGAGCAAGAAGGAAGCGACCGCTAAACCCGGCACTTCACCCGCAAGTGCCGCTCTAGCAGTGGAATGGTACACAAAAGCGCTGAGCTATTCGAAATTAAGCCCGAATGAAAAAGGGCTTTTGCTTATTAATCGCGGTGAAGCCCAGGAAATGGCCCAAAAATGGGACGAAGCCCTCCTGGATTACACTGAAGCTGTGAAGATAGGCTTTGAAGGGAAACCTCTAGCTCTCTTAGGTCAAGCTCGAGTCTACGAGTTTAAGAAAGAAAAAGAAAAAGCTATCGAAGTCTATGAAAAAGTATCTGCCGATTTTTTAAATACCGAATATGGACGAACGGCAAAAATCTATTTGAGACGTTTGAAAAGTCCGTTGTTTTTGGAGTCTAAGTCCTAATGAAAAATCTTGCACTCTTATTGTTGATAGCCCTTCAAGCTAGTTGCTGGGCTTCTTATTTAGAAGTTATTAATCAGTGGGTGCAACCTACGGTGCAACGTCGCAATTTTGAAACGACTCAAGAAAGAACGCTACCGGTGATCATGGGCGACGTTCTCTATTCGGCCAATTTGGCGGGAGAAGTGTATGCGGTTCACCGATTCGAAGGGTACCGATTATGGCAACGAAAGCTTGAAGCCGGAGTTGAGGGAGCTCTTAACTATGGGCGTTCTAAAGTAATCGTTGGAGATTTGTACGGTAATCTTATGGCGTTAAACTCAAGGGACGGATCCGATTATTGGAAGTTTAAAGTGGGAGCCGAGTGGTTAGCCCCCCCGGCTATTTCGAGGGATAAAGTTTTTGCGGTTACTTCAAATGACGAGCTTTATGCTGTGTCTGAGACTCGAGGTAAGGAGTTGTGGCACTACTCTCACCGCGGCGATGAAAAGATGACTCTTAGAGGTATGGGGGGCCCTGTCGTTTTCGGAAACGAGGTATTTCAAGGCTTTTCCAACGGCGATTTAGTTGCTCTTTCGGTGAATCAGGGGAAAGTTTTATGGGAAAAGAAACTCAAGTCGAAAGATAGATTTTATGACGTCGACATGAGCCCTTATGTTGATGAAAAGAGCGTTATTGTAGGCACTTTTGATGGAAAAGTTTATAGCCTTGATAGAACCTCGGGTTCTATTCAGTGGGTGTTTCCCGTAGGGAGTTATGCAGGATTTTGGGTAGAGGATAATCGGGTTTACTTTTCGGGGCTCGACAAGCACATTTATTGTATCAGTCAGGATCGAGGAACTTTGATTTGGAAAACTCCCTTTGAAGGGGGCGTGGGGATGACCCCAATAAGAAGTGGAGACTATTTAATTGTAACCACTGCAGATGACCCTTTCTATTTGATCGATCCTAAAGATGGAAAAGTTGTAGCTCGGAGAGAATTGGGATCGGGAACGTTGAGTTCCGCAGTTGCGGCGTCAGAGGGATGGTTCTATATTTTAAGTGATTTTGGGAATCTATTCTCCTTTCAGTGGGTGAAACACCCTCAAAACTTTCGATCTCCGGAGAAGGTTCAAAGTTCATCCGCCATTTTACGTGAAGCTCTCAGACCAAAAATTGATAGGGAACGCTCTTAACGACTCCTGTAAAACCTTTGTCTTTTCAGGGTATCAGTTGGCGACGGAATTTAAGGGGGCCGAAGTCTGTTGGCACGGTGGTCAGACAAGTTATTGGCCTGAAGCCACTTCCATCGAAGACAACTCTTATTTTGATCTAGGCTCATTAACCAAAGTCATTTTAACTACGAGTGTGATTGCGAGATTAGTTGATCAAAATAAACTCGATGTAAGCCTGCGCGTAAGAGAATTTATTCCTGAGTATAAAAAGTCCAGGTTTGGTGAAATAACGTTAAAGAAGTTATTAACTCACAGTTCAGGGCTCATTGGCTGGTTCCCATTTTATTTAGAGAAAAACACAAATGTCTTAGAACTTTTTTTAAAGAATGAGAATAAGTTTTTATTGGACGAAGTCCCCACAAAGACTGTGTATAGTGATTTAGGATTTTTGCTTTTGGGAGAAGTATTAAAAAAGGGTTTCGGAGATCTACAAACTTTATTTAAGAGAGAGGTGTTATCTCCTCTAAATTTAGTCGGAATCGAGCTCGGCCCTTTATCATTCCAAAAAACTGTAGCGACCGAATATTGTTTAGAAAGAAAAAGATTAATACAAGGCGAAGTGTTCGACCACAATACGGTTCATTTTGGTGGAGTCTGTGCTCATGCGGGTCTATTTTCTTCTGCTAAAAATCTCTTGCCCTGGGCCCGCGAGTGGCTAAAGGCGGTTCAAGGGAGATCGGGCTGGCTTTCTCGTAAGACCGCAGTTGAGTTCGTAATGGCTGGGCAAGGGGGTGCTGAAAGCACGTGGGCCTTGGGTTGGGATACCAAATCCAAAGTTTTTTCCTCAGCCGGGGATCTGCTTTCGATGGAAAGTTTTGGGCATCTTGGATTTCCGGGGACAAGTGTTTGGATTGATCCTCGAAAGTCTGGAATTATCGTGTTATTAACCAATCGCATTCATCCTTCGAGACTAGATGAAAGAATCAAACGATTTCGGCCATTCATACACAATCTAGTGGCCAAATCATGGGAGAGTCATGGAAGTTAAAAGAATTCATTTTGTGGGCATCGGTGGCGTTGGAATGGGCACTTTTGCTGTGGCTCTGTCTAATGCGGGCTATGAAATCACTGGAAGTGATTTAAAACTTTATGAACCGATGAAAAGTGTGTTGTCTAATAATAAAGTGAAAGTGATTGAGGGGTACTTACCTTCAACCTCAACTGAAATTTCTCCGGGGCTAGTTGTTGTGGGTAATGTCACTCGCCGAGACAACCCGGAAGTTAAGGCCTGGATTCAAAAGGGGGTGAAGTTTGTTTCTTTTCCGGAGGCGGTGAGGACTTTTCTTATTCAGGACAAAACTTCGATCGTGTGTGCCGGTACGCATGGCAAAACGACGACGACCGCTTGGATTAGTTATTTGCTAAAAGAATTAGGAAAAAATCCCAGTTATCTTATTGGAGGAGTTCCAAGAGATTTAGACTCGGGTTGCATGTTGACGAATTCAGACCTGTTTGTCGTGGAAGGGGATGAATATGATTCGGCTTTTTTTGATAAAGGGCCCAAGTTTCTTCATTACGCTCCTCATTTTTTAGTTTTATCTAGTATTGAGTTTGATCATGCCGATATTTACAAAGATCTAGATCATGTAAAAAACTCCTTTGAGAAATTGGTGGCTTTGTTGCCTGGAGATGGTCTGTGTATTGCTCGCTTTGATGATCCGATTGTGATGCATGTGGCATCTCAGTCGTTGTGCCCTATTCAAACTTTTGGAGTGGGAGCGGGCTCTATGTGGCGACTGGGTCAAGTTGAAGAGAACGAACGAGGAATAAGTTTCGAAGTTCTTTACCGTAATCGAAGCATCGGAAGTTTTAATACACCCATGTTCGGCGAGCATAATTTGGCTAATTTAATTTCTGGAATAGTGGTGGCAGTAAATTTAGGGCTACCTATGGACAAAATTCGAAGTTTGGTTGAGCGGTTTCGAGGAGTTAAGCGGCGTCAGGAAGTGTTGTTAGAGACCCCAATTTTAGTAATAGATGATTTTGCTCATCATCCAACGGAAGTTTCTGCGACTCTTTCGGCCATTCGTCGTCGGTATTCCAACCGAAAAGTCTGGGCTTTTTTCGAACCACGTTCAGCGACAGCAAGAAGAAACGTGCACCAACAAGATTATGTCAAAGCTTTTGACAGTGCAGATGTCGTTTGTATCAGTTCTCCCTTCCGTAGTTCGGAATTAAGTGAGGAACATCGCTTCTCCTCGAATTTGCTAGCAAAAGAGATTGAAGCGAAGGGTAAAATTGCCCAAAGTTTTAACAGTGTTTCCGATATTTTGACCTTTGCTCTTCCCCAAATTAAGGAAAATGACGTGGTCGTAGTGATGTCCAATGGAGAGTTTGATAAAATACAAGAGAAGATAGTCGCGCATTTAAAAAAATAGAAGTGACCAGGGTTTTGGAATATGGCGACTTTCTTGAGGGTTGCTATGGTCGATAAATCTTTAATTTTGAATCGGCGAGGACAAGGAACCGTTGAAAACCTAATGATGACCGCCGTCATTGCAGGTCTTTTGATTCCTCTTGTTTACAAATTTGCTTTAGTGCCTATGTTGGATAATATGCAAGGGCAAAAGCAAAATCTTGTCGACTTTGTATCTCAAAAAAACAAGAAGCCAGTTCCAAGTGCATGGTTTGCAGCTGAGCGGATGGCGCAATTCAAAGAAGTGAAGGATATCGATAATCCCAAAGACATCGAGGGGCCTCAAGAAATTACGCCACCCGGAGAGATTTCAAGTCCACAGGATATCAAATCACCGCAAACTGTGAAGTCGCCAGACATCCAATCCCCTAAAGCGATACAGAGTCCTCGAAACATTCCCTCCCCTTCGACTCCTGGCTCCGGCGGGGCTGGAGGAGCTGGTTCTGCCTTGGGTTCGACCCCACAGGATCCTAATTTTTTTGGCGGGGATAAAACAGGTGGCCCGGGGAGTTCTGAGGATTCAGAAAACGGAGGAGCTTCTCAAGGCTATGGAAAAGGGGGCGGATCGCAATTTGACGAATACTCGCCTAAAAATGCTCGGCGAACAGATTTTAATGGATCTGAGAAGAAACAAGAAGGGACAAAACAGGATCAGGCGAGCGCTTCGGCCGAGAGAAGAGACCGACAAAATTTACTCTTAAGTGAAACTCGAGAAGATGAGAGGGGGCGTTCTTCGCCTTTTGACTGGTGGCTTTTAATTAAACTTCTTATTTTGGGATTGATCATTTTCTTAGTGATTTTAATCGGATTAAGTAACATGAAAAAACGCTAGAAACAGCCTAAAGTTTGACAGCCTAGAGAGACCTGGAGTCTCTCTAGGCTATCCAGAACCGAACGACGACGGTCAAGAAATGAATTCTCGTTCAGGGTATTGGGGAAATTAGGTATGCAACCGTCGGAAGGCTCTGTTTTTGCGACTCCTCACGGAGACTTTGGGGAAGCCTTATCAAAAGTTTGAAGAGGTATTTCCCACGTTCCACTTTTCGCTTACGTTCCATGTTAACCTCTTCTGCTTAGAGTCAAAGAGCAAGCGCTGTGCCATGAGTCAAATTGCAAAAGGTGAGATAATAATAATGGTTTTGTGCTGATTTCGGTCCTGTTCTTAGCTTAAGGAATTTCATCATGACGCAAAACGGCTTTTTTTGTTGCCGACAAATGTTGCTCGTGCCGCTTTTAGGCCTTCTTATTTTTAGTCATGTATCCTTAGCGGATACACTAGAACTTATCCGTAAAATTCCTCACTCAGGTTACTCTGAAGGGTTAGATTTTTATCAAGGATATTTGTGGAATGCGATTAAGGATCAAATTCTTAAAATCAATCCGCAAGACGGCAGCGTTATAGTACGCTTTAAACCGCCGACGGAACATAGTGAAAGTGTCGCCTGGTTTGAAGGGCGACTTTACAATTTAAGTTTTTCGGACAACGGAATCTATTTAGCAACATTGAATTCCAGAGGTGGATTAGAGTTTGAACGTAAAGGAAGCACCCCCGAGATTCATGGATGGGGGTTAACTCACGATGGAACCCATCTCATTATGACTGGCAACTACAGCTCAAGGCTTTATTTCGTGAACCCCAAGAGTTTTAAAGTAGTTAAGACTATTGAAACTCAAGGTAAAGATTTAGAAGACTTGGCGTGGGATGGACAGTGGATTTGGAGTTCAAGTTTTACGTCCGAGCAGGGGAAAATTTTCGCGATTCATCCAGCTACGGGAAAAATTAAGGGGAAGTATTCATTGCCTGACGACCAATGTCCGATTATCGATGGGATAGCCTACGATGGTAAAGGGCTCTGGATAACAGGTAAGGAGTGTCCCTCGATTTACTATGTAAAGAAACCCAACGTTCAAAAAACGATTTCAAAAAAGTAGCTCGAATAAAGAAAGGACCACCAGATATGACTCTATCCAAATATGGGAAAGTGGTCATTGCAAGCTTTCTAGGGATCTGGGGGGTAATGACAGGGATTATCGTATTTACCGAGTGCAGATTTCCAGGAAGCGATGTCTTTTTATTTAAAGAAGCTGCAATCAATTTTGCATTAAAAAATCGTCTGGTGGCTTCTAACTTAGTATACATGCCGATGGATACTGAGATGCCCTTTGCGCATTATCCGCCCATTTATCCACTTGTTTTTGGGGTGTGGCTTAAAGTCTTTGGAATTGGACTCAAACAGTCCCTTTTTTATGAATGTTTGTTGAGGGGACTGCGATCTGTGATGTTAGGGATGTTAATCTGGCCTTCATTGAAATCTGCATTAGGAGATACCAAGAGAAAAATTTGGGCAACTCTTTTGGTAGGATTTTTGTTTGGTCTGTCTCTTGTTTCAACGGATGAGGACCGACCCGATGAATTAGGGCTTATCTTGGGTTTTGGTTGCTGGTGGTTGTTAATGAAGGCGAAGCAAAGACATCAGTTTCTTCTCGTTGGGGGGTTGTTGGGTTTAACCGCAGCTACTTCACCAGCTGCCGGCATTTGTATGGGGTTGGGGGTAGTGGTTTATCATTTTTCTAAAATTAAGCAGATAGAAAAAATGATCTTAGTATCTCTGGGTTGTCTCTCTGCTTTATTTGCCTCATTAGCCCCAATGCTAATAACCCACTGGGAAGTGATGAAACGATTTTCCATCTCGGCAAGGGCCTCTTCCGTTCCCTATCCAGCTCCCTGGAGCAAAGGGGTTACGTCAAAACTATTTTGGTCGCGTATTCAATATTGTGCTGAGCACTACTCGGGGGTTGGTTTTCGTTTGATTTTCTGTCTTCTTTGTTCTTTGGTAGTTCTCTTTTTACTGAGACAAAGAAAAAGCGTTTTTCAGAATTCGTTTCAGCGATCCTCTCTTCTTTTTGCGTTTATAGCCCCCTTGATATGGGCCCTACAACCCTATTATCTGTGGTTTGCCATCCTTCCGATCGCAATATTTTTTCTTGCCGATCAACTGGAAATTGACCGCCCACAAAAAGCTTTCGCTTTTTTAGGCATTTTTGTTGCCTTTGTTCCGCTTTTTGTTCATGAAATGAAAAATTTTATTATGGTTGCTAATCGTCCCCTAGAAGAAAGCTCATCCTATATTAGGCAAGAGCTTCTTAAAGAAATTAAACCCGACGAGAGAGTTGCAGTTTCTTTTGACCAATTTTTTACTCTGAGAAATTTGAGAGAGGTCGCCAATGTTGAATTTGTTTGTGTGGGGTTAGATAAATTTGACTATATTTATGTGACTAGAATTTCCAGCGCCCAAAAAGGCCATCCGTCGGCGGTGCCTATACCGTGTTGGTGGAGCAACAAAACGAAATGTTTTGAGCCGGTCAACAATTTCGCTCAAAACTATCCTCTCAAGATTGCGGGTTGGGATACCGGATATGTAGTTCGAGGTAATGGCGGAACTTTGTATAAAAATACCCATTGTCAGCAGACAGCGATTAAGCATGTCGCTTTTGGGGAAAGTATGAGTTTTTAATACCTATCTCCTTTGAGTGTGTCTGGATAAGACCCCCTTCATAAAACAATAAAGAAGTGCCTCTCGGGGACGGCCTGTTTTTTTTGTGAGAATTTTCACCCATTGCAGGATTTGAAATGATTGACGCTAAAGTTAAACAAACTGAAAGAAAAAGAGATTTGCTGTGGATTTCGTACTCCTATTGAGTCGGATAAAAATAAAAACCGCCCCTCTCAGGCGAGAGGAGCGGTAGATTTTCAAGGGATGATAACTTAATTAATTAATTAATTTTAATTCAACCGTTTTTGCGTTGTACCCAGAAACGGTTAAAGTCGCATCAGAACCCAAAGCAATCGCCGAAGGAAGAGATAGGCTAGCTTTTCCATCGGCTTGAGTGGTTCCTACTGCAATGATTCCACGCTGAGTGGTTGTTACAGCAACAGTTAATCCGGCGACTGCGTTACCCGAATTATCCATTGCAGTTAAGTCCAATTTGACCAAATCAGCGGACTTAGCAATAACTTTTTTCACTTGGTAATCCAGAGGTGAACTTGTTCGCATGCTGAGTGAAGGATCCCCCAACAAATTATACCATCTTAAGTTGTCGAGAGTTTCTTCATCTTCTCCCATTTTTTCAAACAAGTAGAGTTGTCCCGCTAGGACACTACCACCTAGCGTAGGTATTTTTTTCTCGAAGTGGGATTTAGCCACTCCAACCGACATCACTGCGGGAGGATGCCAGCTAATATTCACACTGCCACCATAAAAAGCGACAGCTCCGGCGGCCTGTCCTTCTGGGGTTGTTTGTGTGACCCAAGCTTTCCCAAAGCACTTAGGCAGTTTTACCCAACTAGCATTTTGGCAAGCAACGTCGATGATGAAGGGAAGTCTACCCCCATTTTTGAGTGCGGCGACTTGAGTGTTGCTGAATTGATCATTTGTTGATGCCCAAGAAGTCCCTGAGCCATGTCCGAAATATGCAAACCAGCTTCTTCCCTGTTCTGCTGCTTCGGTTATGTTAGCCGCGGTAGCAGTGTCAGTGCTGTAAAAGAGACTATCCACGTTTTTATAGGTGTTTGCTTTTAAGATTTCTTGGATTTGTTCAGCATATTCTTTATCCGAGGGACCCGAACCATCCGGACTAGCGATGGTTGTTCCATCGGAATACCAGTTAGCCCCCATCTCCGGATATCTCTCATAAGAAATCCATCGGGTCATTTGAGTTTCAAGATCAGCTAGATTATCCGCTACTAAACGACCATAGAATAGATCAGGAATGTTATCTGCTCCCGAGAGCTGAGCATATTTTAGATCAGAGGCTGCGGATCCACTTGAAGTCGATTCCATATATGTGGGCAAGCTAGTTTTATTTCCCACTGTAATAAGAAACGAAGGCTTTAAAGTATGGGAGTCGTAATAGTTTTGAAGGAATTTTTTAATTTCTTCTTTGGTGCTTCCGGCTTCAGTTGTTGTAAAAACTTCGACTTGATAACCCCGTTGTTGTTTCCATTGAACTAAAGGAGCTATGGCAGACTTAAACTCATCAGCAACTAAAATCAACATGATTTCCGGAGATTGTTGACTTCGAACTACTTCGCCCAACCCTTGTCCGTTCGAAGTAGCAAGTCTTATGACTTTATAAATCGATTTTGGCAATAGAGTTTGTTGTCTAGAGCTTGTTGTTTTTTCAAAGTCTACTCGAACTTTCAATCGGGTCGTTACTTTAACTGAGCGATGAGCAAAATCCATTTGGACCGGATTTAGAGCGACTCTCACTAATCGAACACTTTGCAGTTTTCCGATTTCTTCCAAAGTGACGTTTTGCTGAGGGTAAAGCGAATCCGATTGGTAAAGTGCCGAGTTAAAAGCGAAAGCTTCCGAACGACCTGTATGGCAGCGGAATTTACGTTGAGTAGGCTGTACCCAGACGTTGGGAACTTGAGTGGTATTTTGACCCACAATAGTCAGTTTTGCTTCATAGCCTTCGGGAACCGAAATTATCTGTCCCGTTGTCAGCATTTCAGGAGCCCCCATTTTCACTGTAGGAACCAACCCTTTGACTGCGATAGAATCAAAACCATCTTGTGCTTTTTCTACGTCGATAAAAGGTACATTGAGTTCGATTTCAATCGGACTCACTTCGCTTCCACGAGTTAGTAGATGAGAATCAACCGTAGCTTTTTCTCCTAGAGGGTTAAATTCAATACGTTGTCCAAAAGCACTAAAAGCCAACGACAGTGGAATTGACAAGAAAAATACCTTGGAAAACCAAGACATAGATGCCTCCAATGGGTAGACTACCTGTTGTTTTTTGTAACGCTTTTTGTAAATTGATGAGACTACGAACTATTTACTAAGAGTAAAAAATAACACAATCAACCTTAGTTGGATAGTTTATCCTAAAGAGTTCTTAACAAATGTTTTGCTTAGAATTTCAATAGGTAATTCGGGTAACTACGGGAGTTATATTATAACCGGACAGCGTAAGAGTGCTGTCAGTCAAATCTTTGGTGTCATCCCATGTTAAAATAACCTCTCCTCGGCTATCTGTTTTTCCTGTTGCTAGCGAATGATACTTTGAGACCTGAGAGAGGGAGGCGATGGCTCCAGCAACGGGTTTGTGTTCTTCATCTGTGACTTTTAACAAGAGTTGATGCGATGTCCCTATTTTTATTTTTGAAGTTTGAACCAAAATTTTCAAGGAGCGCGAGGTTCGTAATTCTAGCGAAGGATCACCTAAGAGTTGGTACCATCTTAAGTTATCTACAAATTCTTCTCCTGTTCCTTTTTGTTCAGAAAGATAAATTTGCCCGGCTAGAACCGTTCCGCCTAGATGATGAACAGGTTTCTCAAAGTGGGCTTTTGAAATTCCAATGGCCATGATCGCAGGAGGATCCCAACTGATATCGACGCTTCCGCCGTAGTAAGCCACTGCGCCCGAATTGTGACCTGAGGATTCGTGGGTTACCCAAGCTTTTCCCAAAGGTTTGGGGTTTTTGATGTAGTTAGCGTTCGAGCAAGAAACATCTAAAATGAAAGGAAGTCTTACATTAGTTAGCTTGGCTACGTCATCGATATTAAAATTGTCGTTAGTACTGATCCAGGCTAAACCAGAACCATGTCCCATATAAGTGATCCATGAACGTCCATCATTTATGGCTTGTATAATGTTCGAAGTCGTTGA
>Ga0194132_10010723_pt1 | contig 12072 bp, 12 predicted proteins | sample TA2KigOf80mmetaG_FD_148612 | JGI IMG/M metagenome (GOLD analysis project Ga0194132, IMG submission 148612) | Freshwater microbial communities from Lake Tanganyika, Tanzania - TA2015054 Kigoma Offshore 80m | ecosystem: Environmental > Aquatic > Freshwater > Lake | place: Tanzania: Lake... | reverse complement strand
CCGCTTGCCGATCCACTTGGGGTCGACCTCTGGGCCCACCGCGGCGACGATGCCGGACTTCTCAAGACCGGGCACAAACGGCCAAGTGATCGGCAGGAAATCGACCCCGCCGGCGCGCGCCATGGCGTCGAGCGGATTCATGCCGACGTAGGCGACTTTCAGCAGCGCCTCGCCGGCCTGGGGTGTTGGGACGGGAATTTGCCGCGCGACCAATCTCTCCGGCGGACCCGGACGATCGATCTGCATGGCGCGCATGGTCGTCGGCAATGTCATCGTGACTCGAACACGTACATGAGGGCACCCGATCCCGGATTGCGAACGATCATGGCCCGGACCGGGCCGAGACCCGGAACATCCAAATCCTCCGCGCCACTGAACACATGTGCGCCGACGCGCGCGCAGGCCGCAGCAGCGGAGGCGAGTGATGGCACGCGAAAACTTTGCGCGAGGTAGCCGATGTTTGGCGGCACCGCTAACGGCACCTTGTCGGGCACCACGTAATTGAGCGGATGCGACAGCGCGACTTTACCGAATTGATGCGCCCCCGCCATGAACGTCGCCCGCGTCTGCGCATTGCGTGGCCGGTTGAGGAAGTGGTTGGTCTCGGGCTTGTTGAGGATGTCGTCGATCCGCACCTGCATCCCAAGTACCTCGGTGTAGAACGCGAGCGCCTTGTCGCGATCAATCACACTGTGCGAGGTGGTCGACACCTGGGAGAACCCGGCTTTGGTCTTGCCAATCTTGGCCACCTCAAGCCGCAGTTGCCCGATGGTCGACGTCTCGTCGCCGGTCAGCTCGACCAAGTTGATCGCAAGACCATCGGGGCCGTCGAACAGTACCTCGACTGGGGCGCCGACCTTGGCACTGACTTCGTAGCCGACCGGTTCGCTCCAGAAGTTGAATCCCTTCGCCTTCAGTTCACGCGTCGTGGCGCGAATGTCATCGACATAAAAATTCAGATTCCAAAGTCCGCGGTAGGTACGATCGCCCGGTTGCGGGACCTGCCTGCGGTCAGAAGCATCGAATTCCAGCGCGAGGACCCGGCCGACCCTGGGCCCATCACCGGGAGCTCCGCTGTTGGCGAACATCACGGCCCGAGCCGACGACCCCGGCGGCAACTGGAAGTGGCGCTCGAACGCGCCGCCGCGCCAGACTGCAACCGGTGTCGCATCGAGCCCGATGACATCGCCGTAGAAAGCCTGTGCTGTCTCGATGGTCGAAACACCCAGCACGGCGACCGCCAGCGGCGATCCGGTTTCAAACATGCGGCCCCCAAGTAGATGCTTCAGCAGTTTCCACTGCGGCCGTTGTCGGCGCAAGGCGATGCGCCTCTTGCGGCTTGGCTCAAAAACCGAGCTAATATCAGCGTGATGAGTGGGCCCACGCCATCATCGACATTCAGCCGCATCGGCGGGCTGCCGCCGGCGCTTGGGAATTTCTTTGAGCACTGGCTCGCACAGTCGCACGACGTTCTGGTGCCGACGCTTGAGGCGTATCTCGATCACGTCGATCCCCGCTTTCAACCCTATACGACCATCATCGACGTCACCGGACTTGGCGGCATGTCGATTCGTCTGTTCGGCACCGGTCTTGTCGCGGCGCTTGGGCGTGATCTCACGCGCGTCGATGCGACCGCCTGGTACAACGAACGCGCCCGCGCCGCGATGATCGATTTCACGGCGCGCATGCTGTCGGTACCCTGCGGCCTCGGCTGCCTCCGCGCCTACGGCACCTCCAAGGGCCGCCGAGTCAAAGTTGCGTCGTTGTCCCTGCCCCTCCGCCGTGGCGCCGATGCAACGTCAATAGTGGTGTACTTCGTATTCGGCGATGCGCTCGACCGCGATGAAGTCGCCATTGACCTCAACGAGATCTTCGAGCCGAAGTGAATCGACGTTGGTTTTGGCGTTCCCGAGAAAAGCGCCGAATATTACATCGAGCAACAACGCAAGCTGGCCTCGCCGATCGGCCGCCGCCTGTCGAATGTCTGGACCTGGTTGACGTCCTACGCCCGGCGCATCGGCAATCGCCCGAGTATCGCGAGGTTGCTGACGGGCACCGGCGATGCCGAAATCGCGGCATTCTACGGGCATTGGGCAGCCTGCCGGGCTGGCCGAATGGTTCCGCGTTTGAGCGACTTTCTGGACCACCCGCACCCGGAATTCCAGCCCTACCTCACAATCATGAATGTCGAACCATCTGGGCGCGTGACCGTCCGCCTCATGGGGAGCGAGCGTTACGACCTCGCCGCGCGAACGGGGACGATCGAAGAGCCGATGCGCGTCGTCTATTCGCCCAAACTCTATCCGTCACTCCATACCGTGACGATGCAGGTGGTCAACCGGCCGGTCGGGTTTCGCGCCATGCGCACATTCGAGTCGAGCGACGGCCAGAATCACCGCTCGGCCATCATCACCTTGCCGTTGGCCATCGATACACCGGTAGCGAAATCGTTCGTTCACTTTCAGCACTTGCTGGGCTCGCGCGCCTACCGCGGCGCATCGCAAATCGTGACCGCCATTCATAATCCAGAGTGGATCGACATCGGCGCCGGCGTGCCGGGGCCGGACGAGGTTCAACTCTGATGTGACGGGCGCACGTCGCTCGCCGCTTCCAGGTCGATACCGGACTTTATGTTCTCGATGCCGAGCAGCAGGGCGCCGGCCACGAGCAGGAGCGGCGCGGCGATGACCGTAAAGGCCCATTGCCAGCCAATGCTCTCGACGGCGTACGTAACCACGACGGGAAACACCGCGAATCCGGCATAGAGCCCGCCGGTGCCGGCCAGCGCCGAACCCGTCGCCCGCACCCGGGTCGGAAACAGTTCGCTGATGAAAACGCCGAGCACCGCCTGACTGCCGTAGAAAAACGTCGCCATGATGCCGAACCAGAGGATGTCCTCGCCTCGGGTCTCCGGCAGCCAGACAACGCCCAGCAATCCGAGCGCGCCGAGCCAATACCAGAGTGTCACGGTATTTCGCCGTGTTGTGTAGAATTCGCCGACAATGGCCGAGCCGAAATAGCCGCCGAGCCCGATAAAGTACGACATGCCGACGATCGAGGTTGCCTCGACTTCCGAGTACCCGCGCACCTCGATGTAGAATGTCGGGAAAAAGAACGCGGTGCCGGCGTAGGCGCCTCCGAACGCGAACATTGAGAAGATGCAGAGCACCGTCCGCCGCCGCAGGCCCGGTGCGAACAGCAGTTTGATCTGCGTCGTCCAATGATCGCGTGGAGCCTCGTCGCGCGCCGCGATAAAGCGGCCGCTTTCGGGCAGGAACCTGAACAAGATCAGGGCCAGCGGAACGACGGCGAAGGCGAGAAAAAACGTGACGCGCCAGCCGTACGCGGTCATCAGCGGCGCGGCGCCGAGCGAGGCGACGAACCATCCGAGCGGATAACCGACCCCGAGGAACCCGGTGATCAATCCGCGGTAGCGCGGTGGCGCCGCCTCGGAGGTATATGTAATGACCAGCGCCGCCATGCCGTTGCTCATCCCGAACGACAGCGCCCTTAGCACGCCAAGACTGAAGACATCGGTGGCGAAGCCCTGCAACCCGACCAGGAAGGCGGACGCGCCGAGGGATACGATGAACATGATCTTGCGCCCGTAGCGATCAGCCAACACGCCAATCGCAATCGCCGAAAGCACCGAGAACCCAAACGACACCGAGAGAATCCAGCCAACGGTGTTGAGATCGACCCCGAATTCGGCACGAATGCCGGGAATCAGATACCCGAACAGGGACTGATCGAGATTGGTCAACGTCCAGGCGATCAGACAGACGAAGAAAATCGTCAGCGCCGGCCCGTGCATCTGCGACCTGATCGCGGCGATATGCCCGAAAAAACCGTTCATCGTCCCCCCAGCCGGCCGGCGATTTCGCGGAGGCCCTGGACTGCGTACTTGAAACCTTCGGTGTCGGCGGCGCCACTCATGTAGGCCATGTGAATCGGCCGCGAGAATTCCGGCGCATCGACCCGATACATCCGCCCACGCCGCAAGTAGGGCCTCGCCATGCGCACCGGAAAATAGGCCGAGCCGCCGTTCTCGAGGATGTAGCGCATCGCCAGCGGCCCGTGGTTGACCGACACCAGCGGCGCGTCCATGCCGGGAAAGGCGGCGGCGTAATCGACAAAGAATTCGGGTCCCCAATCGATCATGACGTAGCCTGGGTCCTGGCCTGGCTTCACCTTGGGATCGGTCGAGACGTAGATCAGTTTATCGGTCAGAAGCGTCTCGACCACGAGCCTCGAGCGGTTCTGTGGCGCGTACATCACCGCCACGTCGATCATGCCGTCGAGCAGCCGTTGCGAGAGCCGGTCGGGCTGACCCACTTCGGCGCGCACCGCGGTGTCCGGCGCCGACTTTTGCAGGATCGGAATCAGTTTGAGAACGAAGTGCTCCCACAGCGTGAACTGGCCGCCGACCCGGATCAGGCCGCGCAAACCCTGCGGCAGCGCCACCTCCTGGCGTGCCTGCTCCCAGGTGCGGACCATAACCTCGGCATTGCGCAGGAACTGCACGCCGGCCTGGGTGGTGTGCACCCCCGCCTTTGAGCGGTTAAACACCGAACGGCCAAGGGTCTCTTCCAACAGCTTGATTCGGGCGGAAACAGTGGACTGGGTGACGTTCAGCCGCTCGGCAGCTTCCTTGAAACTGCCGGTTTCGTTGATCAACAGGAACGTGCGGGCGACTTCGGTGTCCATCAGCGAGCCGGCCCCCAACCGGCCGGGTGATCATATCGAAAAATTTGCATCAACCAGCACTCAAATTTCACTTGATGGAATTGAGCCGGGACGTGACGCTGGCAACTATGAAAGAGATTGCCACCGAGATCTTCATCGCCGCCAAGCCAAGCCGGGTGTGGAAACACCTGATCGGCTTCAGCCGGTATGGCGACTGGAATCCATTTATCATCGCTATCGAGGGCGAGCGCGCCGTCGGTCGGAGGATCGTGCTCACCTACCGGTTCATGACCGCCGACGGACGCCAGGCCGATCGCGAAGTGTCGGCTCGCGTTGTCAAACTTGAAACCGAAAACGAAATTCGCTGGGCCCATGGCGGCTGGCTGCCCGGTTTGATGGATGTCGAGGAATGGGTCCGTATCGCGCCCAGCAAGGGCGGCGTCAAAGTCCATCATCGCCTGCGCGTTTCGGGTCTTTTGGCGGGAACGTTGGGCAAGGACCACGAGACCATGCACCAGTTGGGCTTCGCCGCCATGAACGCCGCGCTCAAGGATGTAGTCGAAGCCGAGGCGGCAGCTCATGCGGCGCAACCAGTATTCTCGAACGACAACACCGGCGCACTGCCCTCGCCGCCAACTGACCGGCGCCGGGCTGGGTAGAGAATCGCTTAAGAAGATGGAATCAATCGTTGGTGAATTTGGGGTCAGAGTAAGAATTCGCGCGCCGATCTCATGTTCAAGCATGATCAGTGAACGAATTCTTACTCTGACCCCAAATTCAGGCACCGCCGACGGCCGTGTCCAATATGTCGCCCAAATCTCTGGCGTCGATCATCCATCATGATCGCCGTCGACAACGTCCACGTCACTTTTCGTTTGCAGGGAGCCGACATCACGGCGCTCGATGGCGTCTCTTTGTCGATCGAGCCCGGACAGGTGTTCGTGCTGCTTGGACCTTCGGGCTGCGGCAAGACGACGCTGCTGCGGTGTCTCGCCGGCCTTGAAACACCAGCATCGGGAAAGATCTCGATCGACGGCCAATCGATGAGTGACGCCGCGGCGCAGATCTTCGTGCCGCCACATCAGCGGCCTCTGGCCATGGTGTTTCAGTCCTATGCCATGTGGCCGCACATGAACGTCTTCGAGAACATTGCGTTTCCACTCCGCGCCGGCAGCCACAAGATCCCCGCGGGCGAAATTGAACGACGCGTCGATGAGACTTTGGCCTTGCTCGAAATTTCCGCCCTCAAAAATCGGCCCGTGACCACCCTCAGCGGCGGGCAACAACAACGCGTCAGCCTCGCCCGCGCACTCGCGCTCAGGCCGCGCGTGCTGTTGATGGACGAGCCGCTCAGCAATCTCGACCACCAGCTGCAGATTCAGCTGCGCAGCCAGCTCCGCGCCCTGATGCGCCGGCTCAAGCTCACCACAGTGCACGTCACCCACAATCAGGAAGAAGCGCTCGAATTGGGCGATCGCATCGCCGTGCTCAACCACGGCAAAGTCGTGCAGATCGCCGATGGGCCGACACTGTTCACCGAGCCCGCCAACAGTTTTGTTGCGCGCTTTCTCGGCGACATGAACCTGTTCGCCGGCGCCATCGTCGGCAGCGGCCTGGTGCAAGCGACCGTCGAAACCCGCGCCGGGCGCCTCGAGGCGCGGCGCGGCGCGGCCACCGATCTCGGTGCCGGCGCGTGGTGTTACTTCGGCATTCGTCCCAACGACGTGCGGCTCAACGCGACCGAGCCCGGCAACACGGTAACCGCCATGGTGACGGCGCGGCGTTATCTCGGCGCGACCGTTCTGCACACGCTCGAAGCCGGACCGCTCCAGTTCCAGGCCGCGACCCATCCGGCGCAATCGATCGAGGTGGGCCAGCGTACGCGCGCTCATTTCCCGATCGAGCGGTCTGTCGTCGTGCCGGCCGCCGACGAAAAACCCTACGAAGACGACTGAACGGCGATGCAGCGTGCCAGCTCCATCACAAGTTCCATCGGTGGCGGCATGGGCGTCGTCTATGGCCTCACGGTCGTCGCCCTCGGCCTGATCGCGCTGTCGTTGTCGGGCACCATCGTCGGTAGCTTCGCGCCGACGGGCGAAGTCTTTGGCCTCACCCTCGACAATTACCGGCGCATCGCCGCCGATGCGCGGGTGCCCGGCATCCTCTGGCGCACCATCCAGCTCGGGCTTGGCACCGTCTTCGTCGTGATGGCGGTCGCCCTACCAATGGCCTGGATCCTCGGCCGCACCGACTTCAAATGGAAAACCGTGCTGTTCGCGGCGCTCGCCGCCAAGCTCGCGATCCCCGGGTTCATCACCGCCATGGCGTATGTCTGGCTGTTCAACCCGTCATCGGGATTGGTCAACCAACTGCTCGGCCAGACCTCGATCGACGGCACGCCGGCCTTCGACGTTTATCAAATGTGGTGGATCTGCCTGCTGCAGGGCCTGGTGCTGGTGCCGGGCGCGGTGTTCATGCTGTTGCCGGCGATCCGCAACCTCGATGCGTCATTGGAAGAGGCCGCGCTCACCGCCGGCGTGCCACGACCGCAGGTTTTCTTGCGAATCGTCGTGCCGCTGCTGGCGCCCGCTGTTCTCGCCGTCGCCGTGTTCTATTTCATCATTGCCGTCGAGATGTTCGACTTCGTCGCCATCATCGGTTTCGGCGATGGCGGCGAGGTGTTGGTGCTTCGAATCTATCGCGCCCTGGTCGAAACCGGCGGATTGCCCCAATACGGCACTGCGGGCGTCTACGGCATGATCCTGTTTGTGCTGTGCATTGGCGCGATCGTCGGCTACGTGCGGTTGCTGCGCGACGCACGGCGCTTCGCCGTTGTCGGCGGCAAACGGCGGATGATGGCCCCTGTCGTTCTGGGGCGCTGGCATGGCGTGGCAACAAGTTACGCCGTCATCTGGTTCGTGCTCACCGTCGCACTGCCCGTCATCACCCTCGCCTGGGTGACGCTGACGCCGTTCTTCCAGCCGCCATCGCAAGAGGCCTTCCAGTCGATCAGCCTCGCCGGCTTTGTCGATGGGTTCAGCTATCTCGCCGAGCCAGCCCTCAATACCCTCGGCATCATGATCGGCGCCGTGACGGTGGCGATCTCGTTCTCGATCGCGCTCACCTGGGTGGTGACGCGGAGCCGAAGCCCGTTGGCCAAGTGGGCTGATGCCGCGGTGTTCCTCGCACCCGCCGTGCCGACGGTGGTGTCGGCGACCGCGTTTCAGGTGTTCGGCATCGCCATCTATCAATGGCTGCCGCTGTACGGAACCCTTTGGCTGATGATCGCGGCCATGGGCACGCGCATGGTGACCTACTGTTCGCGAACCATGAACAGCGCGGCACTGCAACTCGCGCCCGAACTGGAAGAAGCTGGCTGGGTCTCCGGCCTGTCGCCCTTTGCTGCTTTCCGCCACATTTTCGTACCGCTGATGATGCCCGCCATCTTCTACGCCGCGCTGATGGTCGGCATGCTCTCGGCACGCGACTTGACGCTGCCGCTGATCATGGGCGGCGGACGAACACCGCTAGTCTCGACGCTGATCTTCGATCTGCAAACCAACGGCGAATACAACAGCGCCGCCGCGATCGCGCTTTATATGATTGTGGTGCTGGTGGCCTTGGCGCTGTTTGCGCGACGGCTGACGGGGTTGGGTGAGGCGGGGCTGGGGCGCGACGGGCGGTGAGTTCGCCCTATGAGACACCCGCGTGGCGGGCTTTCGTGCCGTGGGCGCCTCCCCTAGCATGCTCGGATCAGGGAGAGCGCCGATGAAGTTTTCGTACACCCACCATATGCAATACGACTTTGCCGACAGTACCGGCGGCGACTGGCCGGTGCCGAACCGGCTGTTCGATCCCGCCAAGGGCGCGCCGAATTTCCGCGAGCATGTCGACCAGAAAATTTTTGCCGAAGAGTGCGGCTTCGACTGGATTGCGTGTAACGAGCACCACATGAGCCCCTATGGGCTGATGCCGAACCCGAGCCTGATCGGCGCGATCATCGCGCATCAGACCAAGCGTGTCGGCGTGTTGCAGTCGGGCTCGATCCTGCCGCTCAACAACCCGGTCCGCGTCGCCGAGGAATACGCGATGATCGATGTGCTGTCGGGCGGGCGGTTGGTGGCGGGCTTTATGAGGGGAATTCCGCACGAGTACGTCGCCTACAACGTCGACCCGAGCGAATCCTACGGGCGGATGTACGAGAGCATCGATCTGATCAAGAAATGCTGGACCGAGCCGGAGCCCTTCGGCTGGGAGGGCGAGTTCTATCAGTTCCGCGCGGTCTCGATCTGGCCCCGGCCGGTGCAGAAGATGCCGACCATCGTCATGTCGGGCGATAGCGATTTGTCGCTGCAGCTCTGCGCCGCGCACAAGTCGGTGCTTGGCATTTTGCGGCTGCCGAGCCTGGACTTTGCCAAGAACAAAGTCGCCGACTATCGCGCGCTGACCGCGAAACACGGATGGACGCCCGGCCCAGAGCATCTGATGATCGCCCAGCAATGCGTTATCGCCGACACCGACAAGGAAGCGCGCGCGCTGTTCGCCGAGGGCATTCGTTATTTCAACACCGTGCTGATGGGTGGGCAGCGCACGGCGCAGCAACTGGTTCTGCAGAAGACGCGGTATCTGCGCAACAAGGAGCAGGTCGAAATTCGCCAGAACCGCCTTAAGACCGCCCAGGAAATGTCGCTCGACGAGCGCATCGAGCGCGGCATCGTCATCTGCGGCGCGCCTGATACCGCCGTGCGCCAGATCACCAACCTGCAGCGCGAACTGGGCCACGGCGTACTCAACATCACCTGCAAGATCGGCAACGTCCCGAATGACGCCGTGCGCCGGTCGATGATGTATCTGCGTGACGAGGTGTTCCCAAAGACGCGGCACCTGGGCGAAGCGACCGCAAAAGGAGTCGCGGCATGAAGTTCGCACCGCCCGACTGGACCACGCCCGGCAACGTTTTTCCCGGCGAAAAGGTCGCCGACGTCTCCTGGACCGTGAAACGGGCGGAGCTGTCGACCGGCCCCGTCATTTATCACGTCTGCAAACCGATCAACCCCAAGGGCGAGCTGCAGCCGCTGTTGCATTTGCACGGCGCCGGCAGCGTGCGGCATGCCCACGGACTCGAAGCGCTGGCGCGAGATTTCGAGTTGATCTGCCCGATCTGCCCCGGTTTCGACGGCACGCCACGTCATGGCGGCGTCAACGTGATGAAAGATTTGGGCAAGATGTGGGGCGAGTTCATCGAGAAGGTGATCGGCAAGCCCGTCGATCTGATTGGAATTTCCTTCGGCGGCTGGACTGCCCTGTGGGTGGCGCTCGAGAGCCCGAAGTGGATCGATCAGCTCATTCTCGAGAACCCGGCCGGCTTCCGCTTCCCACATCTGCCGCCGCTGTCGAACGAGCCCGCCATCCGGATGCGGGAGATGTACGTCTATCCTGACCGGCTGCCCAAGAACGATCGCCCGCTCGACCTGCAGGATGCCAATCGTCAGGTGATGGACGGCTATCATCCCGGCGTGCGGTTCGATCAGGCGGTGGTCGATCGCCTGCCCGAGATCGGCGCACTGACGTTGATTGCCCACGGCACCAAGGACGGCCGCGTCGCCGCCGAAAGCATGCAAATGCTGAAGGCGAAGATCAAACGTTCGCACCTCATCTACGTCTACGACGCCGGACATAGCCTCGAAAGCGATCAGGGCGAACGCTTCGCGCGCCTGGTCACCGATTTCTGCCGGCGGTCGGAAGCCTTCATCGTGCACCCGGGCTATACCCAGGCGGCCGAATGATCCGCGCACTTTGCCTTGCGCTGGTGCTGAGCGCCGCCGCGGCGGCGCGCGACCTCCCTGCGAAAGTCGCGGCATTGATTCCGGCGGCCGAGAAGGAAGGCAACGTCATTGTCTGGGGCACCACCCTCAATCCGCGCCAGGTGAGGCTGTTCGACGAGTCCTTCAATGCCTTCTACGGCACCAAGATCAAAGTCGAGATGCCGGGCGGCCAGCACACTGCCAAGGCCGCCGAAGTGATCATGGCCATCAAATCGGGCGTACCGCCGGGGATGGATCTGTTCTGGACCGGCGCCGCCGCCGAGCTGATTCCGCCGGGCGCGGTGCAGAAGGTGAACTGGGTCGAAGAGCTGGGTGTGCGGCCCGAGCTGCAGCTCGGTGAATACGGAATCCGCACCCACGACGGCCACCCGGCTGTGCTCACCTACAACACGCGGCTGGTAAAGCCGGAAGACCTGCCGAAAAGCTACCTCGACCTGCTCGATCCCAAGTGGAAGGGCAAGATCGCCATGCCGCGCACCTCGGCGCCGTGGGTGTTCCTGTCCTATGCCTTGGGCGAGGAGCAGACGGCGGAGCTGCTGACCAAAGTCGTCTCCACCCAAAATACGAAAATGCTCTCGCGATATGCCGACATCCGCGCGCGGGTGATCGGCGGCGAGTTTCCGATCTCGATCGGTACCGATGCCTGGACGCAAATTCAGCAAGGCGCGCCGGTGGCCCATGTCGACATCGGCATGGTGATCGCGCAACCGACCGGCGCTTATCTGATGGTCGGCGCCGAGCACGTCGCCGCGGCCAAGTTATGGGGCTACTGGGCGATCAGCCCCGAAGGCCAGAAAGTGCTGGAAGCCGCGCGGGCCTATTCGCTGATCGACAATCTCGAATCAGCCCAGGGCAAATGGGCGCAGAACAAGCGCATCGTCTACGTGCCGTTCGACTGGCGCATGGAGCACTACAACCGGCTTCAAGACCGCTTTCAGAACATCATGGACGGCAGCGCATCCAATACCGGAGGCCTCAATGCGCCCAAGCCCTAGTCCTATGGGCACCTAGTCCAATGGACACAGCAAACGCCGGCGCAGGCAATCTGCAGCGAGAGTTGGAAGAGTTTGTTTTTCCTCTCACGAATATTCGTCAGTGCGTGGCTATCAATTTGTGCGGGCGAAGCGGATCTTTCTTGCTGCATTCATTATTTGATGGGCACGCTAATTTTGTGACGCCAAGTCCTCTCTCTCCGATCAATAACCCTTGGAATTGTTTCCGCCTCACTGCAAAAGCGCTTCTTGACCTGGGCTTGGCAGGAGATGGGATGTTCGGGCCGGAGCAGTTCGCGCGAGCGACCCTCAATGTTATTGATACTCTGTCACAAGACCAACGGGTTGTGCCCGATAACGATCCCGGGCTTCGCGATCCTGAAGTTAGAGAAAGGTTCATCGCATGCTTTGTCCAGCTTGTGATAGAACAAGGCAGCGAAAAGCTTAAATTCGGATTCTTTGTCCGCGCCCTTTGACCTGCCCTGATTCTTCGGACCAGTTTTTAAGTTGAGAGCACGGCCCCTGGCTGCTGTTTGTGTTGTGCAACGGGCCGGGGCGCGAAGGCCCCA
>Ga0194132_10010722_pt1 | contig 12074 bp, 11 predicted proteins | sample TA2KigOf80mmetaG_FD_148612 | JGI IMG/M metagenome (GOLD analysis project Ga0194132, IMG submission 148612) | Freshwater microbial communities from Lake Tanganyika, Tanzania - TA2015054 Kigoma Offshore 80m | ecosystem: Environmental > Aquatic > Freshwater > Lake | place: Tanzania: Lake... | reverse complement strand
TGACTCCCGGGGCATCCCGAGGACAACGAAGATGTCCCCGATCACGGTCATGTTGAAGTAGGCGCGGTAGCCGAACGGCTTGGCCAGCTGGTCGGGCCTGATGTCGTTCTTCCCGATCGCTGCGGTGAAGAGGTCGATCCAGGCACGGTTCACGATCGGGGTGTTCACCGACCACGTCAGCGGCTGGATGATGCCGGGCATCACCTCGCGCGCGATCCGATTCGAATAGAGCCCGATCCGGTCGATGCCGACGATCGGGCGGATCTGGACCCAATGGAGGGCTGCCCCGTCCGAGACCCATTCGAGGTCCGCCGGGCGCCCGAATGCCACCGCGATGCTGCGGACTTCGCGGGCCACGTCCTCGATGAGCGCCTCGTCGGTTCGCGGCTCGGATGGACGCTCGATCAGATCGCCCCAGCGGTGGATCCAGCGATCCGGCGTGACGCCGTCCTGGGCAAGCGCGTCGCCGCGGCCCGGGATCGCCTCGATCACGACCTCATTGAGGCCGTTGATCGGGTTCTTGCTGAACGCGACGCCGGACACGTGCGGGTCGACCATTCGCTGCACGATGACGCCTGTCCGGAGGGCCGCGGCGTCGATCCCGGCGCGCTCGGCGTATGCCAGCAGCTCGGGTGTTCCCGCGGAGTCGATCACGTGCTCGATGGCGTCAGCGACGGCATCCACACCGGAGACATCGAGCACCGAGCGCAGCTGCCCGGCGAACGAGTGGGCCAGCGCGTCCTCGAACGTCGCCGACGATCGGACGGCATACCGCGCGCTGGCTTCCAGGCGGGACGAGAGCTCTCCGAGCAGCGTCTCGCGCACGAGTGCCCGGGACTCGCCGTCGCCGGCCAGGCGACGGCCAGCCTCGACCGGCAGCACGAAGCCGGCCGGCACGCGAACGCCCTGGGCCATCAGCCATGCGAGGTTGACCGCCTTCTGCCCGAATCGGTCAGGTGCGCCAGCGGACGCGAGGTCCACCAGCAGGGAGGACGGCGCCTCCATCAACGGACTCCGGGCCGCGTCACCGGAAGACCAGGTAGGGGGTGTAGTCCGCGAGGATGCCGTACTCGCCGCTGTACCGGTAGAACGCGAAGTTCTCGAACAGGAAGATCCGCGGAGGCGCGAATGTGAAGACAACGAACGCCGCGCCGAGGGCCACGATGAGGGCGATCCCGGCGGTCCGAGTCCAGGCCCCCCGCGGCCGGCCCACGAGCAGGCGGTACGAGAGGCACTGCCCGAGCCCGACCCCGAATACCGCCGTTGCGAAGGTGCCGAGGAAGCTGCCCTTTCCCTCGATCGGGATCACGATTCCCAGGTACGTGTAGAACGAAAGCGAGACCCCGAGCGCGATGGCCAGGAGCGAGACTCCCTTGGCCAGCCAGAAGTTGTTGACGCGATGGCGCAGGTAGGCGTGCTGGACGGCCGCCATGGCGACGCCCGGCCAGTAGAAGAGCTTCAGGTGCTCCCACGTGGACTCATTGACCGACCCGAACGGGGCCATGAACGTGGCGAAGCCGGACAGCTCGAAGACAAAGTGAAGGAACGACCCGACGGTCAGGACGACGAGGAAGCCGACGAGTTCTCACACGGCCACGACGCGCCGCCCCTCGGCGTCAACGACGCCCCGCGTCTCGGCGTCCGCAACGCGCGCGGCGGTTGGACTCGCCGCGGACCCGGTTGCGACTGCTTCCTGCATCAGGCAAGGCCCAGCAGGAACATGCCGCCCATGACGGTGATGCCGACGCCGGCCACGCGGAGCACGCGCGGCCCGGACCGGTACTGGCGCGCCACCTCGCCGATCAGGACGCCCGCCAGGTGGATGAGCGCCGTCCCGAGCAGGAATCCGAGCGCGTACTGGACAGGTTCCGCCACGGTCGGCGTTTCGACGCCGTGGGCGTAGCCGTGGAAGACGCCGAAGACGGCGACGCCCGCCATGGCCGCCAGGACCGGAAGTCGACGGCCCGTGGCGATGATCGCACCCAGCAGCAGCACCGAGACGGCGATGCCGAGCTCTATCACGGTCAGCGATGCTTCGCCCGCGAGAACGCCCGCTCCCCCGCCGATCGCCATGAACGTGACGAACATGGCCGGGACGACGAGAATGGCGCGCCCGCCGATCAGCGTGGAGATGATCCCCACGCTGAGCATGGCCATCAGGTGATCCGGCCCCAGGACCGGGTGGGTCAGCCCGCCCAGGAACGATCCGTAGCGGATCACCTCGTTCTCGTGCGCCAGCACCGGAACGGCGAGAGCCAGCCACGCGGAACCGCCTGCCGCGGCCGTGCCCAGCCGGACGGGCAACGACAGGCGCTCGCCCTGGAACACTCGGATCCCTCCCTGCTCTGTGGCCGCGTGGCCATTCAGGCTGTAAGCGAACTTCATTCGGTCGCCTGAACGGTTGCGGATTGCGCTGGGGCGAATTGGCCCAGCCCAGGGCAGGATTTCGGACCAGGTCAGGGTCCGGCTGGAGCAAGAGCGGCGCCCAGCCGGCCAGCCGCGCACGGGCGAACGCGGACCTGCCACCATTGACGCGAGCGGGCACGGATCGCGGATTCGTCGGCCCGACACCGTAGCCGGGGTCGCAGCACGTGAGCTTCGAGAATCCGCTGATCGAGACCTGGCGAGCAGGCGGGACCACGTCCGGGTTCTGGCTGATGTCAGGCGATCCGTACATCGCCCAGCAGGCAGCCGCGAGCGGTCCCGATCTCGTCCTGATCGACACGCAGCACGGCCTGATCGACGAGCGCTCCATGACCGCGCAGGTCGGCAGCGTGCGCCTGGGTGGATCAGTGCCCGTCGTGCGGGTCTCGCGGAACGACTTCACGGTCATCGGCAGGGCACTCGATGTGGGTGCCTTCGGCGTCGTCGTGCCGATGGTCAACGATGCTGCCGAGGCGGCCGCCGCGGTTGCGGCGTGCAAGTTCCCGCCGCACGGGATTCGGTCGTACGGGCCGGCCCGCGTCTTCATTCCCTCCTACGACCCGGCCGAACTCAACAAGGTCGCCTGCATCGTCATGATCGAGACGGCACGCGGCATCCAGCAGGCCGAGGCGATCATCTCGACCCCCGGTGTCGACGCGGTGCTCATCGGCCCGGCCGATCTCGCGCTTGCCCTGGGACTCGCGCCCGACGTCCCCTCCGAGCGGCATGCCGCCACGATCGAGCGCATCCGGGCCGCGTGTGCGGCGCGCCACGTCCCGATCGGCATGGTCACCGATAGCGGCGCCGAGGCGCGTGAGTGGGCCGATCGAGGCTTCCAGCTCGTCTTCCACGCGAGCGACACTGGCCTGATCGGCCGCGTCGCCCCCGCCGAGCTTCGGGTCGCTCGAGGTCAGCCCCGGAGCTGACGGGCGCTCCCGTCAGTCCACGGCGTAGCGCCGGACGACGTCTTCGTCAACCGTGATGCCGAGCCCGGGAGCCGTGGGGACCCGAATTGATCCGTCACGGAGCGGCGGCAGGTCCGGGACCAACTCGTCGCGGAACGGGTTCTCCGAGACGTCCAGCTCCAGCATCGGCCACTCCGCGGATTTCGACGGGCTCGGCGGCGGCAGCAGCGCCAGCAGCTGGATGGTTGCCGCGGTCACGATGCCGCCTCCCCAGCAATGGGGCACGGCCTGGACGCCGCACTCGCGGGCCAGATCCGCGACGAAGAGCGCTTCGGCGATGCCGCCGCACAATGAGACGTCGGGCTGGATGATGTCGACCGCTCGCCGTTCGATGGCCTCCCGGAAGGCCGCGCGGGACCCCAGGTGCTCGCCCCCGGCCACCGCGATGTCCAGGTGCGCGCTGAGCTTGTCGTAGCCGACGAGGATGGGTGGCGGCAGCGGCTCCTCGTACCAGTACAGCCCCAGACGCTCCAGCTCGCGGCCGACCCGCACAGCGGTGGCGAACGTGTAGCCGCCATTGATGTCGACCATGAGCCGCGCATCCGGTCCGACAGCGTCACGGACGGCGCGGATGATCGCGAGGTCGTGCTCCACCGGCAGCGCGCCGATCCGCAGTTTGACGCCGGCGAAGCCGCGGTCCAGGGCCGTCGTGGCCATCTCGAGATAGGCGGACTCGGGGTCCACGCCCTCCGGGTAGCCGATCGTTGACGCGTACGCGGACACGCCGTCGCGCAGGCGTCCGCCGTACAGGTCCGCGATCGGGGCGCCCATCGCCTTGCCCCAGAGGTCGTGGAGTGCGATGTCCACGGCCCCCACGGCGAGTCCGTTCCCGAAGTAGGTGCCCCACAGCGCCCGCCACAGGGGCCGATGCCGGCGCGGATCCCGGCCGATGAGGATGGGCCCCAACTGGCGATCGATGATCGAACGGACGCCGCCGAGCACAGGCGTCTCGCCCCAGCCCACGAGGCCCTGGTCGGTGCCGATCCTGACCAGGAGAGCCTCCCGGAAGCGGATCGTCACCTCGGAGTTCCCGCCGACGACCGACAGCCCGTGGCGCAGGTGGAACGTCTCGACCGTGGTGATCTTCATGGCGGTGGCCGTCTGCCGGGCGGCGTTTCGGACGGTGACTCGGATGACGCGGTGGCCGGCCTCACAGCGTCCGCTCGATCGAGTCGAGATGCTCGTTGCGATGCAGCGATCGATCCACCAGGCGGCCGAACCCGGCAACGCGCGCGGCCTGTGCTCGATCGGGCGGGAGCGCTTCGAGATACGCGTCGATGGCAGCCGCCGCGTCCAGGGCGAGGCCCGCCGCGGTCTCGACGTCGAGGACGGACCATCCCGGGAACCCCGCCGCGTTGATGAAATCCGACACGTTCGCGGCGAGTGGCGGGGGCACCGCTTCGCCGTCGGCATCGGCCCGATGCCAGCGGGCCAGGGCCATTCGATCCCAGAAGCCGACGTGCGCGAGAACGACGGCGGGACCCCAGCCACCGTCGTCATCCACGGCAGGGACCGGCCCCGCGGCGGCCCGAGCCGCAATCGAGCGGATCCGGTCACGCGATGCCGCGTTCGCTAGGTGCTGATCCGTCATGGTGGATGGTCCTCGCTTGCCAGTCGCGGGCCGGTGCCGTACAAGCCCTAAGGTTCCCACGCCTGCGACGGCGACGAAGGACGACGTCGAGGTCAGCGCCCTTCCCCGACACACCATGAACCCGCCCCCGATCCACGCGATATCGAGCAGCGCCCGCTCTGATGCGTGGCACGATGTCCGACATGCGCGTTCCGCCGACGACATTCCAAGTCCAGGGCCCGGTCCAGGCCGAGGTGTTCGTCGTGTGGCTGGGGCCCGTCGGTCCGGAATTGACCGGCCCCTGCGGGGCGGCGCCCTGGCTGATCGAGGTCGGTGCTGATGAGCACCCCGTCGAGGTCGTCACGCGGATCATCGGCGATGTCGTCGGTCCGCCGCGGCTGGTCCACTCCACGTCGTGGCGGCGGGTGGGCAGCGCGGTGATGCTGAGCTTCATCGCGATCATCGACGCGCCGCTGGTGCGCGCCATGGAGACCACGCCGATCGAGCGAGCAGAGCTCGCGCGCGGGACCGCGGCCGAGGCGTCCGGCACCACCCACGTCTCGGTGGTCGATGCGGCCGGCACGTGCGTGTCGCTCACGCACTCCCTGGGCGGGTCGTCGGGCGTCGTCAGCCCCGGGCTCGGGTTCATGTACAACAACTCGATGTTCGGCTTCGACCCGCGGCCAGGTCACCCGAACTCGATCGCGCCCGGCAAGGGCCGCATCACGGGCATGACCCCGACGATCGTGTACCGCGGCGACGACCCGATCCTCGTGATCGGCGCCCCGGGCGCGACGCGGATCGTGACCGCAATCGCCCAGGTGATCGTGAACCACCTGGACTTCGGGATGAGCCTGCCGGAGGCCGTGCTCGCGCCGCGGTTCCACGCGCAGGGAGACGCAATGGCGGCCCGGGCGCGGATCCCGGGGTCCGTCCTTGCCGAGGTCCGGCGGCAGGTGCCCGTCACGCGGGCGGCCGGGGCGCACGGGGGATTCGCGTTCGTGCACGCGATCGGCATCGATCCGTCGAGCCGGCGGCTGACCGGCGCGGACGATGCGGGTTCGGACGGCATGGCAATCGGGGTCTGAGATGACGAAGGCGGTGGCGATGTGGCGATGAGGTCGGCGGCAGTCACGATCACGGGAGTCCGGGACGCCGTCGTCTCGGTTGGCTCACCGATGCGCAATGCGTATGTGAGCTTCTCGACGATGACCTGCTCCGTCATCGCGGTCGAGGCCCGGCGCGGCGACCGCCAATTCTTCGGCTTCGGCTACACCTCGAACGGGCGCTACGCGCAATCGGGCCTGCTCCGCGATCGCTTCATCCCGCGCCTGCTCGCCGCGGACCCGGCCGCACTCGCCGACGAGGCCGGCGACAACCTCGATCCCCGGGCCATGCGCCGGATCGTGATGGCGGACGAGAAGCCGGGCGGCCACGGCGAACGATCCGTCGCGGTGGGCGGTCTCGAGATGGCGATCTGGGACCTCGCCGCGAAGGTCGCGGGCGAACCCGGCCACGTCTTCATCGCCCGCCGGTACGGCGAGCCGGCACCGGTAGACGCCGTCAACGTGTACGCCGCCGGCGGCTACTACCAGCCCGACGCCGCCTCCGACCAGCTGCGCCACGAGTTGCGGCGCTACCTCGACCTCGGGTACGCGGTCGTGAAGATGAAGATCGGCGGCGCGACGCTCGCCGTCGATCTCAAGCGCATCGACGCCGCGGTCGGCGAGGCAGCGACCACCGGCGGCTCCGTCGCGGTCGACGCCAACGGCGCCTTCGACCTCGGGACCGCGCTCGCCTACGGCCGGGCGCTCTCGGAGCGGCCGGTCCGCTGGTTCGAGGAGCCGGTCGATCCGCTCGATTACCACGGGCTTGCCGAGGTCGCGGCCGCCGTGACCGTTCCGCTGGCGACCGGCGAGAACCTGTTCTCGCTCCCGGACGTCCGGAATCTGCTGCGGTTCGGCGGGATGGACCCGCGAACCGCGATCCTGCAGATGGACGCGGTGCTGGGGTACGGGCTCGCCGAGTACCGCGACATGATCGATGCCGGCAAGGCCTTCGGCTGGAGCAGGTCGCAGTTCGTGCCCCACGGCGGCAACCACCTGAACCTCGCCGCGACGGCCGCGTTCGGCCTCGGCGCCTGCGAGGTCTACCCGACCAAGTTCCAGCCGTTCGGAGTCGTCGACGCGCGGACGCGGGTCGACGACGGGCGCCTGCGGCTGCCCGACATCCCGGGCCTGGGGCTGGAGCGTCGAGCGGACCTGATGGCGGCGATGCGCGGCGTGCTCGACTGAGGCACGCGAGGCGCGAGCAGGAGGCGAACGTGGACCGTCAGCGACTCATGCCCGACTGGGCGTACGCGTGGCGCACCGGTGCCTACTCCACGATGTCGCATGGCTGGCGAGTCGGGCCGTTCGTCTGGATCGGCGGCCAGGTCGCGCTCGACGGCGAGGCGAACGTGGTCCACCCCGGCGACATGGGCGCCCAGACGCGCTACGTCTACGAGGCGATCAAGGGCCTCCTAGCCGAGGCCGGCGGAACGATGGCCGACGTCGTGAAGATCACCACGTATCTCGCGCTGGACCCGAACGACCCCGAGTTCGATGCCAAGTGGGAGGCCATGGCCGAGGTCCGCAAGGAGTACTTCCCGGGCGAAGGGCCGGGCGCAACCGGGATCGCGGTGTCGGCGCTGCGCTACCCCGGGTTGCTGGTGGAGGTCGAGGCGATGGCCGTGCTGCGCGAGGGCGACGGCGGGCCCGGCTGATCGTCACCCCGGCCCGGCCGGTCAGGCCGGGGCGGCCGCGAGCGTCCCCGATCGCCGCTCGCGGACCGGGATCACGAGCAGGGTGACGATCGCGACGCAGATCGCAGCGACGAGCATCGCCGTGCGGGCCCCGACCGCCGCGCCCAGCACCCAGGTCTGCCGCTAGTCGCCGACGATCCCGAAGACGTGCGCCAGGTACAGGATGCTCAGGTTCAGGAAGAACCCGCCACCCATCGTGATAAGAAGGGGGAACCCAGCAGGAACAGGTAGCTGCGTTCGCGGAGGATGTCGGTCCCGAAGGTCTCAAGGGCGACGATGCGCCAGGTCGGGCCGTAGTCGGCGCTTGGGGCCCCTGACCGTCCGCCAGCTCCACATGGCGACGGTGGGCCGGTCGTGCGCCGGGTGCACGAACGAACCGCGCTGCGGTCGGCCCGGGACTCCCATGCACGAAGGGGCGACGTCCCGGGCTCGAATTGCAGCCAGAGCGGTCAGAGCGGGCCCCGGGTGCACGATTCGGCGTCATCGCGGCCGGTTCGTGCATCACGTGCACGGCGGCCGCGCGCGGGCGACACGCGCCAGTCATGCCACCAGGCGCTTGAACCTGATCCGGTGCGGCTGGTCCGCTGCGGTGCCCAGCTCGCGGTGGCGGAACGCCTCGTAGTCGCTGACGTTGCCCTGGAAGAAGCGGACCTACGAATCGCCCTCGAAGGCGAGGATGTGGTTCGCGATGCGGTCCAGGAACCAGCGGTCGTGGCTGATCACCACGACGCAGCCGGGAAATGACTCAAGGCCCGCCTCCAGCGCCCGGAGGGTGTCCACGTCCAGGTCGTTGGTGGGCTCGTCGAGGAGCAGCACGTTGCCGCCCGCCTGGAGCAGCTTGGCCAGGTGGACGCGGTTGCGCTCCCCACCTGACAGGGCCCCGACGAGCTTCTGCTGGTCCGTGCCGCGGAAGTTGAATGACGACACGTAGGCGCGCGCCGGCACCTCCCGAGGCCCGACCTTCACCACCTCCACGCCCTGGGTGATCTCCTGGAACACCGTCCGGTCCGCCTGGAGCGAGTCACGGCTCTGGTCGACGTAACTCAGCTGGACCGTGTCGCCGATCACGATCTCGCCCGCGTCCGGCGCCTCCTGGCCGACCAGCATCCGGAACAGGGTGGTCTTGCCGGCGCCGTTGGGCCCGATGATGCCGACGATGCCCGACCGCGGCAGCGAGAACGTGAGGTCGTCGATGAGCAGGCGGTCACCGTAGCCCTTGCGCAGGTCGTGCACGTCGATGACCTGGTGGCCGAGGCGCGGGCCGGGCGGGATGGCGATCTCCAGCTCGCGGGCCTGGGCGCCTTTCGCGTCGTTCGCCTCGGCCAGCAGCTGCTCGTAGGCGCTGAGGCGCGCCTTGCCCTTCGCCTGGCGCGCCTTCGCGCCCATCCGGACCCACTCGAGCTCGCGGGCGAGGGTCCGCGCGCGGGCGTCGTTCGCCTTCTGCTCGCGCGACAGGCGCTCCAGCTTCTGCTCCAGCCAGCTCGAGTAGTTGCCTGAGAACGGGATGCCCCGGCCGCGGTCCAGCTCCAGGATCCACTTCACGACGTTGTCGAGGAAGTAGCGGTCGTGGGTGACGGCCACGACCGTGCCGTTGTACTCGTCGAGGAAGCGCTCCAGCCACTGCACCGACTCCGCGTCCAGGTGGTTGGTCGGCTCGTCGAGGAGAAGCAGGTCGGGATGCTGGAGCAGCAGCCGGGCCAGGGCGACGCGCCGCCGCTCCCCGCCCGAAATCTTCGTGACGTCGGCGTCATCCGGCGGGCAGCGCAGCGCCTCCATCGCGATGTCCACGTTCCGCTCGACGTTTCAGGCGTCAGCCGCGTTGATCCGGTCCTCGAGCGCAACCTGCTCCGCGCCGATCGCCTCGTAGTCGGCGTCCGGTTCGGACCACTTCGCCATCACGGCGTTGTACTGGTCGATCAGCGCCTGGACGCCGGCGACACCCTCCATGACGTTGCCCTTGACGGTCTTCGTCGCGTCGAGCGCGAGCTCCTGCGACAGGAAGTCGACCGTGAAGCCGGGCGTCAGGCGGGCCTCGCCCGTGTAGCCGTCATCGAGCCCGGCCATGATCCGCAGGAGGCTGGACTTGCCCGACCCGTTGGGCCCGATGACCCCGATCTTGGCGCCCGGGTAGAACGAGATGGAGATGTCCTCAGGGACCGTGCGGTCCGGCGGGTGATGGCGGGCAAGCTTGTACGCGGTGTAGATGAATTCGGGTGGCATGGTGGGTAGGGTAACGACGTGCCCCGTTCCGCGAGCCCCCCTGGCCGCGGCGGCAGACGCAGCGGACTCGCGACAGGCCCTACGATCGCGCGATGACGATGCTTGACGCCCTGCTGCTCGACCTGACCGCGGACCTGACCCTGCGGCCGCTCGCACCCGGCATCCTGGCGGCGCGGGCCGACATCCGGGCGGCCGTTGCCGACCTCGCAACGATCCCGGACGCCGCGCTGGACGACCCCTGGAACTGGTCCGGCACGGGCATGTCCGAGACCCGCTTCGCCTTCTATCGGGCCTACGAGACCCTGGAGCTCGCGGCGGCGGACGCCGAAGCCGCCGTGGCGGACGGACCGTCGCGGCCTTCCGCCGTCCGGCTGATCGCTCCGGCGACCGCGGCCCGGTGGGACCTCCACGGGCTCCTGCACGGGATCAGCGACGCCGACTGGGACACCGACCCGGGCGACGGCGAATGGACGATCCGCCGGACGATCGCGCACATCATCGGCAGCCAGCACAGCTTCGCCTGGGGCACCGCATGGTGGCTTCGCCAGGCCCTGTGGGCCGACGACCCCTCGCTGCCGCGGCGCGTGCCGGCCGAGTTCCTTGCGGCGCTGCCGAACGAGGACACCGAGGACCTGGCCGGGATCCGGACCGAAGCAGCGGCCCGGCTCGACGCGCTCCTCGACCTCTCATTCGAGCGGCTGGCCGGCCTGCCGGATGACATGCTGGCGCTCGGCGCACGGTACGGGGGAGTCCCCGTGTCGGTCGGCTTCCGCATGGGCCGCTGGTCCAGCCACATCCGCGAGCACACGATCCAGGTCGAGAAGACGCTCGCCATGCTGGATCGACGCCCGACTGAAGTCGATCGGCTGGTGCGGCTGGTCCTGGGGGCATACGGACGCCTCGAGGCGGTCGTGCTCGGGCTGCCGACTCAGGCTGGAGGCGCGACCGCGACCGCGATCGCCACCCGCGCCGCGGGTGAGGCGCGCCGGATCGCGAGCTCGGCCGCGGTGTCAGCTCCGTAGCGCGACACGCGATCGAGGACCGCGGGGCATCCGGACACCCATCCTAGCCGTTCGGTCACTCGGCACTGGACACTCCCTCCCTCGCGCGAGCCGGATTCCGGACTGCGCTGTTCCGTACGTGGGACTTCAGGCGAGACCTCGGGCAGCCCAGGCGCGGGCGGTCATGACGAACGGGCCGTCGGGCAGGGAGCCGCGGGCGCGCTCGCGCAGCGCCACCTGCTCCTCGGGACCCAGGTTCCTCACGTGCGCCCCGGCCGGTCCGACGCCGCGGGTGAACGGGTCCCACCATTCGTCGAAGCTCGCGTGCTCCACGCTGACCATCAGGGTGGCCGGCTCGACCGCACGCAGACCGGCCGCCTCGAACAGCTCAACGAGGTGACCCTCTCGGACGCCCGCAAGGCGCGATTCGTCCTGGACGCCAGGATCGAGTTCCCGAGCCGCCTGCCAGAAGACCCGCAGCGGATCCTGGCCGGCGCCGTAGTCCCAGACGCAGGCGACGACGACGCCGTCCCGCCGCGTCACGCGCTTCATCTCCGCCAGGCTGCGAACGGGATCCGTCATGAAGTGGACGACCAATTGTGCGAGGGCGACGTCGAACAGCCCGTCCCCGAACGGCATCTGCTCGGCCGACGCCTGCAGCACGGTCACGCCGGGGCTCCGTGCCCGCGCCGCCTCGACGAACGGGGCTGACGGGTCGATGGCCGTCACCGCGGCCGCGCCCAGGCGAGCCGCAAGCTCGGCCGTGAGCGCGCCGGGGCCGCAACCGACGTCGAGCGCCCGCTGGCCGGCGCGGACGCTCGCGAGGTCCGCCAATTGCGGTGACAGCGGCTTCGAGTAGCGGCCCATGAAACGGTCGTAGGCCTCGGCAGCGACATCGAAGCTCACGGTCTGACTGTACGCCCGGGTGGGCGCCGGTGGCGCACAATCGTCGTCCGCCAGGGGGAACAGCACGTTGAAGGCAGCGCTGCGCGACCGGTACGGCCCACCCGAGGTGGTCGAGGTCCGCGACGTCGAGACGCCGGTCCCGACCGGGGACCAGGTGCTGGTCCGGGTGCGCGCCGCGTCGGTCA
>Ga0194132_10010721_pt1 | contig 12075 bp, 1 predicted proteins | sample TA2KigOf80mmetaG_FD_148612 | JGI IMG/M metagenome (GOLD analysis project Ga0194132, IMG submission 148612) | Freshwater microbial communities from Lake Tanganyika, Tanzania - TA2015054 Kigoma Offshore 80m | ecosystem: Environmental > Aquatic > Freshwater > Lake | place: Tanzania: Lake Tanganyika... | reverse complement strand
GTAGAAATTACTCCAGTTTTAATGTACCCAGCCCTGCAATTAAAGGGGCATGAATTTACATTAATGCCACCTGCAGTGTATACGTACATATCTGGGTGTGAATTCAAACATGCTGAACATGTTCTGTCAGACCAACTGTTGCAGCTTTTTGATCTACCAGTCCCAGCAGGGCAAATCCCACTGCAAGCAAAACAGGCTGTTTGGCCTTCTTGTTCATTATAATATCCATCATCACACCAACGACATGCTCCAGCGCCATTATAGTTTACGTAAGATCCACTTGAGCAATTTGTACATTCGGGTTGAGCTGAGCTCCCAGTAAATTTACCCATGGGACACAAAGTGCAGAAAGTAGACCCTGGTGCAGTTTGAGTTGTACCTGCTAGACAAGATTTACATGACCATGAATATTGCTCCTGACTACCTGTGTTATATTTTCCAGCTGGACAAAGAGAGCACTCTGTTGCTCCAGGTAAATAAGAATTCAATGAATCATAAAATGCACGACCGTATGATTCAACCACTGGATCACTGTACAATGGTCCAGCAGAATATTTCCCTGGAGTGCACACCTTACAAACACTTGCAGATACTCCAGTGCTGAACGTTCCCGCTGCACAAGGTACGTTTGTAACAGGATTTTTGGGATCCCCCCTGAAGTACGTTAGGTTGTTCATTTCTTCCACGCTTAACTTTCTGTCGTAGATTCTAATGTTGTCGACATATCCTTGCCAAAGAACTCTGTTATTGGGCTGGTCCATCCCTATCATTAAATCATAATAACCACCAGTAACACTTTGATATGATTTGATACTGGTTGTAAACACTTTAGGGAAAACATCAATGCCGCCTGCACCTCGAACATACAATCCGGCCTCAGTTGTAGTTCTGTAAAAGCACGTATGAAACCAAGATAGAGGAGAATAATCTTCAAAAACTAATTTGTCAGCAACGCGATCCGAGAAATTATATTGTAAATAATGTCTTTTCCCTTGAGCATTTGCGTAATACACTAACGCCAAACTCATATCATTAGTACCTCTTCCAGTAAAATAGCTGCTGTTACCTGTACTTGTGGTAAACTGTAACAAAGAATATCCTCTACTTTGAAACTCAGAATTAAAAAACGCATCGGAACCAGTGTTAAGCATATAAAGTTGATTCCAAAGACACATGGTAAAATTTGCTGGTATGTAAATTCTTGTTTTAAACAGATACTGTCCAAAAGTCGTGTCAGCAGGCCTATCCACACCGTTTTGATTTAAGTAACCTGTGGTTACAAGATCTGAATCAGTTTTGTACGCGTAACAAGGTGAAGGCTCATGCCATACAGTATTGATAGTACACGTAATACTTCTTGTTAATGGAGGATTATTTGAAGGGGATAAAGAATTTGTGGAAGAATTAATTCTACTAAAATCTCTATATATATCAAAGCTCTCTAACGGCCAATAGAATATAAGCCCCCTTTGTAAATCCACTGAACCTGCATCTGCATCGCACCTATCACCCACTCCACCGCTTATGGTCCCCGGAGGGCAATTTATGCATGTTTCGTCACCAAATGGACTGACATATGTACCATTTCCACAACCTGCACATTCTGATATTGAAGTACCACCCCATGCAGTAAGCAAGGTATTAATTGGGCAAAGATCACATTCAGTCATTTGGTTGAACTGTTGATACGTGCCAGGTGAACAAGAGGGACAAATGTTTGCCCCCACCTTACTAGAGTACTTCCCAGCCTGGCATATGTCACAAAACGATTGGCCTGGTTCGGCTTGAGAATACCCTTTTTGACAAATATAGCAAAAAGTCGAATTTGTTTGCAAGCTGTACGTCCCAGCTGAGCATGGGTCACAGTTGGGTGCGGCCACAAATGCATTGTAATATCCAATAGCACAATTTATACAAAACGTTTGCGCTGCTAAATTTTGATACTCACCTTGTTTACAGTTAAGACAAATAGTAGTAGCGTTTTGAGTAGAGTACGTTCCTGGAATACAAGAGATGCATGTGCTGGTATAATCACTTGAAGAATACGTCCCTGCAAGGCACGTAAAACAGGTGGTTTGGGAAACAGCAGAAGAAATTGTGCCTTTAAGACAAGCTTGACAGATCGTTTGTCCAGTTACATTTAGAAACCAGCCTCTAGGACAATCAAAACAATAGGTATAACCTGTTATCCATTGATATTTCCCAGCTGGGCAATTTGCACAAGTGTTTTCTGGCTGAGATATTATATCGGAATTATCAGACGAAGAGGAAGTGGTATAATTCGATCGCCATTCACCACTGTTTCTGAATTTACCAACTGGGCATTTTACACATCTAGCCAAATAAGAAAGATTCTTATTAGATATAAGAACTGGATCTTGCTCGTAACCATCTTTGCAGCTGTAACGGCAATCATTGAACCCCTCGCCTTGAGTAAGCATTTTTACAAAATATGGATCGTCCTTATGATTTGTGCATAAAGCACATATATTGTCAGAAGACATGTCGCAGTAAAGAGAAATATACCAGCCAACGCCCGAATATTGATAAAGGGCAGTGTTGTTGCATACTTTCGTGCAATTAAAACAATAGGTGGCACCTGGTTTGCTGTAACCGATTCCATCCCCACATTCCAAACATGCAGTAGCACCTGTTTTGTTATTGTACGTACCACTAAAGCATGAGGCACAAAAAACAGTGTCAAAGCTGTATTTGCCAGGAACACATGCAGTACACGCACTAAGCCCACTCGATGGGGTGACCGTTCCTGGAACGCAGTTGATGCAAAATGAACTTACATTGACACTGTATTGACCAGCAGGACACGAAAAACATGTTGTTGATTCAAAGAATGAGTACTGACCTGGGGTACACAAAGTGCATTCCCAGGTTCTCAAAGGGTGCACGTAAGAGCCAGCCGGGCATGATTTACACGTACTCACATTCGAAGAGTTCCACACATTACTAAACTTTCCGTTGGGGCAAGTAAGACATATGGGTAGATCATCATCCAGTACAGTATAATACGTACCATTGGGACAAGAATCAATGCAGGTTTTTGCGCTGCCGTCGTTTGTAAAAAACGTTGGACTACAATTTTGACACGCTGTCATATTTGAACCCTCCAAAAAATACTGGCTTCTTTTACAGCAAACGTATCTGTTGGAAGCTGCACATCTTTTCACTTGCCCTGTAGGGCATGACCCTAAAGTACCGCGGTACGTTGATTCTTGCCCCCAAGGCGTGTTGTCTGGGCAATCGCGGCAGTGATTGTCGGGGTTGCTTTTAGGTGTTCCCGTAGACCACTTTCCTATGGGGCACGCCAAACAAGACGTGTCATTTCCCTTCTCCGACCAGGTACCCTCGGGACACTCTTTACACGTACCATTTTCTATGAACTCACCACCTTTGCAACAAGATGAACTCGTACTTGCATCAATGGGACAGTGGTACGTAAAGGGGTGACCATAAGGGTAACCTCTAACGTCGTACCCGGCAGGTAATGCAACTTTACAAGACCCCATGGTACAGTTTGTGACTAGGGTGGATGCGTCATATACAGTCACGCCCCATAAATCTACAGTTGTTGAAATTCCACCAGAAAAAATAATGGCTTTTAAAAGTGAAGTACCTGGTGTGTACGTATACCGAACCCAGTAAGTGCCATTGTATGGCCATAGAAAAAATGAGTTCAAAAACGTGTTGATTGCTCCACCACCAATGACTTTATGTCCACCACTTAGGTCTACTGTAAAACTAGTCCACTCACTGCCATAGTCGAAAACAATCTTTGCATTTGTTAATCTATTTGATATCATGTTATAATTTGCATTGGGAACACATGAGCTAGATTTCCATCCAGACCCTGTGTTTTTGGGACATGGAATGCATTTTGACACATAAATTCCACCGGGGCTATACGTCCCAGGATGGCAGGGCACGCATTTAAACTTACCTATAATTATTGTTTTATTTGAGTCTTGATCTGGCTGCAAAATTGTTCCAGGCATACATGGCTGACATAATGGGATCCTAATCAAAATCATACCTGAGCCACCGTTACCCCCGTTTTGACTGTAGCCCCCTGCACCTCCCCCTGAACCGCTGGCGTTAACACCCGAACTTCCTGGTGTAAAACCCGTTTTACACGTATATGATACCCCTGACCGAGTGCAACCATTGGTTACTGTTCCAGTGTCTCTACCTTCTCCTGCGTTGCCACCGCCGCCCTTTCCACCAAAACTTTGCCCCATCGTTTGTACATATGTGACTTCTGGGTTTGCTCGAACATAAGCGCCAGCACCACCACCAGCAATGTACATTTTGGATTCATCTCCATAATTTAAAAAATGAGAGGTGCCGAATAAGTCCTTAAGAGCCAAAGTTTCGCCAGCCCACTTCACATCTGAAAGTCCAGATCCTCCCTCACCAGTAATTAAATCATTTGTACATAAAGTGCAAAAATCGATACAGTCTTCATGGCAGCTAGGCCCAGGGGTACCCACACAATCAGAAAAGGAACTTGTTAAAAAACCACATACAGCAATCTTATTATAGCCAGGAGGGGCATAACTAAAACCAGACCCAGTGCTAATTAACCTATTGCGCGGATAAAAAGAAATATTTCCTACTGGACATAAATTGCAGAGAGATTGAGTTACGGTTGCAGTCGTAGGAGATTTTCCTGGGCTTCCTGCACCGCCGCCTCCGGCGCCATTTAGTTGCGAATTTGAAGTATAATCACATTTGGGGGTGTCAAATCCATTGCACACACCGGCACCCTGTATTTTTGAAAGCTTGTTTCCAAGACCACAAGAAAACCCGTCGCAATTTCCACATGTAGGAACGGAAGATCCCTTGGGAAAATCCAAAATTTGACAATTGGTTTGATAACCAAAAGGAAGTTTACAGTATCCATTGTCATGGCATTGGTTTGAGCAGGGGCCATCTGGAGCTCTGCAGAAATCAAGGTCGCCTTCGAATTCAATTCTTCCGGCGCGGCAAAAGGACCTTTTTTTCCATTCTGTTTGGTATTTTGTTTGTTTTAAGTCCCGTAAAATGACAGTACCAGGAGCCCCAGCTGTTATTGTTACAGAATTAAATGATGATCCACTATATGGAGTAGTTTCATAAGTAGGCATTCCAAAATACAATGGGCCTGATTCACCAGTAGTAGTAGCTCCTCCGAACTCCCCCCCCTTTGGTCGTTGATAAGTATCTGCATCAAGATATATATCATAATTTTGTGAAGCATTCTCAGCAGTTTTAGGAAGTTTTGCAACCCATGGATTATAGCCGTTATCTTCTTGAGTAGTAATTATTACATCGTTTTGGCCTTGCTGATAGACAGTACCACCATATATGGGCCTATTAGAGCGATCTACAGGTACAGGTCTCCCCAAGTTATCTGTTACAGTAACGGGAAAGTTTTGGTTACAGTAGGCATTTTGAATTGGATCTACAGTGGCAAATGTTTTACCAATGCAAACATCTAAACATTTCTTGCAGCAATTAGTATTTTGAGCTTCCTCATCTGTTAGCCTTGTATTTTGAGAATCTGTAAGATTTTTAAAAATTGCATTAGGATAAACGAAGCTTTCAAATATAACGGGCCCAGCGGGAACAATGGTATCCAGTGCAGCAGCAGGGCTTGACATGGGTTCGCAAACAGGGGGGTCAAACCCATTGCAGTTGAGTCGCGTCATTTTTTGGCCCGAAGGGCATGTATAACCATACACAGGAGGAGATGTCACAACTCTTGGGTAAGCGCATGATTGACACCGCAATGTATTTTTAAAAATAGTACCACCAACTGTGGGTGCAAATGTAACGGTAGGTACAGAAATTATGGTTTGTTCATCAACAGTATCCATCATAGTGCAATCTGATTTAAAAGACCATTTGCCAGCAGTATCGTATTCACAAGAATGTTCTGGTAGGCAATTTTTGGTACAATATCCACGAGTTTTGGCACAAAACTCTTTTTTTAATTGTATGTCTCCCACTCCACTTAATGTAGACGCACACAGATCCACACAGGTCTTGCAGCAAGTGCTATTTCTAGTTCCTGTTTCATTGTACGTGTCTTCATAAGAGTTTAAATTCCTAGCAGTGTAAAGAGACCTGAACATCCCCGAAAGGCTCAAAATACTGTTGGCCAAATTAAAGGTGGATGACGTCCCCATTCCACCCTTCGTTCCTTGCGTAAATCCTTTAATTTTATCAATTCTATGTGTATTGACGGGATCTCCACCAGTAAGCTGCCATTCTAATGTTTTTCCTATACATGAACCACCGCCCCCGCCACTGGCACCCTGCAAGCCCAGTGTTTTCCCGTCAGTGCAAGAAGCCCTGTTTAGACCTATTCCACCACCTCCTCCGCCTTGAGCTTCAAAAAATGTGTTACTGTCTGTAGGCACTGCTGTTCCCATCACGTTATCAAAAGCCTGAGTTACGTTTTTTAAACCGCTTCCCGCAGGAATTCCTGGAGTATTATCTATTTCAAAATTGTAAGTTGCCACCACTTTTCCATATTCAGAAAAATTCCACATCATAGAAACCTCCCCATTCCCCCCTTGCGTTGGATCCAAAGTACTATAGCCTGCAAGTCCTCCGTTTCCCCCTTTGCCAACCCTTAATCTGTATGCAGTATTCTTTTTGAATACATATCCTTTGTAGAATACAACTCCTCCGGCACCGCCACCACCCCCCAACGCAGAAAAGCCGCCACCTGCTCCACCGCCGCCACCGCCTACAAAAAGAACGTCACCCGTCATGTCATTCGGGAAGTACACTGTGTAATCCCTGGGTATGTCAAACCTATACACTAGATATCCAGGCATATCAGAATAAATGCCGCCACCATTAGTTAGTGGGCCGCCAAAGTTATAATTCATTTGCACCCCATGCATTGCAGAATATGTAAAAAAGTCTGAATTTAAAGGAGAGCACAAAGTGCAAGCAGACGACGCAGCCTGACTCCAAACACCCGATGGACAGTTATCGCATGCATGTATTTTACCCACAAATTTTGAAAATTGCCCCGCTGCACAAGGGCTGCAGAAATATTTTCCGTTTTTTCCCGACATAAAATATCCAGGATCACACGCGTAGCAATAATCGCCACAATCATATTTGTTTCCGTCACCTGGGCAAGTGTGATTTGGTGGACAAGCTGCACACACTGTATTTTTATTCCAAGCACAGGCGGCTATATTGTAAGTTCCGTTACCACAAGTATCACATTTTTTACATACACGATTTTTGGTTGCTGTACAAGAGCTTTCTTCATACGTACCAGCAGCACATCCTTGGCAAGCTGGATGGCGAGCAGGCATACAACCATCACAATAGTACCCGTTGTTGTCTCCAGGGCAATATTTTAAAGGCTCATTGTAATAGGGGGGGTTTGCCCTGCATGAAGTACATGTAATGTCAGAGCCAGCATAGCAGGGTTTCGACATGTACATGCCAGCTGCACAGGTAGCAGTGCAGCACGTTGTGTCAGCAGTGGCGTTGCATGCTTTCAGTACCCCAGCCGTGCAGTTAGAGCAATTCCTGCAAACTGTGTTTGCGTTTGTATTGCACGGCGATTCCATATAGGTACCAGTGCCGCAGACCGAGCAAACTTGGCAAGTCCCAGATGCATCAGCCGTCGTTGTGCACCCTACTGGCTTGTAGAACCCCGGTGAGCATGTGGTACACGGTTTACATGTGGGAGCAGTGGTGCTGTTACAAACCCCCGACTGATACTGCCCTGATGGACACCTAAAATCACTGCAGCGTTGACAAATTCGATTTGTCTTGGCGGTGCATTCCGAAAATGGAAATTGGCCACTGGTGCAGGGACTGTCACAGTTTTTACACACTCCACCGATGCTGAATTTGCCACTAGTGCAGGGCTCACAACTAAACAAACTGGGATTGCCCAACCAGCCGAAGCCAGGATACCTGCATTTGTAAACCCACACTGTACTACTCGGGTCGTATGTATTTGAAGTAAAAACTGCAGAGGTGCCACCTTCGGATCCCGGTGCAACAGTCCAGTAATCTCGGTAGCCGGTATCACCATCTATCATAAAAGTAAGTAGGGGTGTACTGAAAAATATGTCAAAGTAAGTCGAAATCAAAGTTAACGAGTCATACGTAATTTTGTTAGTAATTTCATTGGTAAGTAAATTAAGACTTTGAATTTTTTTTGCCATTTGTTCATGAAAATAAATCTCAGTGCCATCGTAATTAAAATGCAATATAGTGGTGTCTGCAAGCTGATAACCAGCTAAAGGACCCTGATTGCCATTGGGATTCCCATAAATTCCATTTCCCATCAAAGTACTTACAGTAAACAAACCATCAGTAAGGTTGATTTTTTTAATTTTATAACCCAAAGTGTCTGTAAACACAGCCCAAGTTCCTGACGGGTGTATGGAAATGTAGTCAGCACACCTGAATCTGGCAGTTGCTCCAGGGCCGTCCACATCACCAATGCTGTTTTCTCTTCCTGCTATGAGTGAATTCTTTTGCGTGTAGAGATTAAACATATACAAGGCAGAACCCATCCCCACAAGCAAAAAAGTTTGGTTTGGGGCTATAGCTAATGATTTTGGTCCGTAAGAAAAACTAGTGACAGGGTAAATTATCTGGGGTGTGTTTAAGTTACTGTTAATGTAAAGCCTCCTGACGTAGTAATTACTGTCAATATACATTACACAATCCCCAAACGGGCAGAAATGAATGTAAGGTTTTGTTATCCAATGATCAAGTGTCCAACTTCTTATTAAATTTTTAGATTGATAGTCGTAAAGTCTCAAAACGTATCGTGTGTTGTCATCATTTTGAGTGGCAAGCATATACACATTGGTCAATTGCAAAGCATAAAATTTTTTGCCATCACAGTAGGAATTCACAGGGCATGCTGCGCAAACTGCATTTGTAATTCCAGAGCAGGTAGTGGTTTCATATCCACTTCCACAATTTGTGCAAGGCAAGCAGGTGCCGGTGTCGGCTGATGGAGTGCAAAGGCTCAAAGTATAGTGATTGTCTGGGCAAACGGTGCAAGGTCTGCACACGCGGTCTGACAATGCTGTGCAGGGGCTATGCTGATAGGTACCAGTTTGACACACAGTGCAAGGGAAGGCGTCTGTAAAAAATGGACAATAGAAGTTTGAGGGGCAAGTGTCACACACCCTGTTTGTAAAGTTGGTGCACTTAATTCTCTCGTAAAATCCAGAAGTACAAGCAGGAGAGCATACAGTGCACACCCCCGCCGCGTCCGCGGCCAAAGTGCACGGTGTTGGTTTGTAAAATGAATAAGAAATATTCAAAACAGGAGGAGCTACATAGTTTACAGAAGGACCAGCCACTGGTGGAACCACTACTGCTGCAATTGGGCTTAAGTCTACTGACATACAAAATTGACTGATACCATCACTCCCCTGCCTCCAGCACCAACCTAACAAAGATGAGTCTGTTTTCCATGAAAAGCCTGACCATTGATAATTATCTGCAGATTCGTTTCTAACCAATCCAAATTGTTTCATATAAAGAGTTGAGCCAACACATCCATATTTCAGTGCTTCATAAGCGCAACCTGACCATGCGCCTTCCTCTGGGTTGCAGTCAAGATAACTTGTGCATGATTTTTTTTGGGGAACAAACACATACACAGTACTGCTAGGAGCAGGCGTGGTAACCGGCACAACTACTACAGGATCTGGAATGCAAACAGACGGCGGAGAGTCAGGTGGGCAAAATGAACATACTGTGTCTGAAGTTGCAGTACAGCTCCTAATTTTTACTTGATTTGATTTACACACAGTGCAATTGCTGCAAATGGTGTCTGACGTGCCAGTGCAACCTCCCGAGGCGTACGTAACGCCCGACGTGCAAGACGAGCAGGTTTTACAGGAAGCATTGTAAGGATCACTACACAAATAAACAGTGCTCAATCTATACGTACCAGGCAAGCAGCATGCTCCACAGTGATATTTGTTGGCTGGTAAAACACTATAGAACATTTTAGCACAATTTGTAGAACGCGTACCTTCGAGGCCTTCATTTGGGCAATCGTTTCTGCAGGGTATTCTGCATAAATCGCTGCGCATCATGCAGTCTTCACGGTTACCTCGCCTTGATAATTCACACGCAGCTAAACATTCTGTACAACATGATTGGTTTCGCAGCCTTGCAATGTAATATTCAGGGGTTCCAAACCCCTGTATTGTTATTCCAACGTTTGGAGTTAATGAACATACTGTGTCTTTTGTGGGGGTACAAGCTGAAATTTCATATTCTGTTGCTTTGCACACAGTGCAAGGTGAACAAATCGAGTCCTGAGTTCCCGTTGCATGCGAACAACCACCGGAACGGTATGTAACCCCAGCAACACAACTCGTGCAAGCTACACAAGAAGATGTGTAACTGTCTCTGCAAGTACCGTCAATTCTTCTTGTTTCTCCCAAGCAACACGCCCCACATTCAAAGGGGGGGGTTTGTGGATACAATTCGACGTGCGGTTACCTCCTGAGTGGCTACTGTTACACTTTGCGGTACATTGGTACAAACACAACCTTGGGTCGGTTAAACAGAAATTCCACAAATGAGGCATATCGGGATGGTCCATTCCATATGGGTCTTTGCCAACGGTCCAAAAAAATTGAGTACGTTTAACCCAACATGCATATTGGCACTCATCACAACATGTTATGTTAACCCCTGTTGTAGTAACTGACCCCAGTTGCGCTACGCAAAATTGATTCATCGAAAACATTAAAAATGAAATTACGTATAACGCTACGCCACGCATGGCAAATTTATGTCATTATAAACAAGATTTAATGCTTAAATAGACGCATTGCTTTTTCCGTATAGTCATAAACTTAGTATGCTGAAAGGCAAAATTCTGGAAAGTAGTTTGGGCCCAGCCCTTGCTTCCAGCACCAACCTTTTAAAGAAGAGTCTTCTTTCCAGTTAATCCCAGAATACACTGTGTCATCTGCAGCCTCGTTTTTGATGGTGCCTGAAGAAATGTGGTACAATAAATAACCTGAACACCCATACTGCGCTGTATTGTAAGCGCATCTGTAATACGGTCCTGAAACGTCAGAACAGTTCAAGTAATGGGTGCATGGTTTTTTAACCCCAACAAAAGCAGCTGGGGCCGGGGTAGGTGCAGGGGCAATTTTGAATATTCCGTAGTCACAAAAATCTTGGTCGTTACATATTTGGCTGCAGCTGCTGCAAGTGGCACAACCGGTACACGCTTGGCATTGTGTATCAGTTGTGTTAGTACATGTGGATGTGCGATAGTAGTCAGTGGGGCAAGTCGAACAGTTTTTAACATCGATTCCATTGGGACAAAAGCTGTTGGCGGGGCATGGAGTACAAGTCACACACGATGAATTGTAAAAACCCTTGGGGCAAACGATGCACAGCGAACATATTCTGTCAAAATCCTTTGTGCAGCCTCTGCTCTCGTAATGGGTAGACAAACAAGCAGGGGAGCACAAAGCACAGCGTTTGTTATGCGTAATATTGCAATCTGACAATTGGTATGTAACACCTGCCACAAAACAGTCGGCGCTACAGGTATAGCAAATGCCACCGTTCCCGTATGTTCCAGCGGGGCACACGCTACAAGCTCCTTTGGAAGCGTCGAGTCCGTAGCCAGGGTATTTGCACTTCCAGATATCGAACGTTTTGGGAAGCTCCCCCCCACTTGAACGTGTGCTGGTCGTAAGGGTTGCGTAGTCAGTTATGTAAGTGTATTCAGTAGGGTTAATAGCTGTATTCATAAAGTGGACTATGTTAGTCAAGTCAAAAACATTCAGACTTTCAGCATACTTATTCGTCCCACTTAAAATTGTGCGAACCGTTAGTAAATTCAAATCAAGCCGTTTCAACTTGAACGTAGCTTCGTCCCAAAAGTAAATAATTGTACCGTCTGTATTAAACGAAACATGAGTGGGCCGCATAATTCTAGCTGAAGTTAAAGACCCATCCAAGTCAGCAAATACAGTGGTACTACCCAGCAGTGTGGTTACTGTAAAATTTCCGTTCATAAGGTCAATTTTTCGC
>Ga0194132_10010709_pt1 | contig 12089 bp, 15 predicted proteins | sample TA2KigOf80mmetaG_FD_148612 | JGI IMG/M metagenome (GOLD analysis project Ga0194132, IMG submission 148612) | Freshwater microbial communities from Lake Tanganyika, Tanzania - TA2015054 Kigoma Offshore 80m | ecosystem: Environmental > Aquatic > Freshwater > Lake | place: Tanzania: Lake... | reverse complement strand
GCTCTCGATCGCGCAGCTGGGGACTCGCGCCTCCTTCGCGATCCTGGGTCCCCTCGTGGGCTACGGGATCGACACCTGGGGTTTGCCGCCCGTCCTCTCCGCGCTTGGAATCCTGGCCACGATCGTCTTCGGGCTCCTGCTCCTTCCGCTGGCATTGCGCGAAGCGCCTCGTATGAAGGTCGCTTCGACATGACGCTGCCGCGCGGCACGGACCTGCTGGAATCGGATCGCTTCGTGCTGCGCCGCATCGCGCCGGACGCGATCTGCTGTTCTTCACGCGTCTCCATGCACTCCCCGATGTCGCGCGACATCTGTACCACCAAGGCCGGCCGCGCCCGCCCGAAGAGACGGCCAAGTGGCTGCGCGTCACGCTGGAGAGCTACGAGCAGCTCTCGCTCGGCTACCTCGCGGTCGTGCGCAAGAACGATAAGGCGCTGATCGGGCGCTGCGGCCTGATGGAGCTCGTCGTCGAATCCGCGGAACCGGCGTCCGGCATTCGCAGAGGATGGTTCCAGGTCACGGGGGTGCCCGGTGACGTCGAGCTGACGTTCGAGTGTGAGCTCGGGTTGCTGAAGCTGCCGTACGCGATCTCGGCCATTCTTCCGCACAACGCCCGCTCGCGGCGCGTCGCCGAACGCGGCGGCGCCCGGCTCGCGGGTCAGATGGACGTGGTCGGTCTCACGTGGGATCGCTGGGTGTGGCCGCTCGCGCCCGGGAGGACACCAACATGAACACGGCAAAAAGCGTCGTCGTCCCCGCGGGGGGGGGCGGACAGCATCTCGACATGGGAGCGCCCGGCCGCTTCGCGGCCTTGAAGCTGCTGGGTCACGAGACGAACGAGAGCATCATGCTGTTCGAGGAAACCGTGCCGCCCGGCACCAAGAGCCTGCTCCATCTCCATCGCGACAGCGACGAGGTCGCCTGGGTGCTCGCCGGCGAGATCACGTTCAAGATCGGCGACGACGTCAGCGCCGGCGGGCCCGGCACCTGCGCGTTCCTCCCGCGCAACGTGCCGCATGCCTGGAAGAACACCGGCAGCGACACCGCCCGCGTCGTGTTCCTCTACACGCCGGCGAGCGCGAGCGGCTACGTCGAGGAGCTCTTGCATCGTCAGGGCCCGATGACCGACGCGGAGCGCAAGGAGCTCCACGAGCGCTACCGCTGGGAAGTCTTCGGCCCCAACCCGCTATGAGCATGCAGATCCGCAAGGTCCGCCCGGACGAGATCGACGACGTCTGGCGCGTGCACGTTGCCTCCAGCAGCGACCTCGCCGTGCGCGGGGGCGGGTCCGCGAGATCGTCCGACGAGCCCGTGCCGAGCGATGCGCGCGTCGCGCTGACCACCGATTCGGACGGCTATTTCTGCGCCGTCGAGGACGGGCGGATGCGCGGGATCGTCTCCGCCCTGGTCCGCGGCCGCGTGTGGTACCTGTCCATGTTCTTCGTGCTCCCCGGCGACCAGGGGCGCGGCGTGGGACGCGCGCTGCTCGAGCCGGCGCTGGCCTATGGCGAGGCCCGGGGAACGGACGTGCGCTGCGTCTGCTCCTCGCTCGGCTCGCATGCGCAGGCCCGCTACGTGATGGCGGGGATGGCGCCTCGCTGGCCGATCTACCGTCTGGACGGTGATGCCGCGGCGGCGGCGCGGCTCCAGGAGCGGGTCGGGCTCGATCCGCGTGCGCGCGAGCTGCCGCACGACCCCGGCGCCGCGGAGAAGCTCATCGCCGAGGTCTTCGTCGACGATCGCGCTCGCGACCTTGCTCACTGGCGCGGCGACACCAGCGCGACCGTGGCGATCGAGCGCGGTGGCGAGCTCGCCGCCTTCGCCTACCGGCGAGGCGACCAGATCGGGCCGGCGGCCGGACGCGACGAGACGGCGTTCCTGCAGGCGGTGGCGGGCGCGGCGGTGGCGGGCGGAGCGGGAAGTGTGACGGTCCGCGTCCCAGGCGCGTGCGCGTCGCTGCTCGAAGCGCTGGTGAGCTGCGGCTTCCAGCTCCGCATCGTGGCGGTGTGGCTGTCGTCGCGAACGTTCGGGAGGCCGGAGCTCTATCTGCCCTCGGGCCCCATCCTCTATTGAGGGTCAGCCGGCGCGGCGCGTGTCGCGGACCCGGCGGGCCTTGAACTCCGTCTTCGGGAGCGTGCCGGGCGCCAGGACCTCGACGTCGCAGCGGATCTCGCAGCGCGTGCGGATCTCGGCCGCCACGTCCGTGGCGACGGACGGGCTCGCGTGCTCGACACGCACGGTCATCACGTCGAGCCCGTCGGCGTTCGACGCGAGCACGATCTCGTACTCATCGCCGATGCCGGCCACCGCGCGCACCGCCGCTTCGACCTGGACCGGGTACATCTTCACACCGCGCAGGTTGATCAGCTCGTCGGCGCGGCCCGCGAAGGCGCCGACGGCGCGCACGTGCGTCCGCCCGCACGCGCACTTCGAGGCATCGAAGACCGAGTAGTCGCCCACGACGAAGCGGAGCTGCGGCGAGCTCTCCGAGTTCAGGCTCGTGCACACGGTGAGGCCGCGCGCGCCTTCGGCGACCCGTTGCCGGGTGTCCGGATCCACGAGCTCCCACACCTGGACGTCTTCCATCAGGTGGGCGGTGACCGGCCCGGGCCCGCGGTCCGACGCCGGGCACGAATAGCCGCCGCAATGGGGGGAGGCCTCGGTGCACCCGTAGAACTCCACGAGACGCGCGCCCCACAGTGTCTCCAGACGTCGACGCGTCCCTTCGATGCCCGCCGCCGGCTCGCCGCCGACGAGCACCATGCGGACGGAGCTGCGCGCCGGGTCGAGGCCGCGCGCTTCCATCACGCGCGCCAGGTGGAGCGCGTACGACGGCGTGCACGTCACGACGGTCGGCCTGAAGCGATCGATCAGCATCGCGCGCGCCTCGCCGGTCATCCCGCCGCCGGGGACGCACGCGACGCCCATCTTCGCCAGCGCGAACTGCACGCCCCACGCGAAGACGTGCGGCCCGTAGCCGGCGCAGATCAGCATCGTGTCGCCCGGGCGGATGCCGAACGCGTGGAGCGCGCGCGCGTTCGCCCACGCCCACAGCTCGCGATCGATCTGGGAGTAGCGAAAGATCCGCGGCACGCCCGTCGAGCCCGACGACGAGAACATCATCCAGCCGCGCGCCGCCCACAGCGCGTTGTCGTGCGTGGTGTAGGTGCCGTACGGCGGATCGGTCTCGACGTCCGCCATCATCTCGGTCTTGTCGACCACCGGCCACTTCGGCAGATCGTCCACGCACCGGATATCCGTGGGCGCGAGGCCGAGCCGGTCGAAGCGCCTGCGATAGAACGCGCTGTTCTCGTAGAGGAACGGGGTGAGCGCGGCGAGCTTGGCGTCCTGGATGGCCCGGAGCTCGTCGCGGCTCGCACAGTCGAGGGACGGGGACCAGTAGTCCGCGGATCCGGGCTGGTCGGGATCGCGCGTGTACCGCGCGATCGTCGCGAGCCAGCTGGTGCGCGTCTGCTGGGCGCGATCAGTCACGGCCCCGGATCATACGCTTTCACGAAGCGCGGCCACCGGGGTCATAGCGGGCCGAGGAGGGACGCCATGACCACACGCGAGACCGCGGCTGCGGCGCTGGCTCGGTTCGACCACGCCTGGGGAGAGCTCGACAAGACGGTGAGCGGGCTGAGCGAGCGGGAGCTCGTCGACATCCGCGACCCGGCCGGCTGGGCCGCGAAGGATCACCTCATGCACGTCGCCGTGTGGGAGCAGGCCCTGCTCGCCAGGCTGGACGGACGCCCGCGCTATCACGCGCTCGGCCTCGACGCGTCGACCGAAGGCTCGGAGGACTGGGACGCGCTCAACGCGAAGATCTTCGCCGCGACGCGGCAGCGCCCGGCGGGCGAGGTGCTCGATTCGCTGCGCGGCACGCACACCGCGACGCGCGCGTGCCTCGCGGCGCTCGCCGCCGGAACGGCGGACGCGCCGACGGCGGAGAGCTTCGTGGCCGACGTGGGCGGCTACGCCGACCATTACGACCAGCACCGCGACTGGATCCGTGAGCTGGTCGGGCGCTGACGCGCGACGCAGCATTGGCAGGCGACGAAGCGTTGCGCAGGCGGCAAAAACCCGAGGGGCGTGAGACCGCGTGGGGGGCAGCGGCGCCGCCGGGCGGTGTCTCGGCGACATCCGCAGGCTCTGCGAGGACAGGAGCCGAGACACCGCCCGGCGCCGCCGCTGCCCCCCACGCGCCCCGGGTGTAGCTCGGGCGTTCTGCGCCCGCGGACGCGTCGCCGCTTGCTAGCGCGCCTGCTCCTTGCAGTAGCGCGCGACCTCTTCGTGCGTCGCGAACCAGACGCCTGGTGTCGCTTTCATATAGCGCACGAGCTCCTCGAGGATCGCCATGCGCGAGCGATGTCCGATGATGTGCGGGTGCATCGTCAGCAGGAAGAGGCCGCGCTCGGCGACGGCGCCGTCGAACTCGCGCCGGAAGATCTCGAGGACGCCCGACGGCGGAGTGTACGGACGATGGGCTTCGAATCGGTTCATGTTGAAGTACGGTGCGTCGTCCTTGATCCACTCGACGGGGAGCTCGACCACGCCCGTCGGCACGCCGGCCTCCACGAGCTCGTACGGCTCGTCGTCCGCCATCAGCGAGGAGTCGTAGAGCAGCCCCATCTCTCGGATCAGCTTGAGCGTGTTCGGGCTGAAGTCCCACGACGGCACGCGGACGCCGACCGGCTGTTGCCCCGTCGCCTTGGTCAGCGTGTCGAACGCGCGCGCCATCAGCTCGCGCTCCACGTTCTCGGGCAGCGGGCTCGTGCGCTCGTGGATCCAGCCGTGCATGCCGATCTCGTGGCCCTCCGCGACGATGCGCTTCTGCTCGTCGGGATAGAGCTTGGCGACGACGCCGGGCACGAAGAACGACGCCTTGATGTCGTGCCGCCGCAGCAGGTCGAGGATGCGCGGCGTGCCCGCCCGCGAGCCGTACTGTCCCTGCGAGAGGCGGCCGACCGACGTCGAGCCTTCGCGCAGCGTGCCGGTCTCGTGGTCCGGATCGAAGGAGAGTGCGACGCAGACCTTCGCGCCGTCCTTCCAGCGCGCGGGCATGAGCGAGCGACCGGCGCGGACCTTGTCGACGGCGGCGCGCCAGCGGGATTCGGGCCAGGCCCAGGATTCGTCCGTGTGGTTTGTCATGCGCCGTATCATACGCGCCACTCGGGGAGGCGGCGATGCGCGTAGGGTTCATCGGTCTCGGGAACATGGGCGAGCCGCTGGCGGGCTTCGTACGCAAGGCGGGATTTCCGCTCGTGGTGCACGACCTGCGAAGAGAGGCGGCGGCGTCGCTGGTTGCTCAGGGCGCGGAGTGGGCCGACTCGCCGTGCGAGGTGGCCGCGCGATGCGAGGCGATCTGCATCTGCGTTCCGGGGCCGCCGGAGATGCAGGCCGTGACGATCGGCACGGGCGGGGTGCTGGAAGGCATCGGCGCGGGGTCGGTGGTGATCGATCACACGACGAATGCGCCGGCGGTCGTGCGCGAAGTCGGCGCCGCGCTGGCGGCGCGCGGCGCGCACCTGCTCGACGCGCCGCTCGACGGCGGTCGCGAAGGCGCGCTCGAGGGACAGCTCACGCTGTTCGTCGGCGGCGACCAGGCCGTGCTGGCGCGAGCGAAGCCCGTGCTCGACACGTTTTCGAGGAGCGTGGTCTGGGTCGGCGAGCTCGGGGCGGGGTCGGTCACCAAGCTCGTGCACAACGCGCTGGCGATGAGCATCGACCTGCTGCTCGCGGAGTGCCTGAGCCTCGGCGCGAAGGCCGGCGTTGCGGTCCCGCGTCTCGTCGAGGCGTTTCGCGAGGGCTGCATCGTGAGCCAGAACATGACGTTCACGAAGCGGATGCCGGCCACGCTGTTCCGGGGCGACTTCACCGCGCGATTCGCGCTCGCCCTGGCGTACAAGGACTTCCGCCTGACGGACGAGCTCGCGCGGCAGCATGGCGTGCCGACGCGCTTGCTCGATCTCTGCCGCACGGAGCTGCTGGAGGCGATGAACCGCGGCTGGGGCGATCAGGATCGCATCAAGGCGTCGACGCTCCAGGAGGAGCGCGCGGGCGTGAGTCTCCGTCTATAACCAGTGATCGTACTTTAGGCTGAAGCGCTCACGATGAACGCAGACGACGAAGCCAGCCAAACTAAGCCGACCTGTGCTTACTGCGGACAAGTCGGCGAATGACCAAGGAGCATATCCTTCCGCGTTTCTTGTACCGGCAGTTTCCAACGCAAAAGACGGGGTACAACGCCCGCGCGGGCAAGTTTATGACGTGGGAGCCACAGGTTCGCGACGTCTGCGAAGCTTGTGACAGTGGGCCACTATCGTTTCTCGATAGCTACGCGAGCGGTTTTCTCTCCCAGATTCTCGTTGCGAGCGCACGTACACCGAGCAGGTAGAAATCGCTTTCGATTACGACTTCTCGTTGCTTCTGCGTTGGCTCCTCAAGGTCTCCTATAACTCGACGAGAGCCCTCGGCGAAACGCCGCCTTTGCTCCGCGGATGCATTCCATTCGTCCGCGACGACAAGGCGGAGCATCCGCCCGTCGTCTTGCTGGCTGGTGAAGTGGTTCGAGACACCCCGATTGACGCGCATCAGGGTACAGGTCTTCCAGAAGAGTGTCGGCACTGGACGCACATTCCCGCGCGAATGTTCCGCGTCGGCGAGGCCGCCTTGCCCGATCCAAAGCGCCGAGAGTCCTACGCCGAGCACATCCTGCGCTTCGTCGCCATCAATGCTTGGTACTTCACGTTCTGCATTGTGCCCTTCGGCGTCGACAGACCGGCGCGGCGGCGTATCGCGGCGGCGCATCGTTCGTTCCTGCCTGACTCCCTTTTTTGGCGCCGCAGGAGATGCAGGCACGTGTTCGTGTGTCACGCCGTACCGAGATTGATGCCTACGCCTTTCAAGCGCTTCGTGTCCAGGATCGGTGGTACGAGTACGTTCGGGCGAAACATCCCGACCGTGCCATCTAAGAAGCCGTACGCGGCCTGGGACGTCGCGACAAACTGACTGGCCAGAACTGGCTGACGGGTTACAGTGATTCCGGGGAGGTCGCCGTGAAGACTGCCAAGGACGAAGTACGCGAGCTACTCGACAACCTACCCGACGACGCGTCGCTCGAGGACATCCAGTACCACCTCTACGTGCGCCAGAAGATCCAGCGTGCTCTCGCAGCCGCCGAACAGGGGCGAACGATCCCGCACGAAGAGGTGGTTCGTCGCATGTCCCGATGGCTCGAGAAGTAGTATGGAGCGATCCGGCCTGGGAAGATCTTGAGGCGGCGGCCGAATACATCGCTCGGGACTCTGAGGGCTATGCAGCTGCGTTCGTCGAGGAAATAAAGGCCGCGGCAACATCACTCTCCGAGATGGCAGAACGCGGTCAAATTGTGCCGGAGATCGGTGACCCTTCGATCCGCGAGCTTCTTGTGCGCCCATACCGACTGATCTATCAGCTCACGGACAGGCAAGTCCGCATCCTCGCGATTATCCATGGGGCGAGACGGGCTTGGCGAATGTGAGCGTCGCCGGACTCCCGGCAAGTTGCCCATCGGGCGGGACGGAGAGTCGTCTCCAACGATGGCTGGAGAGCCGTCAGCGCCCTCGCTAGTTACCGCGCGGAGATCGTCCCCGGCATCGTGCGGCGGCGCACCTCGTCCGGCTCCGGGCGCGTGACCGGCATGCCTCGGCGGCCGAGCTTCCCCTTGTCCATCTCGTAGAACTTCAGGCTGTTGTCGAGGAGCATCTTGCGCTTGGCGGAGTCGGAGATGTCCTTGCGCCCGAGCAGCGTCGCCACCGTGCCGGGATACGGGTGGCCGTCGTGGCCGGGCTCGCCGACGAACAGCGCGTCGAAGTGCAGGTAGTCCGACGCGAAGATCATCGCGTCCTCACCGACGTGGTCCACGAAGAACGGAATGAACTCGTCGCCGGGCTCGCAGCTGAAGAACACGCGGCCGCTCTTCACGTACTCGCTCGGCTTCGCGGAGATGAGCGCCCACCGGTCCCGCGCGACCTCGTTGTACTCGTCCATCCGATGCATCCAGTATGGCACCCAGCCTGCGCCCGCTTCGAGGAAGGCGATGCGCAGTTTCGGGAACTTCTCCAGCACGCCGCCGGTGACGATGTTCGAGCACGCGAGCATCTGCGCGAACGTGTGCGCCATGTGCGAGGCTTCGAGCATGTGGTCCGGACGGTTGAGGTCGAAGTAGCTCCGGAAGAGCGTCGGCAGCGCGGGGCCGTGGACGGCGACCGCGACGTTCAGACGTTCCGCTTCCACCCAGAAGTCGGTGAGCCGCACGTCGCTCAGCAGCGTGTCCTCACGCACCGTGCAGCCGATCTGGATCCCGACCATCTTCAGGCGGCTCACCGCGCGGTGCATCTCCTCGATCGCGCCGCGCACGTCCTGGAGCGCGACGATCCCGATGCCCTTGAGCCGCTGCGGGCACACCTCGCAGTAGTCGAAGAGCCAGTCGTTGTACGCGGCCGCGCGGGCCGCGGCGAAACCGGCGTCCTGGGTGACGGTCAGTGGCAGCTCGTCCGTGGGATAGATGACCGCGACGTCGATCTGGTCCTGGTCCATGTCCGAGAGGCGCGCCCACGGGTTGTAGGTACCCGCCCGGCGGTAATGGATCGCCTTGCCCTTGGGCGCCGGCAGGTTGCCGTTGACGCCGACGAAGCCGATGTCGGTCTCCGGCCCCCAGACCTTGCCGTCGATGAGCCGAACGATGTAGCCGCGTCCTGCCTGCGTGTAGCGGGGGCGACGCTCGCGGTACTTCGGATCGATCCGCTCGTAGGTCTCGTCGACCTCGATCACGTGTCCGTCGCCGTCGATCACCAGGTCGAGTCCGTTGATCATGGCGGATACGGTATCATCGCGCCGGAGGTGGGCCATGGCTGGATTTCGAACCGAGCTCGAGCAGGCCGTCAACTCGCGCCACAGCCGCATGAATCCGTTCACGGAGGCGTGGGTCAACGGCAAGCTGACGCGCGAGCAGCTCGGCCAGTGGGTGTGCCAGCACTTCCAGTACGTCGGCCAGTTCTCGCAGTGGTGCGCCGCCGTCTACGCGGGCTGCCCGGATTCCGACGCGCGGGACTTCCTGCTCGAGAACATCATCGAAGAGGAAAGCGGCGTGAAGCACGTCGACCTCCTCATCCGCTTCGGCGAGGCGTGCGGTGTGTCCCGCGAGCAGGTCCTCACCACGCGGCAGCTGCCGACGACCCGCGCGCTCACCGCGTGGTGCTACGAGACGTCGCGCGCGACCTTCCACATCGCCGCCGCGGGCCTGCTCGTGGGCCTCGAGTCCCAGGTGCCCGGCATCTACAAGCGCAATCTCCCGCCGCTCAAGCAGCACTACGGCTTCACCGACCACGAGGTGGAGTTCTTCGCGATCCACATCGAGGCCGATGAAATCCACGGCGAGCGCGGCTACCAGATCGTCGAGCGGAACTCCGATACGCCCGAGAAGCGCGCGCAGTCGCTCGAGCAAGTGCGGCAGGCGACCGAGATGCGCTGGCAGTACATGAGCGGTCTGCACCGCGCGTACGTGCTCAAGGACGATCTGTGAGGGAGATCCGCGCGGCCGCCCTGGCGGACGTCACGCCGGGCGCGCCGCACCTCGTCGAGGCCGCCGGCGCACGCCTCGTGCTCGTCCGCCTCGGCGACCGGGTTCACGCCATCGCCGACACCTGTGTGCATCAGGGCGGACCGCTGAGCGGCGGCACGCTGTCCGGGAACCGGCTCGCGTGCCCCTGGCACGGCTGGATGTACGACGTGCGGACGGGGCAGTGCGTCTTCCCGCCGCGCGGGACGGCCGTCGCGTCCTATCCCGTCCGCGTCGAGAACGACGCCGTCTGGGTCGCGCTGCCTTGAACGTGGGGGCCACATGACACACGACCCCCACCCCCCCTCGCGCGCGCTCTCGCTCGACGTCGCGCGCACCTGCATCGCGCGCGGGATCAAGGAAGCCGAGCGGCTCGGGTTCAAGGTCGCGATCGCCGTCGTCGACGACGCGGGGCACCTCGTGTCGTGCGAGCGCATGGACGGTGCGCTGTGGGTCACGCCCGAGATCGCGCGCGCGAAGGCCAACGCCGCGGCCGGCTTCCACGCGACGACGCTCGACCTCGAAGAGCGCTTCACCAGGCGCATGCTCTTCGCCGACAACGTCGCCACGCTGGGCAGCTACGAGTTCGTGTTCGGCAGGGGCGGCGTGCCGGTCGTCACCGACGGCCGGATCGTCGGCGCGGTCGGCGTGAGCGGCGCGGTGCCCGCCGACAACGACCACACGATCGCCGATGCCGCCGCCGGCCACCCGACGATCCCGAAGTCGCACTGAGTCGAAAGGAGCAGAACGACCATGGATGCTCGTGAGCTGTTCCTCGTCCAGCACTCCTTCGTCCAGTCGAAGGAGGTCGGCGGCAACCCCGCGTCCGCGGCGGAGCGCACGTTCGGCGGCCTCACCGACGACCAGATGCGCGTGCGTCCGCGCGAAGACCTGAACTCGCTCGCGTGGCTCATGTGGCACATCGCGCGCGCCGAGGACATCTTCGTCGGCGCCGTCATCGCGGGCCGTGACCAGGTGTTCGACGACGCCTGGATGAAGCGCCTCAACGTCACGCGCAAGGACTTCGGCATCGGCATGAAGAGCCCGGAGGTGACGGACCTGACCGGCCGGATCGACGTCGGGGCACTCCGCGAGTACCGCGATGCCGTCGGCGCGCGCACGCGCGAGATCGTCGGCGCGTTCAAGGACGCGGACTGGGGCGGCACCATCGATCCGGCGCCGCTCGAGCGGCTCGCCGGGCAGGGCGCGGTTCCCCCGACGCTCGCGAAGGTCTTCAGCGGGCGTCCGCGGGTCGCCGTGCTGAACAGCATCGCGCTCTTCCATCCGTCCGGCCACATGGGCGAAGCCGTGACCGTCCGCACCACGGGAGGATTCGGCACCGGCGTCTGATTGATCTGGTTCCTCCTCTCCCTCGGCGCCGCCGTGACGCAGGCGACGCAATTCGCGGTGGTGAAGGGGCGGGGTCGCGAGATCCCGCCCCTCGTCATCGTGACGTGGACCCAGCTCGTCGCTTTTCTGGCCTGGCTCCTCTTCTTCGCGCTGCCGGGCGCGCGCTTCGTCGCGCCGGGCGACGCGTGGCCCGCAGTCGCCGTGTCCGTCGTGCTCGTCATCGGAATGACCGGGCTCCTCACCCGCGCGAGCGCGCGCGGGGACATCTCGATCGTCGGTCCGGTCTTCGCGCTGAGCCCGGTCTTCACGGTGCTGCCCGACTTCCTGCTCTCGCATACCGTGCCGAACGCGCTCGGCGGGCTCGGCCTGGCGCTCGCCGTGGCGGGCACGGTCAGTCTCTCGGGCGGCGCGGCCGGGACTTTGAACATGGGGGCCACACGCCACACAGGCGCGCCTCCGGCGCGACGAACCCCCATCGCCCCTTTGCGTGCGATCTTCGCGCGACGTGACGCGCGCGACGCGCTCGGCGCCGCGGTGCTCCTCGGGTTCCTCGCGGCGATCGACCGCTGGGCCGCGCTCAGCATCGGTCCGCCGAGCTACCTGCTGTGCTCCCACGCGGCGACGGGCGTCGTCGCCGGGATGCTCGTGCTCGTGACCACGCCGCGGAGCCTCGTCACGAGCATCACGCGGCGCAATCTCGTCACGCTCGTGGGCCACGGGCTCCTCGGCGTCACCGGCACGGGCATGCAGACGACCGCGCTGACGGTGGCGCCGGCGGCGTACGTGAACGCGATCCGCCGGATGTCCGCGGTGATCGCCGTCGTGCTCGGCGGCACGCTGTTCCGAGAAGCCGACACGGGGCGGCGGCTCGTCGCCGCGCTGCTGGCGTGCGCGGGCGCGGCGTGCCTCCTCCTGGCGCATCAATGACATGGGGGCTCCGGGCGCCCCCCAGGCCCCCCACGCTCCGGGCGCGGAGTGAATCCGTGCCCTCCGCGAGTGCCGTGACACGGCGGGGCACGTTCGCCGCGCTCGGCGTCCGCAACTACCGGCTCTACTGGCTCGGGCTCATCTGTTACGTGCTCGGGCACCGCGCGGAGTACGTGACGTTCGCCTGGCTCGTGTGGGAAGTGACGCGCGA
>Ga0194132_10010708_pt1 | contig 12092 bp, 11 predicted proteins | sample TA2KigOf80mmetaG_FD_148612 | JGI IMG/M metagenome (GOLD analysis project Ga0194132, IMG submission 148612) | Freshwater microbial communities from Lake Tanganyika, Tanzania - TA2015054 Kigoma Offshore 80m | ecosystem: Environmental > Aquatic > Freshwater > Lake | place: Tanzania: Lake... | reverse complement strand
CTCCGCCGCCGCGGCAAGCGCTGCGAAGAGCTCGCGCAGCGCGGCCGCGATCGCCGGCCAGGCGAAGGGCGCCATCGCCTCGGCCCCCGCGCGCCCCAGCGCCGCGCACAGCGCCGCGTTGCCCAGCAGCAAGTCCAGCTTCTCCGCGAACGGCCCCGGACACCGCCACGGAATCAGGTACCCCGTGCGACCGTCGGCCACCGTCGTCGTCAGCCCGCCAACGCGCGACGCCACCACCGGCACACCGGAGGCCAGCGCCTCCACCGCCACCAGTCCGAACGACTCGTAGAAGGACGGCACCGCCACCACGTCCGCCGCGTTGTAGTACGCCGGGAGCGCCTCGTGCGGGACCGCACCGAGGAAGTGCACGCGCTCCCCCACGCCGGCGCCCGCCGCGACCGCGCGCAGCCGCGCGACCTCCGCCGCCGCTCGCTTATCGCCGCCCGCGATCAGCAGCTGCGCGTCGCGCACCGTCATCTCCGCGAGCGCGACGATCAGGATGTCGAGCCCCTTGAGCGGCTCCAGCCGCCCCACCGCGAGCACGACCGGCGCGTCCGCCGCCATGCTCTCGGGCATGGCCACGCGCGCGCGCGCCGCCGCGCGGTCGCGCGGCCGGAACTGCTCGCGATCCACGCCCAGCGGGATAACCCGCACGTGCGCCGGCGGCACGCGATACAGCTGCCGCAGCAACTGCCGCTCGTGCTCCGTCGCCGCGACGATGCAATCGACCTCGTGCACCAGCCGCCGCTCGGCCTCCAGCCGCACCGCGGGCTCGCGCTCTGACGCGCGCGCGCGCAGCTTCACGTCGCCGAGCGTGTGGAACATCGCGACGTGCGGCACGCCCCAGCGCCGTGCGAGCAGCGCCCCCGCCTCCACCGCGAGCCAGTAGTGCGAGTGCACCACGTCGTACGCGCGGCCCTCGCACTGCGCGAACGCGTAGACGCCGTCCGCGAACTCCTCGACGAGCGGCGGCAGGGCCTCCTTCTCGAGTCGCTCGGCGGGCCCCGCCACCACGTGCACGAGCCGCGCGCCCGCCTCGCCGGCCCCGCCGGCCTCGGCGGCGTCCAGCGGCACGACCTCCGGCGCATGCGCATCCGTGCGGCGCGTGAACACATCCACCCCGACGCCCGCCCGCGCGAGCTCGCGCGCGACGTGACGCACGTACACGTTCATGCCGCCCGTCTCGCGCCCCCCGAGCGCGGCGAGCGGCGACGTGTGCAGCGCCAGCATGGCCACGCGCAGCGGCATCCTGGCAGCTCGCTCCCCGAGTAGGGTGGTCGTCACTGCGGCGGCCGGATCAGCCCCAGGAACTCTTGACGCGTGTTGGCGTCGTCGCGGAAGCGCCCGCGCATCGCGGAGGTGACCATCGTCGCCCCCGGCTTGCGCACCCCGCGCGCCGTCATGCACAGGTGCTCTGCCTCGATCACCACCCCCACACCGCGCGCGCCCAGCACTCGCTCGATCGTCTCCGCGATCTGGTCCGTCAGCCGCTCCTGCACCTGCGGACGCCGCGCGAAGATCTCGACCGCGCGCGCGATTTTCGACAGCCCCACGATGCGCCCGTCCGGCAGGTAGCCCACGTGCGCCTGCCCGTGGAACGGCATGAAGTGATGCTCACACATCGAGTAGAACGGGATCTCGCGCAGCACCACCAGCTCGTCGTGCGCTTCCTCGAAGCCCACCGACAGCGCGGCAACCGGGTCCTGCTGCAACCCCTCGAACAGCTCACGGTACATCGACGCGATGCGCCGCGGCGTGTCGCGCAGGCCGTCGCGCGCAGGGTCCTCGCCGACGGCCACGATCAGCTCGCGCACGATGCGTTCCAGCGCGTCCTGGTCCATCGTGGCCTCGGTGGTGGATGGCAGGCTGGTCACGGGCGGGACCTCATACTGGAGCCGCGCCCGCAGCGCGGCAGAGGCTCGATCGTAGCACGAGGCCGCGCGCTCCCCGCCCGGCCGCGCGCGCTCAGCGCCAGCCTAGCGCTCGCTCGACTGCCGCGAGGTCGGCGGGCACCTCGTGGCGCACCGCCTCGACGGTGAGCGCGGTGTCGGGATCCTTCAGCCCGGCGCCCGTGATCACGCACACGGCGGTCAGCCCGCGGAGCGTGGCGCCCGCGGCCGCCTGCGCGATCAGCCCCGCCACCGACGCCGCCGAGGCAGGCTCGCAGAACACGCCCTCCTCGGCGGCGAGCCGGCGGTACGCGGCGAGGATCTGCTCGTCGCTGACCGCCGCGATTAGCCCCGCGGACTCCTCACGCGCCGCGATCGCCCCCTGCCACGACGCGGGGTTGCCGATGCGGATCGCCGTCGCCACCGTCTCGGGATGCTTCACCAGATGGCCGAGCACCAGCGGCGCTGCGCCCGCGGCCTGGAACCCCCACATGCGCGGCCGCGTGGCGGCGCGCTCCCGCTGGCGGTACTCACAGAAGCCGCGCCAGTACGCCGTGATGTTGCCCGCGTTGCCCACCGGGATGCACAGCACGTCAGGCGCCGTGCCGAGCTCGTCCACGATCTCGAACGCCGCCGTCTTCTGCCCCTCGATGCGGTACGGGTTGACCGAGTTGACCAGCGCGACCCCCGGCCGCGACGCCAGCTCACGCGCGATACGCAGCGCGTCGTCGAACGAGCCGTCGATCGCCACGATCTCCGCACCGTGCGCAATCGCCTGCGCGAGCTTGCCCGCCGCGATGCGCCCCGCGGGCACCACCACGACCGCGCGCAACCCGTACCGCGCCGCATAGGCCGCTGCGGAAGCCGAGGTGTTGCCGGTCGACGCGCACAGCAGCGTCTCGGCGCCCGCCTCGACGGCCTTCGCCGCCGCGAGCACCATGCCGCGGTCCTTGAACGAGCCCGTCGGGTTCGTGAACTCGAGCTTGAAGTACAACGCCCCGAGCCCGAGCTCGCGCTCCAGCACGCGCGAGCGCATGAGCGGCGTGCCGCCCTCGCCCAGCGTCACCCGCGGCGTCGTCGCGGTCACCGGCAGCAGCGCCGCGTAGCGCTCGAGGATGAAGCGCCCCTCGTTCACAGCAGACCCACGCTCACCGGCGGCCCGGCGCTCACAGCGGCTGCTCGGTCGCCACGACCTCGCTGCCCTCGACCATGCGCACCAGCAGCTCGCGGTCCGCTCGCGCCTGCCGCGCCAGCTCCTCCGCCGCGCGCCGGTTCGCCTCCTCCGCCGCCTCGCTCATGCGCCGAAAGTGGTCCAGCAGCGCCTGCCGCTGCAGCTCCCCGTTGCGCGTGAGCTGCTCGATGCGCACTTCGAGCGTGCGCACGTGCTCGCCGAGCAACACGCGCTGATCGACGCTGCCCGCCGTCGTCCGCTCCAGCAGCTCGCTGCGCTCCTCAAACGTGCGTAATCGCTCCTCGAGCTGCAACCGCAGCGCGCGTAGCTGATCGAACAGCTCCACGAACACCACCTCGCGATCCGCGAGTCCGCGCACCACGCGCAGCTCTTCGTTCGCGCGCTCCTGCGCGCGCGACTGATCCGAAGTGCGCGCGTCCAGCGTGCGCAGCACCAGCTCGACGCGCGGCAGCGCCACCGCGTACGGCACCACGTCGTCCGCCGCGCGCTGCGCGAGCGTCGCCACCGCGCCGATGCGCTCCGCCAGCGCTTCCTGGCGGTCGCCGAGCTGCCGGTCGCGCTCGCGCCGCCCGGACACCTCCGCTGCCAACTGCTGCTGGCGCTCCGCGACGGCCACGACCGCCAGCTCCATCGCGCGCAGCCGCTCGTCGAACACCTCGCCCACGCGCTCGAGCTGTTGCAGCTGCTCGCCGAGCGCGCGCTGCTGATGCTCCAGCGACACGGCCTGGTCGCGCCGCAGCGCCGCCTCCTCGTACAGCCGCTCGTCGAACGCTGCGAGCTGCAGCCCCAGCCCGAGCGCGGCGTCACGGCCGCCCTCCTGCCGCCGCGTGCGGCCCTCGACGGTCGCGAGCGCCTGGCGCAGCGCTTCGGCCTGCTCGCGCTGCTCCAGCACCACCGCCTGCAGCTGCACCACCTCCCGCGCCAGCGCATCGAGGCGCGCGCTCGCCCGCGCGAGCTCCTCCGTCGCCCACGCCGACAGCACCTCCGCCTCGGACGTCATGCGCGCGCGCCCCCGACCATCGGCAGCACGTTGCCCACCTCCACGACCACGTCGAGCACGCGGATCACTTCCAGCGCCGCCGCGATCGCGCTCCCCGGCGCCTGGTGCGTGGTGATCACCAGCTCCGCCGTGCGCGCGTGCTCGTCCGTCTCCGCCTGAATCACCGACGCGATGCTGATCTCGTGATCGCCGAGCACGCCGCTGATGCGCGCCAACACGCGCGGGCGGTCGACCACCGTCAGCCGCAGGTAGTAGCGCGCGCGCGCCGCGCCCGGCGCGTGCACCGCCACCGGCCGCGGCGTCACCGCCGCTCCCGGTGGGCGCCCCACGACGATGTCGCGCGCGATGTCGAGCACGTCGGCCAGCACGGCGCTGGCCGTCGGGCCGGGCCCCGCGCCCGACCCCTCGAACAGCACTCGGTCCACAAGGTCGCCCTCGATCTGCACCGCGTTGAGCACGCCGTCCACGCGCGCGAGCGGCTCGTCCAGCGCCACGAACGTCGGCTGCACCGACGCCACCAGCCCCCCATCGACGACCCGACCGCTGGCGAGCAGCTTGATCGCGTAGCCGAGCTCGCGCGCGTAGCGGAAGTCGCGCGCGCCGAGCCGCGTAATTCCGCTGCGCGCCACGTCCTCCGGCGCGACGGCCACGTGGAACGCGAGCCCGCACAAGATCGCGAGCTTATACGCGGCATCGATGCCTTCGACGTCGGCGCTCGGATCCGGCTCCGCGTAGCCGAGCCGCTGTGCCTCGGCGAGCGCTTGCGCGTAGTCGACGCCGTCGCGCGCCATGCCGGTGAGCATGTAGTTCGTCGTGCCGTTGATGATCGCGGTGATCGCCGTGAGCTCGTTCGCCAGCAGGTCGCGCGACAGCGGGCTGATGATCGGAATGCCGCCGCCCACCGCCGCCTCGTAGCGCAGGCTCACGCCGTGCTGCTCCGCGAGCGCGAGCAACGACGCGCCGTGCTTCGCCATCACCTCCTTGTTCGCCGTGACGACGTGCCGGCGCGCCGCGAGCGCGCGCGCGATGTAGTCGCGCGCGGGCTCCTCGCCGCCCATCACCTCGACGACGACGGCGACCGCCGGGTCGCCGAGCACAGTCGCGATGTCGGTGGTGACCGCCGCCGCGCCGATGCCCGGACGCGCGCGCGCGCTGTCGCGCACGAGCACGTGGCGCAACTCCAGCGGTCGCCCCACGGTCGCCGTGTAGCGCGAGCCGCCCGCGCCCAGCGCGGCGATCACGCCGCCGCCGACGTTCCCCGCGCCGAGCAGCGCCACGCCCACCGCGCTCACGACAGCGCCCGCTGCAGCCGCTCGCCCACCTGCTCGCGGATCCACGTCTCCTCGTCGTTCGACAGGTCGCGCTCGATCCGCAGGTGGCCCTTCTCTGTCGCCACCCACTCGTCGACCCAGCGCTGTGCCAGCTGCGCCGCCGCGCCCGCATCGTACGCACGTGCGGCGTCGGCGTTCGTGACACGATACACGTCGAAGAGCCACCGGTTGCGCACGACGGTGACGCCCCCCGCGCCGAGATTCGCGACCGCAGCGCGCACGCTAGCCTCGAACAGCGCCGCCGGCTGCCAGCCCAGGTCGCCGCCGCTCGCCCGCGTCGCCTGGTCGAGCGACTGCTCGGCCGCGAGCTTCGCGACATCGGCGCCGGCGACGAGCTGGTCCCGCACCCGGTTCGCCGTGGCCTCGTCGGCGACGCGCACGCGCGCGAGCTGCAGCTGCGGGCCGCTCGTGCCGATCTTGGCGACAAAGCGCTCCTCGAGCCGGCGCTGCAACAGCTGCGCGGTCAGCACCGCTTCCCACTCCGCGCGCGACAGGCCCATGGTGCGCAGCTTCTCGCGCAGCCCGCGTGCGTACGCCTCGCGTTCGTCCGCGGTCATCGGCGGCAGCGGCGTGGGCGCGGCCGTCGCGGTTGCGGTGGCCTCCGGCGTCGCGATCGACGGCAGCCCGGCGCCCGGCGCGGGGGTGCCCGGCGCCGGCAGCAGGCCCAGCTGGGTGCGCAACTCGCGCTCGATGTCGGCGTCCGTGACGGCGCCTACCAGCGCGGGCGCGCGCTCGCGCAGCACGTGGTCGCGCTCGATGCGATCGAGCACCTGCTCCACGAACTGCTCCGGCTTATTGAGGTCCGCCGCGCCCAGCTCGAAGCGCAGCGCGAACATCGCGCGCCCCGCTACCTCGCCCGCGTCGTAGTCGGTGTCGCCGACGCGCAGCACATGCGCGCGCGGCGGGCGGTACTCGGTGAGATAGACGCCGACCGCGACGATCAGCGCGGCGGCCGCCAGCACCCCCACGACGCCGAGCAGCAGCCAGTGCTCGAGCCGCAACGAGGCCCGCTGGCCGCGCTGCGAAGCGGCCTGCTGGGGCGCTTTGCCCACCACGCTCGCCCTCCTGGCAGTTGCGCGGTCCGTGGGCGCGACTGCGCGCCTACCGCTTGCGGCGTTCGCCCCGCGCTCCCGGTGCCACGTCCCCGGCTAGCGGCGACCGCCCGACGGCGCGGGCCGGCCGGCGAGCACGCCGGACAGGCGCACGTGCTCCGAGGTGTACGGCAGCAGCGCCAAGTGCCGCGCGCGCTTCACCGCCCCCGCGACCTTGCGCTGGTGCTTCGCGCACGTGCCGGCCTTCCGCCGCGGGTCCAGCTTCCCACGATCAGTAACGTAGCGGCGCATCAGCGTGACGTCCTTGTAGTCCGGCATGTCGATCTTGTCGATGCAGAACTCGCAGCCGCGCCGCCGCGCGCCCGTGCGCCGGCGGTCCCCGCCGTCGCGGTCACCGCCGCGCTCACCCCGTTCGGGGCGCTCCGGACGCGCGTCGCGCGGAGCCTCCGCGAGGAGCGCGTCGGCAGCAGTGGAGGCCGGGGTGGTGTCCATCGTCATCATGCGCTCGTACGTCTCCCCGCGCCGCCCGGCGCGCCACGCGAACTAGAACGGCAGGTCGTCCGCCTCGAGGTCGCCCGCAGCGTCCGCGCCCACGGGCAGCGGCTGTGCGTAGGCCCCGCCGCCGCCGCGATCATCGCGGCTGCCCAGGAAGCGCACCGTCTCCGCGATCACCTCGGTCTTATAGTGCTTCTGTCCGTCCTGGCCGTCCCAGGAGCGCGTCTGCAGCCGCCCCTCGACGTAGACCTGGCGCCCCTTGGCAAGGTACTGCGCGCACGTCTCCGCGAGCCGGTTCCACGTGATCACCGTGAACCACTCGGTGCGCTCGCGGCGTTCGCCGGACTGGTCCGTCCAGCTGTCGCTCGCGGCGACGCGAAACTCCGTCACGGCGCTGCCGTTCGCCGTGTACCGCATCTCGGGGTCCGCCCCGAGGTTCCCGATGATCATAACTTTGTTCAGGCTGGCCATGCGGGCCCTCCTCCGCGGGGGAGTTGCGCGCTATGCGTCGGAAGCGGCCTCGGCGGGCGCCTCATCGCGAGAGGCGTCGTTCGCCGGGGGCGCCGCGACCGGCTCCATCGTACTCTCCGCGGCCGCTGCGGCGGGCGCCTCGGACGCGGCGGACGCGGGTATGGGCGGAGGCGGCGCGGCCGCCGCCAGCGCCGTCGGCGCGTCCGCCATCGGCGCGGGCCGCTCGCGGTCGTCGTCGCGCCGATCGCCGCGGCGCGTCGGCTGCTGGATGATCCCCGTCGTGAGCAGGTGCCGCAGCACCTCCTCCGAGATCTCGAGCGCGGCCTCCAGGGGCTTGGCCTGCGACGCGGGCATGCGCAGCGTGTTCACCACGTACGTGCCCTCGAAGAAGCGCTTGATCGGGTACGCCAGCCGCCGCCGCCCCCAGTTGTCCGTCGTGAGCACCTCGCCCCCGCCGTCCGTCACCACTGCGCTCACGCGCTCAATGACGCTCGCGACAGTGTCGGCGGCCACCCGCGGGCTCACGATGTAGACGAGCTCGTACTCCTTAAGCGCCTGGTCCAAGCAACCCCCTACGATCCCCGGCACACCGGACGCGCGGCCCCGGCAGGCTCACGCATGAACAGAACGGAATCGAGCCGCGCCGCGCGCACCGACGCGGCCGCGGACGGACGGAGACGCCCGGCGGGCGCCCATGAGCCCGCCGAGTATAGAAACGCGCTCCCCCGAGGGTCAATGCGCCCGGCGCGCCGCCCGGGGCGCCGCTACCGCTCCCCCATCGGCGTCACGCCGTGCGCGCGGCAGTACGCCTCGTAGTCCGGCACCGCCTCGCCGACCACGTAGAGGAAGTAGTACGCGCCCATGTCGCCGAGGAACTTGAAGCGCTTGCGCAGCGCCGCCACGAGCGCCTCGAAGTCCTCGTGCGAGCGCAGGTAGCGGCGAAACGCCTTCGCGTCGTCCGCCAGCTCGAGCATCGTGCGCGCGTTGTCCACCACGGCGGCGATCTTGCGGCGGTTGCGGATCAGCCGCGCGTCCTGCGCGGCCCGGTCCAGTTCCACCTCGCCCCACGCGGCCAGCACCAGCGGGTCAAACCCCGCCAGCACCTCCCGTGTCCCGGCCCACTTCGCGTTCACCACCCGCCACGACATCCCCGACTGGAACACCGCGCGACTCATCACGTCGAGGAAGTCCGCAAGCGCCTTCGCCTTGATCTGCTCCGGCGCGCGATGCTCCGCGGGCGCATCCGGGGCCGACTGGCGCGCCCCCGCGCTGCCGGCCGGCTCGTCGCAGCTGTCCTCGGCATGCTCGCCCTCCCCGCTGCACGGCTCCAGCGGCCGGAGTATACGCAGCCGCCGAACGCGCGGCCCCGGGCGTCGTTGGAAGGACCCTAGTCCTTCCCCACGCACCGAAGGAGCCCACGGTGAACATCTGGAAGCATGCAGTCGTCCCTGCCGTGCTCGCGGCCGCGCTAGCGGCGAGCGCCACGTCGGCCGTCTCGGCGGCGTCCGGCGCTGCCGCGACCGCGAGCTCACCGCCGCGCGCATCTGCCGCCGTGTGGCGCAGTCCCCGCGCGCGCACCCCGTGCTCACCGTGCTCTGCCGGCTGTACGTCGACCCGAGCCTTCCGCCCGAGGCCCGCCGCGCGATCGGCCAAGCCATCGTCGACATCGTCGAGCACCGCCTCGACCGGCGCGACGAGCTCGGCGACACGCGGCGCGCCCCACGCGTGCGCCCAGCCGCAACCGCAACCCCTGCAAACTAGCGCGCGCGGCAGGTCGCACCAGCGAGCGAAGGGGGCGCCCATGGGCGCCCCCTTCGTCCATCCCCGCACAGCCGCGCGCTATGCCGCCGGCACCCCCGGCGCGGGGTAGGCGGCGCACAGCGCCTGCACCGCCTCGCTCGCGCGCCGCTGCACGGCAGCGTCGTCCGGCGCGTCGAGCACCTCCGCGATCAGCACGCCCACCCGGCGCAGCTCCTGCGCGCCGAGCCCGCGCGACGTCAGCGCGGGCGTGCCGATGCGGATGCCCGACGCCACCGCCGGCGGCAGCGTGTCGTACGGGATCGCGTTCTTGTTCACGATGATCCCGCAGCGCGCCAGCGCGTCCTCCGCCTGCTGCCCGTTCAGCCCCTTCGGCGTGACGTCCACCAACAGCAGGTGGTTGTCCGTGCCGCCGCTCACGATGCGCAGCCCCGCGTCGAGTAGCGTCTCGGCGAGCGCCTGCGCGTTCTCCACGATCTGCCGCGCGTACGCGCTGAACTCCGGGGTCGCCGCCTCGAGGAACGCGACCGCCTTCCCCGCGACGACGTGCATCAGCGGACCGCCCTGCGCGCCGGGGAACACGCCGCGGTCAATCGACCGCGCGTACGCAGCGTCGCACAGAATCAGCCCGCCGCGCGGCCCGCGCAACGTCTTGTGCGTGCTCGACGTGATCAGCTGCGCGTGCCCCACCGGCGTCGGGTGCACGCCCGCCGCGACCAGGCCCGCGATGTGCGCCATGTCCGCCATCAGCAGCGCGCCCACCTCGTCCGCGATCGCGCGCGCGTGCGGGAAGTCGATCACGCGCGGATACGCCGTCGCACCGACCACGATCACCTTCGGGCGGTGCTCCCGCGCCAGCGCCGCCATCTGCTCGTAGTCGATCGTCTCGCGCTCGCGTTCGACGCCGTACGACACGAAGCGGTAGAGCTTGCCAGAGAAGTTCACGTTCGAGCCATGCGTGAGGTGGCCGCCCTGGTCGAGCTTCATGCCCATGACCGTGTCGCCGGGCTTGATCACGCCCATGTACACGCCCATGTTCGCCTGCGCCCCGGAGTGCGGCTGCACGTTCGCGTGCTCCGCACCGAACAGCGCACGCGCGCGCTCGATGGCGAGCGTCTCGATCTCGTCGATGAACTCGCATCCGCCGTAGTAGCGCTTGCCCGGGTAGCCCTCGGCGTACTTGTTCGTCAGCACGCTGCCGACGACCTCCAGCACCGCCGCCGACGTGAAGTTCTCCGAAGCGATCATCTCGAGCGTGCCGCGCTGGCGTGCCTCCTCGCGCGCGAGCGCCGCCGCGATCTGCGAGTCGGCAGCGGCGAGCACGTCCCCCGCGCGAGCCGCGGTCTGGATGTCAATCGTCATGCCGTGCCGCCTCCTCTGTGCCGCGCTATGCCGCGCTGTACCGCCCGCAGGGCGCGCCATGCCGAACGTGAAGCCCTCGTACGGTAGCGCAGCCCCCGCGCGACCGCGATTCGAGCGCGCACCTGGCTTCGTTCGACCCCTCAGTGACGCCCGTACCTGGCGTCACGTACCAGGTCCCAACGCGAGCCGGCCGCCGAAGCCGGAGGAAGTCGCTGTCGCGGCGCCGCTAGCCGACGACCACGGGGGCCGCGAGCCGCTCGGCGTGCGCGCCGGGGAGCAGGCGCCAGACGTCGGCGCCCTCGCACAGCGGGCCACGCGTCAGGCAGGCGGCCGCGCCGGCCGAGGCGGCCAGCTCCAGCGCGTGCGCCCACGGTTGCTGCTTGACCAGCCCGTACATCAGTCCCGCCATGAACGCGTCGCCCGCGCCCACCGCCGAGATCACGTCCACGTCCGGCGACGCCACGATGAACTCACCCTCCGCCGACACCGCGATCGCGCCGCCCGCCCCCAGTGTCACCACCACACGTTCCACATGGCTACGCGCGTGCAGCTGCCGCGCGGCTTCTAGCGCCGCTGCCGGCTCGCCCAGCGCCGGCTCGTGCCGCAGCCGCGCGAGCTCGTCCGCGTTGATCTTAAGCAGCGTCGGCCGCACGCCCGACGCCAGCACCGCCTCCACGATCGGTCCGTCGGCGTCCAGCGCGCTGCATCCTCCGCGCTCCTCGGCCATGCGGATCAGCTCCACGTACAGCGCCGCGTCGCCGGGCGGCGGGATCGAGCCCGCGAGCACCAGCCACGTCGAGGCGCGCACGCGCCGCCGCAGCCGCTCGCGCAGCGCGATACCGGCGGCGTCCGACACGAACGGCCCGGCCAGCGCGAGCTGCGTGTGACGGTGCGTCGAGCGGTCCAAGATGGTGATGTTCGTGCGCGTCTCGCCCGGCACGTCGACGAAGTCGCAGCCGATGCCGTCGTCGAGCAGCTGATCCTCGATCATCCGCCCGCGCTGGCCGGCAGCGAAACCCGTCGCCAGCGCCTCGCAGCCGATCTCCTTCAGCGCGCGCGCGACGTTGATGCCCTTCCCGCCGATGTCGTAGCGGATGCCGAGCACGCGGTTGGTGTCGGCCTCGTGGAAGTGGTCGACTTCGACGGTCTGATCGATGGCGGGGTTCAGGGCAACGGCGATAATCACGCGCGCCTCCGAGGCACGAAGCGTAGCCAACCGATCGTGGAGCATACGCAGCGCGAACGCCAGCGGGTTGTGCGCCCCGGAACTACCGGCGAATGTGATACGCCGCTCAGTCCTCGCGGGCAACCGCCAGTACGAACACGCGTGCTGCACCGGCCAGGAGCAGCACCCCGGCCCCGGCGTCGAGGGTCGCGCCCGTCGTCGTGACGTCGTCGACGAGCAGCACGCATCCCCGCACCGGCGTCGCGGCGAACGCGCCCGTGACGTTCGCGTGCCGCCGTGCCACGCGTGCGCCGCAGCGCGCCCGTGAGCGGCAGGCCGAGCTCCCCCGCCACCGCCCGCGCGAGCAGCTCCGCCTG
>Ga0194132_10010707_pt1 | contig 12093 bp, 12 predicted proteins | sample TA2KigOf80mmetaG_FD_148612 | JGI IMG/M metagenome (GOLD analysis project Ga0194132, IMG submission 148612) | Freshwater microbial communities from Lake Tanganyika, Tanzania - TA2015054 Kigoma Offshore 80m | ecosystem: Environmental > Aquatic > Freshwater > Lake | place: Tanzania: Lake... | reverse complement strand
TGAATCAAGTGGAACTCTGGTTCGCGAAGATTGAACGCGATCTCATCCATCGAGGCATCTTCACGTCAACGAAGGATCTGGCCCGTCGGATCATGCGCTACATCCGTCACTACAACGACGATCCCAGGCCCATCAAGTGGAAGTACCATGACCCCGCGCATCGTATCCGCGTCGCTTAACGTTCAGGTGGTACAGTCAACTAGGAGGCCGACGGAGCGGCGTTAACTCACGCTGGTATCGAAAGGGAGCATCGGATGGTCATTCGGATCGCGTTCGCCCTGACAGTGATCACTGCCACGCAAGGCGCTGCTCAGAACACCTACAACTGCCGGGACGCCATTGCCGGGTCCGCCGCCGAGGAGAACGAGAAGGTCAATGAGCCGGGCCTCGGCATCAAGATCCGCCTGTACCGAGACAAGGATTGGAGGACGACCTATCTGAATGGCGGCTGGTTGTCTTGGATTGCCAACCAGAACGCGATCGCCGCCAAGAGCTACCCGGTCGGGGCGCGGCAAAACGCATGCCTCTACCTCACCAAGCTGGCGGGTGCGAACCAGTACGAGGCGGGGCTGGTCTACGACGGCGGGAACCAGATCGCCTATCCATACACCAAGGTCGTGGTTTGTGAGAAGGCACACGACCACAAGAAGGACGTGAAACCCAAACGCGTCGACCTCGATTCGCAATGCAACGACAAGAACGCCAAACTCCACATCAGCTTCGCGGTAAACGGATCCCCCGACGCGGTGACGGTGGAGCGACCGGCGGGGGGGTGGACCAGGCCGGCGATCGTGAACGCCCTAAAGGGCAAGTCAGTGAACGACGCTGATGCGGTGCAGATTGCGGCCGGGGTGCTTGCCGTCGGCGACTGGTACCCGTGCGGGGCCAACCGGTGCTGTAAGGTCTTCGCCTGAGCGGGCCTTAGCGTTTCCGCCGTCTGGTCCGGAGCAGGTGGACCGTACCGATCACGATGGCGGCCAGGCCGAGTGGCACGGTTGCGAGGCCGAGCCAGCCGAGGCATGCCAAGTCGATAAAGCGCTTGGCCGACGTTGAAGGGCCCGAGGGCGAGCCGGCGAGGTACCGGAAGAGAATGTGGCCACCGGGTCAGGGTGGCAGGTTTGTTTGCTTCAGGGAGACGTCGGAACGGCTGGCCTGCTCCGGCTCACGAGCCAGACCCACCCGATGAACAGGGCCTGGAACGGCAGCCTGACCCAAAGCGCCAGCTCCGGCGTCCCGGCGGCGCGGGCGTTGAGGAGCATCTGGATGTTGGCGGGGAAGACGGCGATGAGGAGGACGATGAGGCCGACGCCGGCGGCGCGCCGAAAACGGGGGATCAGGAGGCCGATGCCCCCGGCGATCTCGGCGACGCCGCTCAGCTGGACGAGCAGGAGGTGGGCGGGGAGCCAGGGGGGCATCATCGCCAGGTAGAAGTCGGGGATGATGAAGTGGCCGATGCCGGCGGCGATGAAGAAGACGGCGGCGAGGGGGCGGGCGAGAGTCGTGGCGTGAGTCACAGGATCATCGCTTTCCTATGGCGACGGGACGCCAATAGGTGATCGAACGCCAGGCCCATTCGAACGGACCATACTCGTAGCGCGACAACCACCACCGGGCGAATATTGCCTGCGCCGCGAAGAGTCCAACCGCGCAGACGGGAATCCACCGCGGCGCCAGACGTCCGTCGAGCCCCAGGCCGTAGGGTGAGAACGTGATGTCGAGCAGCATGATCTGGGTCATGTAGTTCGTCAACGCCATGCGCCCGGCCCAGGCGAATGGGGCGAAACGGCGGAGCCAGGCCCGATCGTGGCCGACGAGCAGCAGCACGACCCCGATGTAGACGAACGCAAGCCACTCGCCGCGCGGCAGACGGAATCCGTGGTTCGCGAGCAGGGTCGCTGCCGCCAGCCGGGTGGGCTCCGGGCTGGTCGTCAGTGCTTCCAGGTCCATGGGCGGCGCACCCGGCAGAGGGAACCCCCAGGTGGCAATCACGAACGACACCGCGCCCGCAAGCATCGCCCACAGAATGGTCTTGCGTTTGCGGGCTGGGTCGTGGAAGACCCCCAGCCGGAAGGCGAGCAGCCCCGCGAGCATCAGGGTAAATGAGCCGCCCGCGTTCCAGGCGAACTGCCGGTAGAAGTGCGGCAAGAAACGGATCCGCCCCGCGACCACGGTACCCAGATCCGATGATTCGGCGGCGGCTTTCTGAGCTTGTTGGGCGCGCTGAAACGATTGCCTGGCGCCATGCTGGTCCGCGACGAACTCGGCGACGCGCCCCCGCGCCTCGGCGATCGCGACCCGAGAAACGAAATACAGGGGCTGATGCGCGCTGGCGACGAGGAACAGCACGGCGATCGCTCGGGTCGACCAGCGGCGGATCGGGAGCAGGGCGAGCCCCCACAGGGCGTAACTGAGGAGCACGTTGAAACCGAACACGCCATGGGCGATGAAGCCGAAGATGGCCAGGGCGCCGAGCCGGCGAAGGTAGCGCGGCACGATGTACTCGCCACGGGCGTCGGCACGGGCGAGCTGCACCGCGAACCCGATGCCGAAGAGCATCGCGAACATGGTATAGAAGCGTTCGTCGAAGAACCACCACTGGAGGCGCTGCCAAAGCGGGGTCGTTTGACTCCCCGAGGCCGCGTCGGCCTCCACGTAGTAGCTGAAGTGGACGAAGTACATGCCGAGCAGCGCGATGCCACGCAGCACGTCGAGGACCTCGATCCGTTCGGTTCCGCGGGTGCCAAGGGGGGTGGCGGTCATCGCGCCTGAAGGTGCATCATTACCGCGCCGAGGGGAATAACCACCCCTCCGACTAGACCCGCGCGCTTCGGTTCGCCACTGCTCGAGGACAGGCCCCATGCCACGTGCCAGTCGATCGGTCGTCCTGTTCGTCTCGGCCAGCCTGCTTGGCGCGCATTCGGCGACCGCGCAGGACCCCACGGTGCCGGTGGAACAAGAGCCCGCCCACCAGACCGTCTTCCAGAACCGCTACCTCCAGGTATTCCGGGTCCGCTTGGCACCTGGGCAGGCGACGCTCATGCACACCCACGCCCGAGACGATGCCGCCGTTCGGCTGAGCGTCGCCACCACCACCACCCAAGACCTCGGCCAACCCGAAGGAACGGCCGGCACGTCCGCGGTGGGATCGGTCTCGGCGCGCAACAACGAACGCACCCCCACGACCCATCGGGTCCGCAACGTCGGCACGACCCAGTTCGACGTGATGGACGTCCAGGCCCTGGAGCGCCCCGCCGGGCCGGAGGGACCAGCGCTGGTTACGCCCGCCGCCGAGAACCCGCGGATGCGGGTCTACCGGTTCGAGCTGGAGCCAGGCGAGCGCTCGGCGGAGCATACCCATACTCGTCCGTACCTCCGGGTCGCCGCGACCGAGATCGATCTCGAGACCTCGGAGCCGGGCAGGGCAGGGCGACGGGACCGGCTCGAGGTTGGAGCGTTCGAGTGGGTCGAGGCCCGGGTGGTGCACACCCTGACGAACGCGGGGAATCGGAAGGGGATCGTGGTCGAGTTCGAGCTGAGGTAGGCTGCCCGGTGGCGGGTTGGCGAGGCGGTGGCGGCTGGTTCACCCCGTTCTGATGTCAGGGCCTCGCGCCGCTTCGAACGGAATCGTGGTGGTGTCGATCTGTGGTAAGGCGAACTGGCGGCTGGCGCCATCGATGTCGATGCCGACGAGTCGGCCCTGCTCGTCGAGGTCCAAGACGATGCCTGGGAAAACCTCCCGCGAACTGGTCCCTGGCCGATCCGCGAGGTCGATGTAGAGCGAGTCGGTGTCCGGGTAGGAGTAGAGCTTCGCAGGGGCGGGTCTCCGGAGCCACGGTCCGGGAAGGCGTTGTGGAGGGTACCATCCGACAGGGTCGCCGCCCGTAGGCGGCGGCCTGGGCCGGGAATGTATCCCCAGGACCGGGCCCTTCCCTCCGGCCGGACCAGGCGCTTGGTCGGGGCTTCTCCGGGGCGGGGTGGCGGGCTAGGTTTGGCGTCCCGCCGCGAGGTGGGCACCGGAAGGACGGGACGTAGCGCAGCCCGGTAGCGCACCTGAATGGGGTTCAGGGGGTCGCGGGTTCAAATCCCGCCGTCCCGATAGACTTACGAAGGCCGATACGAGTTTGGGCTTGAGTTTCTCTGGCTAGAACACAACCTCCCGGATCTTACGCTCCGAGGCAGTCACGCTGAGGAGCGTTTCTGCGTCCGGATGCTGGTAGCAGGTCAACAACGTCTCCGTGTCCACCCAGCCGCCGGCTGCCGCAACATCCTTGATCGGCAAGTGTTTCCTGGACGTCGCCCAGGCCCGTCTGTACGGATGCCAGAGCCCACCCTCCAGCTTCGGAAGACCGGCCTCCTGCTCGGCCACCGTCAGCCACTTGTCGAAAAGGTGCCGGTCCATTGGTTGCGCCGGCTTTCGCTCTCCGGCAAACACCCACCCGCCGATCGCTCCAAGCGCCCTCTGGGCCCCCCTGAGCGCCTCGAAGAGGGCGCCAGGGTAGGGAATGGTTGTCTCCCGCCCCTTCTTGTCGTACTCGGCTCGCCAACGAATGGTCCGCCGGTCGAAGTCAATCTCCTCCCAGGTCAGGCAGCGGATCGACCCGAGGCGGCGTCCGGTGGCTTCTGCCAAGGTGAGCGCGAGCTCCATCTTCAGCCACCGGAGGCGCTCCTCCTCGGTTGCGGAGCGTTCCCGAAGGTCTCGCATCGCAACGCTCGTTGCCAGGTAGCGGTCCCACGTTGCCACCGGTCGCCGGGGGTTCTTCTCCTTGGGGCGAGGAACTCCTTGAAGCGGATTCGACTCGAGCCACCGGCTTCCGTCTCGCGTTCGTACCGTCGTCGCCCACCTGAGCATCGCGTGAAGGACGTTGAGGTCAGCCTGGACCGATCGCATCCGGGCTGGAGGCGTGACGCTACCCGCTCCGAGGGCGATGGCGCCCCGTAGCCGAGCCTGCACGTAGGCCGCCTGGTCCTTGCCCTCAAGCCTCGAAACATCGCATTCCCGCCCGAAGAAGGCCGCAAGAACGACCACGCGGGCTGCCGTGTCCTTCCTGGTTAGCTCCTTGTTGTCCAAGTGCTGAGGTGCCTCGGCCAAGAACCGCCCGCAGAGGTCCCCGAGTCGGACCGGGCCCTTTGGGGTTTCGCCGCTCAGCAGCAGCCCAAACAGGCGCTGCCCCATCCTATCGGCCTCATCCCTGTCGGCCGTAAACAGGCAGGCGACATCCTCCCGCCCGTTGCGCCAGACCGACCGGTAGAACTTCCCGTCCCGTCGTTTTTGAAAGAGCCGAACGCGGCACCCACGATGACCTAGCGACCGCGTCCATCTACCTCGCTTCAGCGTCCATCCGGAGCGCTTTTTCATACTCGTTCCTCCTAGTTGTTCGATAGGAGGTTCCGAGCGTCGGAGGCTGGATCATAGGACCGACGGCGGCCCTTCGCAATCCGACGCGGGACGTCGCGCCGCAGGATTCGAGGGGCGCCCCGGCGCCCGGCGTTCGGAATGACCCCCGAGCGAACCAGCCGACCCAGGTGCTCCTCGGAGTAGCCAGACTCGCGGGCCGCGTCAACAAGACGAAGCCCCTCCGCGTCGGCGTCGGCCACCGCCTGTTCCAAGTCCTTCGCGCACCTCTCAAGGACTTCTGCTTCTCGATCGGCACCATATCGTCGGAGCGTCCGAGCAGCGGCATTCCACGTGTCACGTAGTTGATCAAACTGGTGCATTGTCCGTTTAGCTACCGTCTTGGTCAGGTTGCGCGCAACCGCAGTGGGCGAAGAGAGATGAAAAGATTGAAGGAACTGGAAGACGTGGCACAAACAAAAGGGGTTGCCAGTTCCTTCAATCTTTCCAGTACTGTCTAAGTGCTGGTGGTCTCCCAACCCGTTTTGAGTGAAGGTTGCCCACTATCTGGTGGCAGGCTCCAAGTGGCGTGGTTCTCATTGCCAAACCCGTTTTGTCTACTGGTCACCCGCAGCCCTTTGGCGGCTCGACGGACAGCACTCGCGCTGAAGCCCAGGGCCGCCAGTTCGGCGAGAACTGCACGGGATTCTCGCGGCCCACTTTTGAGGGCTGCGCGCAGGGCCACTGTGACAGCTGAGGTGGAACTCGCAGGCGGGTTGCGGGCTTCATCCTGTTCACGGACCAAATCGTCGGCAGACCGCTCGTCAGTGCCGGTCCACTCTACTCTGGCAACCTCGAGCTGGGTTCCGTCATCGTCGGAGATGGAATGCTGGACCAACTGGAATGCGAGGCTTCTCTGCTTCCTCGCTCCTGAGACTGCGATGTGGGCCAAGAGTCGAGAGTCCTTTCCGGGTTCGTCTGGGTCTTCGAGTACCATGAGTATCGATCGGGCCACGGCGACATAAGCGACACTGCCAAGCACCACCTCCGACGCATTTCTGCCCCCGCCCTTTCGTAGGTGGTGGCAGGCGACAATTGCGACGCCGGCCCCCTCCGCGAGTTCCCGGATTGGCGTTAGCACCTTCCGAACGTCCATATCCTTGGAAGAATCCTTGCCCGCAGGCATCAAGTCGTTGACGTTGTCGATCCAAACCAGCGCCGGTCGGTCACGAACGAGGATGTCCTTCAAGGCTGAGACCAGGTCTTGACCGCGGCGATCGTCGATATCCACCACGAAAACGTTTTCGGCATCGCCTCCTGCTGCCTCGACCCGCGCCCGGACGAGCGACTCAGAGTCTTCGAGGGCAAGCACGGCGACCTTGGCGGGCGGTTTCGGCTGCTGCTGGGAATCGTCGCCGTGGAGGGCGCGACCGGTGGTCAGTCTGGCCACGAGGTCGGCCATCACAGTCGATTTGCCCACCTTCGGCGCCCCCACAACAAGTGACAGTGTACCCTCTGGGATCCGACCCTTCCAAAGCCAGCGCACGGCGCTCAGCGAGACCTGACTTAGAGGCCTAGTGCGAAGGGCCCTTTTCGGGGCACGCGCCGCCGGCGTCCAGGCTGGAGTCGACGCTGCAAGCGACTCAAGGTCGGTCGGCGTCCTACCGGCCTCCAGCCAATCGCTGACATCCTGGCCGACCTCCAGGTTATCGAGCTGCAGAACCTTGACGCTTAGGGCAACCGAATGAACCTCCCGAGCAGCCCGTTCAGCATGGCTGTGGCCTTCGTCGTCATTGTCTGGGATAATCACAACGTCTGCGCCTCGCAGAGACGTGCTCCAATCCGGTTGCCATTTCTTGTTCCCTGCCGCTCCGTGGGGTGTTGTAGTTGCCGTCAGGCCGATGGCGATCAGATTGTCCGCATCCTTCTCTCCCTCGACCAGGTAGACCCGCCCACCCTTGGTGGCAGCTCTCAAGACCTGCGGCAGATTGTAGAGTGGCACCTCGATTCGCTTGAGCCCGGTGGTCCAACCCGTGCCCGTTTCACGGTACCAACTGAAAACCTTCCGTGGGCGACGCGCCTTCTTTGCAACGGGCTTGCCCTCGTGGTCCGTGTAGAGGTACTCAGCCACGACGGCGGACGAGAGATTGGGGGGGTGAAGGTCGCTCCACTCGAGTCCGGCGGCGGCGAGGACCCTTTCGACCGGGCATCCAGCATGGCAGTGGAGCACCACTCGGCCGTCTGATCCCTCGCTGACTGAAAGGGACGGATTGCGGTCGTCATGCGCTGGGCAGTGCGCCCTATAGCCAGCGCCGTGCGGTGTTGCGCTGAGGCGTTGGGCCACGAGTTCGAGGCTCATTGGTGTACCCCCGACGACTCGCGGGGTTGCTTGTCCAACCAGGTGTCCGAGCCGATGGTCCTTCTGGAACCTTGTGCGGTTTCTGACAGATGAGTTGCCGTCGTTCTCACGTCGCCTTCTTGGTAGAGGTTGTTTCGATGGTCGGCGGTTTCCGATCACCTGGACAAAGCTCGGAAATTTGCCTTGACACTACAACCGACAGTATATTGTCGATATGCCGACAACGAACCCAAAGTCTCCCCCGGGGCGGAGAGTCCACTCGGACGCCATTCGAAAGCGGTTGGAGGAGGCGGTTGACGTTGTCAGTGGCGGCGTGCGACAGGCGTTTGAAGCCCGCACAGGCATTCCACACGCAACGTTTGCCAACTGGTGCGGGCCGAGTCGACGCATCTCCAAACCGAGAAACCGCAGGCCGCCCCCCATCGAGCGGCTGGACATTGGCCACCTTTGGCGCCTCGCGGAGAATGCTGGGGTTGACCTCGACTATCTCATCACGGGAGCTTTCAACATCACCCGCGGAAGCTCGCGGTCGGCCCCAAGTTTGGGGACGGACCTTCTGGCGCACGTCCGACTGAAGATTGGTGAGCGCCTTCCTTCCACCCTCCCGAGACCGGGCGAGTTACTCGACAATGCTATTGGCTATGCGAAGCGTGTTCGGGAGGAGCGCGAGAAACACTGGGTCGGCATGACGGGACTAGAGAAGTACAAGAAGACCTACAGTGACAGTGAGATCGCCAGTCTCCTAAAGCAGGCCCTCGCAGCTGGTATCGAGCCGCTTGGCGACTCGCCCGGCGATGATGGCGACGTGGACTAGTTGGGGGGCTGGTGTGATTCACTCGTAGCCAATTGGCAGCCGATGGCGACAGGTCGACAGGTCGTCGTCACACACTATTCGCCGAGTGCCTTATGTCCTACGACCTCACCTTTCGGCCAGAGTACGCGTCTCCTCTCGATGCCCTCTCGGCGATCCTGTCCAATGTCAAGGGCCAGCGGCGCCGGGAGCTCATCCGTGATGTCGCGTCTGGGCATGCTCGTGCGGCTGTGGTCAGGCACGGCGGAGATCCTCGACTCGCTGACCTGCTATCCGAAGTCGATGAGACGCTGTTGGCCGATGCGATGGAAGATCCTGGCCGGCTCGGCGCGATCGGCCCAACGTGGCTCGGCGGCGAGTTCCTTCCGGGCTACCTAAGGGGCGAGGTGGAAATCGCCCGCATCGTCATGGCCACGACCACCATGGATGTGGTGAGTATCCGGGCTCGTCGCAGAACTAACGGTTATCGGTACCGCGTTGTCGACGAGTACAAGGCCCCGTTTCGATTCGCTCCACGCACATCAAAGGCGCCCCTTACGTTGGGTGAAGCGCTGTCCCTGGTGCTGTCGCTGGACTTTGAAGACAGCTCCCCTGGCCCGACGGGAGCCGTCGGCGTGATCTTCGGCAACCTCGACTGGCAACTCGGGAATGGTGATCCGGAAGAGGAGGTCAGGGGGTTCATCGAGGTTGAGTCAGACTTCTACCCCGGGCTGGGCGCGCTCGTCGAGGAGGAGATTAGCCAATGGTTGCGCCGGCGCCTCGCACCGCCCGGAGACCCCGCCCCCTAGGATCCCGGATGTTGGGCGGGAGAAGCCGGGGGGCCCCACGCGTCGATTTGCCGGGAAGCCCGGATGTGGGGGGTGGCCTGGGGGTGCCAGGGCCCCGAACAGTGGGTGAGAGCCGGACACCGAGCGTGGTGATTCCTTCGGCGTGCTGGCGGGGCTCCGCCCGTCCGCACCTGTGCCGTACCCCACGAGTCCCGCAACTCAGCTCCAAACTCTGACGGTGATGACGCAAGAGCTTGTAAGACAACAGCTTACGTGTATCTTGATCCTGATGGGGACTCAGGTGGTTTGAGCAGCAGGTTGTTCTGGGTCCAGCCGATCGCTATGTAGCGGAGCGGCCAGAAACCGGTGCCCCAGCGGACCGGGGCCAACGTCTCCGATGAGGGGTGAATCGCCCCGGGTTTCCCGGAGAGCTCGTTATGTGAGTGCCCCCACCAAGGCGTTCGCCTCGTGGGTGCGGTGAAACTGCGCTTCGAACTCCGCGGGGGGGAGGTACCCCAGCGGTTCCAACAGGCGCTGCGTGTTGAACCAGCTGACCCACTCGAGGGTCGCGAACTCGACGTCCTCGAGCCCCCGCCAGGGGCCGGCCCGATGGATCTCCTCGGTCTTGAACAGCCCGATCACCGTCTCCGCCAAGGCGTTGTCGTACGAGTCCCCACGGCTCCCGACGGACGGTTCGATGCCGGCGTCCGCCAGCCGTTCGGTGTGGCGAATCGAGAGATATTGCACCCCGCGGTCGCTGTGGTGGATCAGGGGGCCGTCGGTGTCGCGGTCGTGGAGGGCCTGCTCCAGGGCGTCGAGCGCCAAGTCGCTGCGGAGCGAGGCGGTCGCCCGCCAGCCGACGATCCGGCGCGAGAACACGTCGATCACGAAGGCCACGTACACGAAGCCACGCCAGGTCGCGACGTAGGTCAGGTCCGCCACCCAGAGTTCGTTCGGCCGGGCGGCGACGAACTGGCGGTCCACGAGATCCCGCGGGCGCTCGGCCACCGCGTCCGGGACGGTCGTCTGGACCCGACGACCCCGGACGACGCCCCGGAGGCCGAGGTCCCCCATCAGGCGCGCGACGGTGCAGCGAGCCACCGGGATGCGCTCCCGCGCCAGCTGTTTCCAGACCTTCTTGGCCCCATAGACCCGCCGATTGGCGCGCCAGACCCGAGCAATCTCGGGCTTCAGCCACGCGTCGCGCTGCGCCCGGGCCGGCTGCCGCGTGGGATCGGCCTGCCGCGCCTTCTGCTCGTAGTACGTCGAGGGAGCGATCGGCAGCACCGCGCAGATCGGCTCGACTCCGTACGTCGTCCGGTGGGCGTCGACGAACGCCACCATCACGTCCCGCGGCGGTCGAGCTCCGCCTGGGCAAAATAGGCCGACGCTTTGCGAAGGATCTCATTGGCGCGGCGCAGTTCGCGGTTCTCGCGCTCCAACGCCGTCAAGCGGGTCCGCTCTTCGGTCGTCAGACCCGGCCGCTGGCCGGCATCACGCTCGGCTTGCCGCACCCACCGGCGCAGCGTTTCCGCCGTGCACCCTAACTTCCCGGCGATCGACGTGATCGCCGCCCACTGCGACTCGTGCGCCCCCGCTTGCTCCCGGACCAGCCGCACGGCCCGCTCCTGCACCTCCGGGGAATACCGTGATGATCGTGGCATGACTCCAACCTCTCATGAAATGGAGTCTCCAGCAATCCCGGGGCGATTCACCGAGAGATGACACCGCGCTGGATCATCTTCGGAAAGCCTCGGTGACCGCGCGCCACTTGCAGGAGCTGCTCGGGTACGCCGATGGCTCGACGATGATGTTGTACACCGACGTGCTGAATCGGAGTCGGCTGGGTCCGGAGCCCGCTCGACCTGAGTGGGGTGGCGGCGCGGGTGCCGGGTTAGCGGATTAGGCTGCGGGGCGGTATCGTAAAGGGGATTCGGCCGCCGGGGTGGCGGTCGAGATGCAGGTCCAATACTAGTTAGGTGGCGAAAAGGAGCAGCAAGATGACCGACGCTCCGAACTTCCGTGACCTTTCCGGCTTGACGACGCTTCTGAAGGCCAGTCTGGGCGTCTACATGGCGGTCGCTGCGATCGGTCTCTGGTCTGGGTGGCTAGAGATCGAGATTCTGCAGCGCGCCGCAAGTGGTGCGGGCGTCTCTGAAGCCGAGGCGGCTGCCAGTGACTCGCGTCAGGCCCTTCTCGGGGGTCTCTATCTCCTTGTGTTCGTCATCACCGGGATCATGTTTCTACGGTGGACCTATCTCTCGAATCTGAACGCCCGATCCCTTGGCGCCACTGGCATGCAGTTTACGCCGGGATGGGCTGTTGGCTGGTACTTCATTCCGGTTGCAACGCTCTGGAAGCCGTACCAGGCTCTCAAGGAAACCTTCAAGGCGTCGCATCCCGAGTTCACTCAAGACTGGCAGAATGCACCGCATCCGAGCATCCTTCCGCTTTGGTGGACGCTCTGGATCATGTGGACGCTCTGGATCATTTGGTGGACGCTCTGGATCATTGGGACTTTCATCGGCCAGGCAGTATTCCGGTCCGCCCTTCGCGCGGATACGGTTGACGAACTCCTGGCTTCATCATGGATCACACTCGTCTCGGACGCGGTTAACTTGCCTCTTGGAATCGTCGCGATGACCGTCGTCGCGAAGCTCCAGACGTGGCAATCCGAGAAGCGACATCGAGTTGCAGTGAACAGCCGGGAACATAGCTGACAAAGTGTCCGGGGACATGGTTAACACTTCTTCTCCTTGCGGAAGTGAGCCCCGGTGATGAGGTGGGTGCGTTCGTCGAAGCGGCCAAGGAGGGTGTCGTAGTA
>Ga0194132_10010705_pt1 | contig 12093 bp, 9 predicted proteins | sample TA2KigOf80mmetaG_FD_148612 | JGI IMG/M metagenome (GOLD analysis project Ga0194132, IMG submission 148612) | Freshwater microbial communities from Lake Tanganyika, Tanzania - TA2015054 Kigoma Offshore 80m | ecosystem: Environmental > Aquatic > Freshwater > Lake | place: Tanzania: Lake Tanganyika... | reverse complement strand
TGACCTTGCCGTTTCTGCCATCGGTAGTGACACAGTTAAATTCAATCACAGGGCCGGTGGGATTCTGCTTTTCTTGCAGCGACCCCGAATATCGGCCTTCGCCGCCCGCGCGATTGGGCTGCAAGTACGACGAAAGTTCATTGGCAAATCCGTCCGGAACGCCAAGGTCGGTCTAGAGCGCGAAGGCGACGCGGTCTTCCCACGTCACGTACTGGACGACCGCGAAATCAATGCCGGGCTGGAGGTTCTTCTTCGGGTCGAGATTAGCTCCCCAGCGTGCCCGGCCGGCGTTCGTCTCCGGCGGCGGCTCGGGCTTGGCATCCGTGGAACGGCAGCCGGTGATCGCTGCGAGAAGGATGGCACAAACGAGAAACAACCGTATTCGCCCTAAGATCATCGGTAACTCTCCACGTACGAATGCAGGCTTTGCTTGCTTGGCACTGAGTACCGAGTACTCAGTACTCAGTGCGCGCCCCGTGATTGCACGCCGAGGTGATGGTTATTTCGTCGAGGGCGGCGATATTCCTCGCGATGAGATAGTCGCGCAGCGCAGCCGCTTGGTCCATGGCAACCAGCGCGAAAACCGCTGGGCCCCATGAACTCTGGCCGACGCCTCGAACGCCGCACTCCCGCAAGCGCAAGACAATCTCTTCGACGCGAGGATGACAATAGACTCCGCCTTGTGCCGATTTGAACAGCAAACCCGATCGGCGGTTGAAATCATACAGCGCCTCGCCAAACGCCATGATGTCTACGTCAACGAGTGCCGGCAACATGCCGAGGAGCACGAGCCGGCAGAGAGAGTCCGTCGTCGCATCATCCCGTACGCAACCGAGCAATCGCGTGAAGGCGTCAATCTCCTGGGCGCCATGTTTACCTTGCAAATTGCGTGGTGTGATCAGCACGATTCGCCAGGCTTCGGGAAAGTCGTAGCGAACAAGCATTGGCGCGACGGCAACGTCTGCATTTTTCCCCCCTTCGACGATCAAACCTCCGGCCGAGAAGCCATGGATACCGATGGCTGAGCGCCGGCCGCGCCCCAGGCTTGCGGCCAAGGCCTGCAGCGTGCTGCCGCCCCGGTCAATCAATCGATCTATTGCGGTGGCGACTGCCAAACCCAGTTGCGTTCCCGTGCCCAAGCCGGAATGTTCGCATGCGGCAGACTCCATGCGAATATGAAAGCAGGTTTTCGTCCCCAAGAAAGCGGCACATCGCTGGGCGAACTCTAAGGCTCGAAGCGCCAGCGGTCCCTCAGAGGACCATGCCTTCGCTCGTTCGACGGAGAGCTCAATGCCTGGCTTGTCGATCATCATGCCAACGCCGCCGAACGCACGGCGCGGGATCGTCGGCACACCTTCGGAGTTCGGCCACGCCGTCGCGCCGTCGCTCGGTAAGGAAAACAAGCCAAAATGCAGTCGGCTGCCGGTGCGTATGCGGATCATGATTCTTCACTCGGCCTAACGTGGGCTTGGTGGATCATTCCTCAGCCGTGAGATCGTCACGACGGGTCAGGGCGCGAAACTTCGGGACGATGGCGCCGTACCACAAGAACCACGAGCCGACCACCCAGAGGAACAGGCCGACCAGGCTGAAACCGAACATCTCGATGCCGAAAATGGGGTTGTTGAAATCCCGGGCCAGGTTTTCCCAGGAGTACGCGAAGAAGCCGAGGACGAACGGCGGCGTCAAGCCGGCCTCGAACTTGGCGAGATTCTCCATGCCCCTGCCGCCGCCTCCGACCGCGCTGGGAATGTAGCAGCAAATCGCCATGAGCAGCCAATGCCCGCCGCCCAGGAACAGCGTGGTCAGCACCGTGAACACCGTCGCTCGCATCGAGGTCGCGCAGAGGATCGAATAGAACAGCCCGACCATGGCGAACGTGACGGCATAAACGCACCACGCCACGATCACCATCGTCGCTGCCAACGGGTGCAGCCCGCCAGTGAGCAGCGCTAACGCCATCATACTTCCAAGCCAAATCCAACTCAGTTGCATGCTCGTAAAGCAGCCGACCAGCTTGGCGATCAGCATTTCCTCGGCCGTCATCGGCGTGGTTAGCAACGCGTCAAGCGTATCGCGTTCGCGTTCACTGGTGATGGCCGTCGAGGCGCGCACGCCGATCATCAAGAGCATCAAGGAGGCGACGCCGGTTCCCGCAATGCGAAACCAGATGTTCATTTGCATCGAGAAATGTAGCCAGGGCTCGACGCCGAGAACGAGCAACTCAAAGAAATACTGCCCGATGAGCCACACGCCGATGCCGATGGTGAGGAGGACGAGAATGGCGGCCAATCCCCAGATGAGCCAGTTGAACTTGACGCTGCCTTCGATGTAGAGCTCTTTCCAGAGCATGGGCAAATCGCCGATGGGTGGACGGAAGGAATCCGTCCAGGAAAGCTCTTGTGTCGTACCACTGACGGTTTGCGCCAGAGCGATGGTCCGGAGTCGGGCAATGCTCCAGACGATGCAGATGAGCGACAGGATGCCGTGGAAGATGGCGTAGCGCGCCAACAATGGCCCAAGCACCGTGCCAAGCTGAGCGCGATCGATCGCGATGGCAACATCGATCAAAGCGCCGATCGGGTTGCCCGTGCCCACGATGTTTGAGAGGTCGGCTAAGGTCCAGCCGCTGTCTTCGTACAGAAGCGGCGCCTGCATGAAGGCGACGCCTGCGGCCGACATTCCTTTGCCGACGGTCGCCAGGGCACAATACGCCACCAGGCAGAGATAGCTGAACCCGATGGCGTCGCGCGGACGCTGAAACAGCACCGAGCAAAGGATGCTCACGCTGCCGACGCCGAGCATCGTCAAGCCTGTGCCCGCGAATCCTGCGAGCATCAACTCGACGTCGACACCGCCGACCAGTTGCAGGATGCTCAAGATCGGCAGCCCGGTCAACAGAAGTGATGTCATATTGGCAAGCCGGGACAGGAGCTTGCTCAACACGATTTCGTGGTTGTTCAGATCGGTCGCCAGCATGAACTCAAGGGTCTTGCGGTCTTTCTCGTCGGCAATTGAACCGGCGACGTAAGCCGGCGTCAAGAGCATCACCGTGCCGAGTTGCACGCACATGAAGATCGAGAAGAACGTCTCGGCCAAGACGGCCGCTTCGCGCCGGCTGTGCTGCCAATCGGAACGGCGATCGCGGAACACCATCCACAGCAGCATCAGAAGCAGAACTGCATAGGCCATTCGCAGCATGACATAGCGGCTCTGGCGGGCAGTGCGGACCATGTCATAAAACAGCACCGGCCCGAACAGCAACAGCCAGCCTTGATAGGTGCCGACCCCGATCGCCGACGCGTAGATTGTCCAAAGGATCACGCTCGCCCAAAACCCGACGTACGCGCTGAGAATGCCGAGCACGACGGCCACGGCGAGAAATGCGAAAAGTATGAGTCGCTCTCGCCACGACGCCCAGCTATTCGACCAGGCGAAAGTCTGATGCAGCCAGGACATGGTGTCTTCAGCAAGCGACATACCCCTCAGTGTAAACCCGATGTGAGATTGAGGCAAGAATGTGTGCGTCGCCAAAGCCGCGCTGAAGTCAGCGGCCTTCGCAAGCGTCCCAGAGGTCAGAGATCAAAAGTCAGAGGTCAGAGTGTAGCGAACCGATTACTTTCGCTCACTGACCCAACCATTGCCTGTTGATTTTTCTGATCTCTGATCTCTGACCTCCGACTCGGCCTGGGAATGAGTTGTCACGCTGCGAGTTTCGAAGCCAGCTCGTCCCATGTCAGGATGCCTGCTGTCGAAATCGTCGAGCGATCATGTGCGTATGCCGCCAGGAAGGCGGCGCGTATCGATATGTCATCGCCGGGTTCGTAGTAGTGAACGTGCTTGCGTTCGCTTTTCAGGAAACTCGGCGCCACGATCGGCAATCGGCAGTACGTGTACTGGAACATCTTCAAGCTATCGGCGAAGCACTCGGCGCCCGGCGTGTAGAGCAGATTCTGCAAGCCGATGTCGGCGTGCTTGACGTACGGGACAATCTCGGCGAACGGACGTTCGCCGTAAGCGATGACGTTCGGGGCGGCCGGAATCGGACCGACGGCGCCGAGCACATGAAAGGTCCACGCTGGGAATAACTGCGCCGCCCTGGCCAGAAGGTCGGCATCGAAATGGTTCTTGCCGACGTAAACCACGTTTGGCCGAGGCGTCGCATAGGGTGTGGCGAAATCCCGGTCGAAAAGCACCTTTTCCAGCCCGTGGTTGTGAACGCTGAATTGGGCAGTCGAGGGAAATCGTCCCTGAAAGCGCGTAGACGGCGCGCTGACCAGGTCGAACCGCTCGACGACGCGGTCTTCCTGCTCGGGCAAGAGCGGGTGATGTCCCAGGATGCGAATGTCGTCCGACACACGATACACGAACCGAGCGTGCGAGTTCAGCTCTTTGAAGCGATCAAAGAGCAAAAGTCCGTGATCGCTGTCGAATACGAACAGATCGGCTCGGGCGATTTCGGCTTCCGCCTCGCCGAGCGAGAACGAGGAGTACAGGTTGAGCACGGGGGCGGCCAGGCGATTGAGCCACGAGAGTCGCAAGTTGATGGGATGAAACGGTGTCAGCCAAACGTAGCTGGCCATGCGCTCGCGAACATAGTGGATGCGATGGCGTTCGCGAAAAAGCGGATACTTGCAGCGTTCGTTGCCTCGGACGTAGGAAAGCCAGCTTATGGATTCGGTAAAGAACAAGACGTGCCAGCCCGCGCGCCAAAACGCCTCGGCCAGCCAATGAAAGCCCGCCTTGCGATCGGAGTTCAGGTAATGATTGGTCACGAAGACAACGCGTTTCATGGATTTTCACGACTCTAGATCAACGTTGAATCGCTCGACCCAGCGGATGAGGTTGACCCAGCGCCAGATGCGGAAGTCGAATGACGACGTTCCGTCCAGCACGGCTTGCCAGTCGCGCTGCAGCGCCGGCACGTCCAGCGCATGAATGCCGCGGGCCGTCTCGCTGGCCAACGCCTGCTCCACCCAGGGACGAAGCACGGTAAGCCAGCGCGATTCGGGCGTGGCGAAGCCGATCTTGTCGCGGCGATCCAGGATCGCATCCGGCACGATCCCGCGCATCGCCTGGCGAAAGACGTTCTTGGTCGTGCCGTCGTTGCCCAGGATGTACTCCTCGGGGAGGCGCAGAACAAACTCGGCAAATGCGGGCGTCAAGAACGGCAGCCGGCTTTCGATCGACGACGCCATCGAGTTGCGATCTTCGTAACGCAAGAGCTGCGGCAAGCTCGTTGCCGCGATTGTATGCCTGAGTTCACTCTGAAGGCCGACGAGTTGCTTTGGTGCGGTAGCCGGGTTCATGTCGACGCCGCGATCGTAAAACCAGCGAGCGTTGAGCCAGCCGGGCATCAACCAACGTTCCACCAGACGCCTGCCGATCGCCGGCAGGAGCAGACGTGCGGCTTGCAGCCAGAGCTTCAGTCGGCCACCGGACAGTTCGCTGGCGTTGTTGGCGAATCGGATCGCATCTATCAAGTGACCGCGCTGCACGAGCGCACTGAGCCGCGCGGGGCCATATTGGCCATAGCCGGCGAGCATTTCGTCGGCGCCTTGGCCATCGAGCATCACCGTGATGCCGTGGCGTTTTGCCGCGCGAAACACGCAGTATTGTGCGTACATGCTGGTGCTGCCGAACGGCTCGTCCTGAGTGTAGATCAGGTCGTCGAGGTCGGCCCGCAGCTGGTCGGGCTCGGCGTAGATCTTGTGCACGACGCTTTGAGCTTGGGCCGCCACCAGATCGACCCAGCGTTCCTCGCTCAGGCCCGCATCGTCGGCGATGAAGCTGAAGGCGTGAATTTCCGCCCCGGGTTCGACCACGCGCATTGCCGCCACGATCGACGACGAGTCAATTCCACCTGACAAGGCCGCCCCTACCGGCACGTCGCTGCGCAAATGCAGTGCGACATTCTGCAAGAATATCTCGCGCACACGATCGGCGGCTTCCTCGAAGGAAATGTCGTCGATTTGGTCCTTCGGCAGGTTCCAATAACGAATGGGAGCCACCCCCGGCCCCGTTCCCGGAGGGAGAGGAGAGGAAAAGGTCGCGAGCGGCACTTCGAGGTAGTGGGCGGCGGGAACCTGACGAATTTCGCTCCAGAGCGTTTCGGCGCCGTGATCAGTGCATCCCCAGCGAAGATACTCGTAAAGCCGCTGCGAATTCACCGTGCGCTGAATCGGCAGCCAGTCGAGAAGTGCCTTGATCTCGGATGCAAACGCGAAGGTGTCCGGCCGCGCGACATAGTAGAGCGGCTTCATGCCGAAAAAGTCGCGGGCCAAAAACAAAACGCGGCGCTCATCATCGCGAATAGCGAGGGCGAACATGCCGATCAGCTTGCGCAAGCATTCGGACCCCCAAGTACGATAAGCTTGCAGCAGCACCTCGGTGTCGGTGCCGGTGTGGAATGCGACGCCGAGGTGTTGCAATTCATCGCGCAACTCGCGATAGTTGTAGATTTCGCCGTTGAAGACGATGGTGTGGCGTCCGTCCTTGGAGACCATCGGTTGATGGCCGGCGTCGGAGAGATCGAGGATCGACAAACGGCGGTGCAGGAGCAGCGTGTGAACTGCATTGTGCTGGGCGTGCGCATCATGAGCGACCCAGCCGGAATCGTCCGGTCCGCGGTGGGCGAGGATGGCCAAGGGGGCGCGGTCGTTGCCTACCTCACGTCCGCCAGGCGCCCGTCCGATGATTCCCGCGATGCCGCACATCGCTTGCTCCTTGTTTGCATCGTCACTGTTCGCGTTTGATCATTCGTCGCAGTCGCGAAAAGACCGGGTCAATGAGGTTGCGCACAAAAGTCGGACAGCGCAGCCAAAGGTCGTGCCACGTCTGACGATTCACCACAGGACCGAGAAGCGACTGCAGCCACCCGGGCAAAGCGGCCCAGACGCGACGCAGAAAGTGTTCGCTGTGGACGTACTCGTATGCCGACCGAAATGGCGGATACGCGTCGGCGGGCGGCAGGGGCAACCACGGCCCGGGCCGGCGCATCGGCCGATCTTTCCACGCCTCCTCCATCGCCCGGTCAAATACGTCGACGTACGTCTCGAACGTGTAATGCTCGCTCTCCACGATGTCGCGATAGGCGCGCGCCGTCAGCGCTTCCAGGCAGGCGTCGTCACTCACCCTGGCAAGCACGTCGTCGATGTTGCTGAAGTCCTTCTTGAGCGGAATGAAATGCTTGTCCGGCTCGAGCACCTTCGAGTACTGTCCTTCGAAGAGGACGAGCGCTGTGCGGCAGGCGATGGCCTCGAAGATCTTGGGTGAAATCTGGTTCATGTCCACTTCGCCTTCGCGGTCACGCAGGAACGTGTCATGGACCTCGCGATAGGTCAAGTCCGGATTGGCCAGAAGCGCCTGCTTGATTTCGAGCGAAAGCGTGCCGTCGTGATCGAAGACGTTGGCGCCGCTCTCGGTGCCGAGCGTTGCCTTGCAGTTGGCAAGGAAGCGGAACCAATCGTCGCCATAAATGCGGTCCGCCTCTTCCCAGGCAATGTCCGCGGGGATGTTTCGTTCGGAACAAATCTCCTTCATGCGCTGGCCGATGATCAGCTTTTCCTGCCCCAAGTCGCCGTACCACCAGCCGAGACGCCGGCCGCGATAGCCGATGACGATCGGCCTTTCGCGCATCGGCTTCGACAGCTTGACGTCGTGAATGTCGAACGGAACGTAGCCGGTGAGCACGTTGACGAATCGAACGTTGCCGAAGCGCCCGGGAGAATAAACGCGAGCTACGGACGACTCCGGCACGCACGTGAAGACGATGTTGATCCCCAGCCGCTCAATGGCGTCGCGGACGGCATCGGTCATGTCGTATTCGTCTTGCAGGAAAATCGCCTTGATTCCCCGATAGGCCTGAATTGCGGCGTCGTAAGCTCCCGACAAATGGCCCGAGAAGCACGTCCGCACCGAATAGTGGATGACGACGGCGTCAAAGTAGTCGAGGTCGAACTGGCACGCCCCAGACGACGTAGCGAAGTAGACATCATAGCGCGAAAAGCGATAAAAACTCTCGAGCGAATGAGCAATCGTCTTGACGTGTGTCCAGTGGTGATTGTAGAGCATCAACACGCGACGGCGCGGGCGAGCGAAGGTGTTGGGCTGACGCTCGAGCTCCGGCGCAAAGATGGACAGGCCCGGCGCGGGATTCTCGTCGTCGCCGTCGGTTTTTGCACTCGGCAAAGCCATCGCCATTCCTTTGGTGATTATCAACCGGCGGCTTACGCCGCTCGGCTCGCCTGCGTTCCTGATCGAATCACGCCGATTTCTTCGAATTGCAGCAACTTCTCTACCGGGGCATAGAAAACGTTGCACGCGCTATCGCCGGTTTGCATTGGCCGAAGATAGCTCCCATCGGCCTGATAGACAAGCGTCACGTATCCCAAACTTCGAAGGATCGCTTCGGCGCCAAAGCCCTCCGCAAGGATTAACGGCCGGCAGCGAGCGATTGTCTCGGTCATACCCGCGATTACGTCAGCTTCGCCTCCCTCGGCATCGATCTTGATGAAGCCCGGGTTTAAGGCGAGTTCATCGAAGCGCAATAGTGGCAGGGGCTGCTCGACGATGTCGAACTCTCGCGTGTCTGTCCATTCGAAAAAGAGCTGCTGAATGCCTGGATTGTTCACCAGGCAATCCCGAACAAACGTCGCACACTGCAGAAACGGCACTCCCTTGACGATCGGAAAAAACAATTGCTTGACTTCCGTGCGTGCGCCGAGGCCCACCATGCGAAATTGAAACGAATCGCCGAGCATGTCTTGGACGACCTCCAGCGCCGATTGCATTTCCGGGTTCGGCTCGAAGGACAATATCGGCGCCGAACGATTGGCGAGGCGAAACGACAACGCCGACTGCCCGAGGTTGGCGCCGACATCGACGAAGAGCTGATCTGTCCCGTCAAAGCGGCGAAAGATCTCGAACTCCGGCTCATGCGCAATGCCAAGACCAAAGCGCAAACGCAAACGCAACCGTTCGATTGGACCCCAGAGTCCCAGTCGCATGAGGAAGGCGCGGATTTGGAATCGCCAACGTTTCATCATGAGTTTTCGTCCGTAGCCCGTCGTATCCCGTTCATGCGGCCAGGCGGTGAGCCGCATCGGAAATGGAGTTCAGTCCAAGCACCTTCCGATAGACAGCCAACGTCCCATGGGCGCAACGTTCCCAAGTGAACGCGCGGGCGTGTTCCGTTACGCCCTCGCGCAAGTGATGGCGCCAATCGTCATCGACGATGACGCGGTGCATGGCATCGCGCCAAGCGGGCAGATCGGCGGCATCGATGCCGTGCGCCTTGGCGCCGACAACTTCCGCGACGGCGCCCGCCGTGGACGCCAGGACCGCGCCGCCGCACGCCATCATCTCCAGCGGCGGCAGGCCGAATCCTTCGTAGAACGACGGGAACACCAATGCCCGAGCGGCACTGTAGAGCGCCGGCAGATCGTCATTCGCAACGTAGCCCAGTTGAATCACCTGCCGATGCCGAGCAACGTCGTCGAAATAACGAGCGAACTCGTCCGCGTTCCAGCCCCATGCCCCGGCCAGCACAAGCGGACATCGCTCACGCACTGAAGCGGGAAGATCGCAATACGCTTTCATCAACATAAGCGGATTCTTGCGCGGTTCGATCGTGCCGACAAAGAGCAAGTAGCTGGCCGGAAGTCCCAATCGACGCGTCACTGGTTCCCACTCGGTTGGCGGGAGGGGCCGAAGTCCAGGTCGAACACCGTTGTAGGTACAGGTGATGCGCTCGGGCGGGATTCCGAGCACATGAATCGCCTCATGGCGCGTGAACTCCGAGACGGCGAGCAAGTGGCTGCAGCGCGACAGCCCTTCCTCAAATCGTCGCGCATAGTAGTCAACGCGGTCGGCCGGGTGCCACTCGGGATGCAGCAGCACGGACAAGTCGTGAATCGTCGCGACGGTCGGCAGAGATGACGGCAGTGGAATGTAGTTCGGTTCGTGATAGAGATCGTAGCGATTCCACCAGGTCGTCATATACAGGCAGCCAGCAAGCGCACGTTCGCCGAGCGCACGAAGGTGGCCAAGCAGCGATCCGGTCCAGGAGCAGTCGTTGGAGACGCTCGTGGGAGTCGTCTTGCCGGCGCGCCAGGAGCTAGCCCAGCGCTGTACGACGCCCCACCAGGTCGGCGGAAAAAGATCAAAGGAGTCGCTCGGCGACTCGGCACGTAGGGCGTCGACGAGATCGAGCGTGTAGTGTCCGATCCCGGTCCTGGCACCGAGTGCCGTCGATTGATTGACGATGACCCGCATGTGATCCTTCTGCGATGTCGGCAGCGGGCGGATGGCTGCTGCGCTTCCATGCAAGTTCCCGATTCTAACAGGAGTGCAAAGATGAACAAGCTCAACCGTCCATCGCATTCATAGGACGGGTTTCCTAACCCGTTCAAACTAACCCAGACTCAATGTTGGACGGGTTAGGAAACCCGTCCTACGGAATGCAAGCGATAGGGCCGATTGGCGGGATATATAATGAGGGGATGAGCAGCGTTGTCGCGGTGGAGCGGGCGGTTCCCCACGTCGAGCCCTTGGCCGGTTTGACGGCGTGGGAAGCATGCCGGCGATTGGCCGACCAACGGCGTTTGCTCTTCCTGGACAGCGCGACGCAGGGAGGCGAGCTTGCTCGTTATTCGTTTGTCACGGCTGACCCGGCAACCTGGTTGACTTCGCATCACGGGTGGATCAGCGAAAATGGGCGATTCGCGGGGGTCGCCGATCCCATCCATCTGCTGCGAAATCGGCTGGCCGAATTCCCGCTGGAGCCGATCGAGGGGTTGCCGCCATTTCAAGGAGGCGTGGCTGGGCTTTTCAGCTACGATCTGTGCCATCACGTCGAGGTCTTGCCTCAGCCGATCTACAATGACTTTGGCATTCCGGACTTGGCCGTCGGCATCTACGACTGGGTGCTGGCGTTCGATCATGCCACGGACGACGCGTGGCTGATTTCGACGGGATATCCGGAAGCCGATCCGCGCCGGCGAGAGATTCGCGCCCGGCAACGGGCGGACGAGATCGAACGATTGCTAACTCGAACCACGGCCCCGCTGCCCGCCCGCATCGACGATGCGGGGCTAAACGTCGAAACACCGCAATTCCCGATCGACGGATTACCGGGCATCACCAGCAACTTCGATCGGGACCGCTACTTCGAGACTATCCGTCGCGCCATCGAGTACGTTTACGCCGGCGATTGCTTTCAGGTCAACATCGCACAGCGGCTGCTCACGCAGGCGAGTCTCACTCCGTTGGACCTCTATGAACGGCTGCGTACGCGCAACCCGGCGCCGTTCGCGGGGTTCTTCGATCTTGGCGATCATACTATCATCAGCGCATCGCCAGAGCGATTTTTGCGCGTCGAGAACGGTGAAGTCGAGACTCGGCCGATCAAAGGCACGCGTCCGCGCGGCAAAACGCCGGCCGAGGATCAGCGATTCGCCGACGAGCTTCTCGCCAGCGCCAAGGATCAGGCCGAGAACGTGATGATCGTCGATCTGTTGCGAAACGACCTGGGCCGCGTTTGCGAGTATGGCAGCGTGCGCGTGGAAGCTCTGTGCCGGCTGGAGAGCTATCGCTTTGTACATCACCTCGTGTCGGAGGTGCGTGGACGGCTGCGCGGCGACTGTGGGCCGACCGATTTGCTGCGGGCGGCGTTTCCCGGCGGGTCGGTCACCGGCGCACCCAAGATTCGTGCCATGGAGATCATCACCGAACTCGAACAGACGTCGCGCGGTCCCTACTGCGGCAGTCTCGGCTACATTGGGTTCGACGGCAGCATGGACACCAGCTTGCTCATCCGCACGTTCGTGATGAGCAACGGCTGGCTGCATTTTTCAGTCGGCGGCGGCATCGTCGCCGACTCGACCCCGGAGCGCGAGTACGACGAAACCTGGCACAAGGCCGCGGGACTGCTGCGGGCGCTGGCGGATTAGTTTAGCCGCTCGCCTTGGGCGAGCGGGGACACGCTCGCCCAAGGCGAGCGGCCAAACGACGGAATGAAACCATGATCCTCGAAGGCATCGTCACCACGCTGACGCCGATGGGTGAGGTCAATGTCGCGCCGATGGGCCCGCT
>Ga0194132_10010704_pt1 | contig 12095 bp, 12 predicted proteins | sample TA2KigOf80mmetaG_FD_148612 | JGI IMG/M metagenome (GOLD analysis project Ga0194132, IMG submission 148612) | Freshwater microbial communities from Lake Tanganyika, Tanzania - TA2015054 Kigoma Offshore 80m | ecosystem: Environmental > Aquatic > Freshwater > Lake | place: Tanzania: Lake... | reverse complement strand
GCCGGTCAGGCTGACCCAGATGACGCCGTTGCGATCGATGTCGATGCCGTGCGGCGTGTGTCCGAGCTGGTCGGTCTTGTCGTTGTAGAAGGGCGGCTGGTAGTACTCGGCCAGCGCCGTCTCCGGCGGATTCGAGCCGGGATCGACGCGGACGATGCTGCCGGGGTTCGCCATCTCGGCCCACCAGATCGAGCCGTCGGTCGGGTTCGGGATCACGGCGTAGAGGAAACCGGTGCGGAGCACCTTGTCCTTCGCCGGGTCCACGGGCTCCGCCGGGCCGACCGCCTCGTCCTGCTGGCCGTTGGCGTTCACGTCGAGGATGAGCGGGAACTGCCCGAAGGCCGCCGCCGCATCACCCGTTTCCTCCCACACCTTCGTCTTGAACCAGGTCGGCGGCGCGTTCGACAGCAGCGTGCGGTCCTCGTCGTGGCCGAACTGCAGGTGGTGCGTCGCCCGGCAGCCTTCGACGATGGTCCATTCGCTGGTGCCGGGGTTGTACATCCGGCAATGGTCGCGCGCCGTCGACCAGACGCGGCCGAGCTCGTCCATCATCGGGTTGTGCGCGACGACCTGCGGCATCCAGAGGTCTTCGGTGCCCCAGTACGGCGAGGCGACCTTGATGGTGTCCGGCTTTGCCGGCGGCGCTTCGGGCGCCGGCGGAATGGGGATCATCGACGCGGTGTGTGTGCTGGGATCGACCATCGTCAGGAAGTCGGCGCTCAGCTCGGTCACGCCATACACCGGGCCGTTGGCGTTGATCGTCGGGTTCCGCTTGTCGGTCGAGATCTCGTCGTGCACGAAGAGGGTGGGCTCGGCCCAGTCCCAGAGCGTCAGCACGATGTTGCGCTCCTGGCCCTGCGGGCGCGGCGGCTTCTCCGCCGGCAGTTCGCCCGCTGCCACGCGGTCCGTCCAGTCGGCGAAGATGTTGAGCCCGCGCTCGCGTCCCAGCTTGCCGACCAGCGTGCTGTACATCAGCCCGGCGCTCATGCCGGCCTGCAGCCGGTGCTCCCAGGCGGCCACCGAGGTCTCGAAGGTGCCGAGCTCCGGTGGCATCTCGCGCGTGAACTTGTTGCCGAGCTGATGGCACTGGGCGCAGGAAAAGGTCATCTTCAGGTCGCCGATCCAGTGCTGCAGCGTCTGCGCGCTCTTCGGCAGGCCGTTGTCCCCCGTGCCGGGGAAGTCACCCGAGGCCGGCGGCTCGAGCATCGCGAACCAGTAGTTGGCGGGGTAATACTGCGCTGCGGCAGCTTCGTCAGGAGCGAGGACGGCGGTCAGATCCAGCGTCGTCCCTGGCGAACCCTGCACCTTGGGCGAGTCCACCAACCCGTAGCCGCGGACCCAGATGTCGTAGGTGGCGGCCGGCAGATCCGGCAGCAGGTAGCGGCCGTCGTCGCCGGTCGCGACGATCTTCGCGTATTTCGTCGGCAGGTCCGTGGTCTCGGCGATGACCCACACGCCGGCTTCCGGCCCGTTGCTGCTCGTTACCGTGCCCGCGATGTCGTCGTCATCAATGGGCACGCCGCTCGTGTCTCCACCCTGCGAGCACGCCGCGGTCATGGCCAGTGCGGTGGCCGCAGCCGCCGCGAAGGCCAGGAGGCCTCGCTCCTTCGTCATATCGTGTCCTCCAGCACAGTTCGGCTCTCGTGAAACCGCCCCAGCCAGCCTGGGCCCGTCGTTCCCCCGGGGCCGTGGCCCCCTGATCATAGTGCGCTTCCCCGGTCGCGGCCTACCCTGCTCGCGATCGTGCACTGGAGTCCACACCCGATGCCCGGGCGTTTCCTGTCGATGGAGCCGAGTCCCGTCAGAGGTCTGGCCGGCCTGGCGGGCTACCGTGGCGTCGAACCTGCGTTCGATCAGCGGGCGGACGGCGAGGGTCCGTCGTGCCTTACGGGTGGCCGGCGGTCGATCCGGGGGCCGGGCGGCGCTAGACGCTTGAAATCCGGCGCAAGCGCCGCTATGGTGTGGCCTCGTACGTCCGGCGGCGGATCCCTTGGGTCGGCGGGTTCTTCGGCGCCCTTCCCAGCTGCGGATACCAGAGAGAGGGCCTGTGCCATGTCTGCCACGACTGCTCCTGTGCGGCTGCCTGTTCGTCGATTCGGTGAAACCGCACGGAGCGATCGCTGGTGGATCCAGCCGCTCGTCGTGGTGCTCGCGCTGACGACCTTCCTCGTCTACTCGGGGTGGGCGGCGCTGCAGGGCGATCACTACACGTTCGGGCCGTACCTCTCGCCCTTCTATTCACCCGAGCTGCTGGGCACCTCGCCACACAACTGGTTTGGCCCCCCGCCGGCGAGCTGGCCGTCGTGGCTGCCGTTCTCGCCGGCGCTTCTGATCCTGCCGATTCCGGCGCTGTTCCGGCTGACCTGCTACTACTATCGCGGCGCGTACTACAAGGCGTTCTGGGCCGATCCCCCGTCGTGCGCGGTCGGGGAGCCCCGCAGCCGCTATCGCGGGGAGAACTCGTTTCCCCTGGTCCTTCAGAACATCCACCGTTACGTCCTGTTCCTCTCGCTGGCCGTGCTGGCCGTCCTGTTCCTCGACGTCTGGCACGCGTTGTGGTTCACCGATCCCGTCACCGGCGCGGTGTCGTTCGGCGTCGGCGTCGGCACGATCGTGCTGGCGGCCAACTGCGTGCTGCTGAGCGGGTACCTGCTGGGGTGTCACTCCCTGCGTCACGTGGTTGGCGGGTGTGTCGATCAGGTGTCGCGCGCGCCGCTCGGGCACCGGGCGTATGCCTGTGTGAGCTGCCTCAACCGGCGGCACATGCTCTGGGCCTGGTGCAGTCTCTTCACCGTGGGCTTCAGCGACCTGTACGTCCGCATGTGCTCGATGGGCGTGTGGCAGGACTTCAGGATTCTCTGATGCCCGGTTACGACACCTCCGAACACGACGTCCTGGTGATCGGCGCGGGCGGCGCCGGTCTGCGGGCCGCGATCGAGGCTTCCGCGCGGGGCGCCAGGGTGGGCCTGGTCTGCAAGTCGCTGCTCGGCAAGGCGCACACCGTGATGGCCGAAGGCGGCATCGCCGCGGCGCTCGCCAACGTCGACGATCGCGACAACTGGCAGGTGCACTTCGCCGACACGATGCGGGGCGGCCAGTACGTGAACAACTGGCGCATGGCGGAGCTGCACGCCAAGGAGGCGCCGGACCGTGTGAGGGAGCTGGAGCGCTGGGGCGCCGTGTTCGACCGGACGGACGACGGCCGGATCCTGCAGCGTAACTTCGGCGGCCACCGCTACCCGCGCCTCGCGCACGTCGGCGACCGGACGGGTCTCGAGATGATTCGCACGCTGCAGGACCACGGCATTCACCAGGGGATCGACGTGCACATGGAGTGCACGATCGTCCGTCTGCTGAAGGACGGCGGCCGCGTGACGGGCGCCTTCGGCTACGAGCGCGAACGCGGGCGCTTCAGGGTCTTTCGCGCGAAGGCGATCGTCCTGGCGACGGGTGGCATCGGTCGCGCCTTCAGGATCACGAGCAACAGCTGGGAGTACACCGGCGACGGCCACACGCTCGCCTACGACGCAGGGGCCGAGCTGATGGACATGGAGTTCGTGCAGTTCCATCCCACCGGCATGGTGTGGCCGCCGAGCGTGCGCGGCATCCTCGTGACCGAAGGGGTGCGCGGCGAGGGCGGGGTTCTGCTGAACAGCGAAGGCCGCCGCTTCATGTTCGACGACATCCCGGAGAACTACCGGAGCCAGACGGCCGACAACGCCGAAGAGGGGTGGCGCTACACGCAGGGCGACCGATCGGCCCGCCGGCCACCCGAACTGCTGACGCGCGACCACGTCAGCCGGTGCATCATGCGCGAGGTCAGGGCCGGCCGCGGCAGCCCGCACGGCGGCGTGTACCTGGACATCAGCTGGATCAAGAGCCGCCTGCCCAGCGGCGCGGAGCACATCCGGAAGAAGCTCCCGAGCATGTACCACCAGTTCAAGCAGCTCGCGGACCTGGACATCACCGACGCGCCGATGGAGGTGGGGCCCACCACCCACTACGTGATGGGCGGCGTGCGCGTGGACGGCGACACGCAGATGTCGAGCGTGCCGGGCCTGTTCGCTGCCGGCGAGTGCGCCGCGGGCATCAACGGGGCGAACCGTCTCGGCGGCAACTCGCTGTCGGACCTCCTCGTCTTCGGCAAGCGCGCGGGCGAACACGCCGCCGACTACGCCGCCGGCCGGCAACTGGGCGAGGTGCCGGCTCCCGAGGTGGAGGAGAGCGCGCGGCGTGCCCTCGAACCCTTCGAGCGCGGAACCGGCGGCGAGGGGCCGTATCAGGTGCAGTACGCCCTGCAGGACGCCATGCAGGACCTGGTGGGCATCGTGCGCAACGAGCCCGAGATGCGGCGGGCCCTCGACGTGCTGGCGGACCTCCGCGCCCGGGCGGCGCAGGTCGGCGTCGGCGGCCACCGCGAATACAACCCGGCCTGGCACGCGGCGCTCGATCTGCACAACCTGCTGACCGTGTCCGAAGCGGTCACGCGCTCGGCCATCGAGCGGCAGGAGAGCCGCGGCGGGCACTTCCGCGACGACTTTCCCGAGAAGGATCCCGCGTGCGCCACGTTCAACCTCGTGGTTCGCAGGAACGACGACGGCTCCATGCAGATGTCCCGCGTGCCCATTCCCCGGATGCCCGACGAACTGCGTCGCGTCATCGAGGACATGAAGTGACCGCCGAACGCCCGAGGGGCCGAGCGGTGGCTGAATCCGCGACATTCCGGATCTGGCGCGGCGACACGGCGGGTGGCGGCTTCCAGGACTACACCACCTCCGTGTCCGAGGGCATGGTGGTGCTGGACGCCGTGCACCAGATCCAGGCCCAGCAGGCGGGCGACCTGGCCGTTCGCTGGAACTGCAAGGCGGGCAAGTGCGGCTCATGCTCGGCCGAAGTCAACGGGAACCCGCGCCTCATGTGCATGACGCGGCTCAATCAGCTCGACCTGTCGGCGCCGGTCACGGTGGAACCGATGCGCGCCTTTCCCCTCGTCCGCGACCTCGTGACGGATGTCTCCTGGAACTACAGGGCCAAACAGGGCATCCGGCCTTTCAGGGCCCGTCCGGCCGGCGCCGACGGCACGTGGCGCATGGCGCAGGTGGACGCCGAACGGGTGCAGGAGTTCAGGAAGTGCATCGAGTGCTTCCTCTGCCAGGACGTGTGCCACGTGCTGCGCGACCATCGGATGTTCGACGACTTCGCCGGACCCCGGCACATGGTGTACGCCGCCGCGCTCGAGATGAACCCGCTCGATGCGGACGATCGCGTGCGGGACCTGAGGGCCCGGCACGGGATCGGCTATTGCAACATCACCAAGTGCTGCACCAAGGTGTGCCCGGAGGGCATCACGATCACCGACAACGCCATCATTCCGCTCAAGGAGCGGGTGGTGGATCGGCTGTACGACCCGGTGACCCGATTGCTCCGGCTCCTGCGTGGAGGTGGCGATGTTTGATCTCAAGCACCTGTCGGCAGACGCGGTACCCGGAGCCCTCGCCAAGGCGGAGCGGTACAGGCTGCTGGGCGAGCCCGTCGAGGCCGAGAGCATCTGCCGTGACGTGCTCGATGCCGATCCGGACAACCAGGAGGCGGTCGTCACGCTGATCCTGGCCCTCACCGACCAGTTCGCGGGGGATGCCGCGCGGGTCTCGGACGCCGTCGAGGCGCTGGACCGCCTCCAGGGCGACTACCAGCGCGCCTACTGTGCGGGCATCATCCGGGAGCGTCGCGCCAAGGCGGTGCTGAGCCGAGGCACGCCACGCGGGGACTCTCAGGCGTACGACTGGTTCCGCGACGCGATGACGCACTACGAGCGTGCCGAGGCCATCCGGCCCCCGAACAATGACGATGCGCTGCTGCGGTGGAACGCCTGCGCGCGCATCATCATGCGTCGACGTCTGGAACCTCGTACGGAAGAGCCCGTCGATCCGGTGCTGTCGGAGTAGGCGCCGCGCGGCCGTTCCGGCGTTTTCGTAAGTCGGGTTTCGGATCTGTTGCCTCGATGTCGCCCCCGCCCACGGTCGGCGCGTTCCTGGCTGTCCTGTGGCCCGTGGACTGCGGAATGGAAGTTGCCTTGCGGATGGCATGGGGCGCCCGTCGTTTCTCGATCCGCTTCGCATCGATCCGGTGGTGTGCCGGTTGCTCCGGGTCACAGACGGTCAGACCCTGGCCGGGCGGATTCTGCCGGCTTTCGATTCCCGCGGTCGCCGCCGCGGTCTGATCGGGCGCGCCGGTCTCGACGCCGACGAAGCGCTGATCATCAGCCCCACGAAGGCCCTGCACACCTGGTTCATGCGCTTTCCGATCGACATCGCGTTCGTGTCGCGCGACGGCACGGTACTGAAGACGCGGCACGCGGTCACGCCGTGGCGCGTGACGGCGTGTGCACGCGCGCACGCCGCGGTGGAACTGCCGGCGGGAACACTGGTCCGCCGCGCCGTCCGGCCTGGTGACGTCCTCCTCGTGGCGGCCGGCTCCGCCTGACGCCCGGACGGTCCGGGGGGCCGCACGGGGGAGGGTGGGGTGTCGTCGAAGGGACTCCCTGAGCAGGAAAGGTCACACGCCCCGACGGGCACGGCGCCTGCGGCGCGGGGTGGGGAGGCCCCTCCCGGCGCCACCCGCGCGAGGACCCGTCGCCCGGTGGGCCGCGGGGATCGACACGGGGAAAGGCGCCCGCAAGAACACGCTCGATGTCCGACGGTGCGCCACCGTGGCCAATCTCCAGAGGCTGGCGCCCCTCACACAGGCCGCATGACCTTACGCGTTCAACTCTCTGGCTGGTTGCCGCTATTCCACGCTGACCACGCCGACGACGGGAGTCATCATGTACCGGTTCGATCCGGTGCGATGAATGGACCGATCACCATCGAGGTCGAGCACGATCCGTGTTCCCTGACCTTCCGTGAGATCGAACGCTCGATTCAGCTTCACTTCTCCAGACGGGATCTCCAGATGCGCCGACGCCCCACCCGGGGGCGTGATCCGCGCTGCACGGGCCGGGCCCGGCGCGGATCACGGAGTGGGCCTGTCAACGGGCGGCTGGTTTCGGAGGGGCAGGAATGGCCGTCCGTTCTTTCACGGATCGGGTCGCAGGAGGGCGCACTCCGGGACCGGTGTTCGGGCGTTCAGGGGGCTGCAGGCCCGGCCAGGGGCGGCGCGTCGGAGATCGACGTGGCGAGCCAGCCGACATCGACGGCGCCGGCGATCACGGTGGTCTGGTCCCTGCGGATGTGCACCGGACGCGACACGGTCCGGCCTTCGCGCTCCAGCGTCAGGGTATGCGTCCCCTCCGGCACGCCGTGGGACGAGAGGGGCGCCTCGCCGAGCAGCAGCCCGTTCAGCAGGACCCGCGTGCCGACGGCAGCCTCGACACGAAGCCGGCCCGACGCCGCCATCCCGGATCCCGTGCCGGCGAAGGCGCTCTGCTCGACGGCGGTCGCCGCCGCCAGGTCCGACGGCTCCATGAACGCGCCTCGGTACACCGTCCCGATCAGGAGGCCTGCCGCAATGGCGGCTACCCGCCGCAGCCGATGGCGCCGTGGCCGCGGCATGTCGGTGCTGGCGGCCGTATCGGTCATCGTGTCGCCGTGGCCGGCGCTGCGCCACAGGGCGTAGTAATCGCCTCCCGGGGTGCCGTCCGCCTCGCCATCCGCTGCGGCCGCCGCCGGCCGTGCGGCGACCGAGGCCTCGCCCAGGGTGTCCCGTGCCGGTTCGGGCGGGACGAGCCGGACCACGGTCGGCCGTACGGGTGTGGTGGACGGGGCAGCCGGGTCCGGGGCCGGCGCGGCACCGGCCAGCTGCGCCTGCAGGTCCTGCACCTCGGCTCGCAGCGCCTCAAGGCCTGCGGTGTCCCGATCCGCTGATTCCTGTCGGGCGCGGACGAGCGTGCTGCGGAGGTCCCGCCATTCCGACCGGAGGGCGTCGAGGTCGGACGCCTGGCGCTGATGCGTCTCGACGGCCTCGCGAAGAACCGCGATCGCACGATCGTAGTCGGCCTGGCCACCGGCGCGCTCCAACGTGACCGCGTCCAGGGCGCGGGCCATGCGGTGTTCGGCGGCTGTCACGGCCTCGTCGAGCGTGCGCCGCGCACGGGCGGCTTCGTTGACGGCGGCCCGTTCCGCGTTGGATGTTGCTCGCGCGCACGTGTCGCGCGCGATCTGCTCCAGCGCTGCCGCGGCCGATTCGTCGGACCGGGCGCAGGCATGGGAGATGTCGGTCACGATGCGCGCCCCCTCCTCGCCGACACGATGGAGCAGGGTGGTGACGGTCTCGGCTGCGATCGCCTGGCGCTCCTCGTCGAGCGTTGCGGCGAGAGCGCGGAGCCGGTCGCCGATTTCGCCGGCGATGCGGTCGGCCTCCTCGCTCAGCCGGGCGGTCGCCCGGTCGAGAGCGTCCCGTATCGCACCGGCGGCGTCCGAGTCGGGGGCGGGCGTCGTCGCCCGCGGGTAGGGGGAGGTGGTCGGCTCGACCGGCGTTTCGGGAAACAGCGGCCGGTCCGTGCCGACCGCCTCTTCGGCCTGCGGGGTGCCTGGCACGGCCGGGGTATCCGCGAACACGTTCACGGCGCTCGCGTCGGCTTCCGCGATCGGCCGGGCCGCTTCCAGCCCAGGGGCCGCCACGTCGCGCGCGGCCGCCTCCCAGGGATCGTCCTCCGTCGCCGGCTCCACGGGAGCGGGTGGCGCCGGTGCCCGCGGCGGCGGGGGGACATCGGCCGGATCGGGCCTGGCTGGCGCCGCCCGCAGCGCGCGCGCGCGCGTCAGGTACTCCGCAACTTCCAGTTCGAACGGCGCCGGATCGCCGCCTGCGTGCTCGTCGCGCGGCTGGGTGCGACGCAGGCTGAAGCGGGTGGCCGGTTTGCGCACCGGCCGGCGGAGACGGGGAATGACGAGCGTCTGCACGTGAGACGTGCCCATCGTGCGCAGTCGACCGACCAGCGCCCGCTCGTCCTGGGGCAGGAGAAAGGCGGAGAGCAGCAGCAGATCCGCACCGCTGCGGGCGAGCGCGTTCTCCGCGTCTTTCCGTGTGGACACCAGCGTCACGCCCCCCGGCGCCACACGCTCGAGCAGGGGGGCGAGCAGTTCGCGCTGCTGCTCGTCCGGTTCGACGGCCAGAATGGCGATCACGTCAGGTCCTCAACATCAGGGCCACGAGACAGGCCGCGGCCGCCACGAAGCTGAGCAGGAACACGTCCTGCACCTGCCACCCGGCCATGGCGCCGCGCGTCGCGTCGTCGATCGTGGTCCAGCCGTACGTGGCGAGCCCCGGCATGCTCCGGGCCCACGCCAGCACGCGCTCCCGTGCGAGGTCGCTGGTCGACATGGCCAGGCCGGACAGCATGCCGATGGTCGCTCCGGAGATCAGCGAGTCCTTGAGTCGTTGGGGTACCACGATCGCTTCCCGTGACGACGGAGCAAGTGCCGTACCGCCCCGCCGGGCAAGGGGACGGGCAGGGTCGGTCGGGCGAGCAGGGCATGTGGGCCGAGTGGGGCGGGCGGAAGGGTAGACGGAGGCTGTCATCGACTGACAGAAACGACCAGCGCGGTCACGGATACGTAACTCCGGGCAGGCGTGTCCGAGCGTTCTGCCTGTTCGGTCTCGCCTCCGCGCCGCGTGATCTCGCGCCGGATTCGGCAGGATCCCGCGGTGGTACCGGGACTGGCGCGAAGGTTGCCATCAGTAAGGGTCATCGACGACGCCGAGGGACGGCGTTGGACGACACGTCAACTACGGCGCCGCCCATTCGGCCAAGCGCTCGTCGTGGAGGAAACACATGACTCGTGGACTGATGTTCGTGCGTTCGCTCGTGAGACGTGACGAAGGCCAGGACCTGCTGGAGTACGCGCTGCTCGTCGCGCTGATTGCCCTCGGGTGTGTGGCGGCGGTCACGCTGGCCGGGGACCAGGTGGAAGCGGCGTTCAACGCGATCGCCGGCGCCATCACCGTTCCCTGACCGGGACGAGGTCGATCCCGTGCTCCGGACTGCGCCCGGCGGGCTGAAGCCGTCGGGCGCAGCGCTCTGGACCGCGGGCGGGACCGATGAGATCGAGACACCGACATGACGACCGTCCGGGAATGGACGAGGCATGTGACCGGAGACACCGGCCAGGACCTGGTGGAGTACGCGCTGCTGGCGGCTTTCATCATGCTTGGCGCCGTGGCGGCGGTGTGGCTGATGGGTGACCGGATCAATACCGTGCTGTGGCAGGTGATTGCGGAAGGGTTCTGAGGCGATGACAGACACATGGGCCCTGGTGACGCTCGGCGTCGGGACGGGGAGCGCGGCGGCGATCGATCTCGCAACGCGCCGCATTCCGAATCTGCTGAGCGCGTCGCTCGCTGTCGCCGGCCTGACGCTGGCACTGACCGGCACGAGCGGCGTGACACCGGCCTCCTCCACTCTCGGAATGGTGGTCGGCCTGGCGCTGATGCTGCCGGGCCATGTGTTCGGGGCCACCGGCGCGGGCGACGTCAAGCTGTTCGCGGCCGCAGGTGCGGTGCTGGGCGCCGGCCGCATGCTGCCCGCCTTTGCGTACGTGGCGATCGCGGGGGGTGCGCTCGCAGTGGCGATCGCGTGTGGGCGCGGCCGCCTGGCGCCGACGCTGGCGCGCGCCGGTGGACTGGTGGGTCTGGCGCCGCGCGTGGACGTGCGCGCGGAGCCGGGACGACAGACGTTGGCCTACGGGCCTGCCATTGCGATCGGCTGCGTGGCAGCGGCGCTGTGGTGATGCGATGGTGACACGCTTTCGCCAGGATCAGCGCGGGCAGTCGCTGCTCGAGGCCGCGATGGTCATGCCCGTCATCCTGCTGATCCTGATCGGCATCTTCGAAGTGGGCCGTGCCTACGAGGCGTGGCAGGTCATCACCAACGCGGCCCGGGAAGGGGCGCGGGCGGCCGTCGTGCCCAACGCCGACGAGACGGCGGTCGAGGGGATCGTGCGCAACTACATGACCGGGGGATTGCTGCCGGCGGCTGGTGCGGCCGAGGTGTCCGTGGACCGCAGCCAGACCATCACCGTCAACGGGACCGACGTCGGCGCCTCGCTCGTGACGATCGATTACCCGTTCGAGTTCATCGTGCTGCAGCCCGTGGCGCGGCTTGTCGTGTCGGGCAGCACCGCGGGAGAAGCGATCACGATCCGCGGCACGAGCCTGATGCGCAACGAAGCGCAGTAGGAGACAGGAGAAGGAGACATGAATCGCGGACGCGTCGTGCTCGTGTTGCTGGCCGCGCTCGTCGCCGGCGGGGCGCTGGCCTGGGGCACCTACTCGTATCTCGAGAACCTTCCGGTGCGGACCATCGAAGTGCCTACGCGAAAGGTGGTCGTGGCGAACCGCGACCTGTCCCTCGGCAGCGAGCTCGGACCGGACGATTTGAGCCTGATCGACTGGCCGGTGGATGCGCTCCCCGAAGGCGCGTTCACGGACCGGGAGACGCTGGCGGGCCGCGGGCTGCTCGCGTCGATCGTCCGGCACGAACCGATTCTGCCGGCGAAGCTGACGCCCGAGGAGGCTGGCAGCGGGCTGCCTCCGATCATCCCCCACGGCCAGCGGGCGGTGTCGGTCCGGGTCAACGAGGTGATCGGCGTCGCGGGGTACGTGCTGCCCGGCACCGTTGTCGACGTCGTGGCGACCGCGAGCCCAGGGAACGACCCAGAGCGGGTGACGTCGAAGGTCGTGCTCTCGCACGTGCAGGTACTGGCGGCCGGGACGCGGCTCGAACGGGACGCCGAAGGCGGCAAGCCGGTGCAGGTGACCGTCGTGACGCTGCTCGTCTCGCCGGAGCAGGCGGAGCGACTGACGCTGGCGAGCACGGAAGGGAAGATTCAGCTCGCATTGCGCAACCCGCTCGACGACGCCCAGCCGGAGACGCCCGGCGTCCAGACGCAGGCGCTGCTCGGCCTGAGCCGTCCGGCGGCACCGATCCCCAGAGTGGCGCCGCCTCCGGCTCCGCCCTCGCCGCCGACGGTCGAAGTGATCCGCGGCGACAAGCGGGAAACGATGTTCGTGGGATAGGAGCCACGTGAAATGGTCACAGCAGCACGCCACCACCGCAGGCTCGCGCCGCCGCTCGCGATGGCGCTCGTCCTGCTCATTGC
>Ga0194132_10010702_pt1 | contig 12098 bp, 8 predicted proteins | sample TA2KigOf80mmetaG_FD_148612 | JGI IMG/M metagenome (GOLD analysis project Ga0194132, IMG submission 148612) | Freshwater microbial communities from Lake Tanganyika, Tanzania - TA2015054 Kigoma Offshore 80m | ecosystem: Environmental > Aquatic > Freshwater > Lake | place: Tanzania: Lake Tanganyika... | reverse complement strand
CGCCGCCGCGGCGCGGGCGTCGGCGGCCGAGGCGTGCCAGTTCACGAGGCCCGGTGTGACGCGCGGGTTGTCCTCGCGCGGGGCCGGCTTCTGGGTGGTCTCGGTCGGCGCGGCGGTCGCGCGCGGCGAGTGGCCGACGGCGAGCGCGGTCGCGACCGCGGCCAGCGCCGCGGTGAGCCAAGCGAGGGGGCGGACCATGACGACCTCCCGAACGGAAGGGTGCAACACCTCCGAACGCGGCCCGCCGCGCGACTTGCGCGCGAATCGTGCGATTCCCGCGCTCACCGCGCCCGCGGTTCCGCGCCCATCAGGTGGCGGACGAAGAAGTCCATGCGGCGGCGGTTGCCGTAGGGCTGTTCGCCCGCGCCGTGCCCGCCGCCGGGCACCACGAGTAGGTCGAAGTCCTTGTCCGCTTTGATGAGCGCGTTGGCGACCTGCATCGTGCTCGCCGGATCGACGTTCCGGTCCAGTTCGCCCACGACGAGCATCAACTTGCCCTTCAGGTTCTTCGCCTGCGTCACGTTGGACTGCTCCGCGTAGTGCGGGCCGACCGGCCACGACATCCACATCTCGTTCCACCAAATCTTGTCCATGCGGTTGTCGTGGCACCCGCAGTCGCTGACGGCGACCGTGTAGAAGTCGCCGAACGCGAGCAGCGCGCGCGTGCTGCTCTGCCCGCCGGCGCTGCCGCCGAAGATGCCGACGCCCTTCGACAGGTCCAGTTCCTTGTGCGTCGCGGCGGCGGCCTTGATCCACGCGATGCGGTCGGGGAACCCGCTGTCGCCGAGGTTCTTCCAGCACACGTCGTGGAACGCCTTGCTGCGCCAGTTCGTGCCCATCCCGTCGATCTTCACGACGACGAAGCCCAGTTCGGCCATGCGCTGTTCGTAGGGCGCGGGGCTGAACGACTTGCGGACGTGGTGGTCGTGCGGCCCGGCGTAGATGTGCTCGACGACGGGATACTTCTTCTTCGGGTCGAAGTTGGACGGGCGCACGATGTAGCCGTGGATGGGCGTCTTACCGTCGCGCCCCTTCGCCACGAAGCGCTCCGGGTAGCGCCAGCCGGTCTTCAGCAGCGCGCTCGCGTCGGCCGCTTCGAGGTCGCACACCTTCTTGCCGTCGCTGGCGCGGCGCAGCTCCGTGACCGGGGGCAGATCGACGCGCGAGTAAGTGGCGATGAGGAACTTGCGATCCGGGGAGAACTCGACGTTCAGCACCGGCCGGCGGTTCTGATCGAAGCTCATGTGCGTGCCGTCGCCGCCGGTGAGCTTCGTGAGCTCGGTGCCGTCGAACTTGACCCGGCACAGGTGGACGTGGTACGGGTCTTGGTCGGCGTGTACGCCCATCGCCCAGAACCACACTTCGCGGGCCTTCACGTCGACGCGGTCGACGCGGCGCACGACCCATTCGCCCGTTGTGACGTTCCGCGCCTTGCCCGTCTTCAGGTCGATGAGGTACAGGTGGTTCCAGCCGTCGCGCTCGCTCATCCACAGCGCTTCGTTGGTTTCGTCGAGGTATTGGAGGTAGAGCTTGTTGGTGTAGTCGAAGAACGTCTTGCACTCCTCGTTCACAACGGCCGTAACTTTGCCGCTACCGGTGTCGATGGCGAGCAGCCGCATGACGCCGTGGCCGCGCTGGTTGTAGGTGAAGTAGAAGCGCGTGCCGTCGGCGCTCCAGTGCTCGTTGCCGACGCTCCACGGGTTCGGGAACAGCTCGTCGCTGACCGCGATTTCCTTCTTGTTCTCCACGTCGAACAGGTGCGGCTTCGGCAGCGGGATCGCGTCGCCGGGCTTGAGGTAGAAGTACGTCGAGGTGAGCGGCTGGAGCTGGTCGCGCGGTGACGACTCCACGAGCGTGACCTTGCGGTCGCCGCCGGCTTTTGTGCGAATCGCGATGAGGCGCTTCGAGTCGGGCGACCACGACAGGCGGCCGTAACCGTCGTCAGCCTTGCCGTCTTTGCTGAGTTGGGTTTCTTGGCTCGTCTTCACGTCGCGGAGCCAGACGTTGTTGTCCTTCACGAACGCGGCCCACTTGCCGTCCGGCGACTCGCCCGGCCCGCGCCGCGGCTGGAGCGCGCGAATGAACGCCGCGTCCTCGTCTCCCATTTCCGCGGCTTCGTCCCTGCCGCCGAACCCCTTCTTCTTGGGCGCGGGCGGCTTCGCGTCCTTCGGCAGCTTGTCCTGCGTCACGACCTCGCGCGTGCCCTTCACCGCGTCCACCAGCACGAAGTCGCCCTTCGCGTTTTGATACCAGAACTGGGTGCCATCGGGCGTCCAGTTCGGGGCGACCTTCGCGGACGTGACTTTGCCCGCGGTCCACTTGCCGACCGAGTTGGCGCGGTCGTAGTCGTCTTTGGTGCCCTGCGCCGCGGCCAGCGGCGCGAGGGCGAACAGCAGCAAGAAAGCGCAAGGGCGCATGGCAGCGGCTCCGCGGAGATGGGGGAATCGTTCCGTCAGCTTATGCGGCGAGAATCGCGCGCGGAACCGTCGAATTGGGACGACCCGGCGGGAACCGAACCCGTGCGGGCCGGCGCGTGTCCCTTTCGCGCGACCCGTCCGCACTCACCTCGACCACAGGAACCGCCATGCCCGCTCCGAAGATCGAACTGTTCCCGCTCCGCCCGGCCGTCCGCACCGACGCGCCCGTTACGCTCGACGTTCTGGTCCGCATCACGCCGCCCGCGGTGGAGGCGCGCGGCGCGCGCCCGGCCCTGAACTTGGGGCTGGTGATCGACCGCTCCGGCTCCATGCAGGGCGCGAAGATCGCTTACGCGCGCGAGGCCGCGGCGTTCGCCGTTAAGGAACTGGCGGCGACCGACCGCGTCGCCCTCACGGTCTTCGACGACCACATCGACACCACGTTCCCCAGCGCCCCGGCCGCCGACCGCGCGCGGCTCCTCGAACTGATCGAGCGCATCGTTCCCGGCGGCAGCACGGCTCTGCACGGCGGCTGGGCCGAGGGCGCGAAGCAGGTGGGCGACAACCTCGTTCCCGGCGGGCTGAACCGCGTGCTGCTCCTCTCGGACGGGCTGGCGAACGTGGGCGAGAGCCGCCCGGACGCCATCGCCACCGACGTTCACGCCCGCGCCGCGGGCGGCGTCACCACGACCACCATCGGCCTCGGCAACGACTACAACGAAGACCTGCTCGAAGCGATGGCGCGCGCCGGCGACGGGAACTATTACTACGTCGAAAGCCCGGCGATGCTGCCGGCGCTGTTCGCCGCGGAACTGCAAGGGCTGACCGCGACCACCGGCACCGACGTGACGCTGGCCGTCGAACCCGGCCCCGGCGTGACCGGGCCGGACGTGCTGAACGAACTGGACGCGACCGAAGACGGGCGCGTGCGGCTCCCGAACCTCGTTGCCGGGTTCCCGGTGCTCGTGGTGCTGCGGTTCGTCGTGCCGCCCGCGACCGGCGAACAGCGGGTGTGCGCGCTGCGGCTCGAATGGGCCGCGCCGGGCGAAACGGCCCGCGGCACCGCGACCGCCGGGCTGGTGCTCCCCGCGGTGCCGGGCGCGGCGTACGACGCGCTGGCCCCGGACCTCGAAGTGCAGGAGCGGGCCGCGCTGCTCGCGGTGGCCCGGCTCAAGAAGCAGGCGACGCGCGCGCTGGAGCGCCACGAGGTGGCCGAGGCCCGGCGGCTGCTGGCCGAGGCGCGGGCGGTGCTGGTCGCGCTCGCCCCGACCGCCGAGGTGACGGCGGAGTTGCAGTCGATTTCGGAGATCGACGCGCAGATCGAGCGCGGCGACTTCGCCGGGTCCGCGAAGCGGGCCAAGCACGAGGCGTACCTGCGCCACTCCAGCAAGCCGTACGCCCGCCCGGACAACCAGTCGTAAGGTGTAGTCGTGCGACCGGGGCGCGCCGCTCACGCGCCCCGGTCGGGTTCGCCGGGCATCCGTGCGTAAGACTCGCGCCTACCGGCGGACGGGCGGCGCGGGCGGCGGCAGGCGCACCTCGACGAGCGGCGTGCGCACCAGCCCGCCCCACACCGGCGGCGCGTCCGGGTCGGCGCGCTCGACCTTCTTCTCTTCCAACTTTTGGAGCCGCTGCCCCGCGCCGCGGGGCAGTTCCACCTCCTTCGCCGCGACCACCACCGCGAGCCGCGCCGTATCGCCCCCGCCCAACCGCTCGCGCCAGTCACTCGGTAGCGCGACATCGAGCGTCAGCGGGGTAACGTAGCGGTCGCTGAGGCGCTTCAGTTCGGCCTGCTTCTCCTCGGCCTCGAACGGCACCGCGCCCTCGCCGCGGTCGGGCGTCAGCACTTGTAGGTACAGGCGCGGCAGGTCGTCAAAGCGGACCCGCTCGTGCGGCGGCACCGCGCGCAGCGTGACCGCGACGCGGTCGCCCTCCCGGTACGGCTTGAACTCGATCCACGCCTCGACGAGCGCGTCGGCCGCGGGGATCGCGCGGGCGTCGGGGACGTACGCGCCGCCCGGCCCGACCGCGAGGCCCGACTCGAACTGCCCGGCGTACAGCGACGAGAGCCGGCCGTCGCGCACGAACGCCCCGGCGCGGAACCCGTCGCCCTCGTCGTCGTCTTCGAGATTGTGGTTCAGGTGGAAGAACCGGGCGCGGTCGGGCTTGGCGGGCGCGGCCGGCTTCGCGCCGGGGTTGGGCAGCACGGTGAACCGCACCGGCGCGGACGCGAGCTTGCCGCACCGCCAATCGACCTCGTACTCGCCCGGCGCGAGGCCGCCGGCGACGCGGTTCAGGTCGCCGCGCACGCAGTAGAACCCGTCCGCGGGCACATCGACGAGCGACCCGCCGCCGCAGTTGGTGCTCGCGGCCAGCCCCTTCAGCGCGCTCTTGCCGGTGGTGCGGTCGCGCACGTCGAAGCCCATGCCGCCGCCGTGGAACTCCGGGTACCCGCCGGACGGGTCCATCCGCGAGCCGAGGCGCAACGTGGTGTCGCGGTTGTTGCGAAGAACGAAGTAGGCGTACACGGGGTCGCCGGCGCGGGCGCGCGCGGCGGGCACGACGACGGCGAGATCGTAGCGGTTGGCCGGGCGCGGCTTCGCGGGCGCGTCCGGCTTGCGCCGGTCCTCGATGACTCTCTCCTCGATCACCGCGTCGTCGGCCCAATCCCGGTCGCCGTCGCGCTTCGGTGCGGCGCGGGTGTCGAACGTGACCGTCTCGAGTTCGGCGCGCGACAGCACGCCCTTCGCCCCGAACTCGCTGGGCGGCTTGGGCGGCACCGGCGCGGCCACGAGCGCCGGCAGCGTTGCCAGCGCGACGAGCAGAAGGAACCGGGTCATGGGAGCGCTCCACACGGGCGGCCCCCACCGTACCGCGCCGCGGGGCGGGTCGCACGCGCTCGGCGCGCGGTCATTACGCTCGCGTTACAGGCCGGCGCGTCACTTCTTGCCCTTCCGCGCGCCCTTTTTCGGCGCGCGGCTCTCGAACAGCCGCGCCACGGGCACCGCGAACCCCGGCAGCACGTCGCCCCGGTCAGCGTGTCGGCCGCGGTCAGCGTCTTCTTGCGCTTCGGGTTCGCCTTCGGGTACACGTCCACTTCCTTGCGCTCCGGGTCGATGTACCACACCAGCTTCACGCCCGCCTTCGCGTACTCGTCGAGCTTGATCGCCATCTCGCCCGCCGAGTTGCCGGGGCTGATCACCTCAACGGCCAAGTCCGGCGGCACTTCGAGGAACGCGCCAGCCGGGTTCTCGATCACGTCCGTGTCGTCGACGCGGTCCCAGCGGATGAACGACACGTCCGGGACTCGCACGAGGTCGAGTTTGAAGCGGATCTGCGCTTGTGCGCCGAACACGTCGCCGATGTTGTTCGTGTCGAGGTCCGCTCCGATCAGGCGGATGAGTCGCGTCCCGATGCGGTCGTCGTTGAAACCCATCGGCTTCTCCACGAGGATGCCGTCCACGAGTTCTCAGGCACGCCCGTCGGTGACGGAACCGTCCAACAGATCGAGCGCGGACGCGGTGCCGGGCGCGGGGAACGACAGGATGCGCGCCTCCGGAACGTTCCCCAATCGTGCCTGAACGTCGGCGATGGTGGGGAACTTCGTCCGGGGCTTGGCGGCGACGGCAGTAGCCGGCATAGGAGCGCTCCGAGGGTGGGACACGGGCATTGTGACGCGGTTCGCCTCAGGGCGAAAGGGGGATCGGCGGAGCGCCGGGCCACGTCTCGTCTCCGGAAACAGGGTTGACCGCGACCGCGCCGCGGGCGACACTGGCCCCATGACGCTGAACCGGCGCGCGTGGCTGAAACTCGGCGGTCTGGGCCTCGGGGCGCTCGCCACTGGCCCGGCCCCGACCGTCGCGCGGCTGCTGGCCGCCGCCGAGCGCGGCCCGCGCCCGGACCCGGACTTCAGCGTCATCCTGTTCTGGGCCAACGGCGGGCCGAGCCACCTCGAAACCTTCGACCTTAAGCCCGACGCGCCGGCCGAGATCCGCGGGCCGTTCAAGCCCACCGCGACGAACGTGCCCGGCGTGCGCATCTGCGACAAGCTGCCGGCGCTCGCGAAGATCGCCGACAAGTTCGCGATTGTCCGCAGCCTGCACCACACGCGCGGCGAGCACTCCGGCGGCACGCACCGGTTCCTCACCGGCTACTCGTCGGTCGCCGCGAACCTGCAAGACTCCGAATACCCGGACGTCGGTTCCGTGGTGGCGAAGCAGTTGGAGGGGCGCGCCGGCGAGGTGCCGCTGTACGTCTCGAACACGAAGTTCTACGGCAGCGGGCCGGCGTACTTGGGGCCGAGCGCCGCGCCGTTCATGCCCGCGGCCAACCCCGTCACCTCGACCGGGGCCAACGCCTACGACCCGGTCCCGCTCGCGCTCGCCGGGGCGAACCGGGCCGGGCTGAGCATCGACGCCGACGGCGCGGTCGAGCTGCGCGGGCGCGACGACCTGCGCCGCGCGCTGGAGGCGCTGCCGCGCGCGCTCGACGACCGCACCGGCCCGGCCGCGGCGTTCGGCAAGCACCAGCGCCGGGCCGTGGACCTGCTCGCCGGCCCCAAGACCCGCGCCGCCTTCGACCTCTCGCGCGAGGACGCGCGCACGCGGGCGCGGTACGGCGATTCCGACTGGGGTCGCGACCTGCTCACCGCGCGGCGGCTGGTGGAGGCCGGCGCGCGGTTCGTGCAGTGCCAAGCCAACATGAAGATGCGCCCGGCTACCGGGCGCATCACGACGTGGGACGACCACTCCGTGAACTGCGACATCTTCCGGGCCTACGAGGAGCGGTTCCCGGTGCTGGACCGCGCCGTGTCGGCGCTGATCGAAGACCTGTACGCGCGCGGACTGAACCGGAACGTCCTGTTCCTGTTCTGTGGCGAGTTCGGGCGCACCCCGCGGATCGCGTACCAAGACGAGAGCCGCCGCCCCGGGCGCGACCACTGGCCGCGCGCGATGAGCGTGCTCGCGGCCGGCGGCGGGCTTCGTATGGGCCAAGTGATCGGCGCGACCAACGCCCGCGGCGAGGAACCCACCGATCGCGCGCAAGACAGCAACGCGCTGCTGGCGACGATCTACGCGCGGTTCGGGATCGACCCGCGCGCGATGCAGCACGACCGCGCCGGCCGCCCCATCCCCGTCCTGCCCGAAGCCGAACCCATCGCCGAACTGATTGGTACGAAGTGAAGGCGCGCGCCCCCTACTTCTTCGGTTCGACCGCGGCCGGCTTGAAGGTCGCGAGGTCCGGGAGCTTGACCCGCACGCCGTCCTTCGGCACGTCGCGCTTCGCGGCCCACACAATCGCGTTCAGGATCAGCGTGCGCAGGTCGTCCACGAGCCAACTGCGGTAGAAGTGCGGCATGACCACGCCGGCCCCGCGCCCGCCGTCGGCGCGCTCGACGGCCCACGCCACGATTTCGCGGTTCGGCTTCTCCGGCGGCAGCATCGCCGTTGCCACCGCGACGACGTTCTTCGCCGGTCCGTCCTTACCGAAGTAGTTGTTGATGTACGGCTCGTCGTGCAGCGTGAACGCCTTCCAGCCGCGCGATAGCGGGTGGTCGCCCTTACCCGGCTCGACCGTCGCTTCCTTAAAGACGCGCGCCACCGACTTGTGGTGATTGCAGCGCGTGGCGAAGTAGCCGCCGGTCCAGTGCAGCAGCGGGTGGGCGCCGTCGGCGGCGACGTGCTTGGCTTCGAGGCCGGTGGCGTAGTGGAGGCACACGACGCCGCAGCCGCGCGCGGCCATCGCGCCGAGGTGCTTCATCGCGGTGTCGCGGTTGGGCATCACTTCGGGCGGGAACAGGTCGCCGATGAACACGACCGCCGCGCCGTCGGCGAACGCCTTGTCGCCGTTCGCGGGCCACTCGGTCACCACGTCGGCCCGAAGCATCGGCACGGCGTCGAGGCAGTGCTTGAGGAGCCGGGCGCCGGCGGCGACCTCGTGGGTACCGGGCGGGTGCGCGCTCGGCCCGACCACAACGAGGACGCGGGCCGCGCCGTCGGCGGCGGGCGCGAGCGGGGCGAGCGCGGCGGCGGCGGTGCCCGCGAGCGCGGCGCGGCGGGTAATCGCGGGGGTACTCATGGCGGGCTCCGGTGAGTGCGGCGAACCCGCAGCTTACCGCCGCGCGCCGGCCGCGGTCAACCGTCGGGCTTCGCGCCCTTTCGGTTGCACTTCGCGCGCGGATCGGGTCGAATACACTCTCCCGCCTCCCGCTCTCCCCCGGTTCCGCTATGCTCAGACTCGTTTCCTCGGATCGCCTCGACCGCCGCGAGTGGCTCCGCGCCGGGGCCGTCGGCCTCGGCGGGCTGACGCTCCCGCAACTGTTGACGCAGCGCGCGACCGCCGGTACGAAGCCGGCGCGCGCGAAGTCGGTCATCATCTTCGGGCTGACCGGCGGGCCGGCGCAGCACGACACGTGGGACCCGAAGCCCGACGCGCCGGCCGAAATCCGCGGGCCGTTCGGCAGCACGCAGTCGCGCACCGTCGGCCTGCGCGTCGGCGAACTGATGCCGCTGACCGCGGCCCTGACCGACAAGATCGCGGTGCTGCGCGCGGTCGTCACCAACGACAACGCGCACTCGTCCAGCGGCTACCAGATGCTGACCGGGGTGCCGCACGTGCCGCTGAACGCGGAGAGCGCGACCCCGAAGCCGCCCAACAACCAGCCGTCGCTGGGGGCGATGGTGCGCTACCTGCGCCCCGCCGTCGGCGGGCTGCCGTCCGCGGTCACGGTGCCCGAACACATCTGGAACGACGGCAACTTCCCGTGGCCCGGCCAAGACGCCGGTATTCTCGGGCGCAAGCACGACCCGTGGCTGATCCACTGCGACCCGAACGACGCGAAGTTCAAGATCGGCGCGCTCGCGCCGCCCGACGACGTGCCCGCGGCACGCCTCGCCGAGCGCCAGAGCTTGCTCGGCGGCATGAACCGCTTGCCCGCAACTTTCGAGACGTTCGACGCGAGTACGCGGAAGGCGTTCGAGCTGGTGGCGAGCGGCGCGGCACGGGCCGCGTTCGACATCGACCGCGAGTCGCCGAAGCTGCGCGAGCGCTACGGCCGCAGCCGGTACGCACAAAGCGCGCTTCTCGCGCGCCGGCTGGTCGAAGCCGGCGTGTCGCTCGTTCAGATCAACTGGACGCGGATCGCGAACCTCGAAAATCAGGGCGGTTGGGACACGCACGCCAAGCACAACCAGAGCGCCAAAGGGTTCCTGATGCCGATGATGGACCGCGCGTTCTCGGCGCTCATCACCGACCTCGACGCGCGCGGCTTGCTCGATGAAACGCTCGTGGTGTGGTTCGGCGAGTTCGGCCGTACGCCGAAGTTCAACGGGAACGGGGGCCGCGACCACTGGGGCCACGTCTTCAGCCTCGCCCTGTGCGGCGGCGGCATCCGCGGCGGTGTGGTGTACGGCACCAGCGACAAGCAGGGCGCGTACCCCATCGACGGGCGCGTCGAACCGCGCGACCTGATCGCTACGGTACTCGACCGCCTCGGCTTCCCCGACGCCGAACTGCGCGACGCCGAGGGCCGCCCGTTCCCCGCCACCCGCGGCAGCGTGATTAGGGCGATTGTGTGACGCGAGAAATCTTGCGAAAGTTGCAAATCCGCTCGCGCCCGTGGCGAACCTCTCGGTAAGGCCCATACCCGACTCGCGCCAAAGGTGCCCCCGTGCTCGGCTTTATGAAGTGCGTCGTCGAAGGAATCGCGGCCGTGGGCGTCGGCGGGCTGCTGACGGAGTTCGTGCCGGGCGGCAAGTACGTCAAGGCCGTGGCCGCGCACGCCATCAAACGGTGGCGCGAGAAGAACGCCCGGAAGAAGCTCGAAGACGAATTGAAGGAAATGGTCGCGCCACAGGTGGACGCGGCCGTCGAAGCCCGGCTCGCGCGGCAAGCCGTGGAAGAGGCCGCGCCGCACCTGCTGCCGCGCGAAAAGGACTTGGTCACTCAGTTCATCGCGGCGATGCCGGAGGCCGCACGCACGTCCTTCAAGCGCAAGGACGACCCCACCGGCACCAGCCTGCCGTGGGGCTACGAGATCAATGACGAGGACGACGTGGTGAAGGTGCTGCCGCAGCACGCGCCGCGGTTCGTGCCGGGCGAGTGGGTTCCGGGGCGCGAGGACAACTGGAAGCTCGAAAAGCGGCTCGGCGGCGGCGGGTTCGGCGAGGTGTGGCTCGCGCGGCACGTCTTCAACCGGCGCGAGCTGCCGCGCGCGGTCAAGTTCTGCACCGACGAGAAGGCCAAGCGCAAGCTCGTGACGCACGAGAAGGCCGTCATCGAGCGCGTCATGCAACACGTCGGCGACCACCCCAACATCGTGCCGCTGCTCGAATGCAACCTCGGCGGCGACGCCCCGTGGCTCATGTACGAGTTCGTCGAGGGGACGACGCTCGCGAGCACCATTCTGGGCTGGCAGAAGCTCGCTCCGGCCGACCGCCTCGCCCGCGCGGTGGCCGTGCTGCACCCCATCGCCTCGGCCCTCGCCCGCGGCCACGCCGTCACCCCGGCCGCCGTCGTTCACCGCGACCTCAAGCCCGCGAACGTCCTCATGGCCGGCGGCGTCCCGCGTGTCACCGACTACGGCATCGGCGGCACCGCCGTCGAGTACCTGCTCGCCGAAGAGAAGGTCGGCACGCTGGCCTCACAGATCGAGCGGTTCCCGTCCATGCTGCGCGGCTCGTACAGCCTCATGTACTCCAGCCCGCAGCAGCGCGACGGCGACAAGCCCCACCCGCGCGACGACGTTCACGCGCTCGGCGTGCTCGCCTATCAAGCCCTCATCGGCCGCGTCGACAAAGAGGTGAAGGGCAACTGGCGCGACCGGCTCGAGGCCGACGGCGTGCCGGCCCAACTGGTGCGGCTCATCGGCCGCAGCACGTCGGACGAGTTCGACGACCGCCCCACCGATGCCCGCGAGTGGGAGAGCGTGCTCGACGAACTGATTCCGACCGCCGAACTGTTCGAGGAGCCGCGCCCTCTGCCGAAGCCGAAGGCGGCTTCGCCCGCGCCCAAGCCCGTTCCCGCGAAGCCGCAAGCGGCCCCTGCTCCCAAGTCGCCGGCGCGAAAGGGCGGCGACATCATCGAGTTCCCCATCGGTCGCCGGCTGACGATGCCGTTCTGCTGGATTCCCGCCGGTACTGCACAGCTCGGTTCGCCGCTTGCGGAGCAGAACGCCATGATCGAGGCCGTGGGCAGCCGCCCGGACTGGCTCGCGGCGGAAAGCGAGGCCCGGCGCGGCGAGTTCACCACAAAGGGCTTCTGGCTCGCCAAGTACCCCGTCACACAGGCCGAGTGGTACGCCCTCATGGGCGACTCGCCCAGCTACTTCATGGCCGGCAACGCGGGCGCGGCTGAGGTGAAGGGCATCGACACGACGCGGTTCCCCGTCGAACAGGTGTCGTGGGACATGATCCGCGCGAAGGGCGGGTTCCTCGACAAACTCAACGCGCTGGGCGGCACGGAGAAGGTCTTCGGCAAGGCATCAACGTTCGCGCTGCCACCCCCTATTTCCCAGATGACCTTCGACTTTCGGCATGGCATGTGCGCCGGAACCCTGGGATTCCCAGCGTTTCTGCCTCTTTCCTGCCGAAATGACCGAGGAACCCAATGGGTGACCGCCGAAATGACCCCCTGCGTGTGGATTTCGACCGCGAGATCAAGTTGGAGTTCCACGGCTCGACC
>Ga0194132_10010701_pt1 | contig 12099 bp, 12 predicted proteins | sample TA2KigOf80mmetaG_FD_148612 | JGI IMG/M metagenome (GOLD analysis project Ga0194132, IMG submission 148612) | Freshwater microbial communities from Lake Tanganyika, Tanzania - TA2015054 Kigoma Offshore 80m | ecosystem: Environmental > Aquatic > Freshwater > Lake | place: Tanzania: Lake... | reverse complement strand
GAAAACCCCGATTCTACGGGCTTTCTCAGCCACCGACCCCAAACAAGAAAAAGGCAGTTCCTGTAACCAGTTGCATCTATTCAACTAACGTTGGGACAGTAGTGATCCTACAACACATCGGAATTCACAATCGACTGCATTATCTCGATCTTTTTCTGATAGGCCGTCAGCAGATATCGGTGCACCAGCGGGTTATCTGGATTGCTCTTCACGGCGTTCTGGCACTCCTTGACGTAGTAGTCCATCGTCGCCAGATTGTCATTCAGTATCTGAGCCATTGCCGGATCCAGCGTCTCAATCTTTCTTCGCGAGACCTCACTCAAAGCCTCGATTGCTTGCTGGTAGTGCAATTCCGCCTGCCGCAACTCCTGAAAGACCTGTGCCTCCGAAGAAACCTTCGCCGGCTGCGCGTCGCGCTGTACGTAGTAGTAAAAGAAGGCAGTCGAAAAAAGCAGCGCCAAGATCGCGCCACTAAACGCCGGCTTGAGAGATGGAATCCAAACGCCAGACAACAATCCGCGCCAGAAGCTCTGCTTCTCTGCCTGGACACGGATGACGCCTTCGGAAACGAGCTGCGAACGAAGGTTATTCCAGAGACGGCCGGGTGGATCAATGAGATCCAGAGTACTTGCCTGCTGTTTGAGTGCAGTGACGTCTGCGTGGAACGAGGCACAAGCCTGGCATGTCCTAAGATGAGACTCTAGCTCCATCCCAGCGGGGTCACCATCAACCCAGTCTGAGATTCTGGACTGCATTTCAATGCATTTCATAAACCGTTGCCCCTGGTGTAGTTAAGCTTTGATGAACCGGAGGTGGGGAACCTGAATAAGCCCCACCAGTTCAGCCACTCGATCCATGCCTGTTAGATAGAGAAACTGGCTTGAACGATGCCTTAGTTTGTTTTTTTTCAAATAGCTTACCTTTGGCTTCCAGGTATGCCCGCAACTTCAGACGGGCTTTGAAGAGCTGCGACTTCGAGTTGCCAACAGAGCAGCCGACAATATCTGCGATCTCATTATGTTCATATCCTTCAACATCGTGCAGCAGAAAAATCGTTCGATATCCCTTGGGCAAGCCGGCGATGGCCTGTTCGAGAGTGACACGGTCGACAGCGCCTGCAAGATTCAAGTCGGCACTTCCGTATTCCTTCTTGGGCAGATCGTCTTCGTCGTCCGGCTCCTGATCCAGCGAAGTCTCGTCGAGTCCTTTCTTTCGCAGATGCATCAGAACGATATTCACCGTCAACCGGTGCAGCCAGGTGGAGAAGGCCGACTCTCCACGGAATGTCCCGATCTTGCGAAACAACTGCATAAAGGCTTCCTGCGCTAAGTCCTCAGCCTCAGCCGGACTGTTGACCATGCGTAGGCAGAGAGAATAAACGCGCCTCTTGTGCAGGTTGTAGAGAGTTTCGAAGGCACGCGCGTCGCCCGCGATGCACCCCCGGATCGCTTCTTCCTCAATGGCTTTGGCAGACAGTGTTTTTCCGTTTTCCAATCGAGTCGGGAAGGGGATGCCGGAATGCGGATTGTTTGTCCGTAACCCTATGCAAAGACTATGTGAAAACTCAATCTCAAAAGCGAAAATAGCGGATGGCTCAGTCGCCTGTCAACAGGAGAATGGGCGTCACGGGTGCGAGCGACATTCCGGTGCTCGCCGATTGGGTTTGTCGAGTTAGGAAGGATTGAGGCTGATGCCGCGGTAGGTCGTGCTAATGGTGATCGAAGGACCGTCGCCCCCAGTTGAGCCGCGCACCCTGAGTTTCTTGCCTTCTGTGGATTCCTCCAACTTCAGGGATTCAAAACCTGACACGAACTTCCCATACTTCGCGCTCGCATCCAGCTCGAAGCGGCTCTCCTTGGGCAGGTGGATCTCGATGCCGCTGTATTGGGCGTCGACCGCGATCGGTTTTTCTTGCGGGCGGGAATTCCTGATCGAGATATCGCCGTGCTGGCCTCTCACGTTGATGCTGCCTAGTACATCCTGCAGTTCAATGTCCCGATAGGCCGTCGACACTTGAACGTCGCCACCGACGTTGCGAGCATGGATGTCGGAATACTTCGCATCAACATTCAGCCCTGCGTCCAAGCCCTCACAGGTGACCGATCCGTACCAGTTCGACAGCTCGACGGGCCCTTTGACCTTTCTCAAGTCGACTGAGCCATGTGCGTTCTCGACCGTCGCCTGGCCCCCGACGGACTCCACCGCCACGGCACCATGCTTGTTCTCGACTTCGCAGTCACCCGTCACCCCCGAGACCGTTACTGCCCCATGCTGGTTTTCTACCCTCAAGCCACCGTCCACGTTCTTGATCGTCACTGAGCCGTGAGCGTTTGTAACGGCGTGTTGTCCGGAAATGCCTTCAATGGATACGCTTCCGTGCTCGTTTGACACGGTCACAGCCGTGGCCTTAGGGACCCAAACCGAAAGATGTGTCTCCATCCCCCGGCGCCACTCGTCCAGCAAACTATCGCGATTTGTCGTCAAGCTGAAACCATCGTCATCCCGTTCCATGACCACTTTCAGTCGATCGGCGATTTGCCGCCCTTGACTTTCGTCGTCGGCTTTGACCTTCTTTCTCAACTTGACTTTGATAGATGGCAAATCGTGTACGAACAAATCGACATTGCCGAACCGGTTAGTGACTTCCAATCTCGCGAGTTTCGCACCGGCTGGCTCGCTAACCTCTTCGATGAATTCGAAGGCCGGGCGAGAATCAGAGAAACCCCAATCCTCAATAGCGAAGCCTGGGCGCTCGCGATGCGATCTCCAGGAGCCACCATGAAAGGCTTTCGTAAGGCCGCTCGCCGTCAGACCGGCGATACACAGAAAGACCAGCAAAACGACATCGCCACTGCTGAGCATACTCCTTCGACCTGCGGCGGGGTCTTCGTGGCTTCGAAGAGTGCTCACCAGTTTCGAAGTGCCCCAAACGATGATGATGACTGGCCAGAACCGGGCGAAAAGAAGCCACGGTGTCGACCAATAGGTTGCAAGTAAGCGCCAGGGGCGGAGGTTCGGGAAGAAATTCCCCAGCAGAAAGAGGCTGCCCAGTAGAATCAGAAATGCCGACCAGACGATCGTACCAATGCTCTTTTTCATTTCCCAGCCTCCAGACCGCCTGTCCGGTTAAGGTGTCGCCAGATTCTGTGAGCCCCAAACCCAATCAAGACAACTGGCCAGTAGTTGAGTGTTCTCTCCAGAAACCCCTCGACCCACTGATTCACAAACAACAGACACCCCATGACGGTCAGAATGATTCCCACCCAAAGGTTCTCTTCTTTCCCTCCTGAGGGGCGTTCGTCCAAGCGAAGACCCGCAGCGAACAGACTCCTTCTTTTCGCTGTGTGATAGGCCTCCAAAGGCATGTAGAAGAAAAAGGCAGCCGTCATGAGCCCGAACAGAGGACCGAAACTGCCAACGTTCGAGCTTCCCGAGAGGGACACCAGGAATCCGAAAATGAGGACGTGAACAAACGCCTTCGAGTATTCGCCATTGCAAATGGCTCCTACACCGGGAATCAAGCCCAGTGCGAAGGCGGTACCTGGAGAGCATCCTGAGCCTGCTCCCGCAGCGGAGCTAGCACTGCGGGAAGGCCTAGCGTCCCGCGAGAGGCACTCGACACAGACCTGCCGGTCGCCCACGCGAATCATGCATTGGCCACAAAAAGGCTGCAGGCAGTTGGCACAGGCTCCGGTGGATACTACTTCAAGATGCTTGGTACAGTTCATAGGACTCCTGCTTGTGGCGCAGTGGCACCCTCCAGAACTTGTCCGCACTGCGGGTCCAGCGTGCGAACTGCGAGCCGATGCTCCGTCGCTGAGCTCTCTCGAGGTCGATCCCTGGACTCTGACTCTGCTTGCGGCCGCTTCTGAGGCTGGCTATCGTCACCTTGCAGCTCTTCGATTCTGGATTGAATCTGATAAAGGATCTTCGAGCCATTCAGCCGGCGCATTCCGTTGTCGTAGGCAACGTTGGCGGTTCGGTGGAGGCTGTCGACCACGGATTGTGGCGTAATCTCGCTCCAGCGGACTTCTCCAAGATTGATTCCTAGAGCATTCATGACAATCGAAAGCGAAATCGCCGCCAGACAGGCTCCCGTAGCGAATCGAGGGGAAGCGTACAGCGGCCGGAATAGCTCTCGCAGGTACTCGGTCCACGACAGCGACCTATGCTGCCCGATCGTTCTTTCCAAGACTCTCTCGATGAGCTGAGGTGGTGGATCCAACTCCGGGTATTCCTTGCACAGCGCGATCGCGAACTCGAGCTCCAACAGAAGTACCGCGCAGGTTTCGCAGCTGCCTAGATGAGCCCGGATCATGGAAGACTGGTGTTCGCCCAGTACTCCGTCGGCATAAAGACCCAGCCAATTTTCAACCTGATGGCATTCCACTTTCATTGCAACTCCCCCACAGTGAACGATTCGCCAGCCCCTCGAACCTCCAAGCCCTTTGCCTGAACACTAAATCTCCCTGGTGCGCAGCCTCAGCTTCTGAAGACTTCTTGCCAATTCGAGCCGCCCCCGGTTGATTCTCGATTTCACCGTGCCCTCTGGAACCTTGAGGATTCTCTCGATGTCTTCGTAACTTAGTTCTTCCAGGTCCCTTAAGATCACCGCTTCCCTTAGTTGCGGGGCTAACCGATCTAGAGCTCGCCTTAACAGCACGGATCGTTCCTCGCGTTCCATCTCCGCCAACGCGCTTGGCTCGCTGGCAGGCACGGAATCTAGGATGCTGCGTTCGTCATCTTCTTCGGAGGTGACGGAGACGGTCATCCGGTCGTCTTTGCTCTGACGGTAGTAGTCAATCAGCAGGTTACGACCGACGCTCATTAACCAGGTTACGAACTGTCCACTCTCCGCCTTGAAACTCTCGATGTTCCTGAATACCTTCACAAAGATGTCCTGGGTCAAGTCCTCCGCCTGGTCAACCCTTCCAACGAATCGGAAACAGAGGTTATAGACCCGCCTTGTATGGCGAGTCACGATCTTCTCCCAGGCTAGCGGGTCGCCTCTCCGGGCTTGCTCTATGATTTCCGCATCTACATCCGTCAAGATTCGGCTCCCCGGCTATCCTCAAGGGTACTAACGCAATAGCGGCTGGCAAGGTTCAAAATAAAAGCTCGCCACTGGCAAACGGGCTGGCAGCCGCCAAGAAATCGGGCACCTCGCTTGCTAAGGTCCCGGCCTTTGCGGGCCTCGGGTCGAGGTCGAACCTCTGCTCGCGCGCGGGCCACTGATACGTCTCGCGCTGCCGCGCGGTAGCCCGAATGTAGGAGAGGTTTCGCGACTTTGACAGGATCCTGGCTCGCTGGTAGAAATCCCTTCTGATTGAATCATATCGGCTTAGTGAAGAGTCTCAGCTTGACTGAGATGCCTCTTTCAAGTAAAACCGAACGGGTCCGTTGGCACAGAAAGCAGTGCTAGGTGAGAGGTCTGGCGGACCAATCTAGAGCGGATCGAAACGCTGCTGGGGCAGCAGTTGTGAATTATTCTTGCGTGAGCGGCCAGTGGCAATGGGTTTTTTCCTCTTTTCATTTCTTCATCAACAATCTGGGTCCGCGCGGGAAACCACCTTCGACGGCACCGGGCCCGAGTCCTTATCATGAAATGTCCGTTTTGCGGACATCTCGAAGACAAAGTGGTCGATTCGCGCGAGAGCCGCGAAGGGGATGTGATCCGGCGACGGCGCGAGTGCCTAGAATGTGGCCGCCGCTTCACTAGCTACGAGAGGATTGACGAAATCCCCTACATGGTGGTGAAGAAAGATGGATCGAGGGAGAAATTCGACCGGCAAAAGCTGATGAATGGGTTGCTGAAGGCCTGCGAAAAACGCCCCGTCAGCTTCAACCAGCTGGAGGCGGTGGTCAACGAAGTCGAGTACTTCGTTCAAGAGGCAAGTGACCGCGAACGCAGCACGAACGAGATCGGCGAAATGCTGATGGAGCGGCTGAGGGCTCTCGACAAGGTTGCTTATGTGCGGTTTGCATCGGTGTATCTCGATTTCAAGGACATCAAAGAATTCATGGCAGAGCTACGCGACTTGTTGAGGAGCAAGTAGGCCGCACCCGGTCCAAGGTCGACATGGTCAAGCGCAATCCAGCCATTGCCGAGCTGCTCCAGTTGCAGGAAGACCTCAACCATCTTCTTTGTGACCTGACGGTGCGAGTTTCCAGCGAGTTTCTAGGCTCGGCCAACCACTGGGTCCCCAATATCGATTTGAGTGAAGAACCAAACGAGATTGTGGTCAAGGCAGAAGTTCCTGGAGTGTCTCACGCCGACCTGGAAGTTGTGTTCCAAGAAGGGTACCTGCAGATCCGAGGAGAGAAGCGGCAGCCGTCGCACAGCAACCGGGTTCGCTATCTTTGCCTGGAACGAGGCTACGGGAAGTTCTATCGCACGATTTACCTGACGATCGCAGTCGACATCAGTTCCGCGAAGGCACGCTTGGCCAGCGGAGTGCTCACGATTACCCTTCCGAAGCTTCCGAATCGGCACAAACAAGAGAAAGTTATCCCGATCGAGGTTCCTTAGCTAACCGGAGTGCCATGCCCGACGAAGAAAAGCCCGATGAGTCGCAACTTAAGATTCCCGAAGTATTGCCCGTACTGGCGCTGCGCGACATCGTCGTCTTCCCGTTCATGATTGTCCCTCTCTTCGTGAGCCGCGACCGCTCTATCAAAGCAGTCGACCAGTCGCTATCCGAAAACCGGCTGATACTGCTCGTTTCCCAGAAAGAGATGGAGCAGGAAGAACCCGCGGCGAAGGACCTCTACAGCATGGGCACCGTGGCTATCATCATGCGCATGCTCAAGCTGCCTGATGGGCGCATTCGCATTTTGTCGCAAGGCCTGTCACGGGCCAAAGTCGAATCCTTCGATGAGGAGTCGAAGCCGTATCTGCAAGCAAAGATCTCGGTTGTCTCTGAACCGATGATCGAGAATCTGCCGGTCGAGATGACGGCGCTGGTTCGCAATGTTCGAGCTTCGTTGGAAAAGGCCGCCAGCCTGGGCAAGAACATCTCTCCTGAAGTGATGGTGCTGATGGCGAATCTGGAAGACCCGGGACGGCTGGCGGACCTGGTTGCCTCAAATCTGGACTTGAAGTCTCCGGATGCGCAAGGAGTGCTCGATCTGGTTGATCCCGCCGCGCGGTTGAAACGCGTCCACGAGCTGTTGGCCAAGGAACTGGAGTTACTGACGGTGCAGCAGGAGATCAACACACAGGCTCGCGGGGAGATCGACAAGTCGCAGCGGGAGTTCTATCTGCGCCAACAGCTGAAAGCGATCCAGCAGGAACTTGGGGAGTCCAGCGAGCTTTCCGAGGAGATTCAGCAGTTGCGGGACAAGGTAGCCAAGTCGAAAATGCCCAAGGAAGTTGCGGAGGAATGCGAGCGCCAGATGAAGAAGCTGGAACGCATGCATCCCGACTCTGCCGAAACAGCCACCATACGGAATTACTTGGATTGGATGGTCGCCCTTCCTTGGTCTGTTTCGACTACGGACAACCTGGACTTGCGCCGAGCCAAACAAACGCTTGATGAAGACCACACGGGCCTGGACAAGATCAAAGAGAGAATTCTCGATTACCTGGCCGTGCGCAAGATCAAAGGAGACACCAAGGGTCCGATCCTTTGCTTTGTTGGTCCGCCCGGCGTGGGAAAAACTTCTCTAGGAAAATCGATTGCGCGAGCTCTGGAGCGAAAGTTCGTTCGACTGAGCCTGGGCGGTGTCCACGACGAAGCCGAAATCCGAGGACATCGACGTACCTACGTCGGGGCGATGCCTGGACGGATCATGCAGGGGATTCACCAAGCTGGGTCCAACAACCCGGTTTTCATGATGGATGAAGTCGACAAGATTGGCGCCGACTACCGCGGAGACCCCTCGTCAGCGTTGCTCGAAGTGCTCGACCCCGAGCAAAACTCCACCTTCCGCGACAACTACTTGGGAGTTTCTTTCGACCTCTCCAAAGTGATGTTCATTACGACCGCCAATTTGCTCGACCCAATCCAGCCAGCCTTTCGCGACCGAATGGAAGTCATCGAGCTGTCGGGTTACACGGAAGAGGAAAAACTGGCGATCGCCAAAAAGCATGTCATCCCCAAGCAGCTTGGCGAACATGGGTTGAAGGAGCGCCAGGTACAGTTCACCGACGCGGGACTCCGCACCATCATCACGCAATACACAAGGGAAGCCGGCCTGAGAAACCTCGAGCGGGAAATCGGTTCCGTCTGCAGGAAGGTGGCGCGAAAGATTGCTGAAGGCAAACGCGGCATGGTGCGTTTGACCCCCGAGAACGTCCATGACTTTCTAGGCGCACCCAAGGTGCTGCCGGAAGAAATGTCCAAGAAGGACCAAGTGGGTGTGGCTACCGGCTTGGCGTGGACGCCCACCGGTGGCGAAATCATGTTCGTCGAGTCCACAGCCATGCGCGGCAAGGGGGGGTTGATGCTGACGGGAAAGCTAGGCGAGGTCATGAAGGAGTCTGCTCAGGCCGCCCTCAGCTACGCGCGAAGCCACGCAAGAGAACTTGGCATTGACGAAGAGTTCTTCCAGGACCGCGATATTCATGTCCATGTGCCCGAGGGCGCCATCCCGAAGGATGGACCTTCAGCGGGAATCACCATGGCTACGGCGATGGTTTCTCTCTTTACCAGACGTTCCGTAAAGAAAGGGATCGCGATGACAGGCGAGATCACACTCAGCGGCAACGTCTTGCCCATTGGGGGGCTCAAGGAAAAGATCTTGGCGGCCCGGCGGGCAAAAATCAAGCAGGTCATCATTCCCCATCTCAATAGCAAGGACCTGGATGAGCTTCCCAGAAGCGTCAGGGCATCGATGAAGATCACTCCTGTTGATGAGGTAAAACAGGTGCTCGACATCGCGCTGAATCGTAACTCCTCCCTGAACCCCTCGTCTCAAAAGTCCGGCCGACGCTGATGCGCGCGGGTTTCTCCTCTGAAGCCGAGATCATCCGCCACATCCGTCGCACCGTTGTCCGCACGACTCGCCAGCTCGTGTTGCCCATTGGCGACGATGCGGCCGCTTTTCGTCCACGTCCCGGACGTCTTCTCCTCGTCTCGACTGATGCATTGGTAGAAGGGGTCCATTTCGATCTCGACTACTGCTCAGCCGAAGACACGGGATGGAAGGCCCTCGCCGTCAACCTGAGCGACATTGCAGCCATGGGTGGCACGCCGCTGTTTGCCACCACATCAATCGCTGTGCCTCGAGAAGTGATTTCCGGCTTCGTGCCGCGGTTCTATCGCGGTTTGGCAGCCCTCGCGCGCCAGCACGCCGTGACGTTGATTGGAGGAGACAGCTGCCGGTCGCGCCAGGGGATCTTCGTCGATGTCACAATCATCGGTGACGTCCAGCCGGCACACCTCTCGACTCGGCAAGGAGCAAGACCCGGGGATTCGATCTACGTCACGGGAGAGCTGGGACGATCGGCAATCGGGCTGGAGCTGCTGACACGCCCGGGAAAGAAGACTTGGCGGTCGGCAGCCGTGCGCCGGCATCTGCGACCGCAACCGCGCTGCTTCGCTGGACGCTATCTCGCCGAGCGCAAACTCGCCTCCGCAATGATCGATCTCAGCGACGGGCTCTCCACGGACCTGGGTCACCTGTGCAAGCAAAGCGGCGTCGGCGCAGACCTGGAGCTGTCTCAGATTCCCACAGCGACGATCACGGACCGAGAGCGCCGGTCGCTCTCCAATGCTCCGCTTCATTACGCCCTGCATGGCGGAGAGGACTATGAGTTACTCTTTACGGTGCCGTCGCGCGTCGGTCGCCAGGTTCCCCTCTACATCGATGGGCTGCCCGTTCGAAGAATCGGACAGATTACGCAGGGGGCCGGGTTGTGGCTTTGCGACGGCGCCCGGAGACGGCGTCTGAAGGCCAGTGGTTTCGACCACTTCACTGAGTGGTAGGACGACTGGGAGTCGTCAGCCCAAGAGTACCATCACCAAGCACGCCGCAGCGTCCGGAACCGGCTGGCAACCAACGTGTCTGCCGCCAGACGATCACCGTTCAGACCTGCGAAAGCTAGTTACGGAAGGCTAACGCCTGGCTTGCGATCTTGAGGTTTCGAGTGACCTCAGAAGCATCCGACGCGTGAGGACGCAGCTGAAGATAACGAGACCAGTCTGCGATGGCTGAAGAGAACCTATTTAGCCGGTAGTGGGCAAAGCCGCGATCACGAATTTCTGTTGCGGCCCCTGGACTGATGAGCAGCCGCTTTTCAATGACGCCCAGTGCCTTGGCATAGTTCTGCCGGCTCCAGTAGATCCCCTTCAAGTTGAGCAGCATCCTGTTTAAGATCTGCCGGTGGTCGACGGCGTTGAGATAAGATGGATCAAACTGAAACTTCTCTCCATGCAGCTGGATCAGCTTTCGGCGGCATCCTTCCTCCAGGAGGATCTCACCCCGCTCGAACGGATCGATGAAGATCTCCAAGCCAGCGTGCCGGCACTTAACAATGAAATGCCCGGGCATCCCAACACCGTCAACTTTCAATCCGATGCGACGGCTTACTTCCATATAGAGTAGCGACAAGGTGATCGGAATGCCGGTTCTCCGGTCAATAACATCGTTAAGAAAACTGTTGCGAGGCTCGTAATACTCTTCCTGGTTTCCTTTGAATCCCTCCACCTCGAATAGCTGCCGGTTGAGGGCTTCAACTGCCTCCATGGGCCGCTCTGCGACACAGAAAGGCAGACCTTTCGCAACTTCTGCTGCGAGCAGGTCGAGATGCTCCAGGTAACTCGATATGCTCAACGCAGGGTATTCGTCGAGAGCGATCAGAAGCGCGGCTTGCGCGAGGTCAATCTGCTCCGACGGACGAGAGACGATCTCTCGGAACAGGTCGGTCGCCAGAGTGTGCGTCATACCTCGGCCGATTCTTACGCTGGAAGGTAACTCGAACGGGCAGGCGGGGCAAACCAGTTTTCCTGGCAAGCAAACGGCCAGAGAGCCCAAAACCTCGGGCTCTCCGGGTCCAAAAAAGATGTAGCCGGAGTCGGCGACATCTAGACTAAGCTATGCCAGCCGAGGCCACCAGCTTCCCACGGCGAGGCCGGCGGATTCCGTGCTTCGTCATCTTGTTGTAAAGGGTGCGCCGAGGCACGTCCATCGCCATCGACGTGCGCGTAACGTTCCAGTTGTTCTTCGCCAAAAGCGCGCTCAATTGCTGCCGCTCGATTTCGTCGATGGTGCGTTCGGCCAGATAATCGTTGACGGAAACCGTGGCTACCTTCACGTCAATATCGGGAAGTTTTTGTTCTCGGACCATCGCATTGGTGATCAGCTTGGCGTACCTGCCGATGCGCTCCAGGTCAAGCGACGAGAAGAGCCGCGCTGAAACCGTGCTATCCAGGTAGAGAATCCCATAAAGCGATCCCTCAAGCCGCAATGGAACGCAAACGAAGGAGAGAATGTCGCTGGACTTCAACACAGCCGCCTTGCGAAACCGCTCGTCCTTTCGCGTGTCAGGTACATAAATCGCGGCGGCAGCTTTGCTGAGATCGCTCAGGTAGTTGTTGCAGACGTCTTTCACCGCATTCAGATCGGTCGTATTACCGCCAGCTGACGCCTTCGCCTCAAGCTTACTGCCATCGCTCAGCACCAGCACAACCCCTCGTTCAGAGCTCGACAGACTGACAACAACAGAAAGAACCTTCTGCACCAGTTTACCAGGTACCAGGATGCTTTCGACCATGTCAGACACCTGGTCAATCATCTCCGACCGTGTTCCTCTCATAACCGCTCCCCTTCTGTTTTAGTTTTTGAATTTTGTTTTGCTGGAGGCTGCGCTATATTCGGCGCACCATGATTAGTTAACACAACAGCAAGCGTTAAATCAAGCTCTCACTAGTGTCCCAACGTTGAGGCGGCTTGATTCATTAAGAGATTGATCACGAGACGATTACAAACCGGATTAGATTTTTCGATTTGAAATTGTTTCGAGCCCTTCAGAATTTTCTTGAGCAATTTCAGGGATTCCTTCTTGACATCGAACCCAGAAAGTTACAGGCAATGGAGAGTTCAGATTAGCGGGCATACTTCCGTATTTTCACGGAAGGAGATGCTATTTGAACTCCG